>WBZY01000006.1_pt1 | contig 331054 bp, 281 predicted proteins | sample 5204191 | NCBI WGS metagenome assembly WBZY01 (sample SAMN12344363, study PRJNA552823) | activated sludge metagenome | biome: Activated sludge suspended growth; feature: Anammox Sidestream; material: Wastewater; isolation source: activated sludge from anammox sidestream of wastewater treatment...
ATTAGTTTTTTGTGAAATGAAAACCCCGAAGGATTTTCGCCAAGCTAAGTGCTGCTTCGCTACGCTTCGCAGCACTTAGCTAATTTCTTACTTTAACCATTTACACAGAATTATTTACACTCCCTTTCATTCTGACCGTATCTTTGTAATGATCTTGCTAAAACACCTGCTGAAAGAATTTCTAAGGGATAAAGCTGCTCTGCTATTTTTTCGTTTAAGGAATTATAAAGCGGATAAACCCGCGAAGCAATAACCGAATTGTAAATATCCTTAAAATCTTTATGATTGACGTTGATAAGTTTTCCATTTAAATATTTTGCTGCTAAGTGTAAGAGCTGTTCAACAGGCTCATTGAATGCAATTTCTTTGAGTCGTCCCTTTACTTTCTCCCATTCACTTCTAGATTTTTCATCAAGTTTTGAACGATATGCATCGAATCCTTGATGAAGGGTTGTTAAGAAGATTATATTTTTATTTGGATCGTTTGCAAATTCAGCTATCTTTTGTACAATATATAATTCTTGTTCTGGATTGTTTTCAGAAGCATACTCAAGGAATTTTCCAAACTCATCGACAGCAATGAACAATCCTTTTTTGGAAGAATTTACTTTATTATAATGATTATCTAATGCTTCAATTACATCTTTATGCCGGTTTATTTTTAGCTCTTCGCGTAATGTATCTTCTAAAGAGCGGTAATCTCCGATGATATTAAAAGATTTGTATTTTGTGCTTCCATTAAAGGTGAGGGGTGTTCTAAAAATCTTTTGTCCTTTCTCTACTTGATTTTCTAAAGCTAAAAGAAACGAGCTTTTACCTGTGCCAAATGAGCCAACCAAATAAAAAGACTTAATTCCTCTGACGATACTCTCATTTAGATTTTGTACAACCCTTTCCGCATTAGGTGTAGGGATGTATTCAAATCTTTTTTCTTTATCTCGAACGATATTTACAGAAGGAGAAAATTTATTACTCATAGTAATTCTTTAAAACAGACCATTTATCAGGTTTCTTTTTGAATTGAAGCAATCTGATACCAGCGTCGTCCATAAAACTAATTTTATACTTGTTCTTGGTTAGTTGTTCAATTTTACTCAATACATCTTTTACGGTTAGCGCAAAAACACTTCCTATACTATTGTAACCATGAAGAATGTCATCAAGTACTATTGAATCACCATATTGATCATTATCTAAAATACAGTATAACAAAACATCTGCGGGCAAATCTGTCCTTTCTTTATTTTCTATTCTATACCAGTCAGTTTCTTTTTCATCGTACTTCTGTAATTGTTCTACAAGGTTTAGTTCAATAAAAATTCCACTAAAGAGGTCCTCCAAATTTTTATTTGCTTTCAGCGGTTTTATATAATTTCTTAGTAAGACAGTGATGTCACGTTGAATTGTGGCCTCGGTATAATTTGTCTTTGTTTCTTCACACTTTGCCTTAAGAAAATTTTGTAAATGACCTTTATTAAATTCTATTCTCTTTTTTCTAAATTCATTAAAAACAAGTGAGTATATCGATGCAGATTTTTCTTTTACTAAGTGATAATGTAACAACCAAAGTGAAGCAGGATTTTCCAAATAAGGATCAACACCTTGTTTACCAAACAAAAAATTTGCTATCTCAGAAAGATTATTATCCTTTTCAATTAACCCGAATGATTTCATCCAAAAGCTAATTGCAGAAACCATATTCTTACCAACACCCAAATCAACAACTGCATCGGGATTACTGAATTTTTTATCCTCTGTAATAAAATCATATCCTTTTTTCAACCAAAGGGAACGACAATGAAAAGATTCGTGACCAGAGAAAATTAATTTTTGATTCATTTAAGATTTCGTGTTTAGTCATTTAAAAATAATACTTTCCGAGACAATTATTGTTAAAAATTTAACAGGACTCTTCTCAAAAGTAACTTTTTCTCTTCCTCTCTTTCATGATTAATTTCAGTAATTTTTTTCCCTTTAAAATTAAATCATATTTTTATCCAAATTTGTCCACATCAAAAATTTCAACCTTTAACATTCCTTCTCCGTTATTTGATATTTTTTTCTGAAATTTCAAAAGAGAGATTGCTTCTCCATCAATTGCCGGATCGCAATGACACACTCCGATCCTGAAACAAATTCAGGATGGCGACGTGGATTTATGTGTTGTATCACAAACCACAGTTCTTCCCTATAGTAAAGAATGGAATAGCAGTTCTATCCCATCGGAAAGAACGATTTCGCTTTAAGTATTAAATAATTTTGGGTCGTAATTTTTAACAAACAAAGGAGACCTAAAATGTTCAGTTATTCAAATCCGTTAAAAGCGGATCGTCAAATGGGGAAAAAATTTCTTATCACTGTTTTTGTAGCGCTTATAACTTTTCAGCTATCTGCACAGGATATTTCATTTCCGCAAAGCAGCGTCAATCCGAACCACTTCTATGCTGATCTGATTGCTAAAACAGCGACTTTAAATGGAGGCTGGGGACTTTTCGGTGGAATGAGAGCAGGATATAATATTAATAATAATGTAAGCATTGGACTGATCGGTCATGGATTGATTCCGGATAAATTGGGAGGGTCATATATTAATCAGGAAGGTCAGGATGAACTTCATTTTGGCTATGGCGGTGCGGAGGTTATATATAAATACAATTTGTCTGACAGGTTATATTTAACCGGGATGATGATGATTGGTGCCGGACGAGTTGATTATGAAAATCTGGGAGGTCATGATTATTTTTTTATAACTGAACCAGGAGCTTCAATTGATTATAACCTCACAAACTGGTTCGGGCTTGGTTTGTCAGGCGGATATCGTTTTGCGGCGGGAGTTAATTATGCTGATTTCTCTGATGCAAGCTTCAGCGGCTGGTCATCAAATCTTGATTTCAAGTTTGGGTTTTGAAACTCACCCCTTCGTCCCCTCCCAGGAGGGGACAAGGTTCCTTTTTTCAAATAGACAATTTTACTAATGAAAAGATACAACAGATATGAAAGTCTTCTCCTCGCAGGAGATTTAGAAGTTGGTTGGGTTCACGTTTTAGCATTCTCATCAATTCATCTTTCAATTTTTTCGAGTACTTTGTCCAGTTGATGCACTACTTCCATATCATCGAATCGTAAAACTTTAACACCGAGCTCATTTAACCTTTTATCTTTCTTTCTATCTTTCTCAGGGTTTCCGTAATGGCTTTCGCCATCAATTTCGATGACGAGGAATAGATCCTTGCAATAAAAGTCAACGATGTATTTATCAATTGGTCTTTGTCTGTCGAAATCAAAATCACGCAATTGTTTTTTCTTCAGATAATTCCACATCATTATTTCTGTGAATGTGCTGTCATTTCTCAGTTTTCTTGCGAACTCTTTAAGCTTCGGATTATATGGAATTATTTTTCTTCGTTTTATTTAAACAGTAACTTAATAAAAATATTTTTCCCGTTTAATTTGACATTCTCCACCCTCACCCCGAAGGAGGGGGTAATACTCTTTATTGGGATAGATAACTGAGAAAATAAAAAGACAAAACTAAAAACAAAGTCTCCTCCCTGGAGGAGATTTAGAGGTGGGTTGGATACAAGCGGCGTGTCAGTTCGGGATAAAATTCAGGCAACTTTTTCTTTCCGGGTATCATTTCTGTATTGTGCAGGAGTGATGCCCGTAACTTTTTTAAATGCAGAATAAAAAGCACTCTTTGAGCTGAAGCCGGCATCATACCCAAGTCCGAGCAAATTAAATTTTCCGGTTGAATCGTTTTCAATTAATCTTTTTACTTCTTCGACACGGTAGCCGTTCACATAATCATAAAAATTCTGATTCAGTTTTGTATTAATTATTTCGGAAAGGTTGTGAGCTGATAGATTAATCTTTGCCGCAAGATCTGAAAGAGTCAGTTCGCTGTTAAGAAATGGTTTTTCATTTTTCATTAAAGCATTCAATTTATTTACAGATTCAGATGCAATCTCTTCAGATAATCCGGATTTCTTATATGACACCGGTTTATCTTTTATTTGTTTTTGTTCTGGCTTTTCAGATTCAATCAATAAAACTTCCGGTTGACGCAAACTCCGGTATCCAATTAAAAAAATGAACACAGCCATTCCGATATAGATAAGAATGTTTGCGCGAATTTCATCTCCATAAATAATATTTGTTGCAAATACCAGGATCACAATTATCCATATTGCAGCAGATCCTGTTACAAAATACATAAGCCAGCGAAGATTAATCTTATCTATGTTTGAAAAAGAATTTTTTATTCTGCTGTCGTATCTCATTGCTTCGCGAATTGTTAAAACTGTGTAAATAATACCAGAGACAGGAATAAAATTGCCAAGAAACTCAAGATGCCATGGCACATCTGGATTTGGTGTAAATAATTTTTCGTAGAATGAATGTGGCTGGAAATAAAAAAAGAATAAGCCATAAATATGTGCAAGTACAAAAGGAATGTAATTAAGATAATAGACCAGCTTAAAGATTTTTTCATTTCTTGTTAACAGCAGCGTATAGATAAAAATATTCGGTCCATACACATAAGGAAGTGTACTGCCTATTCCCATTAACTGAGGGACTTTTAAAATATCTCCCGTAAGAAACAAAACACTGACGACGAGGTCAATTGCAAACAACAGCATTGTAATTGCCAGCATTTTGTTCGCGAGTCGGTTTTCTTTTTTCCTGAAAAGTACAACTGCAAGCTGTATCCCCTGTGCAGCACCGATAATAAAAATGTAAATGATTATTTGTCTGAATTGATCCATAAGGTTTTCTAAACAGTAAACTTAGTTACGCTGTATCATGTCCTCAAGTAATTGTGCAGTCTGAACCTGATGTTGATTACAATTTCTTACTCTCACCCATAATTTTACTTCTTCTCCGGTATTCAACTTCGGGCAATTAATATCCCATAGCTAATCCGCCACCACGAGGATCTGAAGCACCGTAAATAATTTTATTTTTTTGATCGATCATTATTCCCTCGGCAATTCCGATTCGCCGCTTGTCAGCGCCTTCATCATGAAAATGATAACCCAATGCGGTTAATTTATTTCTTAGTTCAGGTGTTAAAGTTTTCTGTTCATAAAATATTGAATCCGGCATCCACTGATGATGAAATCTTGGTGCTTCAATCGCTTCGCGGATATTCATATCGTAATCAATACAGTTTAGAATTACTTGAAGAACAGTTGTAATAATTTGTGAACCGCCAGGTGAACCAATTATAATGAAGGGTTTGTTATCTTCAAGAATGATAGTTGGTGTCATTGAACTGAGCATTCTTTTTTCAGGCTGAATTGAATTTGCTTCTGTTCCGAGCAAACCAAATTGATTCATTACTCCGGGCTTTCCGCTGAAGTCATCCATTTCATTATTTAAAAGAAAACCTGCACCTTCAACTACGATTCCGGAACCAAATGACGAGTTAATAGTTGTAGTAACACTAACTGCATTTCCAAAAGAATCATAGACTGAGTAGTGAGTAGTTTCAGTACTCTCGTAAACTTGTTTGACTTCATAATTTTTTATTTCTGAAGAAAGGACAGCTTTATTTTTATTCTGTTCAATTCTTTCAAAGATAGTTTTTGCATATCCTTTTGATGTCAGTTGATCTTTCGGCACGGGATAAAAATCGTCATCGCCGAGATGATAAGTTCTGTCCGCATAAGCGTACTTCATTGCTTCAACAAGATGATGAATGTAGGTTGAACTTTGCCAATCTTCGTCGGACAAATTATAATTTTCAAGAATGTTCAGCATTTCGACAAGCGCAATTCCTCCTGAACTTGGCGGCGGCATTGAAACAATTTCGTATCCACGATAAGTTCCGATTACAGGCTCTCTTTCAACCGGTTGATATTTTTCAAGATCAGTGAGAGTTATGTATCCACCCATTGAAGAAACCTGTTGGACTAAAAGTTCAGCGACTCTTCCTTTATAAAATCCGTCAACGCCGTTTTCTTTTATTTGTTCAAGAGTCGAGGCAAGATCGGGTTGAACAAACAGATCACCAGTTTTAAACAACTCACCATTCTTTGTAAATATTTTTTCTGATGAAGGATATTTTGAAAATAAGGAAATCGAATTGCTAAAATAAATTGAATCTCTTCTCTCAATTTTCCATCCATTTCTTGCCAGATCAATTGCAGGCTGAATTACTTCTGCGAGAGACAACGTTCCGTATTTATCGAGTGCATAAAGTAAACCTGCAACACTTCCCGGAACTCCAGCCGAAGTTGTTCCCCTCTGACTTAACTTTGGAATAAATTCCTTGTTATCATTTAAGAACATTTCTCTGTGTGCTGAGATTGGAGCTTTTTCACGAAAATCAATCGCAGTGTTAGTTCCGTCAGCAAGATGAATAACCATAAATCCACCTCCGCCCAAATTGCCCGCAGACGGATATGTAACTGCAAGTGCAAAACCAACAGCTACAGCAGCATCAATTGCATTACCACCTTTCTTCATAATTTCAACACCAACTTGAGACGCATAAGAGCTTACTGAAACAACCATCCCGTTATCTGATGTTACAGGTTGATTTTGTTTACTGCAGGAAAGGTGAATCATTAGAAACATTAATACAGAGAACAGGACTTTGACCATATTTGGAATTTTTAGTTGCATATTCTTCAAATAACTTTTTATAGAAGATCGAATAAACTTTATTACAACAATTTACTTTCTTTGTGTATTATAATACAAACGTTCAGATTTTCAGCAAGATTGAGTTGTTATTTCTTCAGAATAGTTTTATATATAAATCAGAAATAAACAAAATCTAAACAAAGTGGAAGACATTTCATTAATAAAAGCTCTTGCCGGTTGCACCGAATCTTGCGGCTGGTGCATTAATTACTGCGACGAAGAAGATAAGTACGAAATTCTTGTGAGTTGTATCCATATTCAAAAAGAATTTTTAGCACTAAGTCGAAATTTAAACTCTATGCTCGGAAGCAGATTCATGAATGGAATGAAAAAGATCCTTGATCTTTTTGAACTACTTTCCGCAGAGATTCAAAAAAAACAAAATCTTCCGGACAAAATAAATATTAAAGTGAAAGACTCGTTGAATGAAGATTGGATTCTTCCCGGATGCAGCAGAATATTCGAAGTAGCGCTTTCGCTCGAACGGCTAAATCATGATAATGCTGCGGATAGGGAGTAAAATGTAAAAGGATAGCAGGTGTAAAATAAAAAAGTGCCGCAGAGAATTATACTACAGCACTCCATTGAATTTAGACAAAATATTTTATTTTTTCGTACCACGAACTGCAGAATAAACCTCATCAGAATGCATACCCACGTGTTTGTTCCATAACTCATTGTCTTTGTCAAGCTGTTCTTTAGTCATTCCCTTTTCAAGCATAGAGTTAATATCGTTATAGAAGGATTCCAGGTCATCCATATTTTTAAATTCATTTATGATTACAAGATCACGACTATCATTACCCCAATAGTGTCTGGCAACATTAGAGTTAATAAGTCTTGGATCCTTATTAAAGATTTCGGACTGTCTTCTTAACATATCTCCAAATGCTTCGGCATCATCTCCCAGCGCTGTTAATTTACTTGTCTGGATATGAATAACATGTGGAGCCTCATCGGATTGTGCCAATGAAGATGTTGAAAAAAGGAACAAAGAGGAGAGAAAAAGGACAGAAATTGATAGCTTAAACATTATGCCTCCGGTAGTAGATTTTATTATAGATATTTGTTAATTAAAAGAACATCCAAATATTATAAAGTTTATTGACAATTAGCAAATATTTATAAGAGTGAAGTGAACAGACTTACTATTTTGGGAGGACTGGCAGAAGAAAATTGCGTGTTGATCAAGACACGGAAAATTTATTTTTCTGCATATAGCATCATCTTCCTTATAAGGTCAGCATTTTTGAAATCAATGACTATCAGTACTTCATAAGAAATATGAGACAAAAGAAATTTTTTCTAATTGTGCTGACGCAGTAAATATCAGTGTTCCCTGATTCAATTTAATTTTACTTTTAGCAACTGTTGTTTTGTGTGTAGAGATGTGATAATAATTCACTTTAAATTTGCTAAATAAAATATTTACTTATTTGTTCGTTAATCAGTGTCCGCAATTTTTAAAACTTTTCTCGATGGGGTTAGAATGAAACACTTTCACAGTTTACCAGTATTATTTTTCACAATCATCTTTGTAATCTACGGAATGGCAGCCGCTTCTGTACCGGATGGAGTGAGCCTTACAAAAACACAACAAGGTTATCATATAGATTTTTCATTGCCCGGGTATCAGTTCGAACAAGTTACTGCGGAAGGGAGAGAATACCTTCAATTAACAATTCCCGAATATGGAGTTAATCCTGTGGTTGGACTTCCTGCACTTCCGATAATTTCTTTTAATCTTTTTATTTCGCAGACAGAAAGTCAGCCGGGATTCGAATTAAAAGACAATGTCGTATCTGAAATGATATTAAAGCATAAAATTTATCCCGTTCAGATGCCATGGGAAAAATCAAGCTCATTAGATGAAAGACCGTTCGCAATAGATCTGAATTATTATAACTCAACCGGAAACATGGATCAGTCTTTTATAAGAATATCAGAGCCATTTATAATCGGCGGTGTTAAAGGTGTTACAATCACACTCTTTCCGTTCAGATATAATCCGGGCGAAGACAGACTATATATTACAAGCACAGGAGCAGTAGAAATTTTATTTAATAACCCAGTTTCACCGGTAACGGATAAATCATTTACATTCAACCAATTTTTAAGTAAAGTATTTGTGAATTATGAGTGGAGCGATCCTCGTCTCACATCGAAATATTTAATAATAACAGATCCTTCATTTGAAACAGGAATGCAGCAGTTTGTAACTCACAAAGTCAGCAAAGGTTTTCAGGTTGATATGTTTAACACAACAGTTACAGGAACAACTACAACTGCAATAAAGAATTTTATTCAGACGAGATACAACGAACCGTCAACCAAACCAGAATATGTTTTGTTAGTAGGAGATGTTGCACAAATTCCAGCCTGGACCGGAACAGGCGAAGGTTCGCCAAGAACGGATGTGAATTATGTTCAACTCGAAGGCGGTGATTATTTTGCAGATGCTTTCATTGGCAGATTTTCAATCGCAAATACAACTGAGCTTCAGAATGTAATTAATAAATCCGTATTTATGGAAAATTTTATTGGCACCCTGAATAAAAAAAATATTTATATGTCTTCCTCTGATAATTACCAGATAACAGAAGGAACACATAACTATGTTATCAATCAGTATTTTGGTCCCGCAGGATATACCAATCTGAAACTTTATACTCATACATATAATGCAACTACTACACAGCTTATAAATGCTCTTAATGATAATCAGATATTTGCAGTTTACTCCGGGCATGGTTCGGAAACATCCTGGGCAGACGGACCACCATTAAGCCAGTTGCAAGTTAGAAGTTTAACTAACTCATGGTATCCGTTTGTTTATTCTTTCGCGTGTGTTACCGGCTCATATCATCTTACAGAATGTTTTGGTGAAACATGGTTACGAACTACTAATGGTGGATCAACATTTTACGGTTCTTCCGTGAATTCATATTGGGATGAGGATGATATTCTTGAAAGACGATTATTCAAAGCAATGTTTGAAGACGGACTAACCAGAGTCACTCCGATGTTTGATATGGCAAAGATATATCTTGTTAATCATTACGGCGGTATAATCGGAACCGGAACAACAACATTACGTTATGTTGAAATGTATAATCTGATGGGCGATCCTTCAATGCCTGTTGTGGAAATGGGACCGCCGTGTCCGATTGATCCACCAGCTAATCCGAATCCGTCAAACGGAGCTACTAACATTCCAATTGCCGGAAACACTGCAACATGGACAAATGGCGCAGGTGCATCTCAGATAGAAGTTTGGTTTGGAGAAACAGGAAATCTGGTTCAGGTTTATAACGGTGTACCGATTACATCATTATCATTATCACAATTCGAGCCTTTCGAATACAACACAATTTATGGCTGGCAGGTAAAAGGGAAAAATGATACGTGTGTTGTTCCCGGAACAGTTTGGACATTTACGACAATGCAGGATCCAAATTTATTTCAATGGGTTGAGCCATTTCCAAACCTGAGCAACTGGACAATAGTAGGTCCGCTTGGCACTACTAACTGGTCAGCATATAGTTCTGCAAATGCCGGAGGAACTCCTCCAGAACTCCGAATGAACTGGTCTCCCTCATTTACCGGAGTTTCAAAAATCAGATCTATAACAATAGACCTGCCTAACAATCAATTGATTAATTATTCATTTAATTTTTATCTGGATTGGTATGCTAATCCGAGCGGAATAATAACTGTTGCAATCACCTATGATGGTGGCGCAACAAGCACACCTATATATACAGAAACTAATCCGACTGGAAATGTTGGGCCCACATTAATCTCTGGCAGTTTTACAACGCCAGCAGCAGGCTCAGCCGATGTTCAGATAGAAATTATGTACGACGGATATTCGTTTAACATAGACAATATCTATTGGGATAACCTAACTCTCAGTTACATAGTTCCTGTTGAGCTTACTTCGTTTACTGCAACATCTGAAAATGGCGAAGTTCATTTGAAGTGGACAACCGCAACAGAAACGAATAACCAGGGATTTGAGATTCTCCGATCAGCCGGGAATAATAAAGAATGGCAGAATGCCGGATACGCTGCGGGTTTCGGAACAACAACAGAACCCAAATCATATTCATTTGTTGATTCAAAACTTGATGCAGGAGAATATACATACAGATTGAAACAGATTGATTTTGATGGGACAGTTACTTATTCAGAAGAAGTAAAAGTTGAAGTTGAAATACCACTGGTATATTCGCTTGAACAGAACTATCCGAATCCGTTCAATCCATCAACAACGATAAAGTATTCTTTATCTGAAGATGGATTTGTAAAGCTGTCAGTTTACAATCTTCTTGGCGAGGAAGTTACAACATTGGTAAACACCGAACAGAAAGCCGGAAGATACGAAGTGAACTTTGACGCATCGAAGTTAGCGAGCGGAATATATATGTATCGGTTGGAATCAAATAACTTTTTATCGATAAAGAAAATGATATTAATAAAATAGTGCCAAATGATACCCAAGGAAGGGTAAAACAAAGTTCAATATTTCGTAATTAAAATCAGGTGAGATAAATGAAATATTTAAGCGGAATAAAAGCAAGAAGTTGCTTTTTACTTTCATCTTTATTCTTTGTTCTTGTTGTTCCATTGAACGTATTTGCTCAGTGGTTGAACGACGGCGGAATAAAAACTAATATCCTGAGCGTTACTTCTCAGAGCACAAAAGTTGAATACATCCTTACTCAATATGATGAACGTACTGTAGATGTTAATGGGACAGAATGTTCTCAATATCAGATTCCCGGCAGTATCGTTCTGATGGAAAGAGGATTTCCCCAGCTTCCGGCAGACAGAAGAAGCATTGTCATTCCTGATCTTGCGGCGACAAATTACTCAATCATCAATGCAGAATATGAGACGAAGGAAACTCTTCCGGTAATGCCGTCAAAAGGGCATTTCACAAGGAATATTGATCCTGATTCAGTACCATTTGAGTTCAGTGAATTCTATACAACAAACAGTTGGTATCCAGCAGAAAACATTCAGCTTGATGTTCCTTACATCGTTCGTGATTTGCGCGGGCAGACAATCCAGTTCAACCCGATGCAGTACAATCCTGCAGAAGGGAAACTGAAGATATGCAAACGAATTGTTGTGGAAGTTTTTAACGATTACAGTATGCAATCTGTAAATTCATTCATGAGGAAAAATCCACTGGAAGCAGTTGATAGAGATTTCAACGAAATTTATAAATCAATATTTATTAATTATGGTATCGGCGAATTTGATTACACTCCGCTTGAAGAAACCGGAAGACTGCTGATAATTTATCCGACTGCATTTGCAAGCAACGTAACTCCTTTTTACAACTGGAAAGTTGAAAGAGGCATCACAACTTTGCTGGCAGAATATCCCACACAAACCGGAACGGGTTCGGCAGCGATTAAAAATTATATTCAGAATCTTTATAACTCACCCGAAGGATTAACTTTTATAATATTAGTTGGAGAAGCAAACCAGATCCCAACAATAAACGGGCAATACGAAGGAGCCCCTTCCGATCCCTGTTATGTTAAACTTGTCGGGAGCGATGCTTATCCGGATGCGTTTATTTCAAGGATATCACCGACGTCAGCAGAAAACCTTGACTATGTTTTATGGAAGTTGATACGGTATGAAAAATATCCGGATTCTGGTCCCGATGCGGCATGGTATTTAAAAGGAACGGGTGTTGCAAGCAATGAAGGAAGTCCGCCCGATTGGCAGCGCGCAAACCTGTTGAGAGATATGTTAATGAACAATATGTATTTCACACAGGTTGATCAGATTTACGATCCGGGTGCGACATCATCGCAGGTTACAAATGCAATTAATAATGGAAGAAGTGTTCTCAATTATATCGGGCATGGATCAGGAACATCGTGGAGTACAACAGGATTTGGTAATTCAGCCATTCATCAGCTTTCTAATGGATATAAAAATCCTTTCATCATTGATGTTGCCTGTTTGAACGGTGATTTTACAATGAGTGAATGTATGGAAGAAGCCTGGATAAGAACAGGCAGTATGTCAACACCAAGAGGTGCGATCGCAGTTTATGGTTCATCAACAAATGCAAGCTGGGTTCCACCTTGTGATATGCAAAACCACGGTATGATGCTTTTAACAACGAGACAAAAACAAACAGTTGGCGGTATTTCTTTTAACGGTTTGATGCACGCGATGGATCTTTGGGGCGGAAGCTCCGGTGAGGGTCTGAAATTAATGGAGCAGTATAATATTTTTGGCGACTGTACAATGCTGCTTACAATGGGAGTAACGCCTGATACAATTGCACCAGCACAAATAACTGATCTGGCGGCAATTGATCCGACTTCAAATTCAATTAATTTAAACTGGACAGCACCATTGGATTCTTCATTTCTTGGTATTGTCAGTTATGACCTGCGATACTCAACAACACCGATTGTTACAAATAATGATTTTGAAAATGCTCCACAGATGATGGTTGCAGGCGGACCAGATACATCAGGAACACCAAAGAGTTACACTCTTCACAACCTTAATTTCAGTACGCAATATTACTTTGCAATAAAAGCTTTTGATCTCTGGGGAAATAAATCTGTGATGTCAAATGTAACTGTATTGACAACCTGGGGGTCTCCACAAATTACAGTGACTCCTGATTCTATGTATTGTCCACTACTGCCAAATACATCTCATACTGATTCAGTGATGATACTTAATACAACTTCTGTAAATTCAACACTCGATTACGAAGTTGAGCTAACTAATAATACATTTCCCGGTCAGATAATTACAAGAATTGTTCAGTTAAATGAATCAGGCATTGTAAATGAAACAAAAGATAATCCCGTTTTGAACAATGGAAGCAGCTCGCGGGGTTCAGGCGGACCGGATATTTTCGGATATGAATGGATTGATAGTAACGAACCGGGTGGTCCAACTTACGTGTGGAATAATATTTCAACCACAGGAACTCTTGTTACCAATTGGATTCCTACCGGAACATTTGATCCAAAAGAAGAAGGATATGCTGGTCCATTTTCGTTAGGCTTTAATTTTAAATATTACGGAAATACAAAGACACAGGTTTATGTCAGCACCAATGGTATAATTATGTTCAATACATTAAACACAAATATTTATTCTAATACAGGAATACCGAACAGTTCAATTCCAAATGAATACATCGCTCCTTTCTGGGACGATTTAGATGGGCGAACCCAAGGTACTGTTCATTATCAACAGGATGGCAACAAATTCACCATTCAATTTACTAACTGGCAGAAATATTCAGGAACAGGCTCTCTCACATTTCAGGTTGTACTCCATTCAAGCGGGAAGATAGTAATCTACTATAATAATATGAACGCAACGCTTAACTCCGCAACCGTTGGAATAGAAAACCCAAACGGAACAGACGGACTCCAGGTAGCTTACAACGCAAATTATGTGCAGAACAATCTTGCACTTCAGTTTTCTGCAGAACCAGACTGGCTGACAGCACAAAATATGCAAGGAACGGTTTACAATGGAAATTCAATTGCTGTTCTTCTTAATTTTATTACGGAAGGACTTGACAGCGGCGATTATTCAATGGATATGAAAATCACGAGCAACGATCCAATAAATCCAGAATTAATTATCCCTGTTGCGATGAAGATAACAAGCATAGTTCCTGTTGAGCTTACTTCGTTTACTGCAACATCTGAAAATGATGAAGTTCATTTGAAGTGGACAACTGCAACAGAAACGAATAACCAGGGATTTGAGATTCTCCGATCAGCTGTGAATGACAAAGAATGGCAGAATGCCGGATACGCTGCGGGTTTCGGAACAACAACAGAACCCAAATCATATTCATTTGTTGATTCAAAACTTGATGCAGGAGAATATACATACAGATTGAAACAGATTGATTTTGATGGGACAGTTACTTATTCAGAAGAAGTAAAAGTTGAAGTTGAAATACCACTGGTATATTCGCTTGAACAGAACTATCCGAATCCGTTCAATCCATCAACAACGATAAAGTATTCTTTATCTGAAGATGGATTTGTAAAGCTGTCAGTTTACAATCTTCTTGGCGAGGAAGTTACAACATTGGTAAACACCGAACAGAAAGCCGGAAGATACGAAGTGAACTTTGACGCATCGAAGTTAGCGAGCGGAGTATATATGTATCGGTTGGAATCAAATAACTTTTTATCGATTAAGAAGATGATCCTGCTGAAATAATTTTCAGGTTCAGTTGAGACTCACCTCAAAGGTGAGTCTCACATTATAATCAAATCAATCTTTTGTTTATCCCACTCAAAAACAACAGTTTGGGATTTTTTCGAATCATTACTATAAAATTAAAGAATGCAGACCAAATGAAATTTTTCAAACTTCTTTATTATGATTAACTTATTGTGCAATATTAGTTTAATAAAAAGAGAAGAGCAGAAATGAAAAAATTATTTATACTATTTTGTTTGATATCAACACAAATTCTTGCACAATATATCACACCCAACACAGGAATAAATTGGAACCTCGATGATCTTGTTACAAACTCTGGCGGGACGGTTACGGGAACATTTCCAAACTATACAATTAATAACAAAGTTACGGTTTCAGCAACAGACAGGATTTATATTCTTCCCGGATCAGTTGTAGCATTTTCTGGGTCTGCTTCAGGTTTTGAGATATATGGGAAGTTCCTTTCGGTTGGTACACCAGCAGATACAATAAGATTTTCTGCATCAGTACAGGACTCACTCGGCGGTTCATTTAACGGATTTTATTTCAGGGAATCTTCCGTTGACTCTGCTTGCATCATCAGCTATGCAAAAATTGAATATGCATATTATGGGTTGAGATGCTTGGGAGCGAGTCCAACTTTAAGTCATTCATATCTCTGGAAATGCAGAAGAGGCGCAAACTTATCCAGTGATTCTCATCCTATAATAACGCATAACAGAATTGAAAGAAGTTATGAATACGGAATTACTATGACAACGGGTTGTTCACCTCTGATAGAATACAACCATCTGATAAATAACAATTCGCAAAACACAAGCGCAAAGAATCAAATTTCTGCCGGGACACAGGGAAACAATTCGCCAATTATCAGATATAATACAATTGTCGGAGGTATGTTCAACAAAACAGGCGGAATAAGTATCGCAACATTATTATCCGGATCATCTTCTTCATCTGAAATTGCGCATAACGAAATTTACAACAACAGTTTTGGAATAGCATTGCAGGGCGCTTACTCAAATACAAGTTATATTCATAGTAATAATATTTACGATAACAATATTAATTCTGATGTAATGACATCGGGCAGCGGAATAAATGTTTACGGCACAGCAGTTATAACTCCAATAATTACGCGGAATAAAATTTCCAGCAACTGGTGGGGAATTACTATTCAAGTTGGAATTGCCGGGCAACCGGGTCCGCAAGTAAATCTTGGCAACATTGAAAATTCAGACACAACCGACGATGGAAGAAATATTATTTCCGGAAATATCCAGGGAACGGATGTTTATGACTTATACAATAATACTGAAGAGACTATTTATGCACAGAATAATGATTGGGAAGTTTACGATTCATTATCAATTGAAAATCATATTTATCATTTTAAAGATGACAGTACGCTGGGATTGGTAATCTTTATTCCGTTTTCAAGTTCAATTCCTGTTGAACTTACATCATTCACTACTAAATATCTGAATGATGAAGTTGTTCTGAATTGGCAGACGGCGACTGAGACGAACAATAGTGGATTTGAAATAGAACGAAGTCAAAAATCAAAAGTCAAAAATCAAATGGATTGGACACAGATTTCATTTGTTGAAGGAAAAGGAACAACAACAGAGATAACAAATTATATTTATATGGATAAGATTACCGAACCGGGACAATATACATACAGGTTGAAGCAAATAGATTATGATGGAAGTTCTACTTACAGTCAGGTTGTTGAAGTTAATATTTCTTCGCCAACAGATTTTGTGTTGTATCAAAACTATCCCAACCCGTTCAATCCAAGTACAACGATTAAGTTTGCGTTGCCGGTTGAAAGCAGAGTAAAGATAAATGTTTTCAACTCACTCGGACAGTTGGTTGAAACAATAATGGATAAAGAAATGGAATCCGGTTATCACGAAGTAAACTTCAACGCTTCAAAATATTCAAGCGGAGTTTATTTGTATCAACTACAGGCACAAGATTATGTCTCAGTAAAAAAGATGCTGCTTATTAAGTAAATGTAAATTTGTAGGGGCAAGTCGTTGACTTGCCCTTTTCAATTGTTAATGTTGGTCTACAAAATAAGACTTGACAGATAAAATATTTTTTCTGACGTTTCTAACAAATAAAAAGAGGAGTTCGCGCATCAAATAATTTTACCTTTCTTTCATAACTATTAAAAGAGGTAATAAGATGAAAAGCATAACATTTTTTCTGCTGATGATTTCATTTTCAGCATTGTACTCTCAATCAATAACTCTCCGCGATACAACAAACCAGTATGATTACATCATCATAACAATTCCCGAATTTGTAGATGTGTGCGGACCATTTAAGCAGCACAAAGAAACAGTGAGAGATTTCAGAACACTTATTGTTGATACGGCTCAGATTTATGCTGAGTTTGATTCAAGTGCAACACCTCAGGATAATATAAGAGATTTCATCAGCTATGCAGGAACTTTCTGGAAAGAACCAAGACCGAAATTCTTTTTAATTGCAGGAACTGTAATCGACGTTCCTAATTTTTCAATTCAATCTCAAGTTCCTCCTTATACATTTTTCAACTCTGACTATTATTATGGTTCGAATGTTTATGATAATGATACCACAACTACCGACTTTTATATAGGGAGGATTCCATCAAAAAATTCAAACGAGTTGAGCAACTATTTTTCTAAAGTAATTGAGTATGAAAGTAATAACACACTTCTAGGCTGGATGAATAATAATCTATTCATTTGTCATAGCGATACAATTTATGGTTTCTATCAAGCAGCTCAGTACTTAGCTAATGAAATATTACCTGCCTATATGAGATCATATTTTATTCTTGATGATACTAGTTCGACATATTATGGTAATAAAGATTCCATTATCAATTTTGTAAATAATGAAGGTTGTGCAGTTATTTGGTTTGAAGGTGAAAATTCCGATTCATTCTTTATTTCATCTGATTATTTTAATCTTAATGATATTCAAGGCTTTGATAATGAACCCAAATACTTTTTTACGGTATTTGTAGGGCCTCAACACTCAATCCTAGAGACGAATACAAATTTGACCAAAGAAATGCTTGTACTTCAAGATGCCGGATCACTCGGTGGTTCCGCGTTTGTTGGAACAGCCTTTTGGGGGATTGGAAATGTAATGCGTCGGGAGATTGCGGAAAGACTCTTTGATCCAGGAATTCATTCAATTGGAGAAACTTTTGTTCTAGACAATTTAATTCCATCCGGTGGACTGTACGGTTATATGAAATTGATCACAAACCTCTGGGCAGACCCATCACTTCATTTAAAATATGATACAACAGTTGGTGTTGAAAATGTTACAGATGAAATTCCTCAAGATTTTTTACTTTACCAAAACTATCCCAACCCGTTCAATCCAACTACAACAATAAAGTTTGCTTTGCCTCTAGATAGCAGAGTAAAGATAAATGTTTTCAACTCACTCGGGCAGTTGGTTGAAACAATAATGGATAAAGAAATGGAATCCGGTTATCACGAAGTAAACTTTAATGCATCGAGGTTAGCAAGCGGAGTTTATTTGTATCAACTGCAGGCACAAGATTATGTCTCGGTAAAAAAGATGATTTTAATGAAGTAATTACAAAAATTTCAGGTGAGACTCACCTCAAAGGTGAGTCTCACATTGTTCACTCTTAAATATTAACCAAATAAAAAAATCATAAACAGAATTCCCATAATTGCCCACGCAGCTTTGCCAGCGTATTTCGGAAATTTCATTTTTGTCCAGACCCAGAGTTTTGCAACCAGTATCATTAAAACCATCAGCGCCAATGTTACACCAATACACTCAATTAATTTCAGATTCGGGCCAAGATAATTCGCCAGACTTTTCCCGAACGTTGAACTGTAAATTACCAGCAAATGTAACCAGTAAATTAAAAGCGATTCACGGCTTGCATCAAGCACAAATGATTTAGTCACGTTTCTCCAATTATTATAATACCAGCAAACTGCTGTAAAGAATAAAACATAACCAAGTCTTTCAATAAAAAATACTGGATTGGGAAGAATTGATGTTAGCGATCCGGGGAATATTCCGGAGTAGAACAAGTGTCCGGAGAACAACATAATTATCCCGATTAATGTAACAGCACTTATAAATTTTTTCTCTTTATCCTTTGCTGCTGCAGCAAGAAAATATTTTGAGAAGATCGCACCGGCAAGTATAAAGTTGAGCCAGGGAAAAACAGGAAAAAGAGAACCATTCAGTCTGTTGAAATAATTTGCAAATACAGGATGCAGGAAGGTTGTAAATTCTGTTTTCCAAAACATTGGTGATACCGCCGTTACAGCAATTGTCAATCCGAGTAATGTATAGTGATAAATTTTATCTGAACGGATAATTAATCTCAGCACAAACAAAACTAGAAGTCCAACACCAATACAATGAAGCACATTAACAGAATAAAATTGTTGAAGCTGTTCAGGTGTTGCTTTATTAATAATTTTTGAAAGTGATTTATATGGAAGATGAAGAGCATAACCGATGAGTATAATTGAAATTATTCTCCAGAGTTTTTTCCAGAAAGGGAACTTAAACTTACGCATATCATCCAGCTTGCTGCCGGAAGAAATCTCGAATACAAAGCCCGAAACAAAAAGAAATGCCGGTGCTATTAATCCGTTTATGAAACTGACAACCCCGAACCATCCTGTCTGCTTTAATTCAGGAAGCAGGAAGGTATTGAACACATGTGGTTCAATCATTAGTATGATTGACCAGCCGCGAAGCAGATCAATAAATGTGTAGCGAACTTTTTGTTTCATAGCAGATTATTATTTCCCGATAATATTTTACAAAATAAATAAGAGCTTGGTCGTCACGGACGCTCCGTGACGAACATTCAAGTTGTAATTACTAATACTTAGTGTCTCGGTACGCCCTTGACATCCTGTAAATGTTTCTTTTATGATTATTCTAACTTAGTAAGATCATGTAATTTCACATTCATTAACACTTCATAAATACAAAATAATTTTTTCAAAAAACTTTTCTCTTTTGAGAAATAAACCTTCCAATAAATAAGAAAACAAGCTTTATCAAAACATTTTTAATCGCTTTATTTCACAGAAATCAAGATTGATTTTTTGTCGATAATGGCATTTAATATGCGTATCTGCATTAGCTTAAATTGAACACAAATATTAACAATGGGGCAATATTATGGCACTCATAGCGGTAATTGATGACGATCACGATATTCTCGATGCGAGTAGTCTCGTTCTTTCAGCAAAAGGATATGAAGTGATCACAGCAGATAATCCGGATGACGGATATAAAATAGTCAAAAATAAAAAACCGGATTTAATTATTCTTGATGTGATGATGAATGAACCTGATGACGGTTTCTTTCTCGCGCAGAAATTCAGAAAAGAAAAACTTGAGATACCGATAATTATGTACACATCAGTATCAAAAGCATTGGGGCTTGAGTTTGCCGCGGGAGAAATGGTTCCTGTAGATGAGTTCATAGAGAAACCAATTTCTCCGGACACTTTAATTGACAAAGTAGAAAAACTTTTACAATTACATTACAAGGAGTGAGTAAATGTTAGTTGCTGAAAAAAATGCTCTCTCCGAAGAAATAGAGAGCTATATAAATAAATACGGGAATGATCGCTCGGCTTTGCTGATGATACTTCACGAAATTCAAAAGAAACACAGACACATATCTGAATTTGCGCAGCAGGAAGTTGCAAGACTTTTGCACATTCATCCGGTGGAAGTGTACAGCGTAATTTCCTTCTTCGCATTTCTTAATTCAAATCCTAAAGGAAGAAATCTTGTTCGTATCTGCCAGACAATATCCTGCAATATGAAAGGGAAGAATGGACTTGTTAAAGCTATTGAGCGCGAACTCGGAATTGAAATTGGCGGAACAACTAAAGACAATAAGTTTACAGTTGAGTATGCTAACTGTCTCGGCTTGTGCGATATGGGACCTGCGATGGCAATTAACGATCAGGTTTTTCTTCATGTTACACCTGAAAAAGCTGTTGAACTTCTCGGAAAGGTGAAGTGATTATGGAAACAATCAAAGTGAAAAGAACCGGTCCGGTTATCTTCTCTGAATACAAAAGAGGAGATGCAATCAGAAAAGCTTTATCAATGACCCGTGAAGATATTTTATTTGAATTGAAAGATTCAAAACTAAAAGGAAGAGGCGGTGCCGGATTTCCAACATCAACAAAATGGATGCTGACAGCAGCAGCAAAATCAGACGAAAAATTTCTTGTATGTAATGCTGATGAAGGTGAACCAGGAACATTCAAAGACAGAGTTCTTCTGATGGAATATCCTGAATTAGTTTTTGATGGAATGGTTGTCGGCGGATATACAATTGGTGCGCAAAAGGGAATTGTTTATCTGCGTGGTGAGTATGAGTATCTCTTAAAACCGCTTGAAGATTATCTTGAGGTTATGAGGAAGGACAATCTTCTTGGAAAAAATATTTTAGGGAATAAAGAATTTAGTTTTGATATTGAAGTATTTCTTGGTTCGGGTGCTTATGTATGCGGTGAAGAAACTGCGTTGATTGAATCGTTGGAAGGTCATCGGGGCGAACCACGAAACAGACCACCGTATCCAATTAATACCGGCTATCTTGGAAGACCAACATCTGTTAATAATGTTGAAACACTTGCAGCAATAAGTCACATTGTTGTAAAAAGTGGAAGCTGGTTTGCAAAATTCGGAACTGATAAATCTTCAGGTTCAAAATTGTTTTCAATTTCAGGCGATTGTGAAAAGCCCGGCGTTTATGAACTTCCGTGGGGAATAAAAATTTCAGAACTTCTTGAAATTGTTGGCGCAAAGAATACGAAAGCTGTTCAAATCGGCGGAGCTTCAGGTCACTGCGTTCCAAAATCACAGTTCAGCAGAACTGTAGCTTACGAAGATGTCGCAACAGGCGGCTCGATTATGATATTCAACGAGAGACGAGATATGCTTCACGTGTTAAAAAACTTTATGGAATTTTTTGTTGATGAATCATGCGGACAATGCACTCCCTGCAGAATCGGAAATGTAAAACTTCTCGAAGGAATAGAAATGATTGAGAAAGGCGAATATACCTTTGCCTACATTAATAAATTAAAAGATCTCGGTAAAACAATGCAGCTTGCATCCAAATGCGGATTGGGTCAGTCAAGTCCGAATCCGTTTATATCAATTCTTGAAAATTTTAAGGAAGAAATATTCAATACTGGCAACGGAGGAAGAAATGGGAAATAAGAAAACATTAAGAGCCCCGGTAAGTCAAAAATCTCTTGTAGTTGAAAAACCTGAAAACCCAGAATACATCGGCGGAACAGTATCAATCGAAATAAATGAAAAGAAAGTTTCGGTTCCTCTTGGAACAACAATTCTTGAGGCTTGCAGACAAAACCAAATCCATATTCCTACTCTTTGTCATCATGAAGATTTATGTGTTGCCGGTGTTTGCCGGATCTGTGTTGTGGAAGTTGAAGGAATGAGAACACTCCAGGCATCATGTGCATTCCCGATTACTGCTCCGATCAAAATTAAAACTACAACTAATGCAGTAAGAAGAGCAAGAAAACATATTCTTGATTTGCTTTTAAGCGAACATTATGGCGAATGTTATTCCTGCGTCAGAAACAATAATTGCGAACTGCAGTCGTTGGCAAAAGAGTATGGTATTGATCATTACAATTTCGGGCATATCGAAAATCCAAGATATGAAGTTGATAACTCATCTTATTCTGTAATAAGAGACATGGATAAATGTGTTCTCTGTAAAAGGTGTGTGAGAACCTGTATTGATCTTCAGGAAGTTGGTGCGCTTGAAGCAATTGAAAGAGGTCATAATACTCACATCGGAACTTTCTGGGATAAGCCGCTGGCAGAAGTTATTTGTATTAACTGCGGACAATGTATAAACCGTTGTCCAACCGGTGCGCTTCGTGCTAATGATCCACGCGATGAAATCTGGGCTGCGATAGATAATCCTAAAAAACATGTTGTTATTCAAACCGCTCCATCACCAAGAGCAGCAATCTGCGAAGAATTTGGGATGGAACCAGGAACTTCACTTACAGGCGAAATGAATACAGCATTAAAACGAATAGGTTTTGATGTTGTCTTTGATACAAACTTCAGCGCGGATCTTACAATATTTGAAGAAGGTACTGAACTAATTCAAAGATTGTATAAAGCACTCGTTAAAAAAGAGCAGGTTGCTCTTCCTCAATTTACTTCGTGTTCGCCCGGATGGGTAAAATATCTTGAACATTTTTATCCTGAGTATGTTGATAATCTTAGTTCAGCAAAATCACCTCAGCAAATGTTTGGTGCGCTTATTAAAACTTTTTATGCAGAGAAAAAAGGAATTGATCCGAAAGACATTGTTTCAGTTGCTGTAATGCCTTGTTCAGCAAAGAAGTTCGAATGTAACAGACCGGAGATGAATGATTCAGGATTTAAAGATGTTGATTACGGTCTGACGACGAGAGAACTCGCACAGATGATAAAAGAAGCCGGAATTTATTTACCCGAAATGCCTCGTTCAAATTTTGATGATCCGTTTGGAGAAGCATCAGGTGCCGGATTAATTTTTGGTGCAACAGGTGGTGTGATGGAAGCTGCATTAAGAACAGTTGTTGAATTTGTTACTGGAAAGAAAATTGAAAACATCTTCGCTGATGCAGATATTATTTCTGTCAGAGGATTTGAAGGAATAAAATATGCAGAGCTTCCGATTAATGAAGTTGGACCGGTACCAAAATTAATTGCTCATCTTATTCCTGATTGGAATTGGCTTAAAGGCGCAACACTGAAAATTGCTGTGGCACATGGAACCGCTAACGCAAAAAAAATAATGGATGACATTAAAGCTGGCGGAAAGTTCAGCGAATGTCACTTCATCGAGTTTATGGCTTGTCCGGGCGGATGTATTGGTGGCGGTGGTCAACCTATTCCTACAACACCGGAAATCCGAAAGCTTAGAGCAAAAGCAATTTATGATGAGGATAAATCTTTACCTGTAAGAAAGTCTCACGAGAATCGTCACGTGGTTGAAATATATGATGAGTTCTTAACAGACGGACCATGTGGACATCTTTCACACAAACTTCTTCATACTCATTATGTAAAGCGTGGTAAGTATATTGCATAGAGGTTCGGTATAAGGTATAGAGGATATAAAATATTATAGAAATTTAGTTTTTGACTTTTTCGCTTTTGTAATTTAAAAACTTTATTTCCCTATACCTTTATACCTGTATAACCGTATATTTCTCTAACTGGTGATAAAGTTATTAATTAAATCAACTAGCAACGGAAAACACTTGTTCAATAAACTAATGATGAGCATGGTGCCCGACTGGGCACGGGATCAGAATGAATTCTGGGAAGCAATCCGCAGAAGAAATCTCTGGTTCATTAAATTGCGATATGGAATCGTAATATTGCTGAGTGCTTTTCTTTTCATCACAACATTCATCTTCAAAATAAATTATTCTGAAACTCAGCTATCAGCCGGAGTAAGCATTATCGCATCCATTTTATTTTATAATGCATTGCTTCATCGTTTGAGAAAGTATGTGCTGTTAGATTTTGAAAGATTCAATCCGTTATACATTGCATTACTGCAGATGATTCTCGATTTAATTGCATTGTTACTGCTTGTTTATTTTACCGGCAGTATTGAATCTCCGCTTTACATGCAATTTGTCTTTCTCGTGATAATCGGAAGTTTAATTCTGCCGGGTGTGTTGGTATATACAATGGCAGCTGTTTTTGTTCTTGGTTTTTCTACTCTGACGATTCTCGAATACTCGCAATTAATTGTTCATCATTCAATTGATGGACTATTGAGTTTTCCGTTGTATAATAATTTGCATTACATAAGTGCGTTTCTTTTTACTTTTGCCTTTGTGATATTCGTGAGCGTTTACCTTGCGAATGGAATGGCGCGGCAGCTTTATAAACGCGAAAAAGATCTTGTTGATTCGATGAAAAAAATAAATGCTGCCGAGAAAGAAAAACAAAAATATATAATGGGAATTGTGCACGAAATAAAAACACCCATAGTTGCAGTGGCTTCATACATTGACATTATTTTGCAGAAATTTCTCGGTCCAATTGATGAAACAATCGAGGAAAAATTAGTACGAGCGAAGCACAGAACCGATGAAGGTATTCAAATGATAAACGACGTGCTCAATGTTTCCAAGCTTACATTATATGATCAGTATGACGAAGAAGAACTTGAAATTTTTGAAATAGTTTCCGGTGTGATTAAAAGAAGAAAAGCCTCGGCAGATGCGCATCTGATAAAATTAAAACTGTTTGACAATAGAGAGAAGAAAGTCAAAATCAGGGGCGATAAATTCTTATTAGATATTGCCATCTCGAATCTTATCGGGAATGCGATTAAATACGGAGTTGATGGAGGCAATGTTGAAGTAATAATAAATTCTAACAGTAAAAATCTTTTTATCGAAGTATGTGATGATGGTGTTGGAATTCCCGAAAATGAACTGCCTAAAATCTTTAAAGATTTTTATCGTGCGAACAATGTGAGGAAGATTGTCTCTGAAGGTTCCGGACTTGGACTCTCTGTAGTGAAGAGAATTATTGAAAGACACGAAGGTACAATTAATGTTTTAAGTCCTTCAAGGATGGCAACAAGAGATCATTCAGGCTCGTGTTTTACAATAGAACTGCCGTTTGATAAAAAAGAAAAAAACAATTCTCAGCCTGCTCTGAAAATCAGCAGTTAAAATAAATTTAAAATTTTTTCAGCCAATTATTCTGAAGGTGATGAGAGCTCAACAAGCTGCGAGGACACACCCGTGATTAAAGCAACTTTCCGGGCAATTTCTTTATTGTCTTCCTTCTTCCCAACAAGTTCGAGAATAAGTAATCCTGTATCAGAACAATTTTCCAGCACTCCGTCGTGAATACCAAGACGCGTTTTAATATTACAGCCCCATGCAGTAAGTATTTGCTGAACTTTTACGGCAGCATCTTTTCTTTTGCCAATGAGAATTAAAAGAATTGTTTTCATATCCATCTCCCTGAAAAGTTATGTGAATTGATATATCAAAATTATGAAAAAATATTCTTTGATTGTTATCAGACATTTGATTTAGTTTTGCATACAAAATAAGTTACATTATGAAGAAAATTTATTAAGAAAATTATTTAAGAAATGACTAACTCCGATAACTCTCTGAGCTTTACAGGTGAATATTTCATCCCGGGAAAATCAGGGGAAAGAATAGAAGCAGATCATCTTGAGCGATATAAATTCGCTTGCAATTTTGCTAAGGATAAATCCATTCTTGATATTGCCTGCGGTGTTGGTTATGCCGGACCAATGTTCATTCAAGCAGGAGCGAAAAATTATTTTGGTGCTGATATCAACGATAAGCTAATCAAATACGCAAAAGACAATTATGCATCGGAACAGATTGGGTATTCAATTAGTGATATTTGTACTTTCAGATTTGAAAGGAAATTTGATCTGATAAGCTGCTTTGAAACGATCGAGCATATCAAAAACTACAAAGCAGCAATTATAAACCTTTACAACCTGCTTGATTCCGGAGGGACATTACTTATTTCATCGCCAAATCGTCCTGTTACATCACCAAATTGTAATTCACTCAACGATAAACCCTCAAATGAATTTCATATTCAGGAATTTATTCCTGAAGAATTACTACTATTATTGAACGAGAATGGCTTTTCGACAGATAAAAATAATTTGTACGGACAAAGACAGCGAAAAAAAGTTTACAGGAACAGATACATTAGAAAAATTATTTATACGCTATTTGGTAATCCAGATATCAAAACTTCGTCTGTAGTCGCCCCAGTTAAGGAATTACTGCCCCGGTATTTTGTAATCGTTGCTTTAAAAAGATAATAATTACCACTAATTCTCAGCGAATCATTCTTACTACCTTATTACTTTTTAGATAAGTACCGAACAATCGGATTGGGATTTGTAACGGCGTTTTAGCAAATAAGAAAAAATATTAGTTGCTATTTATTGTTTGTTCCTTCTGTGGTTTTATTTACATTTGTTTTGTTAGATGAAATAACAAGAATAAAAAATGGATTTTCAATATTCAGATCAGCCGGAACCACATAAGGAAAGAACGAAACAAATTCTAAAAGCACATCCGGAAGTGAGGAACTTAATCGGAAGAAATCCGGTCAGCGCAGTGATTACAATTATTGTTGTGGCTCTGCAATTTGTAATTGCTTACCTGCTCGCCGATCAGGCGTGGTGGCTGACAATTATCGTAGCATTTTTAATCGGTGCCTTTGCTGATCATAATCTTTTCGTTATTATTCACGAAGCATCTCACAATTTGATTTTTAAGAACAGAATACTCAACACAGTTTTCGGAATTATTGCCGACCTGCCTAAAGTTGTTCCAAGTTATGTTTCATTCAAATCATATCATTTGAAACATCATTCATTCCAGGGAGACTATTATCTCGATGCGGATCTCGCCAGCAAGTGGGAAGCGAAACTTATTGGGAATACATTCATCGGGAAAATGCTTTGGGAACTTTTCTTTCCTTTCTTTCAGGCATTCAGAACAATGCGTCTCAAAGAAATTGAATTTATGAATACATGGGTAATTATCAACTGGATTGTTGTCTTTGCAGTTGATGCAGTAATTATTTATTACTTCGGCTGGATTGCTTTTTTGTATCTGGTCTTCTCTCTCATTTTCTCAATTGGTCTTCATCCGCTTGGTGCAAGATGGATACAGGAACATTTTCTTGTTGCACCACCACAGGAAACTTACAGTTATTATGGTCCGATGAATATTCCATCGTTGAATGTTGGTTATCACAACGAGCATCATGATTTTCCATCCGTGCCATGGAACAAACTTCCGCTATTAAAAAAAACAGCGCCAGAGTTTTATGATAACCTTGTCTATCATAAATCATGGTTTAAACTTTGGTTGAAATTTTTATTTGATCCGAAACTTTCTCTATATTCAAGAATGGTGAGAACAAACAGAGGCTGACTTCAGGTCAATATCGAATAGATGCTTGACAAAAAGAGATGACAACTTTTCAAAAGATTTCATCTCTAATACTTAATTTTGCTTTCTTAATAGTTGCTTAAACCAAGTTATTTTACTTCTCGAAATTAGGAAGACCCCATTCTCCTATCTTCTTAAAACTGAAAATTACATAAGCCTTTTTAGCCTAAAATCCTTTTAAGATAAGGAGTTCCGATGGCATATATGTTGCCAAAATTCCTTTATAATAAATAATTCAATTTTATAAGAAAGTTAAACAATGATTAAAGGAACCGTAAAAATTAACGGAGTAATTTGCAAGGGCTGCGAACTTTGTATAATTGCATGCCCGCAAGATGGTCTGCGTCTTTCACAGCAATTTAATGAAAAAGGCTATCGCTTCGTTGAATTGCTGGAAGATAAATGTACAGGCTGTGTTAATTGTGCGCTCGTTTGTCCTGAAGCAGCAATCACAGTTTACAGACAGCCAAAGCCTGCAAAAAAAGTAGCAGTAAAAGAATAAGTTCATCTAACAAGAAAAATACTTAAAGGTTTTATGATGGAAGAGAAAAAAAACAAAATTGATGAAGCAAAACTAATGAAAGGCAACGAAGCACTTGCCGAAGCTGCTATTCGTGCTGACATTGACGCGTACTTTGGATACCCGATTACGCCGCAATCAGAAGTTCTGGAATATCTTGAAAGAGAAATTCCAAAACGTCACGGACTTGTTCTTCAGGCTGAAAGCGAAATTGCCTCGATCAATATGATTTACGGAGCTGCAGGTGCCGGTGCAAGAGTTATGACTTCTTCATCAGGTCCCGGAATTAGTTTAATGCAGGAAGGGTTGTCATATATTGCTTCTGCTCAACTTCCTTGTTTGGTTGTGAATGTTGTTCGTGGTGGTCCTGGATTGGGAACAATTCAACCATCACAGGGAGATTATTTTCAGGCAGTAAAGGGCGGTGGACACGGAGATTATCATCTGATTGTTTTAGCTCCTGCTTCAGTTCAGGAAATGGCTGACTTTGTTTTTGATGGATTTCGTCTTGCAGAAAAGTACAGAAATCCTGCAATGATTTTAACTGATGGTGCTCTTGGACAGATGATGGAAAAAGTTATTCTTCCTGAAGAGGGCTCATTAAAAAAAGTTGCAACACCCTGGGCAACTACAGGCAAAACAAAAGAAAGAGATCACAATATCATAACTTCACTCTTTATTAAACCGGAAGAGATGGAACAGGTAAATCTTCAGCTTCAGGAAAAATACAGGAAGATTGAAAAGGATGAAGTAAGATTTGAAGAAATTAAAACAAAGGATGCAGAAATTCTTCTCGTTGCTTTTGGATTGTCGTCACGTATTTGTCAGAAAACAGTTGACCTCGGAAGAGAAAAAGGAATAAAGATTGGATTGCTCAGACCAATTACTCTTTATCCTTTTCCATATAAAAAATTAAATGAGCTTGCTGATCAGGTTGATTTTATAATGTCGGTAGAAATGAATGCAGGACAAATGGTTGAAGATGTACGATTAGCAGTTGAAGGAAAAGTACCGGTTCACTTTACAGGAAGAATGGGCGGAATGATTCCATCACCGGATGATGTGCTTAATGAAATAGAATCAATTCTGGACAATAAAAATGTTCTTCAAGATTAAAAGAGTTTAATAGGAGATTAAATAATGTCAATAGAAAGACCAACAAATTTAGATTTTCCGCCGGATGCAGAAGGAATGGAAATGGTCTATTGCAGACCAATGGAAACACTTACAGATACTCCATTCCATTATTGCCCCGGTTGTGGACACAGCGTTGTTCATAGAGTTTTGATGGAGGTTGTTGCAGAATTAGAAATACAAGAAAAAACAATTGGAGTAGCTCCTGTTGGCTGTTCTGTTTTTGCATATCACTATATGAATGTTGATATGCAGGAAGCTGCTCATGGAAGAGCAAGTGCTGTTGCAACAGGAATAAAAAGAGTTTTACCAGATCGTTATGTTTTCTCGTACCAGGGAGATGGCGATCTTGCAGCAATCGGTACAGCAGAAACAATTCATACTGTTAACAGAGGAGAGAACATCCTGATGGTGTTCATCAATAACGGAATTTATGGAATGACCGGTGGACAAATGGCTCCGACCTCATTGCCCGGACAGGTTACTACTACATCACCTTATGGACGCGATGTTAAATCGGTTGGACATCCTATAAAAATTGCAGACCTGCTTGTTCAATTGTCCGGTGCTTACTATGTAACTCGGCAAGCAGTTCACACTCCAGGCGCAGTTAGGAAACTGAAGAAAGCAATCGAAAAATCTTTCCAATTTCAAAAAGAAGGAAAAGGAACTTGTTTTATTGAAGTAGTTTCAAACTGTCCATCCGGTTGGAGGATGACACCAATAGAATCAAACAAATATCTTGAGGAAACAATGTTTCCAGTTTATCCGCTTGGTGATCTTAAAGTTCCGGAAAAAGTTTAAAAGTTTTTCTAAAAGAAAAAACAGGATATTAAAATGCGACAAGAACATGAAATTATATGTGCTGGTTTTGGAGGACAGGGAGTCCTTTCAATGGGAAGCATCATCGCTTACTCTGGAATGATTGAAGGAAAAGAAGTAAGCTGGATGCCATCTTATGGTCCTGAAATGCGCGGTGGAACGGCAAATTGTATTGTTATTGTTTCCGATGCAAGAATAAGCTCACCCATCATTACGAAATTTGATTCAGCCATCGTTCTTAATCAGCCATCACTTGATAAATTTGAGAAAGCAGTAAAACCGGGAGGAGTACTCCTCTATGAACAATCAACAATAATTCGTCCTCCGACAAGAGATGATATTGATATTATCTGCATACCTGCAATTGAAGAAGCCGATAAACTTAAAGCAAAACAGGTAGCAAATATGATAATGGTCGGCGCATTTCTTGAGAAAAGACCGATTGTAAAAATAGAAACCATTGTGAGCGCACTTAAAAAAGCATTACCAGAACACAGGCATCACCTGATACCTGTTAATGAGCAAGCACTTAAAAAAGGAAAAGAGCTTGCCAACTTAAAAGAGACAACAACAGCATAATTTAACCATGAGGAATAACAATGTCAGAACTTGGATTTAACTGCCAGCACGCTTGTAAGAACACATGCGCAAGTCTAAACGAGGCTCTGCGTAAAGAAACAGCTATCGTGAAATACTATGAAAGTGTTATAGCCGAGTGTAATATGCCTGAAGTAAAAACTTTTATGGATGAACTTATAGAAGAAAAGCGGAAAGTTATTCTTCGTTTAATTCAGAAACTGAATGAAATTCACGTTCGTTCACAGGCTATTGATGGAATTACATCAAGCTTTAACAATATTGATGGTTAAGGTTTATTTAATTGACATCGCAGGGATGAATGGTTATATTTGCACTCCAATTTTGAATTTGAAAAAAATTAGTTTTACAAATATTACATCGCGGGTTGGAGTCCGGCAAAAGCCGGAGTAGCTCGGAGCCGACAGAAAACCCCGAGAGAAAAATAAAAAAGAAATTAAATCGGGGGTTGGAGTCCGGCAAAAGCCGAAGTAGCTCGGAGCTGACAGAAACCCCCGAGAGAAAAATAAAAAAGAAATTACATCGGGGGTTGGAGTCCGGCAAAAGCCGGAGTAGCTCGGAGCCGACAGAAACCCTCGAGAGAAAAATAAAAAAGAAATTACATCGCGGGGTGGAGCAATTGGTAGCTCGTCGGGCTCATAACCCGAAGGTTGTAGGTTCAAGTCCTGCCCCCGCTACTAAAGAAAAATCCTTCTCATTTGAGAGGGATTTTTTATTTACTGTAATTGCAACATTTCCTTTTTTATGTCATAGTTCAACATACTTATGAACTTTCATAATTAAACAGAAAGAATAAATTCTATTCTTCAAAAGTTTAAGTTTTTTAATTTAGCTTATTATAAATAACCGGCATTTTGAATTTCCATAAATTCCATAACTCATTATGATGTAACAACTCAACTATAAAATGAGCAACATTTATTCTGCTTGTTTTTCCAGCATCAAAAACAGGACTTCTTTTTGGTGATTCCATAATTTCGTATTCACTTACTTTCTCTTCATTTATCAGAGTATCAGGTCGTACGGCTATCCATTCAATTTTAGAATTATATTCACCAATAACATTTGATAAATAAGATGCTGCTCCAACATTATCTTTATGTGGTGGTAGAAAAAATGTTATTAGTGAAAGCACAATTTTATCTTTATAAGAATAACTCTCTTTTATTTTTCTATTCATATTAGCTGTTGTGTTCATTAAGATAAGTTTTACTTTATCCTTTTTGCTGCTTTCAATTGCAGTACAAATATTTTTTATAGAATCTCTCACTAACATTCTTGGTTTACCGATTATTCCTTTGAGAGAAATATTATGACCAAGACAGCAAACAACAGCATCACAATCACTAATCAACTCGATGTTTTGATTCAAATTAAATTCAGAAATGTTTCCAATTATAATTTCCAAATGATCATTATTCTTAAACTCATTTAATACAAGACTTTTATTACGTGCAACAGCTTTAACATTAATATTTATATCCAGCAAATGTTTAACAACCAATCGACCTGTTGTCCCGGTAGCACCGATAACTAATACTTTCATAAATATTTTCCTAAACTTTTGAACTTTGTAAGTATGATCTAATTCACTAATTACTATTTTCCTTATATAACAAACTACCGATTAGCCCGGCAATTAAGAGTTCACCGAGACCCCAAACGATTCCAATTACCGTTAGTCCAACAGGCATAAATCCATAAAAAACATTAGCTAAATTAGGTAAGCAATTTCCGGGAAACCATAAAACGATAGCGGCTATTACTGCGGTTCTCTTTCGATATTTAAAACGAGGAAGCATAGTAGCATACAACCACATCAACGTTACGCCAAGTGAAAGTGAAACAAAAAGAAAAAATATCATTGCACTTAAACTAAGCGGAGGTAAATTAAATTTTGCTAATGCTTCGTCCATCTGATTACCAACTACAGGCACCATTGTAACTGCGCTAATACAAATGATTATTCCGGCTATTAAACCCATTTTAAAAATTTTGGTTTCCCTAAACATTATTTACTTTCCGAAATTATTAAATAGTCTCGAACGATTTTTCTACTGTAATTACCACATTTCCTTTTTTATGTCCCTGTTCAACATAGTAATGAGCATCTTTAACTTTATCCAGAGTGTACGATCTATCCATAACAGGTTTAAGTTTTCCTTTTTGAATCAGATCACTCAAAAAAATCATATACTCGGTTTTTTCTTTTGTGGGATATTTTACTGAAAGAAAGTGTCCATTTTTCTTTAATACTTTTTTACAAGAAGATTGAGTTATCTTTCCAACCGCATCGAATATAACATCATAAGTTGTTATACTTTTTCTAAAATCTTCATTGTGATAATCAATTACATAATCAGCGCCAATTGATTTTACCATTTCGATATTATTTGTACTGGAAACTGCCGTAACTTCAGCACCAAAATATTTTGCAAGTTGAATAGCATAAGTTCCTACCGATCCTGAAGCACCATAAATAAGTACTCTGCATTCTGGATTAATATTTACTTTTTGTAATATGTGAAGAGCTGTCATTCCTCCAACAGGGATTACTGCCGCATCCAAAAAAGAAATATTATCTGGTTTTCTAACTATTACTCCTTTCTTTGATTTTTCAGGAACGCACACATATTCAGCATTTGCACCAAACTGCAATCCTGTTGTAGTCCCGTAAACCTGGTCACCTTTAGTGAAAAGTTTTACATCTGAACCTATTGCTTCAACTATTCCTGAAAATTCAACTCCGGTTATTTTCATCGGTTTGAAGCCAAATAAAAATCCCAAAGGTATAAGAATAGAACGCGGTATCTTCCTGAGATTAACATCACCTCTTGTTACTGATGAAGCGATTACTTTTATAAGAACCTCATTTTGTTTTGGTATTGGTCGTTCTAATTCCACAAAATTTAGAACTTCTGATGAACCAGATTTTTTACAGACTATTGCTTTCATTGCTTTGTAAAATGTTTATTTGATTACAATCATTTTCTTTGTTTGTATATAATTCCCAGCACTTAATTGATAAAAATAGATGCCTGTTGCTGGATCCCGGATGCTTGATTCTGAGTTAAATTCAATCTCATAATTACCTGCAGATTTTTCTTCATTAACCAATGTTGTAATTTCATTTCCCAAAATATCATAAACTTTTAATGTTACAAATTGCCTGCTGCCTATTGCATACTTAATACTGGTGCTTGGATTAAACGGATTCGGATAATTCTGATATAGTTGAAAATCATTTATTCTTTGTTTGTCGTCATTAATATCAGTTACAGGATTTTCGATATTAAGACTGAATGTACAAAAAGCTTTGGCATTAGCTGTATCTGCTGCAGTTACTTTTATAGAATAGTTGCCCGTACTTGTTGGAGTTCCCAAAAAAGTTTTAGTGATTGAATCAAAACTTAACCATGATGGAAGAGGATTGCCATTACTCAACGTAGCGGAATAGGTTAATGTATTATTTCCATCATCGTCAATAAAAGTTGTGTCAGGAAAAGTGTAACTGTAATTATAACCAACTGAATCAGTTTGGTTTGGAATCTGATAGTTTAGGTATGGAGAGTAGTTTGTCTGTCTCAGGCTATCAATAATATTATCAATCTTAATCCAGTAAGTATAATATGACGGCCAGCTTAAGCCGCCTGAAGTAAAGAATAAATACTTGCCGTCATTAGAAATAAATTGACCGTATTCCCAATTAAAGCCTGGGGTATTAATTGGTTCCTCTAATTTTTTGGGATTTGTCCAATTACCATTTTCTTTTTTAAAACTTAAATACATATCTGCTGTTCCGCCGTTTGGTGTTCTGGAGACTATTAAATATGATTCGTCAGCGGCAATTAAAAAATCATTTTCCTGCAAAGAACTATTTAATGGTCTGCCTAAATTTTGAAGAACTGTATCTCCGTTTTCCATTATTAATTTGCATATCTCGCCGTCTGAAGTTGAGCCTTCATAATAGCTTGATACATAAAAATTATCCATCTCAGATTTCTGCAGATAGTGTGTCTTGAGATTTTGTGATATCAAACGAACCGGAACGCTCCAGCCAGTGCTTAATCTTTTTGAGTAGTACGCATGGAAAGTGTTATCCTGAAGGTATATAATACTATCATCAGGAGATAATTTAGGTGCCATAAATCCTTCAAATAAATTTTCAGGACCCTGCCACCTGTTGTCCTGGTATTTAAAATATTTTACTCTATAACTGGAAGCCGGGTACGTATTAAGTTCACCATAATATATTTCCTTGCCATCTGAAGTAATTGCTATTCTTTCGCAGGCACGATGGCCCGCTGTTACAGGCAGATTAAAGACTATTGGAATATTTCCCGGAGGTGTTTGTCCTAAATACAAACTATCTTCTGGAATAGGTTGAGCAAACAATTTAAATGATGAAATAACCATCATTAAAATGACAAGTAAATGTTGCAATAATCTTTTCATAATAATTCTCCTAATAGTTAAACAATGTTTTGATTCTGTATTAATGTTTCAATCAATAATAACTTTGATTAAACTTTTGAGAAAAATAATTGCGAATAGAAAATTTTGGTATAAATTCCTTGTTAAGTGCACCAGCACCTTGTGAAATGCACTTATTGCTGTTGTGTGGAGAGAATTTTGGGAAGAAAAAATCTTAATTATTGCCGAATGGAAACTAATTCAAACACCAATGTTCCTCAACAAATTAATTTTTTGACGACTGATTGGCAATCTTTCTCCGCTCTTTAATATTGCCCAATATTTCCCGCCGCCAAGTGATTGAATAGATTCAACATTATTGCGATCAACAATGAAAGATTTGTGAATACGATAGTAGTTTGCGGGTAACAGTGGAATAAGCTGCTTTATGGATTTATCATAGATAACAACTTGATTGTTAAGTAAGTGGAGTTCAACATAAATGTTTGCAGATTTAAAATATTTTATATCATCAAGTGGAATAACTTTTATTTCAAATCCTTTTTTAACAGTAAGATATTTTATCGAATGACCATCTAATGCGTGGCTTGATTTTAATCTTTGGAAAGCTGCTTTTAATCTTTCTATGTTATAAGGTTTTGGTATGAAATCTAAAACTCCGTATTCAAATGCTTCAATCGCTCTGTTAATATTTGCAGAAATAACTATTGTATGGAATGATTGGCTTACAACTTGTTTAAGCAACTGAAATCCATCTTTAGAATTAAGATTTAAATCTAAAAGTAAAACATCCACAGGCTTTTCTTTTAAATAGAACATAGCACTATCCAGCGAAGTTTCTATGTGAATGGAAGTAATTTCATTGTTCAGAATCTGTCCGACGAGAAATTTTATATCTTCAGCAGTTGGTCTTTCATCTTCGACAATTAAAATTCTCATATCAATTTCTAATCTCTATTATTGATTCCCAGCCTTCATCAGATTTATTTGAATAGAAATTCCATTTACCGGGATAACTTTCTTCCAATCTGCTTTTAATATACTTTACCCCAAAACCAGTTGAGCCTTTGATGTCTTCCAAATTAAAGCTGCCATCATTCGAAAGTATATATTTTATTGATTCTGAATTTTTTATTGTCTGTAACTTAAAAGTTCCGGCAGTTTTATTATCATATCCATGAGTTAACCCGTTTTCAACAAGTGTATGAAAAACCATTGGTGGTATAATGTCTTTTTCATCAACATCAATTGTTTCTAATTTATAGTCAGCTCCTTTTCTGTAACTCATAATTTTAAGATGAGCATTGCACAAATCAATTTCTTGTGTGATAGGAATAAGTTTTAACGCGGATACTTGATTTATCATTCTAAACTCTTCAGCAAGTGCTTCAATTAATTTTATGGCTGATGCAGAATCTTTTCTTAACCAAGCAATTATTGAAGTTAAAGTATTTAATACAAAATGTGGATTGATATTCTTCTTTAACAATTCATTTTCCAACCGTGCTGATTTAAGTTGTGCTTCTTTTTCAGTTTTTTCCTTTCTTGCAAACTGTCTTGCTATAGAAAAAGTTGTACAAACAACCATAGTTGTTGCCAATCCAGCGAATGCAAAATTGAAAAAGTAAGCTGTCCAGGCTGCTATAATGCCTATAAGAATAATTAAACTTTCGTCACGCCGTTTAAATAAAGCCCATATTGTTATTATACTGCTAATAATTAGTACCGTTAGTGACATTATGTTAAAGAGGTTTTCGATGTTAGTAAAAAAGAAAAAGATGAGAAGAGTTATCGTAACAACTACTGCAATAGTTTTTTTAGGAAGGAAAAATAAGTAAATAAAAAAAGTAGGAAAAAGAACAGTAAAAAAAAGTGTGATCAACTGATAACTATAATATTGCAAGTACACAAAAGTGGTTTTTGTTTCAATTAAAGTTGGAATCAGCATTGTTATCGAATCTAAGATTACTATAAAGCAAATCAACCCAAACAGTAAGTGCTCTGTTTTTCTTTTCCTTGCAAAGTATAAAAATGAATTGAACAGAAAAGGAATAAATAAAATACCTGTTATAAAAAATGCCTGATAATATAACCGGGCTATGCGATGTAACAAGTAATCATACTTACCAATAACCATATAACCATAGAACCATTTCCACGATGAGTAATCCCTATGGTTTGATATTCGAAAGATAAGAGTATGTTTTCCTCTCGTTAAAAGATTATTAGGTAATGCAAGATTAAAGTTATAATCGCCGGCAATTTCATCATTTATATTTATTCCAATTTTTCCATTTTCGGATAGCTTGATTCCATCCCAGAAAATTTCGTAGGCAGTAATAAAGTTTAATGGGAACAAACCAATTACAGTGTTGCCATCCAGAGAATCAGCAATGTTTATTGTAGTCTTTAAAACCCAATTACCTTTAGAGAACAAATCATCATTTATATATGAATCAAATGATTGCCATAATGAATCCGGAAATAATGGAAGCGGTTTAGTTGGTTCTTTGTCTTTAACAATTTGCCAAAAATCTAAATGTATTGCGTTATTAGAAGAAGTTAAAATATTCTCATTTGGTTCGGAGGCTTGTAATTCAATATTAACTATTATAATAATAGCTAGTATGAATTTATAGACTGAATGAAGGTCTGTTTTTTTCACAATACTTTATTAAAAAGTCAAAAAGTATTTTAATTGTGGTTTTAAATTAACGAAAACTTTTGTATGGAAATAAAATGGCTTGTTGATAAACAGCAATGAATTTTCAGTGTTCTGAATTCTGTCACAACACAAATGAAGTAAAACTATCTCAGATATGTCAATCTTTCCTGAACAGCACAATCCTATTAGTGTTTGTTCCCACAGTATTATTATTCACACCCCAGATATTTGCAGTCTTTGTAAATTTCTGTTGATTAATGATAATTCCAGAACAATCAAATCCAGTTTTAATTCCGATTGGAACAATGTGTTCATCGAGTTTTATTTTACCTTTTCTGATCTCACCAACTTCAAAAGCAACGTGACCACCACGTTTTGTAATTCGATAAAGCTCCTTGAAAACTTCGAGCATTACTTTTTCCCACTCGTCTATTTTTTTTGAGATTGTGATTCTCCCGGAAATCTTTTCAGCATTAATATTATTGAACCAACAGCGCAGCCAGTTATCTTCTACATAATTTACAATGTCCAGAAATGGAGGCGAGGTAACTGTTAAATTAATCGAGTTCTTTTTAATAGCGGAAGTGGATTTTGCGTCTTCATTCAGAAACATTGCTTTGTTGCTGATTCTGTTTAGTTGGTTTATAAGATTTTTATTTAGGCGAACTGTCAAATCCCGGGACTTTTTCAGAATAATAAATTTTATGTCTTTGTATTCTGGCTTCTGTCCTATTTGTTTATTTATTTTTTTCTGTCTTTCAGATGTTACTGCCTGATTTGGAGGAAGCGTATAGACGGAAAAAAAATTTTTTGAGTGTCCGGTCAGCCTGCTAGTTGCAACCATACGAATCCATTCATCAATAAAATCCTCGCTGCTGTTTTTCTTTTTTCTTATCAGATAATTTCTTAATGACATTATTTCAGATTCAGTATTTGGGTGATAAAACATCGAAAGGTCCATATCTGCTTTTAATCCACGTTTGAATTTTATTTTTTTCAGGCGGTTTTCAACTTCAACAAGTGATGGAATCAATAATCGTGGTTTTGAAAGTATTGTGCTAAGTGGATTTATATCATTAGCAATTACATTCCTGTTTAATAGTGCTGCTTCGATTATTGTTGTTCCTCTTCCCGCAAAAGGATCGTAAATAACATCATTTTCTTTTGTTAATAATGAAATAAAAAAATTTGGCAATTCAGCTTTAAAACAAGCACGATATGAAATTTCATGAAGAGAATTATTTTGTCTCTGCTTAGAGGTCCAGAACTCATTAGAAAATCTTGATACACAATTACCATTAATTTCAACACAATCAACATTTGTTTTTTTAAAACCAGATGACGAAGTGTCAAACTTAAAATCAGTTAAATACTTATTTAAATCGGATTTATTCATAAAGTAAAAATTAGTACTAAAAATATTTTAAACATAGTTCAGCAGAGAAAATGTTTTAAAATATGAATGGTTATTAAAAATACAGAATTGAGCAAAAACAAAAATATATTGCGTTTTTAAGCGATAAACATAACTTTTTGAATAAATATTGGTCTAAATCTTAATGACAAATATTCACGAAGCTATGGAAAAGTTGTTCGAAGGGTGAATGATACTTTAACTTGGTGAAAGGAGTCCTCAATTAAAAAAAAATTGTTAAGAGTTAATTCAGGAAAAAAAAGTTTTTAGCTTTTTACAATTTCAATGATTGGTCTTCGTTCCCAGGCAAGCTCTTTTCTTAAATCTGATATGTCCGATTTAGGTGTGTGAATCTCGATCGGAATATTAATATTAAAATCGAAACTTAATTGATTAGGTTCTGTCGGGGTTTGGTTTCTTTTTCTTTTCTTCTTCATCAAACAAAAAATCGAGGAGTAATTTTTTTAGTTTGCAGTATTAGTAATTAATATTTCCATTACAAAAGTGGATATAAAAATTCACTTAATCAAATCAAACAGAAAATATTTTTATTTAAAATAAAAAAGCCAGGATAATTATCCCGGCCCGTGGAGAAGAGATGAAGAATAAATTTTATTTTAGCGCTGTTTTGCAGCAACCATACTTATATCTTCATCTGTAATTTTGTTTTTGAAGAAGTCGTAATAAAATCTTGCACAATGTTTGTTAACTCTTTCGCTGGCATCAAACCTGATAGCTTGTTTCACAGCATTTATTGCCATCGGTGTTCCTATTTTATACAATGCGAGAGCAGCAGCAATTCTAAGTTCTTCATCTTTACTATCATGCAGCATTTTCATTAATGGGATTACAGCTCGCGATATTTTTAATTCACCGATCATATAAGCACTGCTGCTTTTTAGACCAATGTTATCAGAATTCAATCCGATTAGCAAACTCTCAACTGTATTATGCTTTACAATTAGATTTGTTTTTGGTCCGGCTGAAGGAAAGATTATTGCCGTAACAAACAATATTAAAAACAGTATTGTAAATGTAAATTTCATTGGCTGCTCCTTTGTTGAATTTTTTCTTAAAGGAAATATAAATTCAATATTAAGTTGATGCTGGTATTTTCTTTGGAACGGTTGACAAATATTATAAACGGCGCAAATTCATAATTCATCTGTTCTGAATTTCAAGTGTTTGTAGAGGCTTATAACATAAATGATGTTTCCGACAACTTTTTGTAATACCGGAAAGAAAGAAAAACTTCACCAAAATAGTGGCGGTTAACTTTTATTTGAATTTAATCTGCTAAATGGTCTCAACAAGCGTATCATCTGTGCATTTGATTTCCCAAACATTGGATTTTATTTCATCCGCTCATCAATATTGACTTGGATTTCATCGGATTTATCAGGTGTTTTAAAGTACAATTATAAAATATTTTTGAAGATTTGTAAGGAAAAGCAAATGAAAATTGAATTTATTCTTTCTTTGACATTTTTAATGTCTGTTTTATTTTTTAGCTGTGGGTCACTTTCACCAGATTTCAAAATAGAAAATGAGAAGTACACATTGGAAAATGGTTTGCAGGTTATACTTCACAATGATAAATCGGATCCAATTGTAGCAGTAGCCGTTCTTTATCATGTTGGTTCAAACAGGGAAGTGAAAAGTCGGACTGGATTTGCTCATCTTTTTGAACATATTATGTTTCAGGAATCCCAGCACATTCCACAGGATCAGTTTTTCAAGAAAATTCAAAATGCCGGCGGGACATTAAACGGCGGAACCTGGAATGACGGAACAATTTATTTTCAGGTTGTGCCAAATAACTCACTCGAAATGGTGCTTTGGATGGAATCTGACCGGATGGGATTTTTGTTAAGTACGGTTACACAGGAAGCATTCATGAATCAACAATCTGTTGTTCAAAATGAAAAACGACAGAGAGTTGATAACGAACCATTTGGTCATACAAGTTATGTAATTAATAAATTATTGTATCCTGAAAATCATCCATATAACTGGCAGACAATAGGTGAGATGGAAGATCTGAAAAATGCAACATTGGCTGACGTTCATGATTTTTTTAAGAAATGGTACGGACCAAATAATGCTACTCTGGTAATTGCGGGAGACTTCGATAACGAAGAAACAAAAGTTCTGGTTCAGAAATATTTTGGCGAAATCAAGAAAAGGGACGAAGTCAAACCACTTGATCCGATGCCAGTTCAGATTGATAAAACTAAAAAAGCGTATCATGAAGATAACTTTGCAAAATCACCCGAATTGAATATTGTTTTTCCAACTCCACAGCAATACACAAAGGATGATTATGCACTGAAATTTTTTAGTGAATTATTTGCACAGAGCAAAAAATCACCGCTGTATAAAGTTGTTGTTGAAGAGAAGAAACTCGCACCATCTGTTAGTGCATATCAGAATTCTCAGGAACTTGCAGGTGAGTTTACAATTACAATCAGAGCATTTCCCGACAAAAGTCTCGACGATGTTGAAAAGGCTGTAAAAGAAGCATTTGATAAATTTGATAAAGAAAGTTTTTCTGAAAAAGATCTTCAACGCGTAAAAGCAAAAATAGAGACACAATTTTATAACCAGATATCAAGTGTACTTGGGAAATCCTTTCAACTTGCAAGCTACAATGTATTTACCGGTACACCAGATTTCATTAATACAGATCTGCAGAATCTGCTTGCTGTAACAAAAGACGATATCATAAAAGCTTATGAAATGTACATCAAGGGGAAGCCTTATATCGCAACCAGCTTCGTTCCAAAAGGAAGTTTAAATCTGATAGCATCGAACTCAGAAAAATATCCTATAGTTGAAGAAAAACTTGAAGAACAAAACATAACAAGTTCTTCAGTTGCAGGATCGGAAGAAATGAAAATTGAAAAAATTGAATCTTCTTTTGACAGAAGTGTTGAACCTCCGGCAGGTCCGGATCCGTTATTAAAACTTCCTGAAATTTGGGAAGATGAACTGTCGAACGGAGTAAAAATTTATGGAATTGAGCAGAATGAACTGCCATTAATCAATTTTTCTTTAACAATAAAAGGTGGTTTGCTGCTTGATGATATAAACAAAGTTGGAGTTGCAAATCTGATGTCAGATATAATGATGGAAGGAACCAGGAATAAAACTCCAATCGAACTTGAGGAAGCAATTGATGATCTTGGGGCGAGCATAAATATGTACACCAGTAAAGAATCTATAGTTATAGACGTTAATTGTCTTTCCTCAAAATATTATGATGTGTGGTCGCTTGTGGAGGAAATTCTATTTGAACCAAGATGGGATGAGAATGAATTCGAACGGATAAAGAGAGAAACAATTGAAAAGATAAACCGCAGCAAAGCTGATCCATCGGCAGTAGCTTCAAAAGTTTTCGACAAATTAATTTATGGAGATCAGAACATATTATCAAAAAGTGTATCAGGCACCGAAGGATCAGTTAATTCAATTTCAATTGATGACTTAAAATCATTTTATAATAACTATTTTGTACCAAATCTTACAACAATTACCATCGTTGGTGATGTAAGTGATGATAAAGCTGTTTCCACATTTCAATCACTTGAACTCAAGTGGAAAAAGAAAGAAGTGGAGTTGAATGAGTATCCGCAGCCGCAGCAATCGGAAAGTTCGAAGATTTATTTCGTTGATTTTCCTGATGCTAAACAATCTGTTATCAGGATTGGAAATCTGAGCATGAAGTATAATGATCCTGATTATTATCCGGCAACTGTTATGAATTATAAACTTGGCGGAAGTTTTACCGGCAATGTAAATCTGATTTTAAGAGAAGAGAAAGGATATACATACGGAGCCAGGACATCGTTTAACGGTTCGCTTTATCCTGGTTATTTTGTTGCGAGTTCAAGTGTTGTATCAAATTCTACGCTTGAGTCAGTTCAGATTTTTATTGACGAAATGAATAAATATCGTGAAGGTATTCCGGAATCAGATTTAGAGTTTACCAAAAATTCACTTATACGTTCTAACGCAAGATCGTTTGAGACACTTGGCGCACTTAGAGGTATGTTGAATAATATTGCAACTTACAACCTTGAGTTCGATTATATTAAAGAAAGAGAAGATTTTGTCCGAAACTTTACTCAAGACGAACTGAAAGTTCTTGCTAAAAAATACATTCAACCCGCAAGTATGATTTATCTTATCATCGGCGATGCAAAAACTCAGTTTGACGCACTTAAAACTCTGGGATTTGGCAGCCCCGTTTTGTTAGACAGGGAAGGAAACAAACTGTAAAGTTAGTCTCAATCTTCTCAAATAAGGCTGTTCCCGTGTACGGGCAGCCTTTTTATTTATAAGTTAATTGAATATGAAGCTTCTGCTTCTTAATTTAATTTCAGATTCTTTAAAAGCTTTTTAGAAAACAATAAAAGTATTGCTATGAAAGAATTTTTCAGCGTTAAGGAAGTTTCAAAACTGTTAGATATAAGTCACTCGGCGGTGCTGTATCATATTCATTCTGGAAAACTTAAAGCTCAACAGGTTGGTAAAATCTATATAATCTCTAAAGAAGATTTCGGAGATTTTCTTAAACGTCACCGTGAACCAAAGAAAAAACAAAAAGTCGTTCAGACAAAACTGGATTTGTAGTTCATTCTTCAGAGAATTCAAGCACTGCTTTTTTATAATCATTCAAATCAGCCTCACTCAATCCGGCAATTTTCTTAATCGTATAACAATAAACAAAAATTATCGGGATGATCATATTTTCTTCTTCATTATAAAATTTATCCATCTCAGAAATAATATTACTCATCAACATTTTATCAGATTCATCTGTCTGGTAGATTTTGTCGATTTCATTTTTGCAGCCTAGATGTGAAATTTCCGGATACTTTTCTTGCGTGAGACGATACCGTTGAAGAATAGAACTCAAATATGTTTCTTTGGAAGTGCTGAAATTCAAAACCGGATCTTCCAATCGCACCCAGGCATATCCATTTTCCAGATTTCGTGTAAATCGCTCGGACTGAGAAAAAATATTGATTGCTGCAATTAGTATAAGAGAAAAAATTATTTTCATCATTCGAGAGGCGTTAGTAAAAGTTCAAAATGCTTTAATAAGTGTTGAACATCGCTTTGAATCCATTCCTCATCCTTTTGCGTTGGTTCGATATCAACAACCCGGAGTATTTCATACCTTACCTGCAAAGTAACTCTGTTTCCTTTAATGAAAACTTTACTGCTTCGGTTTACTGTTGTTTTCTGAACTGTTCCAAGAACACTTGTGTTGAATCCTTTGTTTTCGAAGATGGGACTGTTATTTATTACATCATTAATCATCTCAGCATCAATAGCATAATCAGGTTCATAAATTGCAGTACAGTAAGTTACCATTTCCTTCAGGCTTCCGCTTATTTCTATTTTCTTTTTCATTGCACTCCAATAAAAATTATTATACCAAATTTATTATATATCTCTAAACTTAATTTAATATAAAGGATTATTTCTATTGATACTGTATATTTTAAATGAATATTCAAAGAAATTCTATGTCATCACATCTACTCAGTAAATCTTCTTACATTAAAGGACTTCAATGTGAAAAGCAGCTTTATCTTTATAAATATCACTATAGTGAAATGGATGAAGTCTCTGAAATGCAGAAAACGATTTTTAAGAGAGGAACAAATGTTGGAAAGCTCGCACAACAACTTTTTCCGGGAGGAGAGATTGGTGCAACAGGTGATCCACCAAATTATGACAAAGCTTTGATAAAAACTGAAGGGCTTATTAAAAATAAAGCTGATGTGATATATGAAGCTGCGTTTAAGTTTAATCAGGTTCTTGCGATAGCAGATATCGCAGTCAGAGAGAAAAATTCCTGGAGAATTTATGAAGTAAAAAGTTCAACTTCTATTTCAGATACTTATCTGAATGATGCAGCCCTGCAATACTATGTTATTTCGAATTGTGGAATCAATGTGAAAGATTTCTCGATAATTTATATTAATAACCAGTATGTAAGAAATGGAAAATTGGATTTAGAAAAATTGTTTGTAGCGGAATCAATTCTGGATTCAATACTGCCATTGCAAAAATCAGTTAAAGATAATGTAGAAAGATTTAAGAAAATGCTGTTGAAAAAACAGATTCCGATGATTGATATTGGTGAACATTGTCACAATCCATATACCTGTGCTTTTTTTGATTACTGCAGAAAACATATTCCCGAAGATTCGATATTTGATTTTTCAGGGATGCATCTTTCAAAAAAGTATGAACTTTATAGTGAAGGGATAATTAAGTTAAGTGATGTTCCTGATGACTATCCATTAAATAAAAACAACAGACTTCAGCTTGATACCTTCAAGGCAAATAAAACCGTAATTGATAAAAAATCTATTAAAGATTTTATTTCTGATTTAAACTATCCGCTTTACTTTATGGACTTCGAAACATTTCAGCCTGCCGTGCCTCTGTTTGATAATTCAAGACCATACCAGCAAATACCTTTTCAATATTCTGTTTTCTTAAAGAAAGATAAAAAAAGTGAATCAGAACATTTTGAATTTCTTGCTGAACCTGGAATCGAGCCAAGAAAAAGATTCATTGAAAATCTTATGAAAGCCATCAAAGGAAATGGTGATGTGCTTGCTTATAATAAAACTTTTGAAGTTACAAGACTAAATGAATTATCAAAGGATTTTCCGGAATATTCAGGTGAAATTGAAAAACTTATTTCCAGAATAAAAGATTTAATGACTCCATTTCAGAAAAAATATTATTACGCACCGGAAATGAAAGGTTCATATTCAATTAAAGTCGTACTGCCCGCACTAGTGCCTGATTTAAGTTATGATGATCTTGAAATTAATGAAGGTGGATTAGCATCGATTGCTTATGAAAGTTTACAGTCAGAAACAGATTTAATGGTAATTGCAGAAATAAAACAGCAGCTTCTTGAATATTGTAAACTCGATACTCACGGCATGGTTAGAATATTAGAAGAATTAGAGAAAATTGCCAAAAGATAATATCAAATTATTAATCAATTATTATTAGAGACTTCTGAATTATTATCGATGTGTTACTCTTTTCAATTTAAAAACAAGATATTTCACTCCTGCCTTGCCGGCAGGCAGGTCGTTCAATATGACAAATTAAAATTTTTCAGAAGTCGCTAATACTAAAATAAGTTTAAAAAATAAAAAGGCGTTCAGTTGAACGCCTTTCAGAATTTATTTAAGAAATAGAACTTTTAGTTACGAGATTTAGCTTCATTAACTACAATATTTCTTCCGCCCAATTCCGAATCGTGCAAAGCTTTGATAGCTTTGTTAGCTTCGTCGGCACTTCCCATTTCAACAAATCCGAATCCTCTTGATCTGCCGGTAGTTTTATCCATAACTACTTTTGCAGAAACAACGTTTCCGTGTGCTTCAAATGCTGACTTTAACTTGTCGTCATTAACTGACCATGGGAGAGAACCCACAAATAACTTAGTACTCACTAGAACTCCAAAAAAATGTTTAATAAAAAACTGGTCTATTACCAGAGGGGTCAAAACTAAATAAAATAGTTGCTTCTACCTAATTATTAATTGATTCTGCCCATTAATTTTAGAATTACATTATCCTGGAAGAGGTCAATTTAATATCAGAATATTGCCAGGCATCCTCAAATTTCTGTTGAATTTCAGCAGCTTCCGTGTCTTTTCCTTGTTTTAACAAAGTTTGTTGTAATCCGAACAAACCCCAGCCATTATCAGGAATTTCCGCAAGATTTTCCCGGTAAACTTTTTCAGCTTCTTCATATTTTCCTGCTTCAATTAAGACGGCACCCAAATTTTGTCTGCAAGGATAGAACCATGTTGGCGGCTCGTCATATACTAAACTATGTTCAAACTCAACAGCCTTTTTGAGATGTGAAATTGCCAAACTATAATTTTTCTTCTTTGCTTCTAATTCACCCTTTGCAGTTTCAGTTGCAATATCTACAAGTAATCCCGCGGAGTTAAATCCCCAGATAAGAAGACTATCAATAGTCACATTGTCCCTGAAACTTTCCAGCTCAACAATTTCATTTTGTGCTTCTACTAAATTATTCGTCGCAATGAATGCCATTGATCTTGCATAATGCCAGACAGCCACAATGTATGGTCTATCATCTTTAGGTTTCTCGTAATTTAAAACATCTTCCCATTTACCAAATGTTACAAAAGCATAAAGAGGAATAGCTGCAAAGTGTTGAAGAGTTTGATATCCGCAAACACTCATTAATGAATCAGGTGGTTTCTGAGAAGTTTTTAATGCAGCATCAATTGCAGTTTTACTGTCACCTTCAAGTGTTGCAGTCGCCCACAAAAAATGATAGTTGTGTGGATAATAAGAAAGAGGATAAAAGCCTTGTTGATTGCATTGATTAATATATTCCTCATCAGATTTTACTGCACGAATGTTTGCAAGCGATCCTTCATGATATTTTCCGGTTCTTATATAAATATGAGCTGGCATATGAACTAAATGACCAGCGCCGGGGGCAAGAAATTTTAATTTGTCTGCACTTTCTAATCCACGTTGAGGATTTTTTGATGCTTCAACTGCATGAATATAAAGATGATTCGCTCCGTGATGATCGGGATTTCTTTCAATAACATTTTCGAGAACTGAAAGTAACTCAGGTGTCCATGGTTGTGCAGTTCCATCTTTGAGCCAATAATCCCATGGATTTAAATCCATTATTGATTCAGCAAACATTGTTGCTGCATCTGGATCATCCGGATATTTAGCCGAAAGATTTCTCATTGCATCTGAATATGCCTGGTCAAGTGGTGTTCTGTCTTCAAGTGCTTCTGCTGAATATCTTTCAGAGAGAGCCATCACATAATCCTTTTCTCTTTGAGTTTCATTATCCAGTAATGAAATTGATTTTTGAATTGCTTCATAAGCGCTGTGGACAACACCTGCATCCATTGGAAGATTTATATTCGGACCAAGAACATAAGCCATTCCCCAATATGCCATCGCACAGTTTGAATCAAGTCTTGCCACTTCCTCAAAAGAACGAAAAGCTTCTTCGTGATTGAATCCATAGGCTAAGACAACTCCCTGATTAAAATATTTTTGTGCGAGTTCGGAACTGGTAGTGATTGGGAAATGAAGTGTTCCAAGATTATCAAACAATGGGGCTTGTTTTATTTCTTCCTTATTGCAACCCAGAAAAAATAAAAATGCCAAACTAATAATTATGCAAGACCGCATAACTAACCTCCTAATAATTGTGATTTATTTTACGTGAGTTTTATCCGGGGAGCAATTTCTTGAAGCTCAAGGGCAAAATTATTTTATTAAATGTTAAATCACAACTTTTTTAACTAAAACTTTTTGGTTGATAGGCGTAATTGTGTTAAGAGTCAATTAACTTTTCATCATTACAGTAACGGTAACATCATCAAATGCTATGGAATTCTTCAAAAATTCTTTTTGGCTGCTGATGATTGAATCAAGAGTATTTTTTGCTGAATTGCAACTTGATTTAATAAGATGTTCCTTCAATCTGTTTTCTCCATATTCAATTTCATCAACCGATGCTTCTGTCAGTCCATCAGAATAAAGAATCAGTGAACTGCCTTTATCCATTTTCAGGTTGACGGATTCATATTCTGCCTGACTAAATAATCCCACCGGAATACCAGTTGCTTTTATAGTACTGACTTTACCATTTTTAAGTATTATCGGGGGATTATGTCCGGCAACACAAAGTTGTATATCGCCAACATTGTTAGCCTTTCCAAAAACCATCGTTGCATAATGTGTTGATAAAGTGCTCTCGCAAAATAACCGATTTACACGGGTAACAATTTCGTTAACCGGTAAATTGAGCGAAAGTAAACTTCTGATCAAAGCGTGAAGATGTGACATCATCAAAGATGCGGAAATTCCTTTACCGGAAACATCGCCTAAAACAAAAAGCACTGATTGATCGTCGAGTTTTATGAAATCGCAAAAGTCTCCGCTTACAGTTCCAGCCGGATTGTAATGATAACAGAAGTCCCATCCGTTTACGTTCAGATTATTTTGAGGAAGAAGATTACGTTGAATTTTTATAGCAAGCTCAAGGTCCTGTTCAAGAGCTTTGCGCTGATATTGATTCAGATGATCAAGACAAACAGTTAACAACGGGTCCATTAATAATCTTTCCGACTCGATAGGATCATGACATACATCGCAGATTCCATACGATCCGTTATCAATCCTTTCAAGTGCAGAATCAACTTCCTGAAGGAGACTGAATAATTTCGCTGGGTCGGGCACATACTTTACTGATTGATGAAGCCTGTCTCTTCTGTCAGTGAGATGATTTTTTATTGATGAAATATTTAAGTCAGTCATTTTTTTACCTCCGGGATTTTAATACCAGAGAAAATATAGAGTAATTATTTTCACAAGACAATAAATGAAGCGTCCCTCTTGATTTAAATCACCACAAAAGAATAGTTGTCTTCTGATTTAAATATCAATGAAATCAGATTAATTGTTCTATAATCAACAATCAGATCAGATTGTGTTCATCTATTTCAAATATTTTACAAAAAGCTATTGTAGTGGTAGTTTGGACAGGAAGTCGCCTATATAGTAAGGCCAAATTATAAGGGCTAATAATCCCTGGAAAAAAGTAAGCTTTAAAAAACCGATTGTGAATAACCAGCCGATAAACCAGACTGGTCCCATTATTCCTGCAACTTCAACTTTTCTGCTCATTGTTAGTCCTTTCAAAATAATAATTGTTGTTTTTTAATTTGATAGTAGAGTTATCTGATCTCCAACATTAATTTTACCAATAGATTCGCAAACAAGATTCATCCCGAATAAAACCTTGTTATTGAAATTTCTGAACTTTGATAATGTCAGAAGTGGTTCTTTAAATCTTTCTGCAGTTTCTTGATCTGTTGTTGTTATCACACATCTTGCACATGGTTTGACAGCTTCAAATAATAAATTGCCCAGTTTAAATTTTTTCCAATTATCTTCTTCGAATGATTTTCCACCCGTGAAAACAAAATTCGTACGAAACCTGTTCATTGGCAACTGGATTTTCATTCTAGAATTTAATTCATCAAGAGAGGACTGACCGATAATCATAAACGGAAATGCATCGGCAAAGCTTACAATTTTATTTTCAGCATAATCTTTGTCAACAATTCGCTTTGTTGATTCCGGCATTTTTACGAGATGACATTTTATACTAAGAATTTCTGAGAACCATTCATCTATCTGAGCATTATAGAATTCTCCAACGACAGTATCCTTCCAGATAATTACTTTATCTTTTTTCGAATGTTCAAAAGAAAACGGGATTAATAACGGAGGATAATTTTTCTTCTTATGCTCAAGTAAAAGTCCATCTTTTTCAATCGTAACTTTAATCAATGCCATTTCCGGGAAATCACGTTGGGTGAAGAAAGTATTTGATTCATCAATCAATACCCATCTGCGGTCATGCTTTAATCCGCGTTCCTCGACTTCAGCAGATTGCAAACTGATTCCGCCGAGTGATTTGACAGGATATATATTTATTTCTGAAAGTGTAAGCACAACCTTTAATTATCAATTTTCAAATTGCAAAATACAAACAAGCACCAATAAACAAATTAGAATATTCAAACATTTGGAATTTGAATATTGAAGTTTGAGATTTGATTTTTGTTTATTGTGATTTAGGGTTCTTTTTTAAGTTCGATTAAAGTTATTTCCGGAGTTGAGTTGTACCTGATTGGCGCCAATGACATTCCAAGCCCACGAGTTACAATCATCAGCATATCTGACCCGCCCTTGCCGGGGTTACCAAAATGAAAATCACCACGAATATATTTTGTTTCAAACATTGTTGGAGTCAATTGTGTGAAAGGAAAAACAAAAGTAATTTGTCCGCCATGAGTGTGTCCGGCAAGAAACAAGTTAAAATTATTTTTATTAACTGTTTCAATAAGTTCTGGCTGCGGCTGATGAGTAAGAAATATTTTGAAGCTGCCGTGATTATTTGATGAGAGACTATCCAGTATGTTTTTGGGCACATCCTCCACATAAGTAGCAGTGACGAATGTTATTGAAATCTCAGAACTATCAACTTTAATATTTTCAATTCCATTGTCAATCATCTGAACACCATTGTAATTGAGAGCAGATTTTATTTCGGCAAGACTTCTTGAATAATCATTCCTGTATGCCCAATTATCATGATCACCGACACACGAATAAACTCCGTATTTTGCTTTTAACTTTCCGGCTTCTCTGCCACTTAATTCAATATAATCAGGACCTGTTGTTATCAAATCACCGGCAATCAATATTAAATCTGGGTTTAGTGAATTAACTTTATTAATAAAATTATTTATTCTTGCTTCATCGGTATAGTGATCAGCCTGAATATCTGAGATGAAAGCGATTTTAAAATTTTGTAAAGGAGCGGGAAGATTTTTTTCTTCATACTTAACCGGTCGGATAGAAACAGTGTTATAATCATAAATAATTCTTGCCGGAATATAGATGATGAAAAAACCAATCAACAAAAACAAAAGTGACGAATGAATTCTGATTATTTTCAACTCATATTTTTTAAGAAATGGGCGGGACAATAATTTTATTAAATCTAACGGAATGAAGAAAAGAAAACATTGAATCATCAGGATGAATGAAATCCAGAAAGGATAAACGAGGAGGTAATCAATAAATACGCTTTCAGGTGCTGTTAAATAAGATCCTGTAATTGCAAAGTATGTGAAAATAAAAATTAGAAGAATAGGGTAGAGATTCGTCCAGATGAAAAATATTTTCCTGAAAGCGGGGAATCGCTTTTCATAAAAATTCGGGAAGAAATGTTTGACCGCGAAATTTAATCTGTTTATGAAATAATACTCCGAAACTAGAAGAACAACAATCCCGATCAGGAGACGAATAATAATCCACATTTTGACTTTCAATAAAAAATTTTAATTCTGTAAAAATAACTTAATTGTGCGTAAGTAATGAGAGAATTTGGAATGCCATCCTCCTAATTCTCTTTGGTTAATTTGTTAATTACCGAGAGCATCCTCTGGTAGTGGGTTCCTTTCCAGAATATTTTTTTGCAGGAAGGGCAGAATTGAAAATCTTCCTGTGATTGAATTACTTTTGGCGGAAGCTGACTAATTATTTTTTCTTTCCTGACTGGTTTTAATATTTCATTGCACTCAATACATCGGGAGAATTTTTTAATTTCTTTTTGAAGATGAAATCGATTCAGGACTTCTTTTATCTGATCTTCAATTTTTATTGCCCTTATAAAATATCCGTGAGTAACTTCATTCCTTTTTAATATTCCTCTGTCTTTGGTAAGAATGGCTCTTCTTTCTTTTACTGATAATTCAACTATTTCATAATCGTCAAAATTATTTTCATACTTAACATCGAGCCCCATCATTCTTAAATATCTGGCTAATCTTCCAAGATGAACGTCAGCAACAAATTTTGGTTTACGCAGCGGCTTTTGTCTTAAATGCTGAACTTTAGAAATATCAAACGATTCAAAAACAGGATAAACAGAAATATCATCGCCATCGCCTATTAAATATTTGAAGTTCACAGATTTTCCATTGACCAGAATTAAATCGATTTCTGTATGAGGAATTCCAAGAGATTCAATTAAATCTTTTACAGATGTTCGATCAATAAATTGATGAACAATTCTTTTCTTCTTCTTTTCCTCGGGAAGGAAATCGTTCAGCTCTTCATAAAACCGTATTTGAATTTTATGCATATTATTTTTTTAGCTCAAGTAGGTATTCTTTTTAATAAATCACATTACACAGCGCGGAGAGATGATGCCTTTTTAAAAATATGTCATCTCTGTACAACTTAACTTTTAAGTAATGTAAGGTACTAAAATAAATATTTAGCATTTTTGAAATATGAAATCAGGATTTGTTAAGCAAACATTAAGAGCATTACGTCATAAAAACTACAGGTTGTTTTTTACAGGACAAAGCCTTTCTCTAATTGGCACCTGGATGCAATCGGTTGCACTTGGATGGCTTGTTTATCGTTTGACCGATTCAGCATTTCTTTTGGGTCTTGTAAGTTTCGCATCACAGATTCCAACTTTTGTTTTTGCTTCCTTTGCCGGTGTACTTGCGGACAGATACAACAGACATAAAATTATTATAACAACACAATCTCTTGCAATGATCCAGGCATTTATTCTCGCGTATCTTACATTGTCTCATTCAATTGAGATATGGCACATAGTTGCGTTGAGTTTATTTTCAGGATTGATAAATGCTTTTGATATGCCAACGAGGCAAAGTTTTGTAATTGATATGGTTGATGACAGAAATGATCTGCCGAATGCAATAGCTTTGAACTCATCCGTATTCAACTCCGCAAGATTAATCGGTCCAACTATAGCCGGCTTTATAATTTCTGCACTTGGTGAAGGACTTTGTTTTTTAATTAATGCAATGAGTTTTTTTACGGTGATTATAGCTTTATTGATGATGAAGATTCCACCAAAAGAAAATAATCATCACAAGGAAAAAGTTATTAAGGAAGTAAAAGAAGGAATTAAGTACGCATATAACTTCAAACCCATTCGTGCGTTGTTATTATTGATCGGGTTGGTTAGTCTTACAGGAATGCCATACACGGTGCTGATGCCGGTTTTCGCAAAAGATATCTTACACGGAGATGCAAACACACTTGGTTTTCTTTTTGGGGCAGTAGGAACAGGAGCCGTGGTCGGAGCGATCTATCTTGCATCCAGAAAATCTGTTGTCGGTTTGGGAAGATGGATTGCAATTGCAACAACAATTTTTTCTCTCGGACTTTTGTTCTTTTCTTTCTCGAGAAATATTTATTTGTCAGTCGGGCTTATGCTCTTCACAGGATTTGGGATGATGATGCAGATGGCTTCAACAAATACTTTACTGCAAACTCTTGTTGATGATGATAAACGTGGAAGAATAATGAGTCTTTATGTTATGGCTTTTATGGGAACAGCACCGTTCGGGAGTTTTATGGCAGGAAGTTTAGCAAGTACGATTGGTGCGCCATATACAGTTCTTTCAAGTGGTATAATTTGTTTGATTGGTGCAATAGCTTTTTATAAAATCCTGCCGTCACTTAGAAAACACATTCGTCCAATTTACATCAAGAAGGGAATTATTCCTGAAGTTTCAACCGGACTGCAATCTTCAACACACTTAAAAATGCCGCCGAATTGATGGATGAAAGAACTCAACTCGTAAAAACGTTTCTCACAAACTCAAACTCATCATCAGTTAGTGGCTTATCCATTGCTGATAAATTAACCTGAACCTGTCTGAGATTTCTAAATCCTGGAATAACAGCACCAACAAATTTGTAATGAAGCAAATACTGCTGGGCAACTCTTGCAAGATCTTCTGTTGAAGAACCAAATCTTTCTTTAATTTTATTTAACTGAATTTCAAGCTTGGTAAGACTTTCATAAGAGAATCTTGATAGCCCTTTTCGATGGTCTCCATTTTCAAACTGTGGAGGATTTTCTTTTTTGTATTTGTCGAGAAGCAATCCTTCGTATAAAGGTCTGAATGCAACGAAAGAAATCTGATTTTCTTCCATCAGCTTCCTTGTGGGATTTCCATCATCAATGAAAGCTCTTTCAACGGGATTCGCAAAACTTTGCAGAACATCCGGCTTAACTTTTGGTATGAGTTTGATAAAATCTCTGTGCGAGTAAGCAGATTGTCCGACAAGTCTGATTTTTCCTTCCTCTTTCAATCTGTACATTACTTCCACCGCATCATCAAGATATTCATCACTGTCACCAAACCATCCATGATGGAAATAGTACAAATCAATATAATCTCTTTTCAGATTGATTAGCGATTGTTCACATTGATGACGAATATGTGCCGATTCATAAGCATTCGCCGCTGTACCGGGAAACCACCCGATTTTTGTTGCGATGATAAAATTGTTTGTTCTGTTTCCAAGAATTCTCGCAAGCATTCTTTCTGCTCGTCCGTTTCCGTAAACATCAGCATTATCAAAATGATTTACGCCGTGATCAATTGCATAATTTATTGCTTCGGCAACTTCTTTTTCATCAACATTTGCCCAGCCATTTGGATCGCCGTTAACCCAATTAAGTCCGCCCATCGTCCAACAGCCAAGACTTATTTCTGAAACTTCTATATTTGATTTTCCCAGTTTTCTGTATTTCATTTTGTTTCTCCAAAAATTTTTTCGGTTAGATTATACACTTCACCAACCGAGATGTTATTAATATTTCCGTTTTTTGATTGAATAAAACATTTATTTTCTCCGATAGGAGCCCATTCAGCAGGATTTGTTGGGCCAAATAATGAAATCATCTTTGCATCTGAAAAATCAGCAATGTGCATTGAACCGGTATCGTTGGTAATATAAAGATCAATTAAAGAAAGTATCGGTCCAAGTTTTTTTATCGGCAGGTTGTTCAAAATCTTGTATGTGATGTCATCACTTTTTAATTCTATCTCAACTTCACTAATTATCACATTGTCCATCCATCCTGAAGTAAGTAAAACATAGTTATGGTATTTCGCATAAATTTTTCTTATCAGTTCTATAAAATTCCCCGTGGGCCACAGATTGTCTGTTTTTCCTGCACCAGGGTGAAAGCCGATTATTTTTCTGCTTTTATCCATGAAAGATTCTTCGAGGAAATTTTTTGCTTCTCTTATTTCTTCATCTGAAAATTTAAACTTAATTAACTTCTTTTCTTCTTCCGTCAGGTCGCAGCCAATCTGTCTGACTACATCCAGGTTTCTTTCAAGTTGATGTGTATTCTTCCAGGCAAAGTCAGATTTGATATTCAGTAATTTATTAGACTTGTTCTCAATTCCATCGATCGATCTTACACCAACTTTTATTTTAGCTCCGGATAGAAAATTAATTATGTGTGATGTCCTTGAAATTTTAATCGTTGATGGGACGATGCCAATCTGATATTTATTTTTGCGAAGCTTTAGAAAGAAATTTAATATCGACTTAGGATTTTGCTTATCGAAAATAATAATCTTATCCAGAAAGGGATTTATCTCTGCGAAAGGAATTTCATAATTTGTTTTCGCAGCCACAAGAGTGATTTGTGAGTCGGGATATTTTTTCTTTAATGCAGCATACAACGAGAGCGAACAAAGCATATCTCCAATCTGGTTGTGCTGACGAACAACGAGAATGTTTTCGACACGACCGATTTTATTTTCGAGTTTTATCAATCCACTTAGCAACGTCTTTGGCAAAATAAGTAAGTATCATATCAGCACCAGCACGTTTAATGGCTGTCAACGATTCAATCATAACTCTTTCTTCATCAATCCACCCATTTTGTCCGGCTGCTTTTATCATCGAAAATTCTCCGCTCACTTGGTAAGCTGCAGTTGGCATTCCAAATTTTTCTTTCACTTTTCTTATTACATCAAGATACGGTCCTGCGGGTTTTACCATTACAATATCTGCACCTTCTTGAATATCTGTCTCAACTTCACGAAGAGCTTCGTTGATATTTCCGATATCCATCTGGTGAGATCGTCTGTCACCAAAAGCGGGAGTTGATTCAGCAGCATCTCTGAACGGACCGTAATAACCTGAAGCATATTTTGCTGCGTAGCTCATTATCGGAATTTTTGTATAACCCTTGTGATCAAGAGCTTTGCGGATTGCAAGAACTCGTCCATCCATCATATCGGATGGAGCTACCATATCAGCACCGGCTTCAACATGAGAGACAGCTTCTTTGGCAAGCACTGTTATTGTTTCATCATTCAGAATATCTTCACCATCGAGAATTCCGCAATGACCGTGCGACGTATATTCGCACAAGCAGACATCAGTTATTATAAGTAAATCCTTTATTTCTTTTTTTATTGCTCTGATTGCTTGCTGAATAATTCCATTGGGATTATATGCATCACTTCCTTGTTCATCTTTATGTTCGGGAATTCCAAAAAGAATAACTGCAGGAATTCCAAGATCACGAACTTCTTTACATTCGGTTACTAAATTTTCTACAGATAACTGAAAGACTCCCGGCATAGATTTAACAGGCTTTTTTACATTATTTCCCGGAACAACAAACAATGGGTAAATCAAATCATTCTTTGTCAGCACGGTTTCTCTTACCATATCTCTGACTATGGGATTGTAACGTAGTCTTCTGAAACGTTTGAAGGTATAATTCTTTTCTGACATTTTCTTCTCCGGAATGTATAATGTGGAATTTATAATGTATAATTGATTAAATATTTTTTTTTGAGCTTTTTATAATCGTAGTTAATAGTTTAATTAATTCTTCGCAATCTTTTTGAATACTATCTGATTCATTTTTATCTAAATAATTTGTTGTAATTAAAGGTCTAATCCAATATTCTGATTCGCGTGCTTCTTTTAAAGAAATACCAAGTTTATTTATAAAGTCCTTTTTAGTGTATGCGCTTTGTGCTTCTGTAATATTAGCGCCAATTGAAGTTCCGGATCTTAACAATTATTTTAATAATGGCTCAATGTTTCGATTTTTATTAATTAAATACTCGAACAATTTGACTATTCGAATAGAAAAATTAAAACTCTTTTCTAATACCGCATTTCCATACTTAACGGATTTTTTCGAATACAAACATAATTTTACATTCTACATTATAAATTATACATTCAAAAGCTTTTTAATTTTGTTAGCTATTAATTCTGAATTCTTTATACAATCTCCAATCGAAATCCCTCCGCGGTAATTGCCGCCAAGCATAATTCCTTTATTGTTCTTTTCAAAATGATCGAAAAAATTTTCGTGTTCAACATAACCAAGATTGTATTGAGGAATTGCTTTTGACCAGAATCTTTTAGCTGCCAGAACCGGTTCGGCACTTATTTTCATTATAATCTCAAATTCTCTTCTTGCACGGTCCATTACCATTTGCTCAACGTCGTCCACAAAACCAGCATCACGTGAGCCGCCAATAAATAAAGTAAAAGCTGCTTTGGTTTCATCGGAACGATTTGGAAAGATTACCGAACTCCATATTGCACCCAGAAAAGATTTTTCCTCTTTCTCAGGAATTAAAAACCCGAAACCATCAAGCGGTTGACCAATATTTTTTTTCTCATAAACAAGATAAAGGACTAGAACAGGCGGATAATAAATTTGATTCAGATGCTTAGATAAATTTTCATCAAAATGTCCAAATAGTTCAGAAGCTTTATAAGCGGGAACGGTTGAAAGAACTACATCTGCAAGCAAAGTTAAATTCTGATTACCATCTCTGAAAGTAACCCCGTAATTTCCTTCTGCGGTACTTCGGACAGAAGTAACTTCCACACCAGTGCTAATCCGATTACCAAGTCTTTCTGCAATTGCTTCGGGAAGAACTTTCATTCCATCTTTAAATGAAAACATTTTTGCACTTTGCTTGGAAACTTCTTTGCTTTTTTTTCTTTTACGAATGCTTTTTATAGTGCCCATAATTAATCCGCCGTATTCTTCTTCAAGAGCATAAAGTTTTGGGAACGCAGATTTCACACTTAAATCTTCCGGTCTTCCCGCATACACTCCGGCGACAAAAGGATTGATTGCATAATCTAAAAACTCTTTGCCAAGTCTTCGGGTAACAAATTCAGCAATACTTTGATAATAACCATCTTTTGATCTTCCGATGAAAGGCTCAGCAAACAATCTTAGCTTTGCTTTTCCTGAAAATAATTCTGTTTTGAAAAATGCCGGAGGTGACATTGGAAGTGCGTGAAGTTGTCCATTGCGTAAAATGTATCTTTTATTTCCTTCACGATTGGCATATACAAATTGGTCTTCAAGATTTAAATCTTTTACAAGCTGCTGAATTAGCGGAGTAGTTTCCAATCCACTGTTCGGTCCTCTGTCAAATAGAAAACCATCGGCAGAAACAGTTTCAATTGAACCGCCGACTTTATCTTTTTGCTCGAGAACAATTACGTCGTAACCCTCTTTAAAAAGAAGATAAGCGGTTGTTAAACCCGAAATGCCGGCACCGATTATAACTATTTTTTTGTTAGAAGGCATAAAAGTTTATGATTTATTGGGAACAAATTTAACAAAATGGAATAAATTATTAAGTTGTAAAAAATATTCAATACGTTAACGGAAAATAAAATTACAAAGTCCACTTGCTTCTTTCTTTTATAAAAGCTAAACTTACAAAAGAGAATTACTTCTATTCATTTATAAAGGAGCCTCACATGAAGAAAATCTTACTTATTTGTTTAAGTTCTTTCTTCCTGTTTACTTCAATCTTTTCTCAGGAGAACTACTTCGAGAATTTGTTGATACAGAAAGAGCTAAATCCATCCATCTATTACGAAGCAAAACAAACCGCTGTTAAACAGCAGCTTCCTGTTAGTGTAAAACTACCAGAGGGCATTTTGATAGATGTATTGAAGGTGGAAAACGGTGTTATACTTTATAGTGTTATTAAAAATTTTTCTCACCCCTTTTTAGATGGAAAAGTTCTGACATACAGCCAGGTAAAAGACATATATGATCTTTCAAATGCAGAAATTAATTGGGGAAAATCTCTGAACGAAACTGTAGAAAATGGTGATTCGGATACGAAACTTTTATTAATTCCTGACTGGACGAATGATAACGTATTATCATTTGATCCAGTAACCGGTAGTCTTGTCAATGCGAATTATATTCCATCAAACCCGGGCAATCTTGCTTCTCCAAAACATGCACTGCTTAATCCTGCAGGATTCATCAGTGTTTCAGATCAAATAACTGATCTTGTTCAGAAGTTTGATACATCGGGTAATTACATCGGTATTTATGCACCTGCTGGAGGTGTGAATAATACAATACTGGATAATATTCGTGGTCATGCTTACAGACCAAATGGGAATCTGGTCGTGACAGTTGGAAGCGGCGGTAATCAGAATGGTGTTCCCGAATTTGATAACAGTGGTAATTATCTGGGTAATTTTATAGCAATTGGTGCTGGTGGATTAAACAGTCCATTTGCTATTCTTTTCAGGATGAACGATGTATTGGTTACGGGTTCAAGCAGTGATGCTGCACACAGGTATGATCTGAATGGAAATTATCTTAACAACCTGATAACGGGTGTAAATTTTCCACAGCAGATTATTGAACTGCAGAATGGCAACCTCGCTCTTGCAGTTTTCTCCACTCCGTCAGGATTAGGAATTTACGATTCTAACGGAACTCAGCTAAACTTCTTTACGCAGGTATCAGGTCTAAGAGGTGTTTATCAGTTACCAAGCGGAAATTATCTGGTGACAAATGGCAGCGGATTACACGAAATAGATGGAACCACGGGAAATTTGATACAAACAATTTATTCTTCTACAAACCTTCAATACATTTCGTATGTTGATTATTCAACCATTCCCGTTGAACTTACTTCTTTCACAGCGAATCTGATTGATAATAATATTATTCTAAACTGGACAACAGCCACTGAAACTAACAACTCAGGATTTGCCGTTGAAAGGAGTGTCGATAATAAATTTTATGAACAGATAGGATTTATCCCGGGCTCTGGAACTACTACGGAGAGGAGAAGCTACAGCTTTACAGACACTTCCCCCGGCGAAGGAAAATTTTACTATCGTCTCAAGCAAATCGATTTTAACGGTACGTTTGAATACTCTTCAATAGTTGAAGTGGAAATTACTTCACCGAAGGAATTTGCATTAATGCAGAACTATCCAAATCCCTTTAATCCATCAACAACATTTACTTTCAACATTCCCGCCAATGAACTTGTTAATCTTAAAGTATATGATGTTATGGGAAATGAAGTAGCCACACTCGTTAATGAAGAAAAGTCTGCCGGTTCATATTCAATTGAATTCGATGCATCGAAGCTTGCAAGCGGAACATATTTTTATAAGCTTCAGGCTGGAGAAAAATCTGAAGTCCGGAAGATGCTGCTATTAAAGTAATATAAACGCAAAGGCTCCCTGACCGGAGCCTTTTTTATTTTTACTTACTTGCTTCTTTCTTCCATATAACTTAAAATTGCCACACATTATTATACACAATACACTAAGAGCAAAAGATATGAACTCCGCTAAACCCAACACCGTGCTTTGCGTTTCTTCTTATGAAAAAGGATTTGACTTTATGCGTGAGTGTAAGGATCAAGGCTGTCGTGTTTTATTACTTACATCAAAAAGTCTTGAAACGGCTCCATGGCCTAAAGAATCAATCGATGAAATTTTTTATATGCCGGATAAAAACAAAGAATGGAATATGCGCGATGTTATTTACGGAGTAAGCTTTGTTGCAAGGAACGAAAAGATTGACAGGATTGTTGCCCTCGATGATTTTGATGTTGAGAAAGCTGCAGCGTTAAGAGAACATTTACGCGTTCCAGGGATGGGTGACACAACCGCACGTTACTTTCGTGATAAACTTGCAATGAGAATGAGAGCAAAGGAAATGGGAATCCCTGTCCCTGAATTCATTCACGTTCTTAATCACAATGATATTAATGAATTTGCTGAAAAAGTTCCGTATCCGTATATGATTAAACCAAGAATGCTTGCCGGCGCACACGGATTGAAAAAGGTTAACAGCAAAGAAGAAATGTGGAATCGTATAAATCATCTTGGCGACGAACAATCGTTTTTTTTGATGGAAAGATTTATCCCTGGAAATATTTATCACGTTGATTCAATTATTTATGAGCACGAAGTACGATTTGCAATTGCAAGCCAGTACGGCAAACCGCCATTTGAAGTTGCACACGAAGGAAGAGTTTTTACAAGCAGGACAGTTGAACGGGGAAGTAAAAAAGAGCAGCAGCTTCTTGAACTGAATGAAAAATTAATGAAAGCTCTTGGAATGCTGCGCGGAGTTTCCCACACAGAGTTTATTGAATCCGATAAAGATGGAAAAATTTATTTTCTTGAAACTTCTGCTCGTGTTGGCGGAGCGAATCTTTCGGAACTTGTTCTTGCTGCATCCGGAATTAATTTATGGCGTGAATGGGCGAAAATAGAAATTCTCAGGGGCGAATCAGAATACAAATATCCCGAAGTTAAAAATGACTATGCAGGAATTATAACTTCATTATCAAAACAGGAATGGCCCGATCTTTCTTCTTACAACGATCCTGAAATTGTCTGGAGATTGGATAAATCATACCACGCCGGATTTGTAATCCGTTCAAAGCACCACAAAGTTGTTGAAGAAATGCTCGGGAAATACACGGAGAGATTTTATAAAGATTTCTTTGCTACTGCCCCGATGAAAGAAAAACCGAGTGATTAGTGTAAATTAATAATGAGCTCTTTCGCAGAAATGGTAAAACTTCCTGATTGTCAAGTAAACAGTTTGGATTTTACAACTGTGAAAATTAAACTCATCCCGTCATTGCAAAGCCACAGCAAACGGGAAAGAAACCGAAAACGTGGTCTAAATATTGTATTACTAATTAAGACAAAGAATGAAAGCGAATAAATTATTTTTTAAAGATGAGGTTGAAAAATGAGTTTAAAACTAAAAGAAATTGCCGACATAAAGAGTCTGGTTTATATTTTTATCACCTCATCATTATTTATTAGTCAATGGCTCTGGCTAGGAACTAATACTTTTATCTATACATGGTTTTTATTTATGTCAGTAACTGTGGCTGTAATGACTCATAACCATAACCACTTACCAATGTGGAAATCAAAGGGGATGAATGTGTTTACTGACTGGTGGCTTACCGTATTTTATGGTTTCCCGATATTTGCGTGGATACCAACACATAATAAAAACCATCATCGCTTTAACAATCGGGCAGGCGATGACTCAATTACTTATCGGATAAGTGAAAGAAATAATTTACTTACTCTCATTTCATATCCGACAATTAGCGGCTACTATCAGCAAAAAGCAATAATGGTTTATCTGAAAGAAATGAAAGCAAACAACAGGGAGAAATTCTGGATAAGTATTTCACAGTATGTTGTGCTTGTTTTGTGGATAGCTGCAGCATTTATAATTGATTGGGAGAAAGCATTACTATTTGTAATCATACCCCAGCAAGTTTCTCTATTTAGCGTTTTGATATTTAATTACGTTCAGCACGTTCACGCCGATGAAGAATCCGAGTGGAATCATTCAAGAAACTTTACCGGGTTCCTTAATTTTCTACTTTTCAATAATGGCTATCACACTATTCATCATCAGAAAGCAGGACTTCATTGGAAAAAAGCTCCTCAAGCCCACAATGAAATTGTACACAACATAAATCCAATTTTGCTAGAAAGAAGTTTCTGGTGGTATATATTCAGAAGTTATTTTTTGTCTCTTGTTATCCCAAAATTCAAAACAGACTCAATGAGACTGGAAAGAATCAGTAAAGAAAAAGATTTGAACACCGGAAAAAAAATTGTTGAAGAAAAGGAAATTGAATCCGTAAGTGCCGGATCATAGATGATTTCTTAAATTTTACCCGATGAAAGAAAAACCGAGTGATTAGTGTTATTTCAAAAGAATCATTTTCTTAGTTTGCGAAAAATTTCCTGCGGAAATTCTATAATAATAAATTCCACTTGCCAATTCTTTACCATTAAATTCAATTTCATAATTTCCTGCTGACTTTTCCTCATTGACAAGAGATAGTATTTGTTTTCCCAACACATCATAAACTTTTATGGTAACAAAACTCATTTCAGGAATCTCATATCTTATTTTTGTCGATGGGTTGAATGGATTGGGATAATTTTGAGAAAGTTCAAAAGATAGCATAGGTTCATCATTGTTTTCAACTGGAGTATAGTCTACCCAGGTGAAAGGATAAAAAGTAGAACCTGCATTCCACTTAGAGTATCTGAGCGAGTCGTTACCTAATAAGAAAATATAATAGTCTGAAATTGTAGCTCTTTCTTGAGTAGTGGGTAGATAAGCAAGTTGAGAATTATGTGTAGTAATTACACCAACCCACATCATAAAATATAAATTCTTTTTTGCAATTAAAGTTCCCCATCCAAAAGGTTGATGCAATTGGCTAATATTACTTCCCCATCCATTATAGGTAAAATTGGGGAAATTCGGTTCTTCAATAATTGTTTTCTCAAGTACGCTATGTTCCTCCATTGATGGCCAAGGTTCTACCCAGAATCTATAGGATATAAGTGTGTTATCGGTGAGACCAGTATTTCCATTTCCAATACTGATTTGTGTTATAGAGTAAAAATCAAACCCTTCAATGTACTTATAAACGGTTTGTGCGATCGTAACATATGGATATACGAAAAAGACAAGCTCCTGAGATGGATGATTAAATAATGAATCTTCAACCAATTCAACAAGTCCACTTACAATTTTATAAAGATGATAAGTATTACCAGATCGAATGAAAAAATATGGACCAAAGCCGTGAAGTGATGAAATAGCGAAGCCAGGTGCAAACACGTTTTCAAAACTTAATTCATCTATTGATCTGTTTAAGAAATAAAATATTGAATCATTATATGCAAGAAAGAAGTAATCACCATTTAATGTGTATTTGGTAGAAGATGGAAAGTTACCTTCAACATATTTTGTCAGAAAGAATTCACCGCTTGCTTCATGCGAATAGAATTTCAAAAGTGAATTGTCTGTAAGCAAATAATACAAACTATCTCTTTGTGCCATAAAATTGTAATGGTTAGGAGTTGGTTGTGCAACTAATGTGATAGTGAGTATTGTGATAATGATTACAATTTTCATTTTAACAAAATCATTTTTTTAGTCTGTGAAAAATTATCTGCAGCAATTCGATAATAGTATATTCCACTTGCCAATTCTTTACCATTAAATTCAATTTCATAATTTCCTGCTGACTTTTCCTCATTGACAAGAGATAGTATTTGTTTTCCCAACACATCATAAACTTTTATGGTAACAAAACTCATTTCAGGAATCTCATATCTTATTTTTGTTGTCGGATTGAACGGATTCGGAAAGTTTTGAAACAGATTAAAAGTTTGAATCGGTTGTACTTCATTTTCAATCGAAGTATAGTCAGTCCATGTAAATGGATAAAATGTAGAACCAGCATTCCACTTAGAATATCTGAGTGAGTCGTTACCTAATAAAAAAATATAATAGTCTGTTATCATAGCCCTGTCTTCAGTTGTTGGTATGTAAGCTAATTGTTCATTTTTTGTTACAATGGCAGAAGTCCAGGTCATATAATAAAGATTTTCTTTAGCTATTAATGTTCCAGTGCAAAAATTACAATGAAGTTGTCCGATACCATATCCCCAGGCATATAGATAGCTTGGAAAAGCAGGTTCTTCTATTATCGTTTTAGAAAGCACACTGTGTACAATTGGTGGTGGAAAAGGTGGTGACTCAATCCAATATCTATAACCTATGAGGGTATTCTTGGTAATTCCTGTATTTCCCATAGGAGCGGTAATTTGAGTGACAAGATAAAAATCGAAACCTTCTATGTACTTATAGATACTCTGATAAATTATTACGAATGGATAACTAAAGTAAACATTTCCCGGCGATGAATAATTAAAAAGCGAGTCTTCAACAGAAACAGCAGATCCACTCACAATTTTAAAAAGGTGATAAGCGCTTCCGGATCTAATGAAGAAATATGGACCAAAGCCGTGAAGAGATGAAATAGCGAAGCCAGGTGCAAACACGTTTTCAAAACTTAATTCATCTATTGATCTGTTTAAGAAATAAAATATTGAATCATTATATGCAAGAAAGAAGTAATCATCATTTAATGTGTATTTGGCAGAAGATGGAAAGTTACCTTCAACATATTTTGTCAGAAAGAATTCACCGCTTGCTTCTTGCGAATAGAGTTTCAAAAGTGAATTGTCTGTAAGCAAATAATACAAACTATCTCTTTGTGCCATAAAATTGTAATGATTAGGAATTGGTTGTGCAACCAATATAGTTACTGACAGCAGTATAATTGTGATTAAGAATTTCATTTCAGCAAAATCATTTTTTTTGTTTGTGAAAAATCACCGGCAGTAATTCGATAATAATAAATTCCACTTGCCAGTCCATTTCCATTAAACTCCACCAAATAATTTCCATTTGGTTTTTCTTCGTTAACAAGTGTTGCTATTTCTTTGCCTAATACGTCGTAAACTTTAATAGTAACAAAATTTATTTCTGGGATTTCATATCTGATTTTTGTTGAAGGGTTGAAAGGATTGGGATAATTCTGCATTAAATGAAAATGTGGTAATATCGAGATTTCATCTTCAATCGGAAGAGTTTCATCTTCAAATATTGCAAGATAGGAACGATTTTCTCCAGCGATAGATGTAAAATATCCACTAACCACTAAGTTATTATTGTTGACACCTATACCTGTCACCCTATCATTCGCACTTAGGTTCCAGATCAAGTCTATTTCTCCAGTAGTTTTATTTAGTTTAGCAATATGATTTCTTTCGTATCCATCTACAGAAGTAAAATTACCTCCGGCAAAAAAATTGTCTCCGTTGATTGTTGTGCAATATACTGTATTGTTAACATCGGGGTTCCAGAATTCATCAGCGTTTCCGTTTGTGTCATTTAATTTTGCCAGGCGTCTTCTTGTTTGTCCTCCAATAGAAGTAAACCAACCGCCAACATAAATATCACCGTCATCAATAAGAATTGTATTTATATAGTGATTTGAATTTGGATTCCAGAATTCATTTGCATTTCCATTTGTGTTGTTTAATTTTGCTATTCGATTTCTTAATAGACCACCAATCGATGTAAATCCACCGCCAACATAAACATCATTTCCACTCACTTTGATACTCTGAACAACATAGCTCGCATTAGGATTCCAATTGAGATCAGCTCCCCCATTTGTTGAATTTAATTTGGCGACATAGTTTCTTGATTCACCACCGATGGATGTGAAGAGACCACCCGCATAAATATTATTATCATCAACCTCCAGGCATCTCACACTGCCATTTGCATTTGCATCCCAAAGAGGATCGGCCAGGCCGTTTATGTTATTAAGTTTAGCAATATAATTTCTGGTTAATCCACCAATTGATGTAAAGTCACCACCAACGTATACAGCATTGTTATTTATCTGGATATCATAAATTTTATCATTTGATTCGGGAGTCCAACTAATATCGGCTACTCCGTTTTTATTATAAATTCTTGTTAAATAGTTGCATTGTAATCCACCAATTGATGAAAAAACTCCCCCAGCATAAAGATAGTCATCTTTGATAGATATTGATATTACTAAGCCGTTTGCGGAGCTTAGCCACTCAGAGTCTGCCTCACCATTAGTATTATTTAATCTTGCGAAATAATTTCTGTCGCGACCACCAATATATTTGAACCATCCACCCACATATATTTTTTCTCCACTTATTACTATACACCTAACTGTAGCATTTGCATTGGGATTCCATAATGCATCTGCCTGACCGTTTACATTATTTAATTTAGCAATATTGTTTCTCTCTAAACCACCAATCGTAGTAAACCATCCTCCGATATAAATGTCTTCCCCGTTGATCGCAATACAGTAAACGCCATCGTCTGGATTAGGATTCCAAGAACTATCAGTAATACCATTTATTTTATTAAGTTTGGCCAGATATTTTCTTGTTTGTCCTCCGATACTTAAAAAATCACCGGCAACATATAAGTAATCATTACTCAACGCGAGAGTTTCAATTCCATCATCGGGGTTTGGATTCCAGGACGTATCAATGGTGCTATTAATCGTATTAATCTTCGCTAGATATTTTATTGAGAAGCCACCAATAGTTGTAAACCATCCAGCAGCATAAATAGAATTATTATCACACACAATTGAATTCACTAGAGAATTCGGATTTGGATTCCAATTTGTATCAAGTGCCCCGGTGTTTTTATCAAATCTTGCAATCTTTTTTATGGGGTAGCCATTAATTGAATTAAAATCACCGCCGAGGTACAAATAATTTCCAAGAGTGTCAATAGTAATCACATATCTGTCATCAACACTTGGATTCCACGAATAAAGGCTACCTTCGGAATTAGTCCTAGCTATCCTGTTTCTGGTTTGTCCGCCAATCTGTGTAAAATTTCCAGCAATATACCAACCACCAATCCCATCTGGAACCATATCGAAAATTGCATTGTTAAATTTAGGAAAGCTTGTGTCAGCTTGTTGTGTGCTCAAGTTAATTTTCGCAGCATATTTGATTGTTGGTCCAATATAAGTGAATTCACCACCTAAATATGTATAATCCTCATCTGTTAATATTTCATTAACTCTTCCGTTTAGCGTCCAAGTAGATGGATTAAGCGTGGGAGATTGGGAGTGAATCTCAATAAAAGTGAATAATAAACAACAAAGAAAGAATTTAGTCTTCATAAATTATTTTATATATAAATAAAGCTTGAACAAACATCGACCAAAGCCTTCCATTTAATTTCAGTTACTTTAACAAAATCATTTTTTTTGTTTGAATGAAATCGCCTACCATTATTCTGTAATAATAAATTCCACTTGCCAATCCAATTCCTACGAACTCAATTTCATAACTTCCATTCGGTTTTTCTTCATCAACAAGTGTTGCAATTTCTTTTCCTAACACATCATAAACTTTTATAGTGACGAAACTTCTTTCTGGAATCTCGAATCTAATTTTTGTCGATGGGTTGAATGGATTGGGATAATTTTGAAAAAGTTCAAACGATAGAATAGGTTCATCATTATTTTCAACTGATGTCCAGTCGGTCCAGGTAAAAGGATAAAAAGTAGAGCCTGCATTCCATTTAGAATATCTTAATGAGTCGTTACCAAGCAAGAATATATAATAATCTGTGATCGTGGCTCTGTCCTCAGACGTCGGAAGATATGCTAGTTGAGAATTTCGAGTAGCAATCACACCAGCCCAGGACATAAAGTACAAATTCTTTTTTGCGATTAAAGTTCCCCATCCATATGTTTGGTGTAATTGTACAATATTGTATCCCCACCAAGGATATACGTATTGTGGAAAATCAGGCTCTTGAATTATAGTCTTTCTCAATTCACTGTGTTCGGTCCCAGGCATTGGAGGTGTGACCCAAAAGTAATATGCAATTAATGTGTCACCGGTAATTCCAGTATTCGAATTTCCAATACTAATCTGGCTAACAGCATAAAAATCAAAACCGGCAACATACTTATACACGGTTTGTGCTATTGTAACGTAGGGATAAGTAATAAAAACAAGTTGTTGCGATGGATGATTAAATAATGAATCTTCAACTAATTCAACAAGTCCATTTACAATTTTATAAAGATGATATGTATTACCGGATCGGATGAGGAAATATGGACCAAAACCATGAAGCGAAGTAATACTAAATCCAGGTACAAACACGTTTTCAAAACTTAATTCATCTATTGATCTGTTTAAGTAATAAAATATTGAATCATTATATGCAAGAAAGAAGTAATCATCATTTAATGTGTATTTAGTAGAAGATGGAAAGTTACCTTCAACATATTTTGTCAGAAAGAATTCACCGCTTGCTTCTTGCGAATAGAATTTCAAAAGTGAATTGTCTGAAAGCAAATAATACAAACTATCTCTTTGTGCCATAAAATTGTAATGATTAGGAATTGGTTGTGCAAACAGCTCCAATTCCAATAAAAAAATTATAGCAAGAATAATTTTCATTTTAGAAAGATCATTTTTTTGGTTTGTGAAAAATTTCCGGCAGTAATTCTGTAGTAATATATTCCACTTGCCAGCCCATTTCCATCAAATTCAGTTTCATAACTCCCGGCTGACTTTTCTTCATTAACAAGTGTGGTCATTTCTATTCCTAACACATCATAAACTTTAATGATAACAAAATTTAATTCGGGAATTTGATACCGGATTTTAGTGGACGGATTAAATGGATTAGGATAGTTTTGTAGAAGCTCATAATGTATTGGAAAACTTTCGTTTTCAACATTTAAAATCGGAGGTAATACATTCATTACAACCCACCCAGTATCCGGGTAATGTGCTATATTATAAAAAATGGAAGTATCGGTAATAGTTGCTTTAAGTTTAATTTTATCTCCAGAGAACATTCCCTCCAAAAATAATGTAAAGTGTGATGGATTGCTTTTTGAAAGGACATATCTTTTTGTTTGAACTAATGTATCTGACCTCATGTGTTCAACATCAAGGCAAAACGAGTCTACCAAAGCCGAATAACTTGCTGTATAAGGTATAGTTAATAAATAAGGGAAAGTATCAACCGGCCGATCGAATACTGGGTAAAGTGAATCTATTTTTAAAATCAATGGATTGTGAATAATAGAATCTACAATTGCAGAAATAACATTTTGAGTTGATGAACTTCCTCCATAATTCCAACCAAAATAATATTTAAACTGTTTGAATCCGATGACATCAGAAAATTGGTAAGTGTGTCTTGGTATAACATCATCTACCATTGTATAGACCAGGTGAGTATCACCTAAAAAAACTACGGGAGAAATTCCTTGCGAAGTATAGTTGTCTGCTGTTCCAGAAATATAAGAAGTGTATGCCGTTCCAGCTGGCAAAGTAAAATCAACAGCTAATTTTGTTGATGTATCATTTGGAATTTTAATAAATAGCTTTTGTTGTAAAGAGTCATATCTATATAAACACGAATCATTAAATGGCTTCAAACCATGGTTGTAACTCAAAGAGTAAAAAGTGTAGCCCAAAATAATTGTATCTTTTACAACTGAAAAAGAATAGTAATCTGTACCAGAATCCCCGGTATTCCCCGGTCCAGCCCACCACCAATCATCTTTCAGCTGATAAGCATTTCCAACTTTAAGAGGGAAGAAGTTTTGAGCAGAAATTAGATTAGCATAGATAATTAATGATAAAATTATTTTTTTTACGATTGCTATACCGATGAAATTTTTAGTCATTTTAGTAAAATCATTTTTTTAGTCTGAGAAAAATTTCCGGCTGTAATTCTATAGTAATATATTCCACTTGTTAACTCCAAACCGTTGAAATCAATTTTATAACTTCCCGCATCCCTCTCTTCATTAACAAGAGTTTCTATTTCATTTCCTAGAACATCATATACTTTAATTGTAACAAATACAGGTTCTGGTAGTTGATATTTTATTTTCGTTGTTGGGTTAAAGGGATTTGGAAAGTTTTGAGCGAGTTCATAGAATGATAATAAATTTTCTTCTTCAACATTCAGAATAGGTGGAAGAACATTCATTACAACCCAGCCCGCATCCGGATAATGTGCAGTATTATAAAATATGGAGGTATCGGTAATTGTTGCTCTGAATTTAATTTTATCTCCAGAGAGCATCCCGAAAAGATTGAACGAGATTTGTGGATTACTCTTGGAGATGTTGTATTTTTTGGTCTGAACTAAAGTATCTGCTCTTATGTGTTCAACATCAAGGTAAAATGAATCTATGAGTTCAGTATAGCTGGCAGTGTAAGGAACCGTTAGTAAAAAGGGAAATGTATCAACCGGTCTATCTTCAACCGGATAAAGAGAATCTACCTTTAATATTAATTGATTGTAAAATAATGAATCTATAATTGCTGCAACAATATTCTGATCATGTGAAAAGAGTGAGTTCGTGTTTACGGCATATTCTTTGAACTTAGATAAACCAATATTTGCAGAAAACTCATAGTTATATAATGGAATATTATCTTCTTGTGGATGTTTCATTGAATAAACTAATTGTGTATCCCCCATTACTATTTTGTAAGAAAGACCTTGCGAAATAAAATTTATCGGTTCTCCGTTAATGTAGGAAATATATTGCGAATCCAACGGTGTGTTGAAATCAACCGCTAGCCGTATAATGGGGCTGTAAGGGGTCTTTACAAACAATTTTTGATTTAGAGAATCGTATCTGAATAGACAATCATAATTAATGGGAGGATAATAATTAAAATTGTTTGAGAATTTATAGAAGAGCAGACCATTTATTAAAGTATCCGATTGTACAATTAAATTCTGGTAATCTGTTCCCGAACCACTAAAATGCCCAACATTCCAGTACCAATCATCTATAACCTGATAAGCATTTCCAACTTTAAGAGGGAAGAAGTTTTGAGCACAAATTAGATTAGCATAGATAATTAATGCTAAAATTATTTTTTTTACGATTGCTATACCGATGAACTTTTTAGTCATTTTATTAAAATCATTTTTTTGGTTTGTGAAAAATTTCCGGTTGTAATTCTATAGTAATATATTCCACTCGCCAGCTCATTTCCATCAAAATCAACATCATAACTTCCCGCAATCTTTTCTTCATTAACAAGAGTAGTTATTTCTGTTCCTAACACATCATAAACTTTAATAATAACAAAATTTAATTCAGGAATCTGATACTTGATTTTAGTGGACGGATTAAATGGATTAGGATAGTTTTGTAGAAGCTCATAATGTATTGGAAAACTTTCGTTTTCAACATTTAAAATCGGAGGTAATACATTCATTACAACCCACCCAGTATCCGGATACTGAGCAACGTTAAAGAAAATACTGGAATCTGTTGCGGTAGCTCTTAATTTAATTTTATCTCCGACCAACAAATCAGGCAAATTAAAAGTAATATGAGGATTATTTTTTGAAATATTATATTGCAATGATTGGATTAAAGTATCAACCCTGATATGCTCAACTGATAAGTAAAATGAATTTATCAGTTGCGGCCAGTTTGCGGTGTAAGATACTGTCAATAAAAATGGAAATGTATCAATCGGTCTATCCTGAATTGGATAGAGAGTATCAATATCAAGTATAATAGGGTTATAAATTATACTATCAATAATGCCAGAGATTACATTTTGCGTGGATTGGTAACCAGCTTGAATGATTCCACCCCAGGCTCTGAAATATGATAAACCAATATTATCAGCAAATTTATAAATAAAGTTATCTGACGCCGGAGAATATTGCATGATGTAAACTGAGTGCGTATCTCCCAAAACAACTTCATTTGTAATCCCACCAGACGTAAATTGTAAGGGTGATCCACGTAAGTAGGAGATGTAAGTTGCACCAGCTGGCGAATTTAAATCAACACCTAACCTTAGTGTAGTGTCATTCGGAAGTTTTACATAAACCTTTTGATTTAGGGAATCATAATTAAATAAATACGCATTATTAAGTAATATATTATTAGAATAACGGAAAAAGATATCTCCGTCGATAACAGTATCTTCAACAACGGTAATAGGGTAATAGTTAGTTCCAATTTCACCATTTCCTCCAGGACCCCACCAAGACCAAAGATTCTTAATCTGGTAAGCATTGCCAACTTTTAATGGAAAAAAATTTTGAGCGTGTGTTTCTGAGATAACAAATTGTATAAGACTGAATACAAATAGAAATGAAATAATTTTCTCAGTGATATGGTAAACCTTACTGAGGTATTTTTTCGAGATGGTTCCCCAAACAATTGAATCGACTAGGGGAGGAGAAAATATGTCTATTTTCATAACTGCTCACCTTTGTTTTTGTCAAATGTAAGCAATTATAATGGGACTGTCAATAAATGTTAAACCGTCCTCGAATACTTTGCTTTATCTTCTCTTTAAAACTTTTGTTACTTTGTACCACGGCAGCACCTCCCCAGAGCTGCGAGATTCCTCCTTTTGACCACCATAGACAAGATATGAAAAAATGTTCATATCGTCTGCAAGATCTTTGTAAAACTTTAAACCATTGAAAAAATCTTCATTAATTGTTTTCCCAGATTTAATTTCAAGTATGATTTTATCCAGTCCCGATTCTATTAGGCAATCGACTTCACGCCCTAACTTGTCACGCCAGAAATAAAAATTACTGTTTAGATCGTAATTCATTTTATATTTTATCAAGTCTGAAAGAATTAAGTTTTCAAATAAAGCTCCTACCAGGTAATGTGTACTGACCTGATTTTTACTCTCCAATCCAAGTAATGAGCAAGCTAGTCCTGTATCATAAAAATAAAGTTTGGGCATTTTAACTAATCTTTTATTGAAATTCTGAAAGTGTGGTTCCAATCTGTAAGTAATATAGCTAGCTTCGAGAACTGATAACCAGGATTTCGCAGTGTTTACGGATATTCCCGCCTCAACTGCGAGAGAGGAAAGATTTAACAATTGTCCGATTCTGCCCGCACACAATTTCACGAATAAAGTAAAAGAGTTTAAATCAGGAATATTTTTTATCAACCTTACATCTCTTTCCAGGTAAGTACGTATGTAGTTAGGATACCAATCTGAAGGATCAATTTTTCTATCGTAGATTGGAGGATAAAACCCTCTGAAAATGTAGTTTGAAAAATCTTCTACTGAGCCTCCTGACCAAATTTCTTCAAGACTGAAAGGAAGCAAAGTTAGTATTGCCACTCTACCTGCAAGTGTTTGGGAAATTTTTTCATGCATTAAAAAATTATGTGAACCGGTAATAATAAAACTTCCCGGAGCTTTATTTTCATCTACAATAGACTGGATATATGAAAATAAATCGGGGACTCTTTGTACCTCATCTATAATTAATCCTGATTTAGAAGATGATAAAAACGATCTCGGATCATTCTGTGCGAAAAGCCGGGTATCCGGCTCCTCAAGATTTTGAAATTCCTTATCTTTAAAAGTCATCTTTACCAAAGTAGTTTTCCCAGATTGTCGTGGACCAACTACTGCAACTACGGGAAATTGTTTTGATAACTGGATTAGTTTTTCTTGTATTTGTCTTTTAATCACGAATGGAAATTACTGAGATGTGGACAAATTTGCAATTGAGATGCAAAATTGTCCGATAAGGATGCGAAATATAGAAAAATATGCATATTTTGCTTGCAAGTGGTTAAGTTAAACCGTCCTCGAATATTTAGTTTTGTCTTCTTTCCGTTCAATGTATCCATCAAACCTGCCTGCCGGCAGGCAGGGTTCATTGCAATTATATCCTAAACAGTTCTGGAGTATTTTGCTGTATCTTGTTTACGCTCGATATATCCGTCGAAATTCATTGCAATATTACGGATGAGAAGTCGTCCCATATCTTTTACTTTGAAACCGTCATTGTTCATTACGATTAATTCATCAGCTTCAAATTCTTTAAGGTTGCCCAATCCCCATTTGAAATAATCCTTAAACTTAATCTTGAACTTATCCTCGATTGATTTGAAGTTCAGTTCGAAGTCACACATAATTTTCATTATTACTTCGTGTCGAATGTGATCGTCTTCATTCAGCTTATAACCTTTTACTGTTGGAATAGTTTCGTTATCGAGAGAAGTGTAATATTCTTTTTCTGTCTTGAAGTTCTGTGCGTAAACATTTTTTAATTGACTTATCGCAGTAATTCCGAAAGCATAAAGATCAGCACCAGCGTTTGTGCTGTATCCCTGGAAGTTTCTGTAAAGTTTTTTCTCTCTCATTGCAACAGATAATTCATCATCAGGCTTTGCGAAGTGGTCCATACCAATAAATTCATAACCAGCACTTGTGAGTTTTTCAATACTCATTTTTAATATTTCAAGTTTTTCTTCTGGCTTCGGCAAATCTTCTTCGTGAATGAGTGCCATATGTTTTTTCATCCACGGAACGTGAGCATAATTGAACAACGCAATTCTGTCAGGAGAAATATCAATAATTTTTTCAACCGTGTCAGTAAAAGATTTCAATGATTGAAATGGAAGTCCATAAATCAAATCAAGATTGATACTGTGAAATTTCAATTCTCGCACCCAGTTTACAACTTTACGGGTTAAATCTTCTGGTTGAATTCTGTTGACAGCTTTCTGAACTTGTTCATTAAAATCCTGCACGCCCATACTAATTCTGTTAAAGCCATTGTTTCGTAAAGCTTCAAGATGTTCCTTTGTTAAATCACGCGGATCTATCTCACAGCTATTCTCTGAATTTTCATTAAACTCGAATGATTGATTTATGTATGAAGCAAGTTTGTTAATTTCTTCCGGTTTGAGATGAGTTGGAGTTCCACCGCCCCAATGATGCTGTACAACTTTTCTGTCAGGCAGAAGATATGTTCTCATCAAATCAATTTCTTTCTGAACGTATTTTATGTACTCGTTTATTCTTTCACGATTTCGTGTTACAAGCATATTGCAGCCACAGAAAAAGCAAAGCGTATCGCAGTAGGGAATATGAAAGTAAAGAGATAGATCGGGAAGATTTTTTCCGTAATTAGTTTTTACGATTTCATCAATAAAATCCGAATGAGTAAAATGCTCATTGAACTGCGGTGCCGTCGGGTAGCTTGTGTACCTCGGACCGGGTTTATCGTATTTCCTGAATTTTTTTAAATCAACTTCAAACATGTGATTCCCTATAAATTTAATGGAACGCAGATGACACAGATATTACTGATTCTCGCAGATAAAAATCTAAATCAGCGAATATCTGCAAGATCAGCGTCATCAGCGTTCTATTCTTCTAATTGTGAAAAACTTTACTTTCCTCTTTAACATAATTAACTAAAACTTTTACATTCTCTGGATCAATGTCCGGCAGGATACCATGACCAAGATTAAAAATGTGTCCATCACCCTTGCCGAATGACTCGAGAACTTTTCTTGCTTCTCTTTTTATGAATGATGGATCAGCATAAAGTACTGTTGGATCGAGATTTCCCTGGATTGAAACTTTATCGTTCACTTTTCGTCTCACTTTCTCAAGCTCGAGTGTCCAGTCAACACTAATTGCATCAGCACCAATGTCTTTGAGTTCGTGCATTAAGTAATGAACGCCTTTCGGAAAATAAATTATGGGTTCCTCATTTCTCTTTATCTCAGAAATTAATTGATGAACATATCTCATCGCAAAAACCTGATAGTCTCTTGGTGAAAGAATTCCTGCCCACGTATCGAAAATTTGAACAAGATTTGCCCCGGCTTCAATTTGAGCGGATAAATAAGAAGCAGTAGCTTTAGTAATTTTTTCAAGTAGGTAGTGAGCAAGTTCAGGATTTCCATAAACAAGTTTTTTAACTTTTGAAAAAGATTTTGTTCCATGACCTTCAACCATGTAAGTAAGAATTGTCCATGGTGCACCGGCAAACCCGATTACAGGAACCCTTCCGTTCAATTCTTTTTTAGTAAGTGAAATTGCATCGAGAACAAATTTTAAATCTTTTGATGGATCGGGATCTTTTAGTTTATCAACATCATCTTTTGATTTGATTGGTGAAGAGAAAACCGGACCCTTGCCCTCATTTATTTCAAGATGCATTCCCATTGCTTCGGGAATTACAAGTATGTCAGAAAAAATAATTGCTGCATCAACCCCGATAATATCAACCGGCTGAATTGTAACTTCTGATGCAAGTTCAGGTGTTTTGCACATAGTTAAAAAATCATGTTTTGCGCGAACTGCTCTGTACTCTGGCAAATATCTTCCGGCTTGTCTCATTATCCAGATCGGAGTCCGTTCTGTTGGCAATCGCTTCGCTGCTCTTATAATTAAATCATTCTGTAATTTCAAATTTTCTCCTTATGGTTATTATAATATTCAACAATTTTTTTTGTTAATCCGTTTATTGTGAACTCATCAGGCAGGATTTTCACTTTAACTTTTTTTGATTCAATTGCTTCCTTTGTCGTCGGACCAATAGCTGCAATGTCAAACTTGCCGAAGTACTGAAATGGATTTTTCACATCTGCAATCTGTAAAAAATTTTCAAAGGTAGATGGGCTGGTGAAAATAAATAAGTCAACTTTAGTTGAATCTAATTGTTGAAGATTTGTTCTGACATTTTCACTGGAAGGAATTGCTACATTATAAACCGGCACCGATTTAATAATTGCACCAAGATCTTTTAATCCCATCGGCAGTTCTTCTCTGCCGATTGCTGAGCGGGGAATGAAGACAACTTTGTTCCTCATATTATATTTTGATAATGCCTCGATTACTCCTTCAGCACTAAACTTATCCGGCACAATATTAACGTTGATATTATTCTTATGACAATATGCAGAAGTTTTACTTCCGACGGCAACAACTTTTGTTCTGTTATAGTTAATCAAAGCTCCGATTTCTTTACATCTCTTTAAAAACATTTGAACCGAATGAACCGAAGTGAAAATTATAAAATCAATTTTTTCGGAATGAGAAACCACTGAATCAAACTTACTCCAATCAGATGGAGGAACAATATCAAGTGTTGGAATGATAATCACATTTGCACCAAGACTTGTGAGTGCAGAAGCAGATTCCTCTGATTGTTCAATTGTTCTGGTTATAACAATTGTCTTTCCTTTTAACGGAAGTTCTTTGATATTGTTAAAACCTGAGTAAAGTCCGTGCAGAACAAAATCAAAAATTTCTTCTTTTTCTTTTGCTGCTTTATCATCCGGAATATTTTCATTTATTCCTTTTTGAACAGCACCATAAATACTTCCGAAAATCAGGCTGATAGCAAATTCCTCATCAACTTTTCTGAAGACTTTATCTTTCTCTCCTTTTGAAATAATATTTATAATCATCTGCTTCATTTGTTTCTCATGAGAAATCATGTCTTCGCAAAAAGAATTCTGCTTATTTAAAGTTTCTCTTTGATAGATGAGAAAGAATTTCCGGTGTTTCATCATAAACATATAGAGATGAATGACAAAAGCGCGAAGCGAATCAATGCTATTCTGTTCTGATTCAATTTTTTGTTTTAAAATAGAAAGCAAATTTTCCATTCTCGTGTGCATTATGGTAAAATAAAGCTCTTCCTTCGAAGTGAAGTAATTATAAACAGTTCCTTTCGCAACAGAAATTAATCTTGCAACATCATCCATCATTACTTCGTGATAATGCTTTGTGGAAAAAAGTTCTGCAGCAGCATCGAGAATTTTTTCTCTTTTTCTTTCTCTTTTTATTTCACGTTTCTCTTTTAGCATAATTGATATGTTTAATGACTAACCCGATTTCTTCAAACAATCGGGTTGGTTTAACTAATTAATTCTCCAGTCGTTCAATGCAAGCACTTCTCCACTGTTTGGATCAATTAACATTTCCTGACCCGTTGCTTTATAATTTTCATCGCTTCCCAGTTCAGTGAGAGTCGATAAAATTCTCCATACATATCTATTAAATTTGAAATCCCACATAAATCCAGCGTCCCATTCTTTCACTCCATCTTTCAAACCCATATTACCTGCTATCTGTCTTGCAGTTTGTTCATCTATGTTAAAATCACATTCCTCCGGAAAGTTTAAACATCGGGGGATTCCAACTATGTCACGGTTTTTAATCACATTTCCAACAGAATCAACCGTGAATTTTATGATTGCATCAACATACGGTTTATCAGGCATAAAAAATTTATAAGCTATTTCGTAGTATGGTGGAGTGTGTTTGGTTCTGGCAAAATCAGGTGTGATATAGCTTTTAAAAAATTCTTTACCGGTTGAAGCAATAATGAACGAATCAGCTTTTGTTAAAATTTCAAGTGGAACAGAATCTTGTTCCTGATCCTGACAGGTGCGGCATTTGCAAGATGTTAATACAGCAATGCTGATAAAAGCTGCAATTATTAATAACGATACTGTGTATAATTTCTGTCCGTTCATTTTGCTCTCGCTGATTTGTAAATTTCCTCAAGAATTGTTTTAGCACCAGCTTTCAATAGTTCGTTGGCTAATTTTTTTCCCAATTTTTCCGGATTGTTTTTACTACCGCGGATTTTTTTCCGAAAAGTTATACTGCCGTCAAGCGAACCAACTAATGCATCGAGAGATAATCCATTCTGTTTTATTTCAGCAAATGCACCAATCGGAACCTGGCAGCCGCCTTCAAGTGTTTTAAGTAATGCACGTTCAGCTAAAACCGCCTTGTATGTATTTTCGTGATGAATTGATTTGACAATCTCGTTCACAATTTTATTATCTGTTCGTGTTTCAATTCCCAACGCACCTTGTCCGACAGCAGGAAGCATCACATCAGTTTTAATTATTGACGAGATATACTTGTTCAGTTTTAATCTTTCCACACCGGCTCTTGCAAGTATAATAGCATCCCAATCCGACTCAAGAAATTTTTTTATTCTTGATGGAACATTCCCTCTCAGCTCAACAATATTCAAGTCAGGTCTGATATGAAGAAGCTGACATCGTCTTCTTAATGAACCTGTCGCTACAACAGCATTCTCAGGAAGATTAAAAATTGTTGTCCCTTTTTTTCTTGCGATGAGCACGTCATTAACATTGTGTCGTTTAGTAACTGCGGAAAGTTTTAAACCTTTTGGAATTACTGTTTGGAGATCTTTCAGGCTGTGAACAGCCAGATCAATTTTTTTATTCAGCAGTTCGACTTCAAGTTCTTTTGTGAATAAACTTCGGTCACCAATTTTTGAAAGTGCAACATCAAGAATTTTATCGCCCGTTGTTTTGATTATCTTTATTTCAACGGAAACATTTTTATTTTTCTTTTCAAGTTCTTTTTTCACAAAGTTAGCCTGCCAAAGCGCAAGCTCACTTCCTCTCGAACCGATGACTATTCTATTTTTCAAATTGTATGTGCTTTCTTTTTATTGTGCTGATCTAAAAGGATGACAGTATGGATATATGATTGTATGAAGGCGTAAATTTAAAGTCATACATCCATACTATCATACAATCATTCGTTCTTCTTTTTACCTATCCCAAACAACTCTTTGATAATTCCAATCTTCGCGACAGATTCTTCAGGATGAGCAGAAGAATCGCCTGCTTTTCGCAATTCAATAGTTGGGTGATGAAGGATTTTGTTGATGATTCTTTTTGTAACAATGTCAAGTTTTTCCTGATCTTCAACAGAAAATTTGTTTTTATTTTTTTCTACTTCATCATTTCTTATTTCTTCAAAAAAATCACGGAGGTCTTTTATTGCTGGTGCTGCCTGTAGTGAATTATACCACTCCCAGAATGTATCAAGCTCTTCTTCAATTATCTTTTCAACCTTCGGTATTTCTGATTTTCTTTTCGCGAGATTCTGATCAACAATTATATTCAATGAATCGAGATCGTGATAAAAAACATAATCAATTTCTTTCGTTGCCGGATCAATATCACGGGGAACGGCAATATCCATTAGTATCATTGGATTATTATTTCGCATCTTCAAAGCACTTTTAATATCATCTTTTCTAACCAAAATATCTGGGGCTGATGTTGCACTGATAATAATATCAAACTTAAAGATTGAATCTTTGAATTCTGCAAAAGGGATTACTTTCGCATTTAATTTTTCAGCGAGTCTTTCTGCTTTATTCTGAGTTCTGTTTGTTACGGTAAGATTTCCGATTCCTCTTTCAGATAAATGTTTTGCAGCAATCTCACCAGTTTCGCCAGCACCAATTACGAGTGCAGATTTTTTATTCAAGTTTGAAAATATTTTTTCTGTTAACTGAACAGCTGCATAGCTGACCGTTACGGCTCCTTCGCTTATTGCAGTTTCTGAAATTGCTCTTTTACCGGTTCTGATTGCAGCGTCAAAAATTCTATGCATAATGTAACCGGAAAAATTTGAATCTTCAGAAATTTGAAAAGAGTCTTTTACCTGTTTGAAAACCTGGTTGTCGCCGATAAGTAAAGAATCAATTCCTGTAGCAACAGAAAATAAATGTCTGATCGCTTCTCTTGAGACAAATTTCTGAAAATTATTTTCAGTTATATTTTGTGCGGGCTTGAAATTCAGAAGAAGGCTTTGAAATTTTTCGTGGCTTGCTTCATTATTTGCAGGAATGCCAAAAATTTCCGTACGATTGCATGTAGAAAGAACCAATCCTTCTTTTATCTGGTTTTCTTTTACAAAATTAATAAACGGACGGATTTCATCTTCTTTAAGATAAACTGCTTCGCGCAATTCAACCGGTGCAGTTCTGTGATTTATTGATATAGCAAATAAGTTCATATCTCAATAAAAGGAATGAAAACTCTGTGCTAAAAAGTTTGAAAGAATTGTAGATATGATCGCAACTGCAAATCCTGCAATTGATAGCGTAACTAATTTTTTTCCCCGCCACTTGCCAAGAATTTTGCTTGTAATTCCGATTGCGTAAAGCAGCCAAACTAATAATGTGCCGATTAACTTTGGATCGAGATATGAAAATTTTGGAAAAGCAATAGGCAGCCAGATTACTCCAATTATTATTGCAATAGTCAAAGTAATAAAACCAATTACAGCAGAATACAAACTTAGTCTTTCAAGAACTTCCAGGTTCGGAAGACGGTTGAAGATCAACCCGAATTTGTTAAGCTTGATATCTTTATATAATATCAAATACAGAAATCCGTACACAGCAGAAATTGTAAAACCAGAATAACCGAGTAAAGCACTGATCACATGAATTCCGAGTAAATTACTTCTTAACACATCTTTCACCTCTGTCAGATCCTGAATGAATAAAGATGATATCAGTTGAAAGAGAAACGGAAGGATAATAATAAAAGGACCTGTCCCACGAATATCCGAAACTAACTCAACAAGAAAGTAAGAAAATGCTATTGTTATGGCGAGGATAGTAAATATTTCAAATACATTAGTAATTGGTGGATGATCAAAGGCAACAGTTCTGAGTACGATATAAATTAAATGTAGAAATAGAGTGATGAAAAGAAAAACTCTTTTAACATTTGCGAGTTTCATTTCGCCTTTTAAAAAGTCATATAAGTAAACTATCAGAGTGGCAAAATAGAAGATTGGTAATAGTATATTAATAGTGTGAATACCTGATATCATATTAGTCTAATCATTTTTCTGACTTTTGAGTTCAAAAATATGAAGACTATTTCATCCGAACAATGGAAGAATAATAATCTTTAACTATTACTTATCAGATCCGAGTATTATTGGGAGTCCATCCTTACCCGAACCAATTATCACAACCTTTGTATTTTGTGAATTTGCAAGCTTTTCAGTGGCTTCAATACCTTTCCATTTTAATAATTGTTCACTAATTCCTTTTGACACTATTTCCTGAAAATCAGCAATACCTTTTGCCTCGATTCGTTTTCTGTCTGCTTCCTGTTCTTCTTTCTTCAGAATGAAAGCCATCCTTTGACTTTCCTGTTCTGCCTGCAATTTTTCTTCAATTGACTGTGTTAATCTCGGTGGTAACTTTATTTGACGAAGTGCTGCTTGTTCGACAGTAATTCCTCTCGGTCCAACCAGTTTTTCTAATTCAGATTCAATTTCCCCGGCAAGTTTTTCTCTTGATGCAGTGTAGAGGGCTTTTGCTTCGTATCTTGCTGTAACTCCTCTTACTACAGATCTGAATTGTGGTGTTAGAAGGATTTCTACATAATTTGGTCCGACTGATTTATATATCTGGTTTGCTTTTTCAGAATCAAGTTTGAATAATAAACTTATTTCAAGTTCGACACTTAGTCCTTCCTGCGAGGGAACATTCATCAACTCTTTTAGTTCCTGAGTTTTGATGCTCATCTTTTCAATACTTGCCATAGGGTTGATAATATTTACTCCTGATTTTAAAGTATTATCGCTTACATAACCAAGAAAATCAATCACGCCGGTATGTCCGGCTGGAATTACGGTAAAACATTGCAACAACACAATGATTAAAGCTACTATAAGACCAAGCATTGCGAATGTGGCTTCATTTTTTTGAAATCTTTTTTTTGCATTCTTGTAAACGAAATAAGCAACCATTGCGGCAATTAGTGCAATTATAAATAACATAATCATTCTCTCCTTTTATATGATTTATAAATTAATTTTTTTTTACTCTATAACTTTTTTAATCAGTTTTGGTAAAGTCGGTTTTGTGTTTGAAAATTTTATCGAACGAAGGATAATATCTTCGGCTGATTTTATTTTTGATTTTGAGTCAGAATGGAGTTCACAAATGATATCACCTTTGTTAACGTAATCACCAATCTTCTTAAACAAAACGATTCCTGCCTTCGGATCAATTTTATCTTCTTTTGTTTTTCTGCCTGCACCGAGCACCAAAGAAGCCATTCCGATATTATATGTATTTATCTTTTCTATATAACCGCGTTTCACTGATTTTATTTTTTGGATGTAAATTGATTTGGGATACTGATCAGGATTATCGATATAATTTATTTCACCACCCTGAAGTTTCACTATCTCCACGAACTTTTTAAATGCTTCGCCATTTTCAATTTTTTTACTGGCAATTTTTTCTCCGTCCTGAATTGATTTTGCTTTTTTCCCAAGATAAATCATTGCACCAGCCAGTTTTATTGATAGCTCAGACAAATCATTTTTAATTTCTCCCCGAAGAACGTGAATTGACTCATAAACTTCCAGCCAGTTGCCAACATAATTTCCCAATGGTTGATTCATATCAGTAATAAACGCGATTACTTTTTTATCAAATGATTTTGCCGTATTGATTAATGAATTTGCGAGTTCGACAGAGTCTTTCTGACTTTTCATAAATGCACCATTACCGGTTTTAATATCAAGCACAAGTCCATTGATTCCTTCCGCAAGTTTTTTACTCATTATGCTTGCAGTAATTAATGGAATAGACTCGACGGTTGCAGTTACATCACGAAGTGCATAAATCATTTTATCTGCTGGTGCTATTTCTTTTGTTTGTCCTATTAATATTGCACCGCATTTTTTCAAAACAGAAATTGCATTTGAAAGACTCAAGTCTGTTCTGAATCCTGGAATAGATTCAAGTTTATCAAGAGTTCCTCCTGTGTGACCAAGTCCTCTTCCCGAAATCATTGGTACAAAAATTCCTGTTGAAGCAACAATTGGTGCTATGATTAAAGAAGTTTTATCTCCAACCCCACCAGTAGAATGTTTATCAATTTTATATCCTTTTAAAGATGAAAGATTTAAGATTTTCCCACTGTTTAACATTGAATTAGTAAGTGCTGATGTTTCGTCAGAGTTCATTCCTTTTAAAAGAATTGTCATCAGAAGGGCAGAGAACTGGTAGTCGGGAATATTACCGTTGGTATAATTTGATATGAGATAATTTATTTCATCATCTTTGAAAATCTTGCCATCTCGTTTCTTTTTTATTAATTCTACAATGTTCATAACTGAAACTTACTAATAAATGATTTTGCAGTGAAGTGAGTATAGATTATTTGAATATCATTCTATCGAAATAAAAAGATCGCGCGTTTATCTTTCGCCTAAAAGGAAGTGTATGAAAAATATTAATTAGCCACGACTTTTAAGTCGTGGTGGTCTTAAAAAATAAAATTAATTTCTGGCTTTAGCCGAAAGAGATTTGGCTAAAGCCAATCTATTGTATTATTCTTAATCCACGAGCTAAAGCTCGTAGCAAAACATTAACTTTCACACAGCCTCGTTTTAAGAGAAAAGGGAGGGATGAAGTTAAAAGCTTAATAATAAGATTGAGAATCGTTTGAAGAGAGAGTTATTTGTTTACCCCTTTTGTAATGATTAATTTTCGCATTCAACAACAGAATATTGGAGAAAAAGATCTAAATGAGTTTTAAAATTCGTACACATACCTGCGGTGAATTAAGAGAAAATAATATTGGTGAAAAAGTTGTTCTGAATGGATGGATTGACAGAAGAAGAGATCTTGGTGCTTTGATTTTTATCTGGCTGAGAGATCGTTATGGAATTACACAAGTGGTTTTCTCGCAAAGCGATACATCTGCAAAACCTGATATCAACAAAGAAGTTTATGATCTTGCGAAGAAATTGAGAAACGAATTTGTAATTTCTGTTGAAGGAACTGTCAGACGAAGACCGGATGATGCCGTCAATAAGGAATTAGAAACAGGAACAATTGACGTACTTGCTGATAATCTGATCATTCTTAATGAAGCTGATACTCCTCCCTTTGCAATTAAAGATGAGACTGATGCATTTGAAGATCTAAGATTGAAATACCGGTATCTTGATTTACGCAGACCAGCTCTTCAAAAAGTTTTATTGCTTCGGCATAAAATGGCTCAATTAGTCAGGCGATATTTTGATGAAAATAATTTTGTTGAAATCGAAACTCCAGTGCTGATGAAAAGTACTCCGGAAGGCGCAAGAGATTATCTTGTCCCAAGCAGAATTCATAAAGGAAAGTTTTATGCACTTCCCCAATCACCACAGCAGTATAAACAGCTATTAATGGTATCAGGATTCGATCGTTATTTTCAGATAGTAAAATGTTTCCGGGATGAGGATTTACGTGCAGATCGCCAGCCAGAGTTTACACAGATTGATGTTGAGATGTCTTTTGTTAGTCAGGAACAAGTTTTTAGTATGGTTGAAGGTCTGATGAAATTATTATTCAAAGAAATCTGGAATGTAGATTTATCGCTTCCATTAAAACGACTTTCGTATGAAGACGCAATGTTAAAATACGGAAGTGATAAACCAGATTTAAGGTTTGAGATGGAACTTCATACTCTGAACGAAGTATTTCAAAAGTCAGAATTTAAAGTTTTCAGAGATGTGATAGATTCAGATGGAATTGTTTGTGGAATTGTTGCACAAAACAGCGCGGCATTCAGCAGAAGCCAGATTGACGGACTTACAAACTTTGTAAAGAATCTTGGTGCAAAAGGATTGGTGTGGTTTAAAGTTCAGTTTAACGGAATTGATTCTCCGACAGCAAAGTTTTTAAGTGAAGAAGAAAAAAGAAATCTTTTAACTGCAATGAAAGCGGAACCGAATGATTTAATTTTAATCCTCGCAGGTGAGAAAAAATCTACTCTCAATCAAATGGGTGCGTTGAGACTTGAACTCGCAAAACGATTGGAATTGATCAAATCAGAAACACTGCCATCGCTTTTATGGATAACTGATTTTCCATTATTTGAATATGATAAAGAAACTAAACGATTTTATGCAATGCATCATCCATTTACTTCACCAGAATTGGATGAAGCTGATTTGCTTGAAAAAGAACCTGGTAAAATTAAAGCCCAGGCATATGATCTGGTTTTAAATGGAAACGAAATTGCCGGCGGAAGCATCAGGATTCACAATTCAGAATTGCAGAGCAGAATGTTCCGGGCATTAGGAATAAGTGATGAAGAAGCAAAACAAAAATTCGGCTTTCTTATGAATGCATTTAAATACGGGGCACCACCTCACGGCGGAATTGCATTCGGATTTGACAGGATGGTAATGTTGTTTGCAGGAGTTGATTCGATCCGTGATACAATTGCATTTCCAAAGACAGCGAGTGCAGTGTCACTGATGGATGAATGTCCTTCCGAAGTAAGCGAAGAACAGTTGAGGGAATTGCATATTAAGATAGTTGATAAGTAATGGAATAAAAAAGTGAGGGAAAAACTTTACAGAATTATTTTTATTACTTACGAACTGGAAGCTGCCTGATACGGAATTGATTGTCATCAACAGATATAATGCATCCCTTTAATAATTCTTCTTTTATTCTTGGTAAAAGATTCATCAAAATTTCTGTTACTTTTTGTGGAGTTGGTTTTTCAATACGCAGAGAAATAACACTTGGCTTGGTTAATCCATGTTGAACAATAAGGTTTGAAAAGTCTAAATCCTGAGTAATTATAATTGCATCCTGCTGAATGGATAAATTAATAATTTCCTCATCGACTGCATTAGGTGGTAAAAATTCAGTAACTCTTTGAATATCATATCCATTTCTCTGTAAGTCTTCAATGGTTACAGGAGAGATATGAATGTCTGCAATAAACTTAATTTTATTCACCTGTTAACCACCAATGGCTGGTGACGCTCACTTGCCAACCACGCAGCATATTCTATTGCTTGTTTCAAATCATCTTTTTCTAATTCAGGGTAAGATTTTAAGATTTCTTCGCTGTGCATTCCTGAAGCGATAAGTTTCAACACAAAAGCCACAGTGATTCTCATTCCCCTGATTGTTGCTTCACCCATACATATCGCAGGGTTAACAGTTATTCTGTCAAATACGTTTGCCATATAATTGCTCCTTATATTTATTTGTATTTAAAATATAGAAAATATAGTGTTAGGTTGAAAGAGAGTTTCCGTATCCAAAAGTGAGGCTCACTGTTTAACAGTAAACTAAGAGCAGTTGAGGGAATTGCATAAATGAAAAGCTTCGTGAAAATTCGTGTAATTCGTGGCAGAACAGTTTAGCCACTAATCCGTCTGAGCCGGACAGGTTCACGAATTTACACTAATCTTTTTAAATTCAGTTTAGCCCCTAACCTGACTGCCTGCCGGAGGTTATGGGTGAACCTCACCTGTTTAACTTCAAATAAAAAATGTCCTCTTTAAGCTTTGCAGAAAAAGTTAGCTGTGTCTGAATGTTTACTTAGCCGAAGATTTCTTTAAATAATTTTTCTCTATCTAATTTAGACTGCCATAACTGATGACGCTTAACAGATTCTATTCGTTTTTGGCTTGTCATAGAAAGAAATCTGCTGGTTTCTAATGGTCCTAATTTTTCAGTCAATAGTCTTATTGCTTTATTGAACAATTCCTCTTCGTTTATATATTCGCCTGGTCTCATTTTAACTCCTCTCTAATACAAAATTCAATTGGATTTATTATCTCTATTGCCGTTTTTACTCTTTTACTTTTTTTTAAGAATTTATCATCACAGGTAATCACATAATCTGATGATTGTTCTGCGAAAGCTAAGTGAACTGAATCTGCAATACCCAAATTTTTTGATATTAATTCTTCCGCTCTTTCCCTTGCTTTTCTATAATCATATTTCGGTTTTTTTCCATATACATCCAAAAGATTAACAATTTGCATTTTCTCACGTATGTCTTCTATACTTTCAATTTCTTTAATATGTATTGGAGAAATCATCATCATATAATTACTATTTTGAACACCATTTAGAATTAAATAATACGCATCTGTTTCTAACCGGATACGCATATTATTTTGATTATCAAATGGACGGCATATTGTGCAAACATCAAGATACAGTTTCTTCATCTGCTGTTTTTATTATAACTGTTATAAAATAGATTATCAACAGTATCAATATATAAAAAATTATATGCTAATACTCAGCAGTAAAAAGATGTCATTTTTCTTAGATGATGAATGTTCTTCTTAAAAAACAAGATATGCCAGATTTAAATCCGCCGAGGCGGACTGGCATATCTGAAAAGGGGAAGTATCCAAAAGTGAGGCTCACTGTTTAACAGTAACCGAAGAGCAGTTGAGGGAATTGCATATAAAGATAACGTAACAGATGTTTTTTATACTCCAATTTTTTTATAATGATTTAAACCCTGCTAAAAGTGAAGTTCATCTTTTTGTTTAATCTCATCTCCAATTCTCACTGACAGAAATGTCGACGTCAAAATCTCTAAAGGTAATTTTAGGAACAGATCAATTCTTCCGTTTTGTGTAAGTATTACATTTAACACCGGGTAATTATTGCAATTCTTCTTTATTCAAAATCTCCTTTCGGTAAATATTGAACATTATTTCTCTCATTACTATTTAAAACAAAGTTGGTATAACAAAACAACTGCGAAAATATTGACAGACAGATAGCATATATATTGGTTGTCTCACCTCACAAAGTTGAAAAAGTATATTGTGCAAACTTTACTTGTAGATATTACCTTGACAACATTGACGGCTTTTGTGGTTGAAAATTTTTAAGCAGAACGAATTTTTTACCTGATGGCATACTTTTTACTCATCCTATACCATCAATCAATAATTGAAAATTAAATTAGAAAATGGGTCAACAACAGCTTTTAATGATAGTATTGGGAGTGATAATAGTAGGAATTGCAGTTCTGATTGCTATATCATTATTTAAGGCTAATGCTATTGAACATAAGCGGGATATATTGATTCAAGAATCAACAAGTATTGGTGTAATGGCTTTACAATATTTTAAAAAACCCACAGAATTTGGGGGCGGAGGAAGATCTTTTTCAAACTTTGAAATACCTTTACAAATGAAATCAACTGAAAATGGAAGTTTCAATATTGCTTCTAAAAGTGTAAATGAAATCAGAATTGTTGGCACAGGAAGTGAGGTGGTGACAGGGAATGATTCAATAAAAGTTGAAACAGTAGTTACTTCAATTGAAATGTACACAACGATAATTAATTAACAAATTCATTAACAACACATAACTAACTAAACACACACAAACAAAGGAGTAAAAAATGGGTCAGCAACAGCTTCTCTTAATCGTTCTTGGCGTTATCATTGTAGGTATCGCGGTTGTTGTAGGTATAAATCTTTTTAACGCAAATGCAAAAGAGTCAACAAAAGATGGAGTAGTATCCGAATGTACAAACCTCGGTGCTATGGCACAGCAGTATTATAAAAAGCCAACCTCCATGGGTGGTGGCGGAAATACATTCACAAATTGGACAATTCCAACGGCATTTGACTCAACGCCTAATGCAAATTATACTGCAACGGCAAGTGCCAACCAGGTTGTACTTGTAGGAGATCCACACGAGTATGCGTGGATTGTAACTACAACTGTTACACCGACTACTATAACATCTGTTGGTAGTGGTACTGGTTGGTAAAAAACTAATTATTTTTAAATTAGTTATAAGAGGCTGTCTCAAAAGGGCAGCCTTTTTTGTTTGAAGGAAAAAAGTTTTGAGTTCCGAAGGAACAATCTGTTTGTAAAAGAAAATAAAAGAAATAAATCAAGCTCTATCGGAGCGAATCTGAAAAGCAAAACAATGTGAGGTTCACCTAAGAGGTGAACCTCACGTGTTAGCAAGAACTCTCTCATATCCCTGCCTACGGACAGGCGGGTCTCTCTTAGTGAGGCTGTGTGAAAAATTATTAAATAGCCACGACTTTTAAGTCGTGGACCTTAGAAAATAAAGTTAATTCCCGGCTTTAGCCGAAAGAGATTTGGCTAAAGCCGATTTATCTTGTTACTCTTTATCCACGAGCTAAAGCTCGTGGCAAGTCAAGCTAATTTTCACACAACCTCTTAGTAAGATTAGTCAACTCCGTCGCCTGAACAGGGAGAGAATTATTATTAGTAAAACCTCATATTTGTAGTTCTGTCGAGAGAATTAAAGATATGACAACCCGCCTCGGCGGATTTAAATCTGGTATATTTAAGAAGACTTAAATTTCGCAGGCTGAAGCGTGAGGCTACCACAGATTTATTAACCTAAATTATACAATAAAAATAAAAACGAGATAAGATGAGGAAGATAAATAAATTAGGAAAAAGAAACAGAGCACAGAAAGAAAGTTCTGAGTTCCGAAGGAACGACCTGTTTGTAAAAGAAAATAAAAGCAATAAATCAAGCTCCATTGGAGCGAATCTGAAAAGCAAAACAATGTGAGGCTCACCTAAAAGGTGAACCCCACGTGTAAAGAACAGTACTTTTTGTTTTTAAGGGGGATAAAATAGTTTTGTGTGTTTAAAGAAATAGATTTAATATTACATAATTATATTATGAGCATTGTTGTAGATACATCGGTAGTTGTTGCTATTTTAACTAATGAAGTTCACAAGAACCAGTTAATTGAATTAACCAAAGGGGTGGACTTATTAGCTCCGGAATCAATCAACTGTGAAATAGGAAACGCATTTTCAACAATGTTCAAAAGAGGCAGGTTAACTCTTAATCTTGCTAAAAAGGCACTGGAGTATTATAAGGAGATTCCAATAAGATTAGTTAATATGGATATAGAAAAGTCATTAGAAATAGCTTACAAGCATAAAATCTATGCTTATGATGCGTATTTTATAGAATGTGCAATAAGGCATCAATCAGAAATGATTTCCTTAGATGATACTTTAATTAAAGTTGCAAAGAAAGAAGACATTATTATCAGAGAGGTAAGACAGTGAATACATATACTTATAATGAAGCAAAACAAAAATTTTCTCTTTTGCTGGAAAAAGCTAAAAAAGAAGGTAAAGTTCTTATCAAAAGAAAAGACGGGACGGTATTTGAGTTAAAGCCGGTAGCTTCTGAAAATAAATCACCTTTGGATGTGAAAGGAATAAGTTTGGATATAGAAAAAGATGAAATAATTGATATTATTAGAGAAACACGAAGCCGTTAACATTCTATAAATATAAACAGAGAGGGCTGTAAATGAGCAGCCTTTTTTTATTTTAAAAGACAAGCAGATATGCCATCCCGACTTATCGTGGAAAAGACTTAAATTTTTCAAGCTGAAGCGTGAGGTTACCACAAATTTATTAACCTAAATTATACTGAACAAAGAAAAAAGTTCTGAGTTCCGAAGGAACGACCTGTTTGTAAAAGAAAATAAGAGTAATAAATCAAGCTCTATCGGAGCGAATCTGAAAAGCAAAACAATGTGAGGTTCACCTAAGAGGTGAACCTCACGTGTAAAGAACAGTACTTTTTGTTTTTAAAAGGAGATAAAATAGTTTTATTTTTGACGTGCAAATTATAACCTGGCAGCCGTCAATAATCTATCTCTGACGAGCTTGCCCGACTAAAAAATTCACTAATGATGGAGGACGAGAATGAGTCAGACAAATAAAAGTAGTGATAAACATATCATAGCAGCTGATGTACTAAACCTATCTATACCAGAGAGAATTCAGCTCGTTGAAGATATTTGGGATACTATTGCAGCAGAAGCTGATGATGTGCAATTAACTGAAGAAGATAAAAAGATTATTGATGAAAGACTGGAATTGTATCACAAAAATCCGGAGTTGGGTTCTCCCTGTGAAGATGTTTATAAAAGGATAACTTCTGCAAAGTGAAGGATGAAATATAAAGCGGTACTAAGACCCGAAGCTGAAGATGATTTAAGGGAAGCATTCAAGTGGTACGAAGACAAAAGGGTGGGATTAGGTTAGGATTTTTTGCTGCATATTAATGCAGGAATCAGACTCATAGAAAGAAACCCGAATATTTATAAAATTGAGTACAGAGGAACGAGAAAACACTTGGTTAAAAGATTTCCTTATAAGATAATCTATCTTACCGGAGAAGATAAAATATTTATTCTTGCTGTAATTCATACAAAAAGAAATCCTGAATTAGAAAGAAAAAGGATACAGGAGACAAATAATTTTTAAGAACGAAGGTTAAAGTATAATTTTCATAGCGGGCTGCAAATAAGCAGCCTTTTTTTATTTTTTCGTTCCAGGCGGTCAAAGGTGGGGAACAATGTGAGGCTCACCTAAAAAGTGAACCTCACGTGTTAGCAAGAACTCTTTCATATCCCTGCCTACGGACAGGCAGGTCTCTCTTAGAGAGGCTGTGTGAAAAATTATTAAATAGCCACGACTATTAAATCGTGGACCTTAGAAAATAATGTTAATTCCCGGCTTTAGCCGAAAGAGATTTGGCTAAAGCCGATTTATCTTGTTACTCTTTATCCACGAGCTAAAGCTCGTGGCAAGTCAAACTAATTTTCACACAACCTCTTAGTAAGATTAGTCAACTCCGTCGCCTGAACAGGGAGAGAATTATTATTAGTAAAACCTCATATTTGTAGTTCTGTCGAGAGAATTAAAGATATGCCAGTCCGCCTCGGCGGATTTAAATCTGGTATATTTAGAAGACTTAAATTTTTCAAGCTGAAGCGCGAGGCTACCACAAATTTATTAACCTAAATTATACAATAAAAATAAAAACGAGATAAGATGAAAAAGATAAATAAATTAGGAAAAAGAAACAGAGCACAGAAAAAAGTTCTGAGTTCCGAAGGAACCACCTGTTTGTGAAAGAAAATAAAAGCAATAAATCAAGCTCCATCGGAGCGACCTGCAAATCTTCTTAGAATCATTGCAAATAACTTTGAAAAAATGTAACTTTAAATTAAAATTTATATGCCATTGTTAAGCAGTTTCTTTGGAATTATTGTATATATGTATTGGGAAAAGCGAACTAAGCATAGTGCACCTCATTTCATGCAATATACAACGAATACGAGTGTGTTTACCATTTACCTGATTTAGTAGTAATGAGGGGAAAATTACCACCGAGAGCAGACAGTATGGTTAGGACCTGGGCTAAATTGCACATCAAAGAATTAATTGAAAATTGGGACAGAGTTTTACAGGATAAATCAATAAAAAAAATTAAACCTTTAGAATAAAAATATGATATGGATTATTTAATAAAAGTAAGGGCAGCAAAATACCTGGGCGGATATAAAGTTTACTATATATTCAGCAATGGCGAAGAAAAAATAGTTGATCTTAAAGATGAATTAGAGGGAGAAATGTTTGAGCCATTAAAAGACAAGAATATTTTTATGCAGTTCAGGGTTGATGATATACTGAAAACAATCGTTTGGTCAAATGGTGCTGATATCGCTCCTTATAGTCTTTTTGAGATGGGAAAACCTGTAAAAGAAAAGATTATAAAATCACAGCGCTTAAAGTCTGGGTCGAAAGTAAAGATAAAACCGTAATCAGCAAATGTTAAACGGAATAAGTTTCTATACAGGCTGCAAATGAGTAGCCTCTTTTGTTTTTAAAAGATAAGCAGATATGCCATCCCGCCTAGTCAGATTTAAATCCGGTATATCTCCGTATCAAAAGTTAGACTCACCTTTTAGGTGAACCTCACCTGTTCTGTTCAAAACTCTCCGAAAAGCAGTTGTCCAGACAGTAGCTGCTGAAAGTATTTTTTACAGCAAACCCTCTTTATTACTTGGATACCCCATTTAATTAAAAACAAAAGATTAGTATTTAGTTGAAAAATCAAAAGAATTTTCGGAACCAAATTTGACGGCAACATCAAAACTTTCGTTAAATCAAATTTGAGTGGTAAATGGTTGAGTTAAAATTCACTGCACAAAAGTCTAATGGTCAGCCAATAACAGGGACAGTTACGGCTGCAACTGCATTAGAGGGAAAAAAGAAAATTCAAAAACTTGTTGAAAAAAACAGGCTTAAACTTGCAGACGTTCAGAAAAAATCTACTTATTTGTACAGGGTACGAAAAGGAAAAGAAAAACCAATAAGCGGTGAGCAAAAAGCTTTCAGTAAAAAAGAAGTTGAAGAAGCACTGACGAGGCTTGGTTATAATGTTCTGTCAGTAAATAAAAAACTCCTTGACTTTCAACGAAAACCTCCAAACCAGGAAATAGTGACGTTTGTAAAAATCAGTGCAGAACTATTAAATCAGAAACTTGGTTATGGAGAAATTTTAACTCTTTTAACTAATGACACACAGAATGCAACTCTCAGAAATACACTTAAAGAAATAAGCAATGATCTTAAAAAGGGCGCTGACTCTGAAGCAACTTTCTTAAAGTATCAAAATATATTTGGTAAATTCACTGCTTATATGCTTGGACTTGCATCGAAGAGTGGTAATATGGCAGAGATATATATCGCCACAGCAAAATTCCTTGAAAGACGACAAGAGTTTAATAAAAGTTTAAGAAGTGCTCTTATCACACCGATGGTTACATTATTTGTGCTCTTTCTTGCAGTATTATTTTATGTTGGTTATATATTTCCTGAAACAGCAAAATTATTTGTTCGTTTTGGAATTGAATTGCCACCGATGACTGCATTTACACTCAAAATAAGTGACTTCCTTGTAGCAAATCCTATTTTGATCGCATCACTAATCTTTATTCCTCCGATTGCACTTTTTCAATTCAGTCGGACAAAAAAGGGCAGACTTCTTTTCGATGAATACATATTAAAACTTCCGGTGATCGGAAGCTTAGTTCATAAGACTTTGATTGAAGTATTTTGTCGTGTGTTTTATACGTTATACCATGGCTCAGCAGAAAGCATTGAACCAATAAGGATTGCTGCTGAAGCAACCGGTAATAAGTATTTTGAAGAACGAATTAAAAATGTGGCGATACCTCTCATGCTGAAAAAAGGCGTTGGTGTAACCGATGCTTTTGAAGCAGCAGGTGTTTTTACCGAGACAGCTATATCGAGAATTCACTCTGGTGAAGAGTCGGGAACAATAAAGAACACAGCTCTTCAGTTAGCAAATTACTATGAGAGTGAAACGGTTTTTCGGCTGAAGAACCTCATCGAAATTATCCAGGTTACAATCGCAATGATAATAATGATTATTATGATTGCGTTGACATTGGTATCTGCAGAAACAGCTACCGTAAGACCAAAAACTCCTGGTGTAAATTAAGGAAGTAACAGGCATTAAATGATAGAGACGAAATTGGAAATTAATGACAAAATAGGGTATCTGCTTTTCAAGAAAGGAATCATTGATGCAGCAACGCTTGACAAAGCACTGAATGCAAAGTTTAATGATCGTAATAAGTTGAAACGAAATCTTGCACAGATACTTGTTGATGATTTTAATTATGAACACGATTTAATTTTCAGAGAAGTAGCAATTCTGTATGCTTTCAGAGAACTTGATATTGACCTGCAGACCATACAGCCAAACTATCTTGATGCTATCAGAAATATGATGGAAGGCGGTGGGGAAGATCTTAAAGAATTAATGCTCAAAGATAATATCATTCCGTTTATGTACGATGAGCAGGTAAAAGATAAGTTAATTATAGCTGCAACCGATCCTACAAACAAGAATGTCCAGAAAGTTGCTTTTGGTCTCAATGCCAAAAAGACCGAAGTAATTTTCATTAAGAAAAAAGATTATGATCAACTGATAGAAAAATTATTTCCGCCTGAAAACGTATTCCTGAAAAATATTTCAGAGGATATGGAGAATTTAATCCCAACGGAAGATAGAGAAGATCTCGACGAAGATGAGCTCGATGCAGAGATAAATAAAAGTGCCCTTATTAATCTTGTAGAGGGTGCTCTTGTTGAAGCTGTACGTAAAGGCGCAAGTGATATTCACTTTATTCCCGGAAGCGGTCATCGTACTGAAATTTACATGAGAATTGACGGAACATTACGTTTGTGGCATGTTCAGGAGAACACATTACCTGAAGCAGTAATTGCAGTTGTTAAAGATCGCGGAAAAGGTATGGATAGGTTCGAACGTGAAATGGCACAAGATGGTTTTATTCAGAGAGCAATTGATAACTACATAATCAGGTTCAGAGTATCGGTTCTCCCGATGGTTGGTACAGAACTTAAAAACAAATTTGAAAGTGTAGTTATAAGAATACTGGATGATAGAAAAGTTATTAAAGATCTTGAAAAACTGGGTCTGACCGGTGTTGCAAAACAGAAATTCATTAAAGCAATTAACCAGCCGCAGGGAATGGTTATTCTTACTGGTCCAACCGGAAGTGGAAAAAGTACAACGCTTGTTGCAGCACTCTGCCAGGTAATTAATCCAGAAGTGAATGTACTTACTGTTGAGGATCCTGTGGAGTATGTTATTGAAGGTGCACGTCAATTGAAGATTGGCTACAAGATGAATTTTGAACAAGCAATAAGGTCAATATTACGACATGACCCGGATATAGTTCTCGTCGGTGAGATGAGAGATAAAGAAACAGCAGAAACTGCTATAAAGCTTGCAAATACCGGTCACCTTACCTTTTCCACATTGCATACGAATGATGCACCAAGTGCGGTATCAAGATTATTTAAAATGGGTATTGAACCGTTCTTAATTGCTTACGCAATAAATTTAATTGTAGCTCAAAGACTAATCAGAAAATTATGTTCTAAATGTAAAAAGAGAGTAACTGAACATGATGATGATTACCTGGAAGCTGTGGGAATAAATCCTGAAGAGTGGAAGCAATATGAGACTTATCGTGCTGTCGGATGCGATGAATGCGGTGGTACAGGATTTAAAGGTCGGATGGCAATTCATGAAGCGTTTTATTTTTCTAAAGAAATAAGACACCTGATAGTTAAATCCGGTGAAGAAGTGAACGAAGAGTTACTCAAAACACAAGCAAAAAAAGATGGAACGCTAAACTTAAGAGAATCAGGACTTGAAAAGGTTAAATTGGGAATGACTTCAATCGAAGAAGTTATTTCATCAACAACTGAAGATTAATTTTTTCAGGAATTAAGTAAGTTTTACTAAAAGGACGGGTTGTTTTGGTAGTTAAATTTTTTTACAAGTGGTTATAAATTTATCAGAAATCAGCATTTTTTCTGTTTCAGAGAAGTTTTTATGACCTATTGTTATGTTTTTGGTTGGAATAAAACATGTAAGTAACTAAAACTGAGTAGAGAGTTAAAAGTAAAATTAAGGTTGTAAGTTGATAGTCAAAGAAGAAAAAAAGATTTTATCAGATTTTTGTGCAAGGATACCTGAATCCATCTATGGACCAGACCGCGTTGCATACATTCTTGAGAACAGCGGCAAACTTAAGGAAGATGAAACAGTACTTTTAAGAAAGTTTGTTAATAAAATTCTCACTTCGATGATTGAGCGTGATGCTTCTGATATTGAAATCGGTGGTCATGGTAATGAAGGCTACATCTGGATGAGGATTTATGGAAAACTTGAAAGAATAAAGGACCTTCCTCAATTCACTGAAGATGAATCAGCATTACTGATTGCAAATATGTTCAATTCTAACCAGAAGAAATATATTGCTGCGACAAGAAATCTTGACTTCAGTTATACCTTTTTCTATGAACGCAGGAAAATTAATGTAAGATTCAGAGCAGATGCGTATTTTGATCTTGATACTCTTGCATGCAGTATGAGAGCAATTAACACGACTATTCGTCCTCTTGCTTCTTTAGATTTCCATCAGAATGCAATTAAATATCTTAGTCATAATTACATAAAATTTGGATTAACTTTAATTACAGGAATTACAGGTTCTGGTAAATCAACAACACTGGATTCCATAGTTGATTACCATAATAAATTTGATCCGGCGCATGTAATAATAATAGCTGCACCGATTGAATATGTCCACAGCTCTAACTTTTGCATGATCAAGCACAGAGAAGTTGGAAGAGATGTTCTGTCTTTTAAAGAAGGAGTTGTTCAATCATTACGACAAGATCCGGATATAATAATCATCGGTGAAATGAGAGACCCGGATACAATTATGGCTGCACTTGAAGTAACCGATACAGGTCATAAAGTTTTTTCAACTCTTCATACTTCATCTGCCACTGAATCTATCGAAAGAATTATTGCTGAAGTAGATGCACATGAACAGGAAAGAGTAAGAAACAGATTAGCAGACGTATTAGTTTCTGTTATTTCTCAAAAACTCGTTCCGAGTCTGGATGGAAAAGTAATATTAGCAAAAGAAGTTTTAATTATAACTTCGAGTGTTAAAGCTGCCATAAAGAATAACAATCTCAGTGAAATATATATGATGATAAATCAGGGTGGTCCGATGGGAATGATTACAATGGAACAGGACTTAAAACGTTTATACGATCAGAAAAGGATATCGCTCGAAACAGCGATTACTTATTCAAATAATAAAACAAGAATAAACCAATTATTGTCTGCAAAATGAAACCAGTAATTTCAATATATTGTGAAAGCAATGACATCAAGCTGGCTGTTATTAATAAAAGTGCGGCAACAGGTAAGCCCGCTGTTATAAAAACAGCCTCGATCAGTCATTCAAAATCAGCTAGCCTGGATAAACCCGGCGGCGGCTTCAGCGTAGAAGAAGAATCTCTTGATCTCGAGGGATTAGAAGGGTCTCTGTCTTCTAAAAGTGAGCTCGATTTATCAGGAATGAATGAACTTAATGCTGCTCTCAGTTCATACAATCTGAACAAACATTTATTCCTTCCGGCTTTAGCCGAGCCAAATATTTACTATCATCTTTATGAAGGGGAGAGGTCTGAAAATCCAGCCAAACTCAAACAAGCTATAATTAATGACATACTTGAGTCAAAGAACATTGCAGTTGACAAAACCAGCATTGATTATGTTGAACTTTCTGATAAAGCCTTGCTTGCTGTTTTTGTGACTGAAAATATTCCTTGTGCAAGTCTGGTAAACTCTCTTGCGCGCCAGAAGGGAAAAAGAGGATATAATATACCGACGATAAAAAGTTCTGATATATCCCTTGCATATTATGTAGCTAAGCGAAAAAAATTCTTCCCGGATGATCATTCTTTAATCGTTTATATCGGAAAAGAATACAGCAAGCTGATTTTCCTCCAGGGACGAAGAATAAAACATATCGGAACAACACTTGATATCGGAACACAAAACCTCCATACTTACGATGTATATTTTTCTAAGATTTTACTTGAAATGGAAAACGGAGGAATATCATCACTTGATAATATTATTGTTTGCGGTGAAGATGATTCCGAGAATATAATTTTATCCTTTTACGGAACTTTTCCTGAAGCAAATGTCAGCCGTCTGGAATTTGATGATCTTGATCTTTCTGCACTTAACGAAGAATCAAAAGAAAAATTTTCAGCATTTAGCATTCCGGTTTCTGTAGCACTCGATTATTATGATGAATTAAATAAAGAGCATCAGGGACTGCATATTCTTCCAAAATATATCAAAGAAGAACAGAAGGTATTTCAATTCTCCTGGCACGGATATGCACTTCTTCCATTATTATTTGTTGCGGCATTCTTTATAACTCAGAAAGTACTGGATAATAATAAACAGTTAGCTGAACTTGATAAAAAAATTGAAGAGAAGACAATTTTGATGAGGCAGAATCAGGAGGTGTTAGTTAAGATAGCTAACTTGGAAGGCAAAATCGGAAGCTTCGGACAAACTGTCGCTATACTAGATTCTGCTGCTGCAGGAACAGGTGTCTGGAAGGAACTTATTAAACAAGTATCGGGTTTCTGCCAGTCCAGCAATAATATGTGGTTATCAAAATTAACGAACGAGGGGAATAAAGTTAATACAGAAGGTTATTCATTAACACGAAGTTCTCTTACAGATTTTGCGTATTCTATTCAGGACGCTGTCCTTCAGAGTATGATATACGAAGAGTTAAGAGAAAAGAGTGCATACAGGTTCAATTTAAATTTCCAAATTTCAAATCAGAAGTACCAAAATGAATAAGAAATTAATTAGCACTCTTAGTGTTCTTGCACTACTGATTATCATCCTGGTTGCTGGCGGCATTTATCTTTTTGTCATTCAGCGAGGGGATATTTCAGAAAGACAAGAAAAACTTGATGAGTTGAATAAAAATGTTTACGATCCGGTTGAGCTTGAAAACCGCTATAGTGATTTGCAGAAACAATCTGCAGAGCTCGACTCAATACTTGCAAACCGGAAATTTAATATTCCACAGAATATTTCTTCCATCAAGTTTTATAATTTCGTTAATAACATAGTTGCTAACTTCCCCGGAGAAACTACAGTAAATGTGGAGTACATCGGGCAAACACCTGATAAAGAATTTTTCTTCCACGAATACAAATTGACAGGATCGGGCAACTATAACGATTTTTATAAACTGGTTTATGCAATCGAGCAAAGCAAGGAGCTCAAGAAAATCAGCAAAGTTTCTTTGAGTAATCTGGTTAAGATACAGGAAGAAATCCCGATGTTCTTAGTGAACTTTGAAATGCAGGCAAAAGTTTATTTCTCATCCGACAATCGTTTTGCCCCTGCTGAATATGTTGAGAATAATCTTGTCACCGGGCCAGTCTATGATGCCTTCTATCCGTTAATCAGAAACGAAATTCCACCGAACGTAGATAATCTGCTTGATGTTCAGGGAGCCAGACTGCTGGCACTTATACCTGAAGGTGCTTTTGTGGCTGATAATAAAGGCAGCACATACTTAGTTTGGGAAGGAGAACAAGTTTACCTTGGATACCTTACAAAAATTGACTATGACAATAACACAGTCAGCTTCATCCTGAACAAGGGTGGAATTATTGAACAAGTAACCCTTGAATTAGACAGAAATTTAAATACAAAATAAGAGTACAAGTATGAAAAACATTATAGCTTACTTCGTTATATCAATTTTCATCGTCCTTCAGGCCTCGCCTCAGGAATATTGGGAGCGGAGATTTAAAACCAACCAGAACCCGGACGAGCTGGTGACCATGTCTGAAACACTGCCTTTCAACCAGGCAATTGAATTGCTCAGCAAAGTGAGCGAAAGTGTTTCCGGAAGAGGAATTGTTGCAACTGTGCAGAAAACAGATCCTATTGGTATTGAAATTACTAATATGCCTTACGATAAAGCTCTTCTTATGATCGTTAATTTTGCTGGTCTTGAGTATGAAATGAAGGAAGATGTAATTATTGTAAAATCCAAAACAAAAGAAGAACTTGAAAGAACCCCCGAAACTTATGCTCCTCCAACCCAAAGAGAGGTGAAAATATCTGCTCTCTTTTGCGAAATAGATCTTCAGGAAGCAAAAAAAGTTGGTCTTGATTGGAGAGTTTTACTTTCCGGTGAGCAGACCAATCTTGCTGGTGTTTTAAGAGGTGAAACAGAAAAAGATCAAAGTCAGGGGAACCAGCAGCAATCACAAGGTCTCCAACCAGAATTTAAATTAGGTGTTACATCTGATTTTCAGATAGGTGATTTTTTTGGACAGGCAACTGCAGTATTCAAATTCTTTGAACAGAACAATATTGGTGAAATAATTTCAAATCCGAGTATTGTGGTAAGAGACAGAAACGAAGGTAAAATTCAAATTGGATCGGACTTCTCTGTAAGAACAAGAGATTTTGCTGGCAATACAACTGAACAATTCTTCCCGACCGGAACAATTATAATTGTAACCCCCTACGTTCATAAAGAAAATGGATTAGATTATGCACTTTTAGATGTTGCTGTTGAGCGGAGCTCATTCCAGACAAGTGAATTGACAACAGAAATCAGAAAAACAACAGCAGCTACTCAGGTTATTATGCTGGATGGTGAAGAAACTGCTATCGGTGGTTTGTTTGTAAATGAAGAACTTGTAGTTCGTAATGGAATTCCATTCTTAAAGGATCTTCCATGGTGGGTATTTGGTATTCGTTATCTTACCGGGTTTGATCAGACTACAACAAGAAAGAAAGAACTTGTGATTCTGTTAAAGCTGGAGATTATGCCAACGCTTCAGGAAAGATTCGAAAATCCTCAGTGGGAAAATGTACTTAAAAGGGAGATGGATGGAGGCAGGAACAAAATTAAATTGTACGAGTTTGAATCCAAAGAAACCCCTTAACAGATGGAATCAATTCTGATTGTTGATGATGATATTAATTTATGTAGTTTTCTTTCTGAAGAGTTAAATGCAAAAGGATACAATGCAAGGTATTTAACAGACGGAGAAAGCGCAGTAGAATTTTTAATTCAGAATAATCCGGATCTCATTCTTCTTGACCTTAACATGCCCGGGATAAATGGTTTTGATATTCAGAAAGAAATCAACAACATCCCGGGCTTCAAATCCAAAGTAATTATATTAACAGCTCAGTCAGATGTAAAGAGTGCAATTGAATGTGCAAAGCTCGGAGCATCTGATTTTCTTTGCAAACCTTATGATTTAGCAGAGCTTCTTTCAACTATCAATAAAGTAAATCACCAGTAAACCACATTCTGTACAAGAGTGATAGATGAAGATCAGTCTCAGAATATTGTTAATCAACTTTCTTATAGTCGCACTGATTCTGGGAACTTCATTTGTTGTGTTCTATTCAATTATTTATGAAGTTCTTACAAACTTTCAAACGCGAAGCCTTCAGCAATCTGCCAGAAGTTTAGTAAGTGTTAATAAGCAGTTCCAAAATGGAATAGAAGATGATTTTATTTCCTTATATACAAATGGAATTGATGATTTATGGTCAGATAAAAATTTTCAAACGAGCAATCTTGATTTTATAATTGAGCTTAATAATAAATCCGTGTCACATTATGAAGTAAAGAACAATATTAACTTACCGCCAAAAGAATTCAGCTTAAGAGAGTTTACCGCTTCAAATCCGTATCTGATAATGATCTCATACACTGCACCTGATGGTAAAGAATATCTTTATGGGAGAGAAATAAATAATGAAATGCTTAATGATATTGCTCAAAGAGTAAACTCGGAAGTAGCCCTGATCTGGGATGGTTATGTTGCTGATTTTTCTAATGAGCAGGCTAATCAAAAATATCTTCACGCATTAAATCTCGCAGCCGAAGATTTAAAATCGAAAGGCAACTTTGATCTTTATCTGCAAGGGACAGAGTCAGAAGATATTCTGGCAACTATCTATAAACCTGCCGCCGACGAGAATAAGAATAATTTCTATTATTTAGTATTCTCAACTTTTGCTGAAGCCGGCGAACTTAGATCCACACTTAGAAACATTTTTTTAATAATCGGGTTAGTCAGCATTTCACTCTCGTTAATTTTTACTTTGGTTTTTACTGACAAACTAAGGAAACAATTCACCCAACTAAGTAAAGCCACCGAGCAGACGTATGCCGGAAAGTTTGACAATAAAATTGAAATTAAAAGTAAGGATGAAATTGGTAAACTCGGGATGGCATTTAATAAAATGCTGGACGAACTCAAGAAGAGAGAAGTAGCCAGAAATGAATATGCGGAGTTCATCACGCTCATTAATCAGAATCCAACTTTGAAAGAAATTTCTGATGCCGCTTTAAAGAAAATATTGGATGCGGGTGATTTTATTATCGGTGGATTGTATTCTGTAGAGGATGAATTGAAACTGATTTCTTCTTATGGTCTGAATACAGAAAAACCGGGGCATTCACAAAACAATTCCTTCTTTAAAAAAGTTCTGGAAACTAAACAGAGCCTTGAATTAATTGACGAAGAATCACTCCCGGTTGTCTCCACAGGACTTGTGGAATTAAAATTAAAATATCTGCTTTTCCTTCCGGTAGTTTATAACAATAAACCAGTTGCACTGTTAGAACTCGGTTCATTAACAAGACCCCGGGAAGAAGTAAGAGATTATCTTGAGAAAATAAAAGATCAGTTGGCAATTGGAATTACAAACGCACGTGCTTTATTGCAGTTAGAAAAACTGGTTGCCGATTTAAAGATTCTTAACGATGAGTATCAAAAGCAGAATATTCAAATCAAAGAACAGAATGAAACTCTTCTCTACCTGCACAGAGAGTTGACGGCTCAGACTGAAGAATTAGAAAAGCAAAAACAGAAAGCAATTGAACTGACTGATGCCAAATCAAAATTTCTTGCGAAAATGTCTCACGAGCTTCGAACACCAATGAATTCAATTCTGGGTTTAACAGAGCTGATGCTCGAAAAAGTTGATCTTGAACCACGCAATAAGGAAAGGTTAGAAGTCGTTTTTAACAGCGGAAAAAGATTGATGACTCTGATAAATGATATCCTTGATCTTTCAAAAATCGAAGCCGGTAAAATTGAAGTCATTAACGAAAATGTTTTGTTAGATGAGATCCTTACAGAAGTTTCCGGAGCTATCTCACCACTTGCTGCGGAGAAAAAAATATCGTATGAAATTATCAGGAATATTGAAACGCATACTATTATCAGCACAGATCGCGGGAAAGTAGTTCAAGTACTAATAAATCTTCTTGGTAATGCAATCAAATATACAGACTATGGAAAAGTGACGTTGAGAATTTCCGTACGAAACGAAATGCTCAATTTTGAAGTGATTGATACAGGAATCGGAATCGCAACTGAAGATATCAATTTTATCTTTGAAGAGTTTCAACAGGCGAATAGTACTAAAGCAAAAAAGCGCGGTGGTACCGGATTGGGGCTCTCGATTAGTAAAAAACTTGCTGATATACTTGATGGAGAACTCACAGTTAAAAGTGAACTTAATAATGGCTCTGCGTTTAATTTTTCGATTCCATTTAAACAGGTGTTTATGATTGTTCCTGATAATCGTCCTACGATGCTGAAGGATGAAGTTGACGCAAATGATAAAAATTTAATACTTGTTATCGATCAGGAAAGAAAATTAAGGACTTCAATAAAGCAGGAATTGCTATCAATGGGATATGAAATAGCATTTACTGATGAATCAGCAGATAATCTCAGTTTTGAGGATAGCAGTACACCACTGGCAATAATAGTTGATGCCAAGAATTCCACTAAGAATGTTTGGAAGACACTGTCTGAGCTAAAGAAAAATCCCAAAACAAAAAACCTTCCCGTAATTTTAATTTCTTTGTTAACGGAAGCAAACATTGGCTATTGTTTAGACACATTTGACTTTGTATTAAAACCTGCAACATTTGAAAACCTTGATGATTCATTTACAAGATTGACAAATCTCCTTAAAAAGAAAATGAGCAAAGTTGTTATTGTAAATTTTGATGATGAGGACTTTAGCTTCTATTCAGAAACATTCAGGAATAATGGAATTGAACTTAGTTTATTTAGTCCGGGCGATTATTTTTTAATGCACATAATAGAGAATCAGCCGGATGTTATTATAATTAATCTGACAAGCCCGGGTGTGGATGGTTTAAAACTTACTCATCAGTTAAAATCAACTTCGAAAACCAGACATATTCCGGTGCTCATAGCTATAAATGATGAATTTTCCGATTCAGAAAAAAAATCATTGAATGAAAGTTTAAAAGAAATAACTTTAAAATCAGAACAGCACACAATAGATGTATTTCATTATGTAAGCAACTGGCTTGAGATTCAAAAACTTGCCAAATCAACAATCGTGAAGGTGCCCGATTCTCCGCCCAATACTGAAAAGAAACCTAAAGCAATGCTACACTCAGAATCAAATAATAATCAGCAGTTTGATTTAACTGTTCTGATTGTTGATGATGATTCTAACACATTGTTTACATTATCTGAAATTGTTAAGACGGTAAACTGTAATCCTATTCTTGCTCACAATGGCAAAGAATGTCTGGATATTTTAGATAATAAAATTCCCGACCTGATACTGCTTGATATTATTATGCCTGAAATGGATGGATTCAAAACCATAAAAAATATTAAAGCAAATACTAAGTGGGCAGAAATCCCTGTTATTGCAGTGACTGCAAAAGCGATGAAGGAAGATAAAGAAATAATTATCAGGCATGGTTTTTCAGATTATATTCCCAAGCCTGTAAACCCGGCATTTGTTTCTCACAAGATTCAGACATTGATTACTCAATTGAAAACCACATAAAATGAAAAAGATTCTTGTAATAGATGATCTGCCCGAAAATGTTTTCATACTCCAGGATAGATTGATTCAGGAGGGATATGAAGTCATCACTGCGTATGATGGAAACGAGGGATTAGAAAAAGCAAATGAAGTATTACCCGATCTTATTTTGTTGGATGTGATGATGCCTGATATCAGCGGATTTGAAGTTTGTAAAATTCTCACCAACAATGAAAAAACCAAACATATCCCTATAATTCTTGTTACTGCAAAAGCCAGCGCTGAAGACACTAAGGAAGGACTTGAGGCAGGAGCATTTGATTACATTAAAAAGCCATTCAACAGGATTGAATTAATGGCAAGAGTAAAATCAGCCTTAAAATTATCTGAAGCCAATAAACAGTTACTGGAAATTGAGAAAAGAACAACCTTCATTGCTACTATTGTAACAGCAAATCATAAAATAAAACAACCACTTACTCTTCTTAGTCTTTCTTCTGCAGCACTTAAAAATGAATTAGAAAAGGAAGTCATAACTAAAGACGCAATATTGAGTAGAATAAAGTACATAGATGCAGCAATAAAAGATATTGGTGATGTACTTAATAAACTGAATGCTATTACAAATCCGGAATTGTCTGACTATGCGAAGGATGTAAAGATGATAAGAGTTGAAGAAAAGGAAGAGACCTAAATAAATTTCCGTATTGTCGCAAGCATCGATTCAAATTCGTATGGTTTATTTAACTGACCATTAATTTTATATTGTGCCAGTTCTGATTCGTGACTTGCCCACATACTGCCAGAAGACAAAATAATCGGCAGATCCAAATTTAACTTTCTAATTTCTACTATTGTTTCAAGACCGGACATTCCCGGCATATTATAATCAATTATTGCAAGATCAACTTTTATTTCTTCAAGAAGCACTGTGAGTGCTTCCTTTCCTGATGAAACTTTAATTACTGAATAGCCATTTGTTTCAAGCAATTCAGCCAGCAAATCTCCAAGCATTGGTTCATCATCAGCCAGCAGTATTATCTTTTCACCCGGCTCCGGTAGTTTTTCTTTCGGTGGTTCAAAAGCCGGAATATAAACATCAAATGTAGTTCCGGCGCCTGGTTTACTTGTTACGTCGATTATCCCATTGTGTGCTTTAATAATTCCGTACGAAACGTATAAACCTAAACCCGAACCTGTATCTTTAGATTTAGTTGAAAAATAAGGATCGAATATTTTAGTTAGATGTTGCTCTTCAATGCCCGCACCATTATCCTTTACTGAAAACTTCACATAATTTCCAATTTTTAAAATCGGCAGAAACGCAATATTGTTTTCATCTATGGAAATATTCTTTGCACTAATTTTAATATTTCCTTTTTCGTCGAAGGCTTCCTTTGCATTAACACATAAGTTGAGGAGTACCTGATAAATCTCGGTCCCGTTTCCTATAATATCATAAAGATGTTCGTCGATTTCTTCTGTTAGCGTAATCGTTCTCGGAAAAGTTTGAGTTACAATTTTATTAATCTCATTTAATATCTGATGAGGTTTAACAAGTTCTTTTCTTTTAGGAGTCGGTTTGCCGAACGAAAGTAAACGTTTGGTTAAGTCACGGGCTCTGACAGAACAGTTTTCAATATTATCAATTAACTTTTGAACATTGTCTGATTGATCGACACGCTTCCGTAATAAGTTTACGCTGCCGAAAATGCTCGATAGTAAATTGCCAAAGTCATGCGCCATACCACTCGAAAGTTTTCCGATAGTTTCCAGCTTTTGTGTCTGCAGCAATCTGTTTTCTAATGCTGTATTAAGATTCCGTGTACTAATGTTGGTGATTACAAATGTCAGGAGAATAGCAAACTGTTCCAGCAATTGTATTTCATCATTAGAAAAACTATTTTTTTTCTTTCCAACAATTAATGTGGCAATCAGTTTATTCTCAAAGATACAAGGTGAAATTATCAGATTATCGCAGCCGATAGAATTAGCAAGATTACTCCCCAGGTTATTCTTCTGGTTAGCTGCAATCAACGAAGATTTATTCAGAATTAACCATTTTGAAATAAACTTATAATCTGAATTGACGACTTTTTCGACTTCTGGTTTGTTAATTATTATTTTTCTTTGATCGAAGTATTTGAATTCTCTGGTGGAATTTTCATTTATAAAAGTTATGATACCGAGATCACTTTTTGTCAGGAAAATAGATTTGGATAGTACTTCTTCAGAAAGTCTGTCGATAGAATTTTCTTTAACTAATAGAGTCAGAATATCCTGTAACACACTTCTGAAATCTAAATCGTTGGGTTTTGAAAAAGACAGAGAAGTTTTTTCTAGAAGTTCGCTTGTTGGTTCCGAGAGTTCTATTTTGTAATTGTCAGGAGTTTTCTTTTTGTTTTTGTCAAAGAGAGGAACAATATGTAAAACTTTATTAATCTGATGGATGTGTCTGTAGGTGGGTTTAGTATAAACAGAATCAATCTCTTTATCGATTCCAAATGAACTTAATAAGCTGACCAGATCCTTTCCCTTTAATCTGATCCCGGTGAAATTTTCCCTGAACTTTTTGTTGTGCCAAATTATTCTCAGTTTACTATCAGTTATAGCTACCGGAATGTTTTCTCCGAAAACAAGATCAGGCGAATATTTGGCAATTATGCTCGAAGGCATTAAAAATTAAACTGGTTTTAATTCATATTTCTTGATTTTGGTATACAGAGTCTTTGGACTAATTCCAAGCTGATTAGCTGTCTGCGTTCTATCCCATCTGTTTTTATCAAGGACTTTTTTAATGTGCCACCGCTCAAGTTCTTCCATACTTAAAATTTCTTCAGCATGTTCAATATCCGTGTGTTTTCTGGTTGGAGTTTGATAGGATTGAGGAAGATTTAAATCTTCAGGATATATAACATCTCCTTCTGCAAATATTAAAGCTCTTTCAATTATATGTTCAAGCTCTCTTATATTACCGTTAAATGAATAACTAATGAGCATATCTTCTGCTTCCTGTGAAAGATGTTTTGGTGAGCGTATCGGAGATTTTTCCTTTATGAAGTAGTTTGCAAGCAGAAGAATGTCTTCCTTTCTATCTCTCAGTGGTGGAATTGTTAGTGTAATAACATTTAACCTGAACAATAAATCTTTACGAAAATTTTTATTGTCAGCTTCTTCAAGAAGATTTCTGTTTGTCGCACCAATAACTCTTACATGAGATGTTAAAGTAGTAATTCCCCCGATCCTTCGGTACTCTCCATTTTCAAGAAACCGTAACAATTTTGGCTGAAGTGAAAGACTTAGTTCACCAATTTCATCGAGGAATAATGTACCGCCGTGAGCAATTTCAACCAATCCTTGTTTAGTATTTTTTGCATCTGTAAAAGCTCCCTTTTCATGCCCGAAGAGTTCACTTTCAATAAGTTGGTCGGGCAGAGAAGCGCAATTAATTACAACGAAAGGTTTATCTTTTCGTGCGGAGTGTTTATGAATGTATTCTGCCAGAAGTTCTTTTCCCGTTCCGGTTTCTCCTTCGATAAGAATGTTTGAATCAGAAATTGCAGCTTTGTTTGCAAGATTAAGAACTCGTTTTAGCTGGGCGCTGTTTCCAACTATATTTTCAGATCCCTTTTTACTAATCTCTTTAGTTAAAATTTCCGTTTTAACAAGTAAATCTTTATGCTCAAGTGCTCTGCCGACGGTGAGCATCAGATCATCAAATTCATACGGCTTGGTTATAAAATCGTAAGCACCTGACTTGATACATTCAATTGCTTTTCTCATTTCTCCCTGAGCAGAGAGTATAATAACTTGTAGCGAAGCATTATAATCTTTTACAAATTTAAGTACTTCCTCTCCCTGAACTTCCTTCATATTCAGATCAAGCAAAAGTATATCATAATTTGATCTTTTTATTGATTCTATTGCAAATTTACCATCATAGACGGCGTCAACTTCAAAACCTTCTTCGAGAAGTTGTTCTTTAAGAAGATAACAGAGAGTTTCATCATCATCACAAACAAGAATTTTGGAATTTTTAAGAGAAGCCATATTTACCGCCAATCGATTTTGGTGTTCAAATCTTTATTTTGTATTAGAATTATCAACTTACTATATTTGAATTCCTTTTTAAAAAGGGCGCGTAGCTCAGGGGTAGAGCATCTGCCTTTTAAGCAGAGGGTCGGTGGTTCGAACCCACCCGCGCTCACTCTATTTTCTTTCCCCATAATTATTTACAATGACGAACCCCTCTAAAAACTTAGTTAATTAGCACTCAATATTAATATTTATATGTAAAAATTACAAACATAACACCCTCAATTAACTATAAAAATCCCTCATTTGAACTTAAAAATTTAGACTTTTTATACTGGCATTATATTAGCAAATTGTCAACAACCTTTTATTTAATAAAGATATTTTAATTGGGCGCAATAGTTTTCTGGACAATCATTAGGACAGCAATGACAATTCCCGTATTGTGGATATTAAGATTGCACATGGATATTCAACTATGGTGGATTGTCAGCGTCGCAGCAATTTATGTACTTATCATTCATCCTGCAATGGCGAGCTATAGATGGTTTGAACAGCACAACAAAAAAGTCATTGAATCAACACTCTGTTCTAGTTGTAAACATTTTGATAGCTCTGCAGTACTTTGTATCAAGTACGACAAACATCCAACCGAAAACTACATCCCCTGTGATGGTGTTGACTGGGAACCAAAATAAAGTATTATAAAAAAATTAAATATTTTTTACAGAGTCTTTAAAAACTTTTAACCAATCTCAATCGTTAATTATTTCAATACTACCTTCCGATGGCAGCTTAATTGAGTATTTCATTCCTGATTTGTTGTTAAGATAATTATCACGCAGCCAGGGGTTGTACATCTTCAAAATAAAATAATTTATACCTAATCCTTTAGCATAGTCTGCTAAGTCAGTAACTGTACTGTCCAATATTATTTCAGTATATTCAAGTGGTTTGTACTTCTCCTTATCTTTAATATCGAACCCATACTTTTCAGGATTTTGCAAAATGTATTTAAGAGATACGATCCTCGCAACAAATCTTGATGTTTCTGAATTCAAAACAAGATTGAAATAATTTTTTGCTTTCTGTCTTTCCTGTTGATTTTTTACTCCATCCTGACCCATATTATAAGAAGCAGCGGAAGTAATCCAGCTTCCAAACATATTGTAAGAATCAAGAAGATATTTGCACGCAGCTTCTGTAGATTTTTCAACATGATATCTTTCATCAACAAGCGAATTTATTTCCAGACCGTATTTTGTTCCAGCTTCTTTCATGAATTGCCAAAAGCCTGTTGCACCAGCAGGGGAAACAACATTTTCCATATTACTTTCTGCAACACATAAATATTTAAAGTCATCCGGAATGTTATTCTTCTTTAATATAGGTTCTATAACAGGAAACCACCTGCCAGCTCGTTTAATTGCAAGTATAGTTGCTGAATGCCAGTAAGTATTTGATAAAAATTCTCTTTCCATTCTTTCATAGACTTCAAAGTTATCGGTTGGAATTTCTTCTCCGGCGAATTCAAGATAGGCTGGTATTTCGGGTGAAACTATTCTGTATCCCTGTGGAAAATTTTCATCGGGATTACCGTTTGCAATAGTTTTGTTCTCTGTAAGTAACAGCACTGTAATAATAAATAAAATTCCGATTGTTATTAGTATTCCAAGGGAAATAAAGTAGAGATTAGATTTGTTATCTTTCATAAAGAGTTCCGCAGTGATTTTGTATTTTTTTATAGTTTTCGATTGCGAGTATATCAATTTTTAATCTAAAAGGAAAAACAATTAGCCATCATGCAATTATTTTGATATGAACACAAGTTCTGATCCCGAGATAAAATCTAATAAACAATATCATCCTCAGATGCATTCAGCAGAACATATACTCAACCAAACAATGGTGAGAATGTTTAATTGTGGAAGGTCCTTCAGCAATCACATTGAAAAGAAAAAATCGAAATGCGATTATCATTTCAACAGGAATTTAACTCAGGAAGAAATTGCAGAAATAGAATCAAGAGTAAACAAAATTATTCAATTCGATTTGAAAGTAACAGAAGAATTTTTTTCTAAAGAAGATGCAGAAGAGAAATTCAATCTGTCAAAATTGCCAGATAATGCCGGAGAAAAAATCAGGATAATTAAAATCGGTGATTATGATGCATGTCCCTGCAGCGGTTTACACGTTTCAACCACGAAAGAAATTGGCAGTTTCAGAATAATCTCAACAGATTTTAAGGACAGTGTACTCAGAATCAGATTCAAATTACAGAAAGAAAACGCATGAAGAAAAATTTTATTTATCTGAAAACTATAGTCGTTTTAATTGTAATACTTTTATTCCATAGTTGCGGAAATGGAAACAATGAAACTGAGCTGTTATCGCCTGATGGAAAAATAAAACTTATTTTCTATTTATCAGGGGAAGGTAAAGCCTGTTACTTAATTAATTTTTCTGATAAAAGAGTAATCGACACTTCCAGTATCAGTTTTGATTTTAAAGATCAGGAATCCTTTGGAAAAAATCTGGAGATTGTAAATATATTCACTTCATCGTTTGATCAAACTTGGCAAACAGTATGGGGCGAGCAGAGATTTATAAGAAACAATTACAAAGAATTAAAGATTGACCTACAGGAAAAAGATCAGAATAAAAGAAGATGTTTTATTACTTTCAGAGTTTTCAACGATGGCGTCGGATTCAGGTTTGATTTTCCCGAACAGGAAAATTTTAACGATGTTGTACTACTGGACGAAAATACGCAATTCAAATTAACCGGCGATCATACCTGCTGGTGGTCTCCAGGAGATTGGGACATATACGAACATCTTTTCAACACAACGAAATTCAGTGAAATAAATGCTCTTGCTAAAAGAGGAAATGAAGCGCTTGCGCAAACCTATATTCCTGAGAATGCTGTTAACTTACCGGTCACAATGAAAACAAATAATGGAATGTATATCAGCATACTTGAAGTAAATCTTACAAACTATGCAGATATGACATTAAAAGTTGATAAAGAAAATCTTCTATTTCAAAGCGAACTCGTTGGAAATGATTCAGGAATAAAAGTTAAAACAAAAACTCCTTTCGTTACTCCGTGGAGATTAATTTTAATTAGTAATAAAGCCACTGATTTAGTTAACTCAAGAACAATTTTAAATCTCAATGAACCAAATATCATCGAAGATGTTTCCTGGATTAAACCTGCAAAGTTTGTTGGTATCTGGTGGGAAATGCATCTTGGTAAAAGTACCTGGGATATGAAAAGCGGCAGACATGGGGCAACAACCGAAAATGCTAAAAAATATATTGACTTCGCTTCAGCTAACAGTATTGGTGCTGTGTTGATTGAGGGATGGAATACCGGATGGGAAAACTGGTTTGGTGATCACGATCGCGAAGGTATTTTTGATTTCGTTACTCCGTACGCTGATTATAATTTGAAAGAAGTTGTTCGATATGCAAAAGAAAAAAATGTTCAGATCATTATGCATCACGAAACATCAGCTGCAATTCTGACTTATGAAAAACAAATGGACACAGCTTTTGCTCTCTGTAAAAGTCTGGGAATTCATGCAGTCAAAACCGGATATGTGGGACAAATTCTTCCCAATGGTGAATATCATCACGGACAATGGATGGTTAATCATTACAGAAAGGTTATGGAAAATGCTGCCGGATATCAGATTATGATTGATGTACACGAACCAATAAAACCAACTGGACTGAGAAGAACTTATCCAAACTTAGTTAGTGCCGAAGGTTTGCGTGGTCAGGAATTCAATGCCTGGTCGCCGGATGGCGGAAACCCACCCGAACATTTAACAATAATTCCTTTCACACGAATGCTTGCCGGACCAATTGATTATACTCCGGGAATATTTGATATAAAATTTGATAAGTATAAAAAAGAAAATCAGGTTAACACAACACTTGCTCATCAGCTTGCAATTTATGTTGTGCTTTACAGTCCGCTGCAAATGGCTGCAGACTTACCTGAAAATTACGATGCGCATCCTGCGTTTCAATTTATAAGAGATGTTGGGGTTGATTGGGACACTTCAATTGTTCTGAATGGTGAGATCGGTGATTACATCACTATTGCAAGAAAAGAACGAAATACAGATAAATGGTTTCTCGGAAGTATTACTGATGAAAATGAAAGAACGATTGAAATTTCTTTAGATTTTTTAGATGAAGGCAAAAGTTATAAAACAACTTTATATCAGGATGCAGAAGATTCTCACTGGGATAAAAATCCTACTGCATACAAAATTGAAAACAAAGTGCTCAACAGTTCAGACACGTTGAGTTTAATATTAGCACCTGGCGGCGGCACGGCAATTAGTTTTATACCAGAAGAATGAATAGATATAGTGTGGCTGTCATTCCCGCTTGTCGGAATCCGAATGTAGCTGCTCAGATCCCAGATTCGTCCGCTAATCGCAGACTTCACCGGAATGACAATCCCTGGTAAACAATTATAATTTATAATGTGTTCTTTATGATTGAATATTTTGATGGGATAGTAATCGCAGATTATTTCATTGTTGTTTTTCTTGTTGCTTTCTGGAAATCATTCAGCAAAAAAAAGAAAAGCGAAAACTCAACTGATTACATTCTTGCAGGGCGTCGAATTTTACGTAATTTTGTATTATCTGTTATCACTACTCTTATTATATAAATTATTATTTGGATGAAATTTTTTACGAAAAAAATCCCTAAAATTATTTTCTGGTCTGTACTTTCTCTCTTCCTGGTATATACAGCAGCAGGTTTTTTCATTGTACCGATGGTTATAAAAAGCCAGGCAATTAATTACATAAAGATAGAACTTAAACGTGAAGCAGAAATTGAATCTGTTTCCTTCAACCCATTTACATTTTCACTTTCGGTTGAAGGATTTAAATTATACGAAAAAGAAAAGAAAGAAATCTTTATTTCGTTTAAAGAATTTTTCATCAACTTCAGTCTTATGCCGTTGATCAATAAAGAACTTGATTTTCAAGAGATCAGACTGACCGAACCAAAAGGTAATGTTATCAGACTTAATCAGGAAGAATTTAATTTTTCAGATTTGATTAAGAAATTATCTAATCCCAATACAGATACCGTTACAACTGACCCAAAGATAGGTCCTGTTAAAGCTGGTATAATCACGGATCAGGTTAACAAAGAGGAAAGTAATTGGGAAATTTTAATACGCAAATTTGAACTGGAGAGACTGTATTTATTGATAACTGATAAATCGATTGCCCCACCAGCAGAAACGAAAATTGACAGCTTCAGCGTTACTGTTACAGATTTACATCTTAATTCAGCGGACACATCGGGATTTCATTTGACCTCAAAACTCAGACGAGGCGGAACATTTTCGCTTAGCGGAAATTTTTCAATGACTCCATTAAAAGCAGATTTAAAATTTTCATTCAATGAAGCCAGTCTGGTGGTTTTATCTCCATACATTTCAGATTTTGCATATCTGCGGCTGGATGACGGAAAACTTTCTATTGATGGAAATCTCAAACTGAACGAACCATCTGCATCCGATAAAATTCAAGTATCATTTAATGCGAACTCAAAACTTGAGGATTTAAAACTTTACGATACAAAAAACGATGAAAGATTCCTTGAATGGAAAACTCTTACGGTTTTAGATATTAAAGGGACGCTCAACCCAACACAGATAAGCATTGGCGAAGTTGATCTCAAAAATCTTTATGCGAGGATAGCCATTGCTGAAGATAAAAGCTTTAACCTGTCTGAACTATTTAAAGTATCACCTGCAGCAGAAGATTCGGGAGAGATCTCTGATACACTTGCTATGGGATTTACCGATCCCAATGCACGTTTCATTAGTCTCACTGATACGAATCAACCTTTCGTTGAGTCTGTCGATACCGGAAAGAACCAAATAGATTTTGAATATGATATTGGTAAGATAAAAATTGAAAACAGTGAAGTGTTTTTTTCTGATTTTAGTCTGCCGCTGAAGTTCGCATCGAAGATTCACAATATGAATGGAGAAGTAACAGGTTTTACAAGTGAAAATCCTCTTGGTGCAGAAATAAAACTGCAAGGAACAGTCGATGAATATGGTCTGGCAAAAATAGAAGGAAAAATGGATCCGTTCGATCCGATAGCTTACTCTAATATCAAAGTGAATTTCCATAATATCGAAATGACAAATCTTACCCCATATTCAATTGACTTTATTGGTTATTATCTGGAGAGCGGGAAACTTTCTCTCGATATTCAATACAAAATTGATAAAGGAATTCTTACTTCATACAGTAAAATATTTTTAAACAAGTTTACACTTGGAGATGAAGTTGAAGGTGAAGAAGGATTAGGTCTGCCGATTAAACTTGCAATTGCACTTCTGAAAGATGCCAACGATAATATAGATCTTGACCTTGAAGTAGAAGGAGATTTGAATGATCCAGAAACAGATACCGGGGCTTTAGTCTGGTGGGCAGTTAAAAGGGTTCTCACAACAATAGTTACAGCACCATTCAGGTTTTTAGGAAACTTGCTTGGAATTGGTGGAGAAGATCTCGAATCAGTTGACTTTGAAGCTGGAAATGCAAAACTTGAAAATCATCAGTTTGAAAAGATGATAAACCTGTCAAAGATAATGGCAGAACGCCCGGGAATTGTTTTGGAAATTTATGGAGCTGTTGATACAATCACAGATGGAAGGGCAATTCGCGAAGCAAAGTTTGACAGCATTTATAATTACAGATTAACAGGACAGAACTTTAGTGATTCGAGTTCATCTCCGACAAATAATGATTACACCAAAGGTCAGCAAATTATTGAAGAACTTTATGTGCAAAGCTATGATGATTCAACTCTTAGCTTAATTAAAATTAAAAATTCAATTGATTCTGATGGTAACGGTGATTTAAGAAATTATCTCGATGAGTTAAGAGAAAAAATTATTTTAGTTCAACCTGTTTCTGTAATTGAATTTCAAAATCTTGCAACTACACGAGCCGAAGCAATTCAAAATCATATGTTGACCGTTCATCAAATTCCTGCAGAACGAATAGTGATTAAAGAAAATGAAATTTTTGAAGAAGAAGACAGGAACTGGGTGAGATATCCGCTGGGAGTTGGTGTACTTTAGTTTTCAGTTTAAGAATTCAGGAATGTTTTCATTATTAGATATATAACAAATCTTCATACTATTTAAATACAGCTGTTCCAGTTGTTGCCGTTGGTCCAAAGCCAACTTCCTGATATGTAACATCGCTATCTCCAGCTTTTATATAGTGCGTTTGGTTTGCTGGAATGCAATACACTTCACCATTTGAAATTTCAAACATCGCAGAGTTATCAATTGACTTTCCGAATCCAATATAAAGAGTTCCAGAGAGTACAGTACCATAACGCGTGTCAGGATGTTTGAGTGGCGGTAACTGTCCATTAGCTTTTAATTTCACCCTAAATATGTAAATGTTCTCATCTTTCTCATTTCCGGTTATCCATGTATAACTGAATTGAGGGTAACTTTGTTGCAGACCAAACCATCTAAGCGTGTCAGGATTAATTGGTCTCAGAGTTTCTTGTTGTGCGAAACAAAATGAGGTTATGCTTAAGGTTAGATATATAACTATGGTTAAAAAATTAATCATTTCATATCTCCATTTTTATCTGGCTGGCATATTCAGTAATTCGTTTATTAGCTAACTGTATATACTTTTTGTTGGTGTCATAACCGATAAAATCACGTTTATTTTTTACAGCGGATAAGCTAGTAGTACCACTACCAACGAAAGGATCTAATACCACATCGTTTTTGAAAGAATATAAATTTATTAGACGTTTTGGAAGTTCTTCGGGAAAGGGAGCGGGATGACCAATTTTTTTTGCAGATACGGGTGGAAAAGTCCATACACTTTTTGTCCACTCTAAAAATTCTTCTTTCTTAATAGTGCTTTCTTTTCCATTTCCCGAATGGGTAAATGATGATTTGGAAAAAATTAATATATACTCATGAATATCTCTAAGAACCGGATTTGCTGCAGATAGCCAACTACCCCAGGCTGTAGAAGGGCTGGCATTTGCAGCTTTGTTCCAGATTATTTCTCCTCGCATCATAAAACCTATCTCTGTCATATCTTTAATTATGTATGAGTGCAAAGGGATATATGGTTTTCTTCCAAGATTAGCTACATTTATACATGCACGTCCACCGGGAACTAATACACGATAAGTTTCCTTCCATACATTTTTAAGCAGGAGTATATATTCTTCAAGATTAAGATTATTATCATATTCTTTGGTTACATTATACGGGGGAGATGTTATCATCAAATGAATAGAATTATCAGGTAATTCATTCATCTGTTCACTTGAGTGGCAAAAATGAGAATTAATTATTTCGGTTGGAATTTTGTTCTCAAGATAAATTAATTTTTTATCAGGAAGTAATCCTTCATATAATCGCGAGTTATAAAATTTTGATGAGTCGTGATTAATTCTACCGGGGCTACCAAAAGAACTTGTTGTGGTTCCATTTTTAGATAAATTTATTCTTGATCCCATAAGTCAATCCATCTTTTAAATGCATTAAATTTAATATCCTCTTTTTTCCAATCAATATTCACAAATTTATTCTTTTTATGTTCAACCAACATTTGCAATGCCTTAGTTGAAATTTCAACGCCTCTTGGATTTGTTCCTTTACTTGGCAATTTAATATAATTCTCTCTGCCCAACAATTGAAATACTTCTAACTGTATTTCGAGCGGAATATAGAATAAACCACCTTTGCTTCCCCAATTTATTTTTAAAAAAATAATATCACAGGACGGTTTATATGTATTCTGAAATTCTACTGCATTTTCAGCATCAACTGTCCAAATCAGTTTCACACCTGTGTAACTATTTCCTGTCTTAGTTTTAATAGATATTGAGTCACCAAATAATTTAACATCCACTTCAGGTTCAGTAATAGGAATTTCTGTTTCGACATTTCTTTCGCCAAATTTATATACCAGTAGTGAAACAATTATTCTTTCCCTTATTGAACCTACTTCCATTCCAACTTTTCCAGCTCTTTGGCTTTCTAATTCAGCAATTTGAAATAGCTTTGGTAATTTATTCTGAATTTTCTTAATAGTCTTTTCTTCGGTAAAGAGGGGTAATATTTTTTCGTTCATAAAGCTGTTTTATAATTTCTTTAGTTGGGTCAGTAAAATAGTGATTTCAAAATAAATTAATTTAAGCAATCACCGAGGCAGATGGATTTTATAATAATTTCTGAATTTATTTGAAATAAAAATAAATAAAAAAGGTCGGCTGTTAAACCGACGCTAGGATTTTTAAAAATAATTTTCAGTTTCATTTCTCCGGATAAATTATTTTCCAATCGTTTTTCATATCAACAACTGTGCAAACCTTTTAATCAGGCATTATAATATTCATCCAGTTCCCACTTGAGTGGATTGTTTTGTATATAGGTTCTTATCCTGTGTAAATCATTATCATTTCTAATAATATGCTCATAATAATTTCGCTGCCATATTCTTAATTCAGAATTACCGGATAGTTCTCTTATTTTTTTTGTTACGGATGATTTGAAACCTCTTACAATAGCACCGAGTGTATGAGACGGAGATATAAATGTATCGTTTGTAGGGGCGTATTGTATACGCCCCGAATCGATTTTTTCGGGCGAATTCAATTCGCCCCTACCTTTTATAATCACATCTTCGAACGATTGTTCAATAATAATTATTCCATGCAAATGGTTGGGCATAATTATATAATAATCCAGATCAACATTCTTCCTTATTTCTTTTGTTTGCAGCCATTCTTCTTCAACAATTTTACCATCCTCATTTAAAACCATTTTCCCATCTGCAATTTTCCCAAATAAATTTATTCTATTAAATGTGCAAATAGTTACATAATACCATCCGGGAAATGAATAATCATATTCCTTTAGCCTGTTGTTTTTACGCTGTGGTCGATTTTCATTGTCCATTAAAAAATATTTCAATAATGAGTGTTAGGGATAAATTACTTTCCAATCATTTTTCATATCTACAACCGTCCAGCCATTGGAATTTGCTTCTTCCATTAATGAATCAGAAAAAGTTCCTCTCTTCGATTCGGGACCGTAAGCCCATTCACGTTCGGCATCAGTGTGATGAACAATCAGCATTAATCTTTTTCCATCTCCGGCTGCGGTCCATTGAAGCATTTGCAAATCGCTATCCGAATTTCCGAAAGATGCAATTAGTCTTTTACCGATGAACTGATTAATCGCAATCGGTTTACCATCTTTATCATCAACAAAATTTATTTCTTGCAATCGAAACAAAACTGGTTTGCCGTTCACAATTTAATAATTGTTTTTATTCATTTATCATTTTATATGGAGCAACTCGGATTTTTTTGGGTTGTTAACGAATGCTTCAAAGCAGAAAATAATAAGGCGGAAAAATTCTCCGCCCTAAAAAATTGCCTATGGTTTGAGTTTCTATTTCATCATATCTTTAATATTACCCATATTCCCTATATCAAGTTTTTGGTATGAAGGAGGAAGAGTAAACATATCAGCACTCAATTCTTTTGGTGTGACTTCAACTACTGTGTAATTGCTTTCTACTGCTCCGTCTTCATCGTATTCAGTTACTTGCAGCGGGAAATAACCTTCTTTCAAAACTTCATTCTGCCAGCCTGCTACATCTTGCTGATTTTGAGTGAAGAACATAAATGAACCAAGTTCTTTTGTCATCCATGCTTCGCCTTTTGAATCTTCATCTACAAACGTAAATTTTTCACAATCATGACCAAGTATTTTTTTTGTCTGACCAGTTTTGGTGATACTACGGGTACTGCTATTGCTATTTTCACCCATTCCCTGCAAATCTGTTTCCATATACATTTCCTGTTCATCCATAATTATGTACATTTTTGAATTCTTGGTGTCAAAAAGGATATAGCCGCCCTCGTCAGGCACTTCCATTCTCAACTTATTATCTTTTGCTAAGTAATTCATTACTTGTTCTTCACCATCCGTTTCAACAGAGAAAACTACTTTGCCTTGAAATGCTGATTGTGCAAAAACATTAGTGATCATAAATATTAAGAACACTGTTAGGGTTGAACAAAATAATTTCATTAAATCCTCCACATTTGATTATTTCAAAATTATCATCTTTTTATTTCGGAAAAATTTCCTGAGTGAACTTCATAAAAATAAACTCAATTTGCAAGTTCGATTGTATTAAAAATCTTTTTAATATGAACGCTTAAAAAGCTTGAAGCTGAAAAAAGCTGTCCAGGTTAAGAGTCTGTCTTAATACTGTCATTCCGTCCCGAATTTATCGGGATCGGAATCTATTGCTTTGAAATTGAAATGGAATGAGAACCTGAAACCTGCCTTGCTGTCAGGCAGGCAAGTTCAGGTTGACAAATTGTTAGTTCTCTGACAAACTCCAAAGCTGTAACAGCTCATGAAATATTTATCTACCAATCTTTTTCAATATTTCTTCCATCTGATCCATTACACTATTCATCTTTTTCATTGTGAGCGCAACAGGTTCAGGAGACATCGGATCAATTCCCGCATCTTTAATTAACTCGGTTGGATATTTTGATCCACCGCCTTTTAAAATATTATAATATGCGTCAACACCCGCTTGACCTTTCTCTGTCATCTTTTCTACAAGTGCTGTTCCGTAAATAAGAGAGGTAGCATATTGAAAAACATAATAATTATAACCAAGAAAATGTGGAATGTAAGACCATTCATACTGAATGTAATCATCAACTTTGCAAACACCCTGATCGTTTCCATAATATCTTTTGACTATATCAAAATAAATTGCACACATATCTTCGCCGGTAATTGGTTCTCCGGCTTCTACTCTTTTATGAATCTCCCATTCAAATTCTGCAAAGGAAGTCTGACGAAAGATAGTGGTTCTGAGTAATTCGAGATAGCTCCCAAGAAGATAAAGTTTCTCTTCATCATTTTTAGCATGATGAACCATGTAGTTGTTCAGCAAATTTTCATTTACAGTTGATGCAATTTCTGCAACGAACGTAGCATAATCTGCTTTTGAAAAAGGCTGTGTCTTGTTTGAAAAATAACTGTGCATTGTATGACCAAGTTCGTGAGCAAGAGTGGAAACCGATTCATAATCATCTGTCCAATTCATTAATATATAAGGATGAACATCATAAGCCCCGCCTGTTGAATATGCACCGCTTCTTTTTCCAACTGTTGGAATATAATCAACCCAGCGATTGTTAAATGCTGTTTGTAATGTTGAAATGTATTCAGTGCCAAGTGGTTTTAGTGCCTCAAGCAGTATCTGTTGTCCCTGCTCAACTGTAAAACTCATGTCAACTTTCTGAACAAGAGGAACATATAAATCATAATAATGCAGTGTATCTAATTCAAGCATTTTCTTTTTCAGATCCAAAGCACGTTGAAGAGTTGGTAAATTTTTATTAATCTCTGCAATCAGTGTTGTGTAAACGGACACAGGAAGATTATCTGAATTCAAAGCGGCTTCCATAGAAGAATTATAATTTCTGTCCTTCGCATAAATCCAATCCTTCTTTACTTTTCCACCGAGATTTGCACCGAGAGTATTTTTGAAATCGCCATAGCTGTTAAAAAATGTTTCAAAAACTTTAGAACGATCTTCGCGGTTATCCAATGTTCTATATCTGGTGTATGATGCTGGAGTCAGCTCAATCTCTTCACCTGTTGATATGGTAACTGTTGGAGCCGGTTTTTCTGCATTAGTGAAAATATCGTAAACATCACTTTCAACACCAGAAACTAAACCAAAGCTTGCAAGTATTTTTTCCCCGGCTTCATCAAGTGTGTGTGCACGAAGTCTTTGAATGTTATCAATATACATATTGAATTCTTTTGCAAGTTCCGGTTTCTCTTTAAAAAACTGATCAATCTTCTCCTTCGGAATCTGAAGAATTTCTGGTTCCATATATGCAGTAACTTCGCCAAGCTTTGTTCCGAGTGCGCTCATCTGCTGCATCATTGCCTGATTTGCAGAAATATTCAGGTTTTCATTGCTCAGGTTGCTGGCATAAGTCCATGCTTTTGATAAAGTCTTTAGAAGATTTGATGAAGTTTTTAATGCTGTGTAAAGTTCATCAGCACTTTTGCCAAGAGTTCCTTTAAATGCAGCAAGTTTATCAACATCTGTTTTAAGCATGTCAACATCTTTTTGCCATGCATCAGAAGTTGGATAAATATCAGAAAGATTCCATTTGTATTTATCAGGAACGTCTTTGCGTTCGGGTGATTGTGCGAATGTAAAAGCAGCAATCAGGATAGTGAACAATATAATTAGTAAAAAAAATTTGTGATGCTTCATTATTATACCTTATTGTAGTTAGTTGATTTACAAACTTAAGCAGAATCGAATTTAATTGTCGTAATTATTTGATGAGTGGCTTTGATTATTATCTGAATCTGAGCTTTAATTGCGCGTTTATTTTTATATTTCTTATCATTAAAATCATTTTTTATAACTTTAAAATAATAATCGTCAGATTCAATAGAATCTGGCTGAATTAATGAGGTAATTCAAATGAAATATAAAACATACATCCATGTATCCATTCAATCATTCATATTCGTAGTTCTTGCTTTCTTCCTTCTCGGATGTGGAAAGAAAACAGAACAAAATAAAGAAGCAGAGGATATCGCAATGCTCAAAGAAAAAATTGCAAAGTTTGTTCCTACAGATCTTAATTATGATTCGAGCACCCTCGATGAACGGGAAAAAGTTGTAGTCGAAAAATTATACCAGGCATCAAAAATAATGGATGAAATCTTTCTTGAACAGGTTTACTCAAAGAACGATGAAATAAAAGCACAACTGCTGAAAGAAAATACAGAAGTTTCCAAACTGCAACTCGAGTTATTCAATATTATGTTTGGTCCATTTGACCGGCTTGAGCATGACGCACCATTTATTGATTCACTTAAAAAACCACTCGGCGCAAATTTTTATCCTGAAGATATGACCAAAGAAGAATTTGAAAACTGGATAAAAGCAAATCCAGGTGACGAAAAACCTTTTACATCAGAGTTTACTGTTATAAGACGAGAGAATGGAAAACTCGCTGCAATTCCTTACAGCGAATACTGGAAAGATAAACTGACTGAAGCTTCAAAACTATTAAAGGAAGCCGCAGAGTTTGCAGATAATCCAACACTCAAAAAATATTTAAACTCAAGAGCTGATGCATTTTTGAGCAATGATTATTATCAGAGCGATATGGACTGGATGGATTTGAAAGATCATAAAATTGAAATAGTGATTGGTCCCTATGAAGTTTATGAAGATGGAATGTTCAACTATAAAGCTTCATTCGAAAGTTTTCTTACGATTAAAGATCAGGAAGAAAGTAAAAAGCTTGATGTGTTCAAGCAGTATTTAAGAGATATGGAAATTCATCTGCCGATTCCGGATCAATATAAAAATTTTGAACGTGGATCAGAATCACCGCTTGCAGTTGTAAATGAGATTTTTACAGCAGGTGATACAAAAGCCGGAGTTCAAACTCTTGCATTCAATCTTCCGAATGATGAAAGAGTGCGTAAAGTAAAGGGTTCAAAAAAAGTTATGCTTAAAAATGTTGCACACGCAAAGTATGACAAGCTGCTTATCCCGATTACAGAAATTGTTCTTGATCCTGATCAAATGAAGTATGTTACATTTAATTCATTCTTCACTCATTCATTAATGCACGAAATGTCTCACGGAATTGGTCCCGGTTTTATAAAAGTTGATGGAAGGGATACTGAAGTAAGAAAAGAGTTGAAGGAAACTTATGCAACTTTGGAAGAATGTAAAGCAGATATACTTGGAATGTATAACAATGTTTTTATGATAGAGAAGGGGGTTTTTCCGGAAACATTTGAAAGAGAAACTTATGTTACATTTCTTGCAGGTACTTTCCGTTCAGTGAGATTTGGAATTAATGAAGCTCACGGCGGCGGGAATGCAATCATCTATAATTTTCTTCTTGAAAAAGGTGCTTACGAGTTCAATAATCAAACACAAAAAGTAAAAGTTAATTTTGAAAAGATTGGTCCGGCATTGCGTGATCTTGCAAACATGGTTTTGATGATTCAGGCAAAAGGAGATTATCAGGGTGCAAAAGATTTAATTGCAAAGTATGCAGTTAATTCACCTTCAATGGAAACATTAAGAAAGAATCTTGAACAACTTCCGGTAGATATTAAACCTGTTTATGAAATAGAGAAATAAGGACAGCCCCTCTCCAAACCTCTCCCCGAAGGGGAGAGGCTTTGTTTTTTTAGATAAACAAATATATTTAATTGTTGATGTCACACTGAGATGACTGCACTGAACTTGTCGAAGTGTCGAAGGATGACATTTTTTATTTTAAAGAATTATTTTAACAGAACCATTTTCTTTGTCTCAGAATAACTTCCGACTTTTAATTGATACAAATAGATTCCGCTCGGTAAAGACAAGTCGTGACTTGTCTCTACAGAATTAAATTCAACTTCGTAATTGCCGGCTTGCTTTTCTTCGTTGACAAGAGTTGCAACTTCGATTCCTAAAATATTATAAACTTTTAATGATACATGTCCGAATTCACCAATCTTGTATCGGATTGTTGTTGTTGGATTGAACGGGTTTGGGTAAGCATCCGATAATGAAAATCCGGAAATCATTAGATCGGGTTTGACATCTGAAGGGCTGTTACCGGATTCAATTAATAAAAGTCCGGCATCACCTAAAGTTGCAATATTAAAATCCGTACCGGCAATCAAAAAGTATTTGTATCCAACATTTATTACATCGAAACATCTGTCTTGCCCTGAATCACCATAAGTTTTTGTTTGAACTGTATCGCCGTTTTGATCAGTCCAGATTAAAAAATAATCAAACTCACCAGCGGTACCTGAATCAGTGTTGCCCAGGACAAGATATCCGTTATCTCTTTTTAAAATACTTCTGCCTTCATCGTAGCCAGAACCGCCATAAGTCTTTTGCCATTGAAGATTACCGGCAGAATCAGTTTTGATCACATATACGTCCAGTTCACCATTACCAAAAGAAGATGAATGTCCGCACACAATATATCCATTGTCATCAGTTTCAATAACTGAAACTCCCTCTTCAAAATTATTGCCACCGAAAACTTTTGTCCACATAGTATCACCTGATGCATCAACCTTTAGTAACCACAGACCACTCCAATTATATTGTCCGGTAATGATATATCCGCCATCGGAAGTTTTACTGATTCCATAACCACCATCATTTCCGGCTGTGCCGTAAGTTTTAAACCACAGTGAATCGCCATCAACATTTGTTTTGAGAATAAACAAATCTTCTTCGCCAACACTAAAAGATCTTGTTACTCCAGTGATAACCAAACCGCCGTCATCAGCATTTACAAGTGAAAGAGCAACTTCTTTTTCCGGTCCACCGAAGTTCTTTTCCCATTGAAGATTGCCATCGATATCTACCTTTACCAGGTAAATATTTTCAAAGTCATTTGGAGTGTCTGTTAATCCTGTAGCAACAAACTTACCGTCAGATGATTCAACAAGGTCAGCGAAAACATCGTTTCCATCCCAGCCGAAATTTCTTGTCCACACTGAATCACCTGATGAATCAGCTTTGAACAGATAAGCATTTCCCCATCTTCCCAAACCGTATGACTGTGTATAACCTGCAGCAATGAATTCTTCAGTGTTTGTATAAACTACCGAATTAGCTTCATCGTATTCTGTTCCCCCAAACGTTTTGTTCCAGATGATGTCTCCGGGATTTTGTGCGAATAAATTTATTCCTGTCAATAACAAAACAGGAAAAAGTTTTTTAAACATTAGCGCTCCTTATGTAGTTAATGAATTATGAATTGATAATTGTGGATAAATTACCGGGCGGCAAATATAGATTAGACATCTCTTCAATTCAATCTGCTTTTTTGTAGTGCGTGATACCTGTCACTTAAATGTTAATTGATTAAATTTGCCACTCATTTTATTTAAATAGAAAATGGAACTCACACAGTAATGACAGAATTAGTAGTAAATAAATATGGTGAAGATGTTCACTTTATAAATAAAGATGGACGAGAATTTATAATTGTAGGAACTGCACATATCTCACGTCAGTCTGTTGATCTTGTAAAAGAAGTGATAGAAAAAGAAAAACCAAACGTTGTTTGTGTTGAGCTTGATGAAAAAAGACTGAAAGCACTTTCAGAAAAAAATCGCTGGGAAAATTTAGACCTCAGGAAAATAATTAAAGAGAAACAACTCAGTACATTGATTGTCAATCTTGTTCTTTCTTCATATCAGAAAAAACTTGGAGAAAAACTTGGAGTTTCCCCTGGTACCGAATTGCTTGAAGCAGTTCAGGTCGCAAATGAAAAAAACATTCCCATTGAACTTTGCGATAGGGAAGTGAGAATAACATTACGACGTGCCTGGCATTCGATGAACTTGTGGCAGAAAAGTAAATTTCTCGCCGGTGGTCTTGGTGGTTTGTTTGAGAAGCAGGAATTAACCGAAGAAAAACTCGCTGAACTGCGAAACAAGGATGTTCTTTCAGAAATGATGGATGAGATTGGTAAGGCAATGCCCGTATTAAAAAAAATTATTATTGATGAACGTGATCAATACATTGCTCAGAGAATGAAAGATAGTAATGGAAAAAAGATAGTTTCTGTTGTTGGTGCCGGACATGTGAAAGGACTCAAAAAGTTTTTAGAAAGTAACGAGAAAGTTGATTTAAAAAATATTGAAACAATTCCTAAACCCTCTTTGCTTAACAAAATATTAGGATGGGGAATTCCATTCATAATTGTTGCATCAATATTTTATATCGGATTCAGCCAGGGAATTTCAGAAGCTGGAAGCAATGCTCTCTTCTGGATTCTTGCCTGCGGAATTCCAAGCGCAGTTGGTTCATTACTTGCTGCAGCACATCCGGTAACAATTCTTGTTTCATTTTTATCGGCACCGATTACAAGTCTTTCGCCATTAATTGGAGTTGGATATGTTGCAGCGTTTGTTCAGGCATATATGCAGCCTCCAATTGTAAAAGAGTTTCAGGAAGTTTCAAAAGATTTCAGGAAAGTATCTAACTGGTGGAAGAATCGTCTTCTCAAAGTTTTTCTGGTGTTTATACTTTCAAGCATTGGTGGAGTGATTGGTACTTCGGTTGGATTTTTTGAAATTGTGAAAAACGTTTTTAAGTGAAGGCACATTATGTAAGTTAAAGATTACATCTTTTTACTTGTCCCGTTTTGGCGGGAAAAGATGTCATCTTTAGTACAAAAAAAAATCCGGCTATTGCCGGACTTCAATATTAATTCAAATATTTAATTTTATCCGAGATAAGCTTTTAATCTACCGCTTCTTTTTGAATGTCTTAAGTTTCTTAAAGCTTTTTCTTTTATTTGTCTTACTCTTTCGCGAGTAAGATTAAACTTTTCGCCAATCTCTTCGAGTGTTGCTGAATGATCGCCTTCGATTCCGAAATAAAGTTTGATCACTTCAGATTCTCTTTCCGTAAGAGTACCAAGTACATTCTGAACTTCTTTCTTCAAAGATTCTTTCATTAATTCTTTATCCGGTAACGGCTGTTCATCATTTGGCAGAACATCAATAAGAGTATTCTTATTTTCATCTCCCGTTTTTAATGGTGCATCCATTGAAACGTGACGACCTGAAATCTGAAGTGCGTAAGCAACTTCGTCAGCAGTCATATCAAGTATTTTTGCAAGCTCATCTGTAGTTGGTTTTCTTTCGTACTCCTGTTCAAGATCTCTGTACGCTTTGCTGATCTTTGTTAAGTTACCAACTCTGTTCAGTGGTAAACGAACAACTCTTGATTGATCTGCAATCGCCTGCATAATAGATTGTCTTACCCACCAAACAGCGTACGAAATAAATTTAAATCCGCGTGTTTCATCAAAACGCTGCGCAGCTTTTATCAAACCAATATTTCCTTCGTTAATTAAATCACCGAGTGAAAGTCCCTGATTCTGAAACTGTTTTGCAACTGAAACAACGAATCTTAAATTAGCTTTGATTAATTGTTCTTGGGCAAGCATATCACCCTTTTTAATTCGAATAGCTAACGTAATCTCCATATCAGGAGTTAACAGGTCAACCTTTCCTATTTCCTGTAAGTATTGATCAAGAGATTTACTTTCACGATTTGTAAACTGCTTTGTTATCTTCAAGCTTATCGCTCGCTTTCATTTAATTTTTTAGTGAATAGAAAAACTGTGGTATTACTGGACTAACTATCCAATTCTATTAATTTCAAAGTGGCAAATATAATCCGATAATAAGATGAAAGGAAGACTAAAAAGTTCCCTATATCACAAATTTTTCTCCTGACATAGGATAATCTGCGTTTTTATATCCTTTTTGCAATATTTTTTCTTTAAGAGGCAGAGCCTGATCTTCTTCACCATGAACAAGGAAGATATTTTTTAAGCATTTTTGAGGATTTAAGCTTAAATAATCTAAAAGTTCATTTTGATCAGCATGACCACTAAAATAGTCCATTATTTTAATCTGACAATTGACAGAATATTCTTCGCCTAAAATGTTCACTTGTTTTATTCCATCCATAATTTTTCTTGCAAGAGTTTGCTCTGCAGCGTAACCGACAAACAAAACCAGGTTTTTCGGATTTCCAATATTGTTTGCAAGATGATGAAGAATTCTTCCACCTTCAGCCATTCCTGATGCGGAAATTATTATTATCGGATCATTTATATCATTCAGCTCTTTTGATTGATCAACAGTTGAAATGTATTTGAGCCTTCCAAAACCAAAAGGATCGTTGCCGCTTTCCAAAAATATTCTGCTGGTTTCTCTGTCAAAACATTCAGGATGATCTTTAAATACTTTAGTTGCATTTACTGCAAGCGGACTATCAACATAAATCGGAATTTCAGGAATTCTTTTTTGATCGAATAATTTATGAAAAACGTAAACCAGTAATTGAGTTCTGCCAACAGCAAACGCCGGAATAATTATTTTTCCTTTTCTGTCAAAAACTTGTCTCACAACTTTTGCAACTTCTTCTTCTACTTCATCCTTTTTTGTGTGAAGTCTGTTTCCGTAGGTGCTTTCCATTATAAGCAAATCAAGATCACGGAAATAATCAGGATCCTTTATAATTGGCGTATCATATCTTCCAATATCACCCGAGAAACCGAAACTAATTTTCTTCCCGTTTTCTTCTTCAATCTCCAGAAAAATTCCCGCAGAACCGAGTATATGCCCGGCATCCTGAAAGTAAGCAGTTACTCCGGGAAAAATTTCCGTTGCTGTGTTGTAATTTACCGGAACAAAATATTGTATAGCAGCATCAACGTCTTCAATTGAATAGAGAGATTCGTCAGGTATATGCTTTTTATTTTTTTTATTCAGCCATTCAATATCTCTCCGTTGAAGATATGCAGAATCTTTAAGCATTATGTCACACAGATCTTTTGTTGCAGAAGTGGAATATATCGGTCCCCTGAAACCGTCCTTTACGAGATGAGGTATGTTACCGCTGTGATCAATGTGTGCGTGTGAAAGAATCAAGGCATCAATTTCTTTTGGATCAAAGCTGAAGTTTTTATTTTTTTCATAAGTATCTTTTCTTCTGCCCTGAAATAGTCCACATTCGAGAAGAATTTTTTTATTGTTAATTGTAAGAAGATGCTGTGAACCGGTAACTGTTCTGGCTGCACCGATGAATTGAATTTTCAAAATAAACTCCGCAATTACAATCCTTTAAAAAGCTGCGTAAGGTTTAGGCTTTTCGCTTTCTGCTTGCTTGCAAGTGAAACATAAGCCAAAGCTAATGACTCCTTTCCTTTACCAAGCACAGTGCTAACAAGACCAAGTGATTCAGCGAGTTCAGAAGGATCAATTTCTTTAATAATTGTATTCCAGATAGTTTCTTCCAGAACATTATAAGCTGAGTGAACTTCGTGCAGGTCGAAGCCCAGCTCAAATCTTTCCTTTGCAATTTTTTCAGAATACGTTATCATATCAACAAGACTTTTGGTTTTTACTCCGTTTAAAGTAAGATCAAATAATTTTGCGAGTCTTTGCCAATTCTCATCTGCACTAGAAGATTTATAATGTTTTAAATGTGATCTTTCCAGAGCGGCAAATGCTTCGTTGATTATATCGGTTTGATTGTTAAGAAGAATATCGTGGAGTTTCATAATAAAATCCTTCATTTGTTTCCACAAAAATAGTAAAGATTGAATCAAGTAAATGTTATGTAGATCAAAAGTTTAATTTCAGTAATGAAATCTTTTTACAAAGAGTTATCTCTACTATTTTTCAGAAGAAACTTAACTGATCTGATTGAACAATTGAATCAAATGATTCACCAAGTAAACTCAAAACAGAATCAGCAATTGGCTTAAGCTGCTTTTCGATATAATGATCATAATCAATATCCGTATGTTTCAATTCTACCGGAACGGGACCACGTTTTGTAATAACATAATAAACTGTTCCACTCCGGCTCCGGCTTGTCGCTTCGCCGGGACGAGTTGTTTCGGGAAGCATTCGTGCAGCACGAACGTGTTGAGGAATATTCTTTGTGTATTCGTCAACATCTTTTCTCAATCTTTTTCTATAAACAAGCTTGTCGTCATACTTGCCGGATTTAACTTTATTAACTACTTCTCTCAGCCAGTTTTCTATTTCTTCATTGTTAAAAATTCTGTTGTAAAGTTCAACCTGGAATTCTTTTGCGAGTCTTGTCCAATCAGATCGGACAAATTCCATCCCAATAAATTCAATTGTTTCTTTTCCTCCGGCTTTGACGGACTCAGACAATAATCCAGCATATCTTTTCTTTGCACCGGTTTCACTTCCTCTTGCGGGAGTTAAAATAAATTTACGATAATATTTTTCATATTCAATTTCCAGGTACGATTTCAATCCATATTCATTTTGAATTTTCTTTGCCCAGTATTGATTCAAATCTTTTGCAATTTTATTCCCGGTTGATTCAGCGGTTTCTCCTTCACCTTCTTTTCCCGAAGGGATCCCGATTTCACGGGGAAGTTTTACAAAAAGAGAATCGGTATCTCCGTAGATAACTTCATATCCTTTTTCAGCAAGAAATTCTTTACTGCCAAGTAATAATTTGTGTCCTGTTCCAGTAATTGCCGTTGGCAAATTCGGATGATAGAATCTGCATCCGAATGAACCCATCACCCCGTAAAAACTATTCATCAAAATTTTAATTGCCTGCGAAAGCTGTTTATCCTTTTTCTTCTTAGCAAGATTTCTTTGTTCAATAAGATGATCAATAAATTCAGGCAGAAAATGTTTTGTTGATGAGAATCGGAGATTATTCAGAGTTTTTATTGTATCAACATCAGATTTAAGATTTGAATATGGATCAATCTTGAATGTTTGAATAATAGATGGATACAAACTTTTAAAATCAAGAACAATCACATCATCATAAATTCCGGGAATAGGATCCATAACATATCCACCGGCTGAATGTTCGGAAGCTTCAAGATCTTTCACATTTGGTGCAACATATCCGGCTCGATGAAGTTTTGGTAAAAGAAAGTGATCGAAGGCTGCGGTCATCATTCCGAGTTCATCCATTAATAATCCGGAAAGCTGTGAACGACGAATGGAAAGTTCAATCAATCCTGCTTTCTTAAAAATATTTGTAACAAGCACAGCATCATTCAAATTATATTCAGCAAGTGCAGCTTTGTCATCAGAAAACAACCTTTCAATTTCTTCAACTTTATCTTTATCTGCTGTGATTGTTTTTCCTTCAGCCAACAATTCCTGTGCAACAGTTTCAAGCCGATAATCTTCAAAAGTAAAGAATGAAGTACGAAGAGCCTGCGGTCCATCAATAATTACTCTTCCGGTTACAGAAGCAAAATATCCGCGCGGTTTTCTTTGTCGAAGCGAAACTCTTCCTTCGCCCCGTGCGATATTAAAAGGAATCATCAATTCTTTGCATTTATTTTCAAGGAACATCAGATCAAACCCAATCACATGCCATCCGATTATCACATCAGGATCTTTCTCATTAAACCAATGCAGAAAATTCTCAAGAAGTTCTTTTTCATCCGGAAAGATTTCAATATGTGCGGGAAGTTTTTCTTTTTTATCTGAAATAATGAATACTTTTATCTCATCAATTTTTCCGGAAAGATGGATTGCAATGGAATACAACTGACCATTCTGACCGGTTTCGATATCGATAGAAGCAATTAATAATTTTGGTGTGAATTCACAAGGTTCAAGCTTTGGATTGTTAAATGACGACAGATTATTTTTATGATAAAATACTCCATCAACTTTTATCTGTGCGTTTATAAATCTTTCCATCAGAAATCTTCTTGCAGGATTGATATCCGATTCAAAAGTTTTTATTCCAATTTTTTCCAACTCTTCAACTGCTGTTTTCAGATCACTTTGTGAGTTGAAGTATAAAGCATCAACATTTTTATCATCAAAATTTTTTAGTTCGACTTGCTTCCTATTAAAATGAACTGAGAGGTGTGGAATTACTGATTTATTCTCAACAAAAAAAACAGGATTGTTTGAAAAATTAATTTCAACCGTACCCAAATCATCTGATGTTCCGATAAATTTTAGATTATTTCTTCCCCTGATATCCTGCCATTCGCCGGTAAGTATAAAAACTTTGGCTGATTGTTTACCTGATTCCGGCATTAATAATCCTCAACAATTTTTTTGAAAAGAGATTGAAGAGACATCGTTATCTTGCCCGCGTTTCCCTGATTAATTTTCCAATAATCAATTTCTGTAACCGGAGTAATTTCTTTTGTTGTGCTGGTGATAAAAAATTCATCGTAACTTTTGAGTTCATCTTTATTAATAAAATCTTCTATGAAATCAACTTTAAATTTTGAGCATAATTCCAAAACTACTTTTCTCGTTATTCCTTCAAGAATAAATCTTGATTTTGGTGCTGTGTAAACAGTTTCATTTTTTATTGCGAAAAAGTTTGTGTGTGTTCCTTCAGTGATTAATCCGTCGCGAACCAGAATTGATTCGGCGGCATTTTGTTCTTTTGCTTTCTGACTTGCGAGAACAGCAGGAAGAAGGGAAGTAGATTTGATATCACATCTTAACCATCGTACGTCCTCCTGAAGAATAACTTTTACTCCATTGGTTTGTTCTTCATAATTGTTAGTTAGTTCTTTCACTGAAATGAAAATTGTCGGTGAAATTTTTTCTTCCGGGAAATGATGAGTTCTTGGAATCGCTGATCCGCGTGTAATCTGAATATAGGCTAATGCTTCATTCTCAATTTCATTTTTTATCATCAACTCATAGATAATATTTTCTAAACTTATAAGTTCAGTAAAATCAATTCTGGTTTCTTTCAGACTTCTTTTTAATCTTGAAAGATGATCATCATATCTGAATAGCGTTTTGTTGTAAGTTCGGATTGCTTCATACACTCCATCTGCAAAAAGAAATCCTCTGTCAAAGGGCGAAACTTTGATATCTGAAATAGTTTGAAATTGTCCGTTGTAGTAGCAAATCATTTGAATTATATTAATTAGTGTTTACAATTTAACAATTTAACAGTTTAGCAATCAGCGTATAAATGAATATAGAACAAATCCGAGAATTTTGTTTGAAGAAAGAAAGCGTAACCGAGGAATTTCCTTTTGATGAAGAGACGCTTGTATTTAAAGTTGCCGGGAAAATTTTTCTTCTTGCTTCACTTGACAGCGTCCCTCTTCAGATAAATCTAAAATGCGATCCGGAAAAAACGATTGAATTAAGAGAGATGTTTGAAAGTGTTCAACCCGGATACCATATGAATAAAAAACACTGGAATACAATAATTATTGATGGTTCTATTCCATCATTACATATTCTTGAATGGATAAACGATTCTTATAATCTTGTTTGTAAAGGAGTAAAAAAATCTGCTTTGAAAAAGAGAAAAAGATAATTTTATTGAAAAGAAAATAAATATCTTTTAAAGAGCAGAATAATTATATTTCACCACCTATTTTAAGAACTAAATATTAGCACTAATTAACTATTCTTTAATAAATCATTGGAGGATCGGATGAAAAATCTATTATTAACATTTGGATTATTTTTAATGATATCTGCGGTTGCTTTTAGCCAGTCGCAGGTACTCAGCGGAACCTGGGGTGGAAACTCAGAGACCAAATATTACACACTTCACGAAAATACAGGTGAAAGAAAATTCACCGTTGAAGTTAATTTTCTAAAACCGTTTGAAAACAAACCCGAAGTTATTTGTGGTATTACGATGATTGATGTTGATAAAAACACCGCAGTTAAATATGCTGTTAAGCCATTATCTATATCGAGAGATGGATTTACAGTAGAAGTAAAAACCTGGGGTGATACCAAAATAGGCAGCATCGGTGGATTCTGGTTAGCTCACACAAACGCAATGAGTTCCGGAGAATAATATCTATTCTCTGATATTATTGTGCCGTTATTCTGAATAGAGTAACGGCATTTTTATTATTAGATTGATCTTTTACAAAGTGTGGATTAATTGTCTTTATTATTTTACTATTATTGAATAATTTAACAACACAAAAATGAAAATGTTTATTACTTAGTCATCTGTTTTATTTATAGGTTTTAAAATTATGATCAAACATTTTGTAATTCTTACTCTCCTTGTATTATTAACTTTTAGCTGTGAGACAAATCCGCCAATCACTCCTGAAATATTACCAACTGGGAATATAATTCTTAATATGAACGTTGATAACTCCGCAAATATTTCAGCGAATAGTAAGGTTGTACTTATTGAAGATTTTGCAAATGTAAGTTGTGTTCCGTGTGTTACGTCGAATAAAATAATTGAAAAATTGACAGATATTACTTATGGCAGAAGTAAGTTAGTTGCTGTTAAATTTCCTACAAACTTTCCGGCGCCAAATGATTTATTTTATTTAGCTGCTCAGGAAATTTGTGATACCCGCATCAATTATTATAATGTTTTCTTTGCACCAACTTCGCTTGTGGACGGATTATTGAAACCGATTTCAACAGATTCTAATAGTGTCAAATCCGCCGTGGACACGAGACTTGCTATTTCTCCAAGATTTAACATTAATGTTGATGCAACTTTGGAAGGTGATTATACAGTCAATGTAAATATTAAGTTCATAGATACATCATCTATAAATATGAGTGACCTTGTCATTCATACAGTACTCACTGAAACTGATATAGAATTTGAGCAAGCACCCGGTTCGAATGGTGAGACAAAATTCTACGATGTTACCCGTCTTATGCTTCCCAACAAGGATGGAAGCCCCATGCGTCAATTCATTGATCAGGGAGGACTATCTTTTAATTTTCAAGATGCTCTTCTCTCATCGTGGAATATTGAAAAACTAAATTTTGTAATATTTATTCAGAACAAGATTACGAAGGAAGTTTTCCAAACCGGATCAACATTCGATTAAACTATTGATTTCCTGCGTTTACTGATTGAATTTCAAATAAATTAGAAATCATTGGAAAATTTATTTGAAAATTATATTCCTATTCTTTAGTTTTACCCCCAGTGGGGTAAAATTTATTAATTGTTAACCCCTTTAACAGGTAATTGAATAGAAATCACACCTAATGGATACGTCAAAATACCTCAGATCTTTTATCGAGATTGGGCTTACCGAGAGGGAAGCTAAAGTATATATGACACTACTGAGTGGTAAGATGTTTACCGTATTAGAACTCCAGGAAGCTGTCAACATTCCACGAACGAAAATCTACGAAGTGCTCAACAAACTTATCAGCAGAAATATATGTGTTGAGAAAAAATTAGGCAGAAACAAACTTTACGAAGCAGTTGAACCCCAAATTGCACTTGAACGTGTTGTCGAATCATATAAAAAAGATCTTGAACGGAAGGAAGAATTAATAAACCAGATTTCCCAGGTTTTCACGCCAATATTTCAAAGCAGCAAAACCATCGTTAATCCTCTTGAATTTATTGATGTGATGAAAGAAAAAGGACAAATACATAAACGCTATGCTGCCTGTGTCCGAAGCACCAGAAGAGAGATGCTAACATTCAATAAAGGACCGTATGCTTGTGATACTTCCGACAGATTGGAAGAGCAAGAGGATGAAGAATTTAAATTATTAAAACGCGGTGGTTCCTGTAAGGATATTTATGAATTGCAGGAACTTAAGGAAGTTGACTGGCTGCTTGCTTCAGTAAAAAAATCTCTAAAGCTTGGTCAGGAAGCAAGAGTTGTTAAGAAACTGCCGATTAAAATGCTTGTGTTTGATCAGGAGAAAGTAATGTTTGCACTTGAACAACCAGTACCCATATCAAATGAATTAACAATGATCTATATTGAACATAAACAGCTTGCTGAAGCCTGCAGTATGTTGTTCTATCATTTATGGGATCAGGGAATTGATATCAGTGAAATAGGAAAAGATCCCGCAAACAAAATTGAATCGTTTTCATTTGTTTCAAACTAAAATGTTTAAATTTTAAAATAGAAAGCTCAATACATCCCAAATATTATTTGGGTTAATTATTTAATAACTACAAATCATTAAACCAATGGAGCTCTTATGAAAAAATTCGTACTCACTCTTTTTTTGTTACCATCGTTATTGATGGCACAATCAATATTCAATGTTGATTTCTCAGGTACATTTCCACCCAGCGGATGGACGATTGATGCCCACGCAACAAATTGGTCTGCAGTTTCGACAAATAATTCTGGTGGAACTGCACCTGAAGCAAGATTTAGCTGGTCACCTTCCTTTGTTGGTGATTCACGATTAATCAGCCCCATAATTAATACTACAGGAAATACAGTTGTAACAACTGAGTTTAAATTTAATCTTGATCATTATGGCGGGGCTTATACACTGGGAGTTGCAACGAGATCTGGTGGCGGTTCATGGAATATTGTATGGTCAAAAGTTAATCCAACAGGTTCAATACCGGCTACAACAGAAATTGTTACTATTAATAATGCAAATGTTGGTGCTGCAGATTTTCAAATCTGCTGGTTTTTCTCAGGTGATTCATACAATCTTAATTACTGGTATATAGATGATCTCAAATTATTTGTTCCACTTACACATGATGTAATGGTAAAAGATATTTTAGTTGATGCAACATACCCACCAGCTACAAATTTTACTCCGCAGGCAATTTTAAAAAACTTTGGATTGAATTCGGAAACATTTGACGCAACTTGCACAATTAAACTCGGAGGAAGTCAGGTTTACTCACAAAACTGTACACCAATTACTTTAGCTGCTGGCGCTGAACAAACTGTATCCTTTCCATCTTACGTGCTCAATGCAGCAAATGATTTATATGAAATAACTGTAAAGACCAATCTTACTGGTGATATGGATCCAACAAATGATTCCAGAACAGAATATTTCAATACTTATACAACTGATAGAGAAATGGTAATTCTGGAAATCGGAACCGGAACATGGTGTGTTTATTGTCCCGGGGCACAGATGGGCGGAGAGGATCTTGTTGACAATGGTCATTCAGTTGCAGTTATTGAACATCACAATGGAGATTCTTTTACAAACAATTACTCTAATGCAAGAAATACTTATTATGGAATTAACGGATTTCCTACAGCAGTTTTTGATGGAGTAGATTATTTTGTGGGAGGAAGCAATACTGAAAGTATGTATCAGAATTATCTTCCAATCTATCAAAACAGGAAAGCACTGATGTCGGCATTTTCAGTTGACATTTTTGGAACAAACTCTGGTTTAGATTACAACATTCTTGTCAGGCTAAACAGGGTAGCAAATATTCCTCCAACATGGAATAACCTTGTTGTTCATTTTGTACTTACAGAAACGGACATTCCGTTCAGTTGGCACGGGCAAACACAGGTGGATTATTGTCAGAGATTAATGATCCCAGATGAAAATGGAACAGCAGTTGATTTACTTAATAATTCATACATAGAAATTCCACTTTCATTCAATAAAAACTCAACCTGGATTACTGAGAAATGTCAGCTTTCGGCGTTTATTCAAAATCTTAATACAAAAGAAATTTTGCAGGGAGATAAAGTTTGGTTAACAGAATTGCTGCCAGTACCAGTTGAACTTACAGCATTTACAGCAGAAGCTTCTGTTGATGGTGTTATTCTCAGATGGACAACTGCAACCGAATTGAACAATCATGGATTTGAAATAGAAAAATCTGCTGATGGAACCGAGTTCTTTACAATTGCATTTGTTCCCGGTGCCGGAACAACTACTGAAACTAAAAATTATTCATATACTGATGAAGTTGGTTATAAGGGTGGAGAAACATTCTACTACAGATTAAAGCAAGTTGATCTTGATGGAAGAATTCAATACAGCAATATTGCAGAAGTTGTTTTTGATGTTCCAAAAGATTTCGTTCTGCATCAAAATTACCCGAACCCATTCAATCCATCAACAACAATAAAATTTGCAGTTCCTAAAACAAGTCTTGTCAACATCAAAGTTTATGATTTAACCGGTCAGGAAGTTTCGGTTTTAGTTAATGAAGTCAAAGAAGCCGGAACTTATGAAATAAAATTTGATGCACGAAGTCTTGCCTCGGGTATATATTTATATAGAATGACGGCTGAAAATTTCAGTTCGGTTAGAAAATTGAACATTCTGAAATAAATTGATTTAATAAGTTAGATAAGGCACATTAAGTTTGTGCCTTATCTATTAAATAATTTTGATTCTGTTTATGACATATTTATTTTGGGAAAGAATCAAAGCAGACAGGTTATTTTAATAGTGAAATTTACGTTTGAGAAGGTTATTTTTATGATCGGATATTTATCAACAGCTGAGATTACAAAGTTTGTCGAATCAGATTTGAATGTAGAAAAATTAAAAGTATAAACAACAAATAATCAAATAATCATAAATCATAAAGAGGTAGTTATGAAACTAAAACTACGTAACCTTGCGTTAATCGTAAGTATTTCACTTGCAGTGATCACACTTTCACATGATTCACTGGCGCAGACACAAAGAAATCCGGTTCTTGAAGAAGTTACCGGCACATGGTGTCAATGGTGTCCCTGCGGACATACAGCGATTCAACAAATACATAATGCTATACCTAATGCAATAACAATTTGCTATCATGGTCCGGCTAATTCTTCTTCTGATCCATTTTCCTATTTTTCAGGAAATTCGATTATCTCAAGCTTTGGTTTTTCATCATATCCAACTGGGATTGTAGATAGAGTAAGCGGAATAATTGATAGAAACGCCTGGTTAGGTCAAATGAATGCCAGGAATTCTGTTCCCGCGACAGTATCAATCGATGTTGATAGAAGCTTTAATAAAAACACCAGAGAATTTAATGCTACGATTGATTTCAAAGCACTTACAAGTTTAAGTGGGCAGTATAAATTTAATGTTATATTACTTGAAGATAGTATTATCTGGAGTCAAACTGGAAATGGATCTTGTCCAGGTTCTTCTCAGTACGTGCACAACCATCTTGTAAGAGATATGATGAACGGCGCTCTGGGGGAAGAAATAATAAATGGTACGTGGAATGTAAATGAAACCATAACTAAAACCGTAAGCCGTACTGTTCCAGCAGTGACGGGAGTAATTCCCGATATGGTCTGGGAGAAATGCAACATAGTTGTTCTAGTTTACAAAGTTGGTACTCCTCTTTCAAGTGGTTCCCCAATTCAGCAAGCTGTTGAAATGACATTGATAAGTCCGGACTATGTTGCCGCAATAGCAACACAAAGTCCCGATGCAATTATATCGAACAACTCCACTGCGGAGTATTCAGCAACTCTGTACAATAAAGGCTTATTAGACGACACATACAATATAACTGCAACTTTTGACGGACCAGCTGGGTGGACAGGAGAGTTCACAACTATTAATGGTACCTTTCCATTCGGAGAAATAGATTCCGTTCAAGTAGCTGTTGATGATTCAACAGAAATATCTGTTGATATTAATCCTAATGGTTTTAATGGTTCCGGAACAATTACGATTCAGTGTGTTTCAAAAAATGATCCCGGAACAATAGTTACAATTAACTTTAGTCTTGTTACAAACACCGGTGTTCACTTGCTTGTTATTGATGCAAGCGAAGGCAGTTATGGTTCAATTATTACAAATTCGCTTGATAATTTCTATGAAGGAAGATATGGTATGGTTTCACGAAACGCATTAAGTGCAGCGGGTGTTGATCTTTCCTATTTTACATTGATTGCCTGGGTTGGTGGTAATACAATGCCAGCATTTTATCCTGAAGAAGTTAATAATTTACAAGCATATCTTGACGGTGATGGCAACTTGTTAATGTCAGGTCAAAATATTGGGGCAGATATTTTTGAACCAGGCGGGCAAAGCCAATTTGCGCAAAGCTTTTTCAATAATTATCTCCACGCAAATTATGTGGCAGCAATTGGTCCTTCTTTCTTCTTTACAGGTATTACTGGCGATCCAATCTCAAATGGTATCCCCGGATTTTCTTTAAAAAATATATATACAATGTCTCCTGATGAAGTATCTCCCTTTGATGCAAACACAACACCGGTAATTCAATTCAATGCTGGTCCCAAAATCAACTCTGTAAAAGCTGATAATGGAGACTATAGAGTAGTTTATTTTGGAATTGGATTCGAACAAATTATGGATAATGCAAATTGGGGCATCGCAGATTCATTGATTTCCAGATCAGTTCGATGGTTAACTGAAGGTATTGTATTAGATAATCCTGTTGAGGGCTCAATTCCAGAGTCTTATAATTTAGATCAGAATTATCCGAACCCGTTCAATCCATCGACAACTATTTCGTACTCAATTCCGGAAGAATCGCTTGTGAGCCTTAAAATTTATGATGTTATGGGCAGCGAAGTAACCGAACTTGTAAATGCAAGACAAGCAGCCGGAGTTTACAGTATTAATTTTGATGCATCATCTCTTGCTTCAGGAACATATTTTTATAAACTGACAGCCGGAGATTTTATATCGATTAAAAAAATGGTTTTGCTTAAATAACCATTTGTTTTGTGAAGGTACATCCCGATGATGTACCTTCAATTTTTAAAAATTTATTGCAAGTATATTTAATCACAAGGTATATCATGAAAAATGTTTATATAATTTTTGTAATCTTTTTTTTATTCCTGATACCGGTTACCAATGCACAGGAAATCCAGATTATAACACACGGGATGACCAAGTATGAGCCAGTCGGCACTTATGAGATTGTTATCGAATTTGAGGTCGTAAATATTTCTCAATTCCAGCAAACTATTTTTGAAGTAAGAACTATCAATGATGTTCCAAATGATTGGACCTCATCCTTGTGTTTTGGTGAGCTGTGTTTTTCTTCAACAACAGATAGTGTTGCAACCACACCTGATTTTCTTACTCCGCCTCTTGATCCGGGAGATACTCTTTTAACCTCGTTGCATGTATTCACCGATATGGTTTCTAAAGGAACTGCTCATGTTCAGATTGAAGTTGGTACTTTTAGAAATCCATCAAACAGATTTGTTCTTGATTTTATTTGCAGTACAGATCCTGCAGTCAGCGTGAGTGATAATCAAATTGTTAATGCATATCAGCTTAATCAGAATTATCCGAATCCGTTTAATCCTTCAACAAGAATTAATTACAAAGTCGGAGAACCCGGCTTGGTTCAATTAAAGGTTTATAATGTATTAGGAGTAGAAGTTGCTTCACTTGTTAATGAGCACAAAAGTACCGGAGAATATTTTGCTGATTTTAATGCATCAAACATTTCAAGTGGAATCTACTTTTACACACTTACGATCAATAACTTTAAACAAACCAGAAAAATGATCCTGGAGAAGTAAATGAAAATAATAATAACTCTCTTTCTGCTGATATTTTTTTCAATTCCTGTGTTATCGCAGGGAGATTCAGAAGGTATCCGTAAAGGTCCAAATTTCAAAACAGAAAATCTTGACGGAGAAGCATTCGAACTTAAATCCGAATTAGGTGATGGACCCATATTGTTAAGTTTCTGGGCAACCTGGTGCAAACCTTGCCTGGACGAACTCAGCGAATACAAAAAGTTATATAAAGAATTCAAAGACAAAGGTTTTAAAATGTATGCAATCTCGACAGATGATGAAAAGACTGTTTCGAAGGTAAAACCGCTGGTTAATTCCAAAGGATATGATTTCCCGGTTTTGTTTGATACTAACATGGATATTTCAAGATTATATTACGCTCAATCGGTTCCATACTCGGTTATACTTGATAAAAAGGGGATGATAATCTATTCACATCTTGGCTATATGAAAGGTGATGAAATAAAAGTTAAAGAAATCATCTCAGCAGAACTTAATAAGTGAAATTAATCCCCGGATACACGCCGGGGCTTTTTATGTTAATAAAAAATGATTTTTGAGTTCAATACTTGATAGCATATCAATATTCTTTCAATCTAATTCATCCGGTAAACAACAAATGAAAAATTTCTGCTCTGCATATTATAGTTTATTTATTGTCGTATCAATTTTAACTCTATATCCTTCAAAATCATTTTCACAGAATGAATCAGTCGGTCTTACCTGGCCGGAGGGATTAGGCTTCGCAAACCGTCTTGAATATTCTTATAATGTTGATGAGGAAAGAGAAATTTTGGAAAACTGGTTGAATCTCGATTACTCATTAGGAATGTTCTCCACCGGTTTAAGATTTGATGTGTTTCAACCAAACGATCCTGACCCATCAATTAGTCGCGGAAAAGAAAAATTTGCCGGTGTGGATTTTCTATACTTTAAAGCTGACATTGGCGGAAGTGAAGAAGGATTAGCAATCTCTGGTGGAAATTTTTATTCTCTGTTTGGAAGAGGTATGGTGTTAAAGAGCTACGAAGACCGTGCGATAAGAATTGATAATAATTTATTGGGATTGAAAGCGACTGGAAGATATGCTGGATTTGTTTTAACAGGGCTAACGGGAACCGCTGCTAATTTTAGTAATGAAAGAAAAGATATCTTGCACGCTGCCGATTTAGAATACCGTGGCTGGACCCCAGTCAAAGCCGGGCTGACAATTGCTTCAAATCTCCCTCCATCAGAAGATGTTGCAAACACTACAGTGGCTTCAGTTAGAGTAATGCCGAGCTTTTGGAATATAGATATTTACGGAGAATACACTACTAAGTTTAATGAGGATATTAAGCAAAATATTTTTAATGGATCCGAAAATATAGTAGGTCAGGGATTTTATGGGAACCTGAATTTTTATTTTGGTGATTTATCGCTTCTCGGCGAATATAAATACTATGACAACATTACTTTTACCTCTCAAGACGGTACCATTTATTACAATACTCCCCCAGCCGTCAGACTTGAATATACTTATATCTTGCCAAACAGACATCCATCACCTTTAAATCAAGCCAACGAAAAAGGTTTCCAGACTGTAGCTGGTTACCAACTAAGTGATGCCACATATCTGACTGCAGCATATACACAAACTAAAACCCTCGCATCTGGTTCTTATTATCAGAGAGTAAATCAAATAAATATTCCAGTAACGACTCAGCTTGAAGAAATATTTGTAACAGGTCAGCAGGATTGGAATGAAAGCATAACAACAATTGCTGCATTTGCATACAACGAAGAACTTGCTACAAACACAAAAAATATCACACCTATTCTTGAAAACAGATTCTATTTCGGAGGAGTGAATACCATTAAAATAATAATTGAACATCAGCACGTTACAGATAGAACAACCTCTGAAGAATACTACACCGATGTGTTAAATGTTGAATATCTCAGATCACCTAACTTCAGTATTGCGTTAGTCTCTGAACTCCAAACAAAGGAGCCCGAACCGGGAAGAACAGTTAGAAAATTTTGGGGCTTTGCACAAATTGGTTATAAAATTGGAAATCATTCCGATATCAGTTTGCTTGTTGGGACAAGACAAGCAGGTAATATTTGTATCGGTGGTGTATGCAGATATGAACCAGCATTTCAAGGTGTTGAATTAAAATTGCTCACAAGATTATAGTCCGCAACTTAATCTGTATCTCTAAAAATAGTTGACATAGCATAATTATTGAAAGCACAAAATTTTTTAAAAAAAAGTTGACTTTATTAATAATTTTTATAAGGTTAGCTATAACAATTAAAAAACATTAAATAAACGGAGGTTTATTGACTTTTTTTACACTTTCCTTAACACAATTGTGTCATTCTTTTTTCTATTCACGGGTTGTCAAGAATTTCTTAGGGTTTGTCCACGCTAAGGAAATCTAACGTTAAATATTTTCTTTTGCTATTTTTCAAACAAAAGTTCTTAATTAATAAAAACTGGACAGAATAAATAAAAAAATTAATTCAATCACCATTATCCATTAATTTAGGAGAGAGATATGAATAGACTAATTACTATTCTCTTTTTACTCTTGCTCTTGCCAGCAATGGTACTGGCTCAATCTGGAAAGTTGAGAGGCCAGATCACAGATCAGGAAACGGGTGAGGCTCTTGTAGGAGCTAACGTTATCGTAGTAGGCACCTCATACGGTGCTGCAACCGATGTAAACGGTGAATACATCATCCTTAACCTTGTTGCAGGTACGTACGAAGTTAAGGCATCGTACATCGGTTACCAGGCAAAAACAATATCCAATGTACGAATTAATTCAGACCTCACAACAGAACTAAATTTCCAACTGGCTGCCGAAGGAATTCAGGTAGGTACAGTAGAAATTGTCGCTGAGAAACCCCTCATAAATAAAAGCAATACGAACGCACAAAGAATAACAACTAGTGATGACATTGAAGCGTTACCTGTGCGGGGTGTCGATAATATTTTAGCACTCACACCCGGTGTTGTTTTACAAGATAAAACAATTTATGTAAGGGGTGGACGACAGGATGAAGTAAAGTATTATGTTGAAGGAACAAATGTTACAAACCCTTACCTAGGTGGCAGTAATTTAAATCTTTCACAAGATGCTTTGGAAGAAATTTCTGTCCAGGCGGGAGGATATACCGCGGAATTTGGTGGGGCTAATGCCGGTATTATCCGAGGACAAATAAAATCGGGCACACCAGATTGGAAAGCCAGCATTGAATATATTACTGATAATATAACTTTTAAAGGTAGCGATAGCCGTTTCGATGGTAAAAAAAGATTAGGGGCTTATTGGTATGGTTATACCGATTTTGTAGCAACTTTAAGTGGACCAATTTTTACAGATAAAGTGAAATTCTTTGGATTATTTGAAAATAATTTCCAAAATGATCAGGGCCCACAGCCTTACCCCGGAATTAATCTTGGTGTTGTTTCCGACCCGAATGTTACACCATATACTGAAGTTGACTTAACATATCCAGCAGGGGCAGTATTTAAAAATTCCTTGCAAGTATATTCAGGTACTGGTTCATTAACCATTGATTTTAATCCACTAATTTTTAGACTTGTTGGTTCTTATTCGAGTATAAATACTTATGATGGCAACGGATATGTGGATGCAGCAAATGGTCAATCCGGTATTTCTGGTCAGATTCTAAGAATTCTGGATTTAGATAGAATCGGAAAAATTGATCAAACAAGTGGTGTGTTCAACCTAAAAATGACTCATCTTCTGAATCCAACAACGTATTACGAATTGAATGCTGGATATGCATTTGATACTGACCATAGATATGATCCATATCTTGTCGATAACTTTATTGGTTATGGAGACAGTGTTGCTAATGCAGATGTTGGATTTACTTGGGTGAGACGGCCTGATGAACCGACTGGTCGTTATCGTCTTCCATCACCATATCAGGTTTATACTTTTTCTTTTAATGCTCCAGGTGATGTTATTTCTCCGTACCTTAAATCTGAAAGTGAAAATCTTAATTTTAACGGTGCATTCTCCTCAGAACTTAGTAAACACCATGCTATTAAAATTGGCGGTGAATTACAAACATATACAATTCGCAATTTTGGAATTACTAACAGAAATGTAACTGCGATTGCCGGTCGTTTAAATGATCCAAATTCGACCCAGTCATATAGGGAGATAATGACCAGTTTAGGAGTAAATAACTATGGGTACGATTTGGATGGTAATATTTATGATGGAGAAGATAACTACGATACGGGTCAAATTGGACCAAAGCAGCCTTTATTTGGTGGTGCATATATCCAGGATAAAATGCAGTATGAAAATTTAATTATTAACGCTGGATTACGATATGATTATATCAACACAGACAATATATCTTTCATTGATCCTTTGCATCCTGAATATTCTATTGATTTTAATACTCAGGAAGTAAAGCCTGAAGGTTTGGTTGAAACCCCATCCTTCAGTTCAGTTAGCCCTCGATTAGGGTTTTCTTTCCCGATTACCGATCAGACTGTATTCCATGCCCAGTATGGAAAGTTTGTACAACAAACAAGGCTGAGAGATATATATTTAGGTATGTATGCAGTCTCATTTAACTTGCAGGGTAAATTTTTTATAGGAACACCAGTTGGATTTAATGTAAGACCAACAAGAACCACTCAGTATGAAATAGGGTTTACTCAACAGATTGGCGAATTTGCCTCATTTGATATAACAGGTTATTACAAAGACATACAGGATCAGGTTGTTTATCGTCAACAGAAGACCGGTTCTCCAGGCAATCCTTCTCCATATCCCACTTACGCATTATTAACAAATGGTGACTTTGCCACTACCAAAGGTATTGAAATTGCATTTGATATGCGGCGTGTAGAAAGGTTTCTCGTTAATGGTTCGGTCTCATTTCAGGATGCTCGTGGCACGGGGTCATACCCTAACGGGCAAGCTGGAATCGTAGGTGCACCACTTGATGGAGTAACAGTATTTGAACCACAGTATGTTACACCCCTCGACTATAATAGACCATTTTCCGGAAATATAAATATTGATTATCGATTTGGTAAAGGAGATGGTGGCCCCATACTCCAGGAATTAGGGGCATCGGTGTTATTGCTTTTTGGCAGTGGCCATCCATATACCACTGGTGAAGGAAAAGGAAATACTCAGGGAAGTCTTGAAGGGGATGCACGTTTTAGGTCACCCACAGAACCATTAAATGCTTCTTTAACTCCTTCAACATTTCAAGTTGATCTAAGAGTAGATAAGACAGTAAATCTGTTTGACCTTTTTAGCGCGAACATCTATGTATCTGTCATTAATCTTTTTGATACAAAAAATGTTCAAAATGTTTTTCTTAGAACTGGCTCTGCAACAGATGATGGTTATTTAAGCCAATATGATCTTGGCGGACAACTAGCAGAGAAAAATGGACCTGATTATGTTGCAATGTATAATGCAATATACATTGATTATTTTCAGGCATATCAAGCTGCCGGCGGGCAAAATCAAGGTGCTTCGGGATCTTCATTTTTATGGGGTCCACCTCGTCAAATCAGGCTTGGAATTAAATTACAGTATTAATTTATGATTCAAATAACTCTATTAAAAACAAAGGAGTTTAAAAGCATATGAGATTAATAAGAATTAATTTTTTTATTGTTTTTGCAGCAAGCTTACTCTTTATTACTCAAACAGTTGTTAATGCAGAGGGTAATGAAAAGGAAAAAAGGACACTGCAAAAAGTCCAAACTCAGGTTCCTGTCACTTATCTGGATATAAATAATATTTTTGTCCCAATGAGAAATAACGGAATCTCAGATATAGATATAAATCAACAGAATTCTGGTCTGGTATTTCCTAAGGGAAGTGGTAAAACTGCCGCATTTACTTCTGGTTTGCTTTGGGGCGCAAGAATACCGGGTGATCCTCAAGTGAGAGTTGGCGGAACTGCTTACGCTACGGGTCTCCAGCCAGGAGCTATATTATCAAACGGTTTGGCAGATGATCCAACTTTGGATAAATATAGAATTTACCGAGTCAGGCCGGATATTTATCCAGGCGGCCCTGATGTTACCCTCACAAACGAAGAACAATTGGAGCTTACTTCTGCTTCAGCCATTCGGGCTCAATATGAATTGGACTGGGACGAATGGCCATCAGATTTAGGAGCTCCGTATTTCGATGGAAATGAGAACGGTGTGTACGACCCCGATCCAACCTCTGGCGATATTCCTGGTTTCCCAGGTGCAGATCAAACTCTTTGGTTTGTAGCGAACGATTTGAATGCTACAAATACAGCCGATTTGTATGGCGCCTCCCCAATGGGCATTGAAGCACAAGTTACTTATTGGGCATACAACCAAACAGGTGCACTTGGAAATATGTACTTTAGAAAATATCTCCTTATCAATAAAGGTGCACAACAAGACACATTAACAGACATGTACGTTTCTATGTGGTCTGATATTGACTTAGGAGATGCAGGTAATGACTTTGTCGGAGTTGATACAGTTTTGAGTTTACAATACTGTTATAATGCAAGTCCAACAGACAACACATATTCGCCTCTTCCACCTCCAGCGGTAGGATTTGACTTTTTCCAGGGTCCGTTAGTCGACGGTGTTGCAGGTGAGGATAAAAATAGAAATGGTGTTGATGATGCTAGTGATTATGGCATTTTCAAAGGCAAGGAAGTCGGACCGGGTAAAATCAATTTACCCATGACTGCTGCATACTATTTTGCAAATGGTGATCCTAATATAGGCGATCCGCCGCAAGGAGATTTAGATGGATCTACACAGTTTTATAATTTCTTTCAGGGAAAATTTGGTTTGTCTGGTGCACCTTTCACAGATCTATCCACAGGAGAAATTACAACATACGCATTAAATGGCGATCCGATTACTGGTACGGGTTGGCTGGATGGGACTCAGCTTCCACCCGGAGATAGACGTCTTGGTAGTGCCTCAGGACCATTTACTTTAGCACCTGGTGACACACAAGAAGTTGTTGTTGCTGAAATTTGTGCTGGTGCTCTTGAAAACGTTAATAATATTTCTGCGATTGGACTATTGAAATATTATGATGGTTTAGCACAAGTGTCCTATGATAACTTCTTTGAACTACCTCCAAATCCTGCCCTACCTGATGTAGAGGTTTCCGAACTACCTAATCAGATTAATCTTGATTGGGGAGAAAATTTAGAGAGGGTAAATGCAACCGAAAGCTACGATATTATATTCAATGAGGAAAATTATAAATTCCAGGGATATAATGTTTACCAATTACCGAGTGCTTCTGCCACGAAAGAACAGGGAAGATTGATAGCTAATTTTGATCTGAAGGATGATTTTCGTGTTATTATTGGTAAAGATTTTGATCCCAACTCAGGTCAAATAGTATTGGTTCCTCAGCAACTGGGTAACAATACGGGGATAAGTCATTATCTTGAGATAACTACTGATAAGTTTACAGGGGCACCTCTAATTAATGGGATAAAATATTATTTTGCAGTTACAGCTTATGCAGTTATACAAAGTTATGACAAAGATATACCGATCGATGAATTCCCATTAATTTCAAATGTTGAAAACGTTATTAATATTTTGACTGTCGTGCCTCAGAGTCAAAAACCGGAAGAGTTTTATGTCCCAACTGGATATTTTACAGAAATAACTCACGTAGAAGGAAATGCTGGCGGTGGACCAAGACCTTATATTATCAATCCATATGCATTAAATGGTCACGAATATGAAGTGTATTGGACTCAACGTCAGGAAATCAGAAATGAAAATGGCGATTGGGTACCTGCTGGCGTTGTTAACAGGCACTTCCATCCAAATGATCCAGATACATTGACTGGTTCTTCTATCCAAATTGCAGCTACATACGGACCACAAGCTGGAAAGCTTCAACTTAATTTCGTATTGGACCTGGTATCAGTTGACTTCGACTGGGCTGATGGTATTTCACTGACATTTCCTGCCGGCGTTACAATCCTCGAAGCACCTTCATTTGAAGCAGGTAATGGTTCAATTTCACCTGAAATTATTCAATATGCGGATAGCACGGTTGTTAATATGGGAGATGTGACTCATCCGTACACTGGGAACGGACCCTTTACAGGTGGCGAAGAGTGGAGTTTCCAAGTAATTGCTGCGGTTCCATTTACGGTTAATTGGATTATTTACGATGATGGATATGGTGGCGGTCCTGTAGACGCTTCAGGAAGTACTACCCTAACAGAAGTTGGCAACCTGTCCCGTCTTGCCAAATACTGGAATTTAAAAGATGCAACATTGGATGTTGTAAAACTTGAAAATCAAAATATTCTTGCCGGCACGAATGTGTTTCCTGCACGAGATGATATTCCGGCGAATCTTTTAGTAAACATTCCAGAATATTTGCAACCAGTTGTTGATGGTTTCCGGATAGGTGTAGATGGAGGATATGAAGCCCCAACAACTATTTCATCAAGCAGCCCACCAACAGTAAACGGGGAAGAAGTGTTTGATTTTTCTGCTAGCAATGTTTGGTGGACAAGCACTAATTATATAATATGCGATTTCACGCGATTTGGTTATACTGATGGTTTTGCAGCAACTTCATTACCAGTATATGGAGGAGCTGGCGGTACATCGGATGTCAATATTCTGCAGAAGGATTATGAACTCCGATGGACTGGTGTTTTAGGGGACACAGTATTTGGTAATGGTAATACACTAACAATTACAAAGAGTGGAGGTTCTATTGCTACATTATTCGGAGCTAGTGGATATTCACTTGCAGCCCATCCTTTAAATCCTAATCCAGGTGTTGATCAGCCCATTACGATAAGGATTCCTTTTGAAGTATGGAATGTCGATGATGATCAACAAGTTAACCTGGTAATATGGGATCGTTCAGGTGATCCAACAGTATCTGGTGGTGCAGTTTGGAATACAAGTGATAGAGTTTACACATGGATAGTAAACAATGCATACAGTCCTGATTTAATAGATGTGACATCTCAAGTAGTTGCTGATAATGCTACCTGGAATCTGGTAATCTATCTATCTACATTTGCAACTGGAGATGTTGTAAAAATAACTTATGACAATCCAATACAGGTTGGTATAGACACATATACATTTAGTCCAAGCAAAGCTACTTTTACTAATACTGAAAAAGCAATAAAAGAGACAGAAAGAATAAATGTTTTCCCTAATCCTTATTACGGAGTGAACTCTGAAGAGTTAAATAAGTATAACAGGTTTGTGACATTTAGCCACTTACCAACTAAAGCAACAATAAGAATCTTTAATATTGCGGGTGTTCTTGTAAAGACAATTGAAAAAGATAATCCAGATCAGTTCGAGAGATGGGATCTTGCGAATCAGAATGGACTACCGGTCGCAAGCGGATTGTACATAGTATACATTGAGCTGCCTGATCTGGGTACAACGAAGATATTAAAAGCAGCTATCATTCAAGAACAACAAATTCTAGATAGATTCTAAATAAAATCAAGTTTAATAGGAGTAAAAATGAAAAAATTAATTAGTTCATTAACAGTAGTTCTTACTCTCCTGCTTATGCTTGATGTTGCATATGCCGGAGGTGGAAATAGAACAGGTACAGGTGGAGCCGCAGAGCTTCTTATCCCAGTTGGTCCCCGTGGTATTGCTATGGGTGAATCAACCGTCTCAACAGCTTATGGACTAGAGTCGTTATTCTGGAACCCAGCAGGTGTAGCAAGAATGGATAATTCTTCACAGGTAATTTTCTCACATATGTCTTATATAGCTGATATTGGTGTTGAGTACGGCGCAGTTGCGGCAAATTTTGAAGGATTTGGCGCGTTAGCTTTAAGTATCAAAGCTTTAGCAATTGGTGATATACCAATTACAACCACGCAAAATCCGGATGGTACTGGCGCTACTTTTTCTCCCCAGATGATTGTAGCAGGATTGAGTTATTCACGGGAATTAACAGATCGAATCTCGGTTGGATTAACCGGTAATTTTATCAGTGAGACGCTCGGAGACGTTTCGGCCAGCGGTGTGGCTTTCGATGTCGGTGTTATTTATAATGATCTTGCTGATTTAAATGGTCTCAGCTTTGGGGTTGTTTTAAAGAATATCGGTCCTAACATGACATATTCTGGTACGAGTTTACTAGTGCAAGGAAGCGTGGGTGAACTCAATCGTCCCCCACAATATTATACGATTGATGCAGCTCCATTTGAATTACCTTCTAACTTCCAGTTAGCAGCAGGTTACCAGCCTGTAATTGATGAAATGAATTCTCTTCAATTTAGCGGTATTTACCAGAATAACAACTTTTCTGGCGACGAAGTTAAACTTGGTGGAGAATATGGTTATAATGACATGTTTTTTGTGAGAGCAGGTTATCAGTTTGCAACGCAAGAAGCTGACAATTATATATACGGTTTTACAGCCGGTGCTGGTGTTAATTATAATATCGAAGGCTTTGGCATTCAATTCGATTATGCTTTCAGAGATACTGAATTCTTCGATGGTAGTCACATATTTGCTCTGACATTAGGATTCTAAAAAGTAACTAAGTCAAGCAGTTTAAATTTCATTAACCAGTGTAGCTAGTTTAGCTGCACTGGTTTTTTTATTGAAACGAATGAAGAGCTAATCAGATAAACATTCGCTGCCACTCTTCCGGCAACCAAAGCAAACATCGCTGCAACAACTCCAATAACATCTAATTCATTCACAAGAATTATCATCATAATTACGATTATAAAAACCTCGGTTATTGTTGCAGTAGTAACTGGTTTAGTATTCCTGGATGCAACCAACAACCCGCGCTGAAGGCTTATCAGTACAGTTAATGCGGGGAAGAAAAACATGATCATCAAAGGTACTCTGGCAAAATCAGCGAGCGAAGGGCTCAAGCCGGATACTGTAATAAACCAGAAATCTGCAAGAGGTGTGAAAGCAAATAAAGATAACCCGCCCACCAGAAATAGCGCGAGTAAAAATGCAAAGTGAAGCAATGGCTTTAGTCCTTCATTCTTTTCACCGAGAAGTGCGATAATTACTTCCTGATAAGACAAACCAAGCGATCTGAAAACAAAAATGAACGATGTCACCACCGGCAGTACAGCGAATGATTCAATTGCCATTCTGCTTTGACCAATAAAAAATGTAAGCAGAGGCTGAACACCAAGTCCAATAAGGGAGGTGAGAGCAAGAGGGTAATAAAATTTTATTATTTGTTTATGTGTGAGATTCTGCAAAGAGGAGAGTTCTTCCGAATTGATTTTTTTTAATGTGCCGCTGACCATTAATCTTACAGCAATTGCTTCCATAATAACTGCAAATGAAAGAGAGGCTGCACCAATCACAACACCCTCAGCAATACCGGATATATATAACACTGATCCGCAGACCAGCATAGCAATTAACCTGACAACTGTACCATAGGCAACTCTTCGTGTAAGATTATTGTTGATCAGAATTCCCTGATAGAATCGCCGGAAGCCAATCGCGCCTGGCCAAGGAAGTAAAATAATTGTTGCAATATGTGTTAACCGTGAAATTTCTTCAGGTAATCCTATCAGGGTTTCTGTTATGAAGTAGAAGATAATAGGTATAATTGCAATCAGCATTATCAGTGTAATTAAAACATTTACTGCATAAGTAAAAATTTTTAGCTTGAGAAATGATTGTTTGTTTTTAACTAGTGCAATTGCAGCGCTCATCATCATTATTATTGGTGCTTCAATGATCAATGCAAAAGAAAAAGCAATTCCGTAAGCGGCGAGATTGAATTTTGGTTCTGTTGAACGGGCTATCAGAGATGCAAGGAATGGTCCTTCAACTGCCATCATAAGCCAGGTTGCTGCAAGAGGCAGCCAGAAATAGAATATTTTTTTATGTGTTAACTGGATAGATGAATCTGTCACTTCAATTGCAAATTTTATTAAAAACAAAATTAAAGATATTCTGACAAATCTATTTTAGGGTTGAGATTGAGTTAAATCAAATCACTGTTTATGTTTGCAGAAACAAGAGGAACAAATCATGAAAAAATTATTAATATTAAATGTGTTAATTATTTTTGGATTAATATCAGGATGTTCCGAAAATAAAATTGAGGTAAGTGAAAATCAAATAGCAGGAATGCGGGCTACAGCAGTTGAATTTATGAAGGATTTAAAAAGTATCCTCATAAATCAAATCCGGACAAATGGTATGCTGTCAGCAGTTTCCGTCTGTTCCGATACAACACAGGTTCTTACAAATAACTTTGGTGTTCAGAAAGGTGTTTATGTCAAGAGAGTATCTTTAAAAAACAGAAATGTTAATAATGCACCGGATGATTTTGAAAAAAGAGTACTTAACAAGTTTACTCTGATGCAGTTAAATAATGAATTGAATGATGATAGTGAATATGCAGAAATTGTTGAAGAAGGTGAATTCAAGTATTTGCGCTATCTGAAACCAATTCTTGTTCAGGCTGAATGTCTGAATTGTCATGGTTCTGAAAATGATATTTCACCGGAAGTAGAGCTGCTTATAAACCAGGAATATCCGGATGATAATGCTGTCGGATATAAAATTGGTGACTTACGAGGGGCTGTATCTTTGAAGAAAAATATTAAATAAAAAAGGCGATCACACAGACCGCCTTTCAAATTAAAATACTGATAGTTTATTTTATTACAATCATCTTATTTGTTTTGGAAAAACCATCGGCAATCATCGAATAAAAATATGTGCCGCTTGGCAGATTAGTTGCATCTAAAGATAATTCATAACTTCCAATGGACTTTGTCTCACTTACCAATGTTTTCAATTCTCTTCCGAGGAAATCATATACTTTAATGCTTACAAAACTTTCCTTTGGTACAAAGTAGCTAATTATAGTTGTTGGATTAAATGGATTAGGATAGTTCTGTGAGAGAACAAACTCAGCCGGAACATCATAGTTTACGTTTACAACACTGCTGTAGCTGAGAGATCCATCAAAATCAACCTGCTTCAGACGATAATAAATTTTATTAATACCACTTACCTGTGGATTGTCACTATAAGAGTAGTAATTAATTTCGGTTGAGCTGCCTCTTCCATCAACAAATCCAACAGTAGTAAAATCATCTTCAGCATTCACTGAGCGCTGGATTTCAAAACCCATATTATTCAACTCAGTAGCTGTTGACCAGATCAGTTGCACTTTCGAATTGTGTACCGAAGCAGTAAATGTTATCATTTCAACAGGAACAATATCTGTCAATTGTGCAAGTGTTGCTACGGTGCCGTATGCCAGTTTACTCATTTTATGATAATACGGTTGATTGTAATACTGAATTTTATCATTTACAGAATGATAGTAAGCATTAAAATCACCTCCGTAATATTCTTCAATGAGAAGGATTGCGCTATATCCATTATTCCAGAAAGAAGCATGATCACTTGCAGTTGTACCTGGGTTTTCAACAACTGGTGTTATACCAATTGAATAAGTTGTGTTAACCTGAATCATTAAATCTTTAAGAGCGTTTGAGTTTGCATAATTCCTGACGTGAATTTCTCCAACACTGTCATTATCATTATCCCATGCAGTCATATCCATATTTATCACACCTAAAATTGAATCGCCTGCAAGTGCAGCTTGTTGAGCATAATAAGCGCTACCAACTAATCCTTGTTCTTCTTCATCCCACAATGCATAGATGATTGTGTATTTAGAATCATACTGAGTGAAAATTCTTGCAGCTTCAAGCACAGCGGCAGTTCCGCTTGCGTTGTCATCGGCGCCCGGTGCAGTTGCACCACTCGGCATATCATCATAGTGAGCACAGATAATATATTTTTTATTTGGATATTGTGAACCAAGCTGCACGCCGTAAACATTTCTTCCGGTTCCACTCCACCACTGGTCATAAGTAACTAAACCATAACTATCAAGTTTCTGCTTGATATAATTTGCAGCCAAATTATTGCTTGCATTGTTTTTATTTCTGGATACTATTGTATATGGTGATCCGCCAATAATAGTTGAAACTTCTCCGGATAATTCTCTTACGAAGTGAGTTAGTGAATCGAGATTTGTTTGGTTGATAATGTTTTGTATTACAGGTGACTGACCAAAATTTACGCTTTGGATAGTAATGAATATCAAAACGATCAGTAAGAATCTTTTCATTTTAAAGTCCTTTATTTTTGTTAAAATAATCTTTCGTTAAATCTATTGTAAAATTGAAGAATAATAGCAATAATTATGCTAATGGGATATGAAAAATCCACTAAATCTGTATGCTGAAAAATGCCAGTATGAAGAAAAACAGACTAATTGAAATCTAATCTTATATGATGATTTTCACAATTGATAAAATTTTCTTTCTTTTGAACAATAATTATTGTTTCCGGGAGGGAAGTTAAACCCAAATTATGAAACTGCTTTTAATCAAATAATGTTTTAATTTAACTATTAACAAAGTTTAAAAAATAAATGACAACAGAATTAAAATATTTTACTCCATCGGAAGCAAAAAAAACTTTACCTCTTGTAAAAAAAATAGTTCAAGATATTCTCGACTCAAGCAAAGAAATGAGATTGATTGCCGATGATATTGGTGGTGAAGTTGAAAAAGATCCGCGCATTCAAAAGCTTGCTGATAACATTGAGGATTTTATGAAAGAGCTTGAAGAAATCGGATGCTATTTTAAGGATTGGAATTTTCAAATCGGTTTGGTTGATTTTCCTTCAATAATTAATGGTCAGGAAGTTTTTCTCTGCTGGAGAAGCGATGAAGAGGATATTTTATACTATCACGAAGTTGACACAGGGTTTGCTGGTAGAAAATTAATTCCGCCTGAAGAACTTACGGATTGATTTTGCTTTTTATTTTTGCAGTTCGAATTCAGCCAGTGCTGAAGTAGTCTCACCCGAATTATTATCAGTGATATTAAAAACGATTTTGTATAATCCTTCGGGTGAATCATAATTTAATTCAAATTGTGCTTCAAGTTGAAGATCAGTTAACTCGTTACTTGTTACTTCTTTTGTGTCAGCAAAAATTGCTTCTACATCAAGGCTGTCGGGTCCTGATATGTCAACAGTATAATCAATCGAAGCTGAAAATTCTTTTTCAATTTCTTTCACTGCGAATCCTTTTACATTGACTGTTGCATTCACTTCCCAGCTATCACCAATATCGTAAGCAAATGCTTCGGGACTGAATGCTTCAAATTTCTCTTGTTCTTTTTTACTGCAAGAAACAAATACAAATAAGAATAATAATGCGGGTACAAACTTTTTCATTTTGGGCTTTCTGGTTACTCTTTGTGAAACTTTTGGCAAAGCCATCCCTTTGGGAGTGCTCTTAGTGTCTTAGTGGCAAAGCATTTTCTTTCACCACTAAGACACGTCAAACACTAAGAAACACTTAGATTTAATTATCCATTCTTTTTTTGGAAATCTTTCATAAATGAAACAAGATCTTCCACCCCTTTTGTCGGGAATGCATTATAAATTGATGCACGTAATCCACCAACCGATCTGTGTCCCTTTAATCCGTTGAATCCAGCTTTTGTTGCTTCATCAATTAATTTCTTTTCTAATTCAGGTGTTGCCAGATTGAATGTAATATTCATTAATGAACGACTATCTTTTTCTGCGTGACCTTTGTAGTAACCACCGCTTTCATCAATGCACTTGTAAAGCATACCGGCTTTGTGCTTATTGGTTTCATACATTTTATCCAAACCGCCAAGCTTTAAAAGATGACGTGTTACCAGCATTATTATATATATACCAAACGTATTTGGTGTATTATATAATGAATCGTTTTCAACGTGAATTTTGTAATTAAGCATTGTATGCAACGAATCCTGACTTCTTTCAACAAGGTCTTTCCTCATAATTACCAATGTTACACCCGATGGTCCGATATTTTTTTGTGCACCAGCGTAAATTAGTCCATATTTTTTCATATCAATTTTTTTATGAAGTATATCTGATGATGCGTCGCAAACCAATGGAACATTTCCAACTTCAGGTTCTTTTGTCCATTGAGTTCCAAAGATTGTATTGTTTGATGTGTAGTGAACATAAGCAGCATCAGGATCAAGTTTCAGTTCACTTTGCTTCGGGATTCGTTTAAAGAATTTTTTATCTCCTTCGCCTTCTTCTGTGGTTGCAGCAACATTTACAGTTCCAACTCTTTTTGCTTCTTTAATTGCTTTCTTCGACCAGCTTCCTGTTGAAATATAATCAGCTTTATTTTTTGGAGGCATAAGATTTAACGGAACCATTGAGAACTGAAGACTTGCACCGCCCTGTAAAAACAGAATTTGATAATCATCCGGAATATCAAGCAGTTTCTTCAATCCTTCTTTTGCTTCTGCGTGAATCGCATCGTAAGTTTTTGAACGATGTGAAATTTCCAGTATTGACATCCCCACGCCGGGAAGCGCAAATAAATCTTTTTGTGCATCCAATAAAACTTCTTCCGGTAGTATTGCCGGACCTGCACTGAAGTTATAAATTCTTTTTTCCATAATATTTTCCTTTTTTCAGTTTCGTTAAATTAATTTTATGAAGTCTTCTGATTTGATTTCGCAGTCATCAAATATTTTAGCCAATAATCCTGGTCCTATTATTTCATTTGAATGTATCGGAACAACAGTACTTTTTCCTATAGAGTTTTTAAGAATATGATGACTGCCTTTTATTCTAACTACTTCGAATCCTTGTGATTTTAATATTTTAATTAATTGTTTTCCTGTTAAACGTGGTGATTTAGCCATTTTACTTTTTTCGTTTGACAGAAATATTGCTTGGGTACTTAATCGATTTTTCTCTAATAATTATTTTTTGTACACCCACAAAATCGAATGGATATATTAAGTTGCTTTCATCTTCCAGACATAATTCAATTGCCTCACGTGTTCTTTCTATTAATTTATCCAGAGACTTTGCTTGCGTATGACAACCCTTAAGTTCTGATACGGTTGACACATAATATCCCTCTTCATCTTTTTCTATTATTACATTGAATTCTTTTTTCATTTTAATTCCAACTTTGTGAATCTTGTGTCTAACCGGTGAAAATTCAGCTACGAATCCCGACAAAGTCAGTACAGGTTCACTAATTACTTAAATTAAATGTGTTAAAAGTCCATCTCTCAGTTTCGGTTCAAACCAGGTTGATTTTGGCGGCATTACTTCACCGGCATCCGAGATATTCATTAAATCATCGAGTCCAACAGGATAAAGTGAAAAAGCAACCGCTGCTTTTCCTGAGTCAGCCAATTTTTCAAGCTCTTTTGTTCCTCTGATTCCACCAATAAAATCAATACGATTATTAGTCCTTGGATCATCAATTCCTAGTACTGGATTAAGCAAAAAGTTTTGAAGAATACTCACATCAAGTTTTTCCCCAACAGATTTTTCAAGTGATAAACTTGCAAGCACAGAATCTCTTGCCTTTAAATGATACCATTGTTTATCCAGATACATACAAAAATTGTTTTTGGTTTGCGGTTGTTTGTTGGTTGTGGTTTTCACTTCAAACTTTTCACTAATTGTATTGAGAAAATCTTCTTTACTCAATTTATTCAAATCAAATACAACACGATTATATGGAAGTATCTTTAATTGCTCAGCCGGAAAGAGGACAGCAACAAAATAATTATATTCTTCATTGCCTGTGTGTTTCGGATTCCCATTCTTCTTTTCTTCTCTTGCGCGGCTTGCACTTTTTGCTCTGTGGTGTCCATCAGCAATGTATAGTTTGCTGATCTTCTTGAATTCATCAACAATAATTTGATTGTAATTTTCAGGAACAATCCAAACAGTATGCTGAATTCCGTCCGGTGCTGTGAAATCATATTCCGGTTTTGAATCCTTCATTGTTTTGTCAACTATTTCGTTAACTGTTTTCACTCCACGATAAGTTAAGAATACAATTCCAGTCTGAGCTTCCGTAGTAACGATGTGATTTGTTCTATCGTCTTCTTTTACTTTACGGGTTTTCTCATGTTTTAATATTACGTCGTTATCATAATCATCAACAGAAAAAGTAGCGCAGATTCCGGTTTGTGCCCTTCCATCCATTATTAATCTGTAAAGATAAAAGCCTGGCTTATCATCTAACTTAAGCGGAACTTCTTTTATAATTCTATTCAGATTTTCTTTTGCTCTTTGGTAAATTTCTTTTGAATAAACCTCTTTTATTTCAGGCAGATCTATTTCCGATCTCGTGATGTGTAGATAGCTTAACGGATTTCCTTCTGCATACTTCGCAGCTTCTTCTCGGTTGACAACATCATAAGGAACGCTTGCAACTAGTTGGGCTTTTTCTTTTGTGGGTCTGAGTGCTTTGAATGGTCTGATGATTGCCATAATTCTTCCATCTAAAAATATTATTATTTACACCTCTAAAATCCACAAAATTTGACTAATAATCCATTACTTGCCTTAGTTAACTGTTAAAATTTTTATGTGAAATGCTCTTAAACACATAATAAAATTCTTTCAATAATCGGACAATGATGGTTATTTTTAGCATCTATTTCCAAGCATTGTTGAACTTTTAAGTGAAATGGCAATCTTCAGACGAAAAAGAAAATTCAATAAGAAAAAAAACAAGGGAAGAATATCCGTTATTGGTAACGTTGAATACCATAAGGAAATGTATTCACGGATTCTTAATTGCAAACGGGATTTTTTTGTATGGCTGCCAGCAAAGTATGAAGAAGATGCTTCAAAAAGATATCCCGTGCTTTATATGCACGACGGACAAAATTTGATTGACCCTAAAACTTCTTTTGCAGGAAAAGACTGGCAGGTAGATGAAACTGTTACAAGATTGACAAATGAGTTTAAGATGAAAGAGATTATTGTTGTAGGAATCTATAACAATAACGATCGTCTTGAAGAATATAGTGATAGTGTAAAAGGTGAGAGATACAGAAAATTTTTAATTGAAGAACTAAAAGCCTTTGTGGATTCAAGATATAGAACGCTTGCAGATAATAAGAATACTGCAATTATGGGTTCATCGATGGGTGGACTTGCTTCCTTCCTGATTGCGTGGAATCATCCCGAAGTTTTCTCGATGGCTGGCTGTATGTCAAGTTCATTTTATTATAACGATGACAAAGTTTTTAAAATGCTGGAGGAATATTCGGAACCGAAAAAACAAATTAAATTTTATATTGATCATGGTGAAGATGGATTACTTCGTGGACAGAAAATGTTTTGCAAGCTTTCACAGATGGGTTATATAATCGGAACGGACATTGATTATTTTTACGCTCGTGGTGCCGAACACAATGAATCCGAATGGGCAAAACGACTGGATCGTCCATTGTTATTTTTCTTTGGAAAATAATTAATTGTCATTGCGAGGAGCGCAGCTATGAGGCAGTCTCGGATTAAAAGTTTTATTGTTTCAAATTTTCTCTATGCTTATTTTTAAAAGAATTCAAAAAGGAAATGAGTTATGAATATTAAGAGAAACTTTACAGCAATTATTGAAAAAGAAGACAACATGTATGTTTCGTTGTGTCCTGAACTCGATATAGCCAGTCAGGGAAATTCTGTTGAAGAAGCCAGCTCTAATCTTAAAGAAGCTATAGAATTATTTTTAGAGTCAGCTTCTCCTTCTGAAATTAAGGAAAGACTTCACTCTGAGTTTTTTGTAACTCAGCTTGAGGTTAATGTTGGGTAAGCTGAAGATTCTTTCTGGAAAAGATGTATGTAAACTTCTGGAATCGAATGGTTTTCAGAAAGTTAGACAAAAAGGCAGTCATATTATTATGCAGAAGAAAATAGGGGATTCCACCATCACAGTTCCCATTCCTAATCACTCACAGATAAAAATAGGTACTCTCCAATCAATTATTCGCCAGACTAAATTAAACAGAGAGATATTTGAAGTTTAATTTCAACATCGGAAGAAAGCTTTTTCTTATACTAGCTCTCTCGATTGTTCTTTTTTTCGCTTGCGAAAAGAATGAGAAACCAATTAACCTTTCCATCGCGAAAGAAGAAGTAAAACAATATTACGAATCCGGAAAGTTTGATAAAGAGCTGAATAAAGTAATTGAGGATGCAAAAAAAGAATTTGCGAAAGCTGAATTCAAGTCAAACTCTGTTGTAGTATTTGATGTTGATGAAACAGCACTTGATAATTATGGATTAGCCGAAGAAATGGGATTTGGTTATGTGTACGAGATGAACAAGAAGTGGAATGCAGAATTAAAAGCACCTGCAATCGAACAGGTGAAAACACTTTATGATTTTCTGCTTTCGAAAGGTGCAAAGATTATTTTTCTCACCGGAAGAAACTTCAAAGAGTATGAAGCAACATATCAGAACCTGAAGAATGCTGGCTACACAAAATTTGATACATTGATTACTCAAATCGGTGATGAAACAAAAATGAAAACAAAAGAATTTAAAAGCAGCAAGCGAGTCTGGTTAACAAAACACGGTTATGATATTGTTGGAACTGTCGGCGACCAATGGAGCGATCTTGAAGGCGAATACCACGGCATCCAGATTAAAATTCCAAATTATCTTTATTTGGTTGAAGATTGAATCCAATAGAACGCTGATGACGCTGATGAAACTGATTAACACAGATTTAAATCAGTGTAAATCGGTCTGATCAGTTTAATCCGAGTTCTATTGTTCTTAATTCCAAAGTGCTTTCCTTCTGTCATCAAGCAAAGCAAAATATTTTTCTTTCATTTCTTTTGACAAGAAACTTTTGTTGATGAGTGTTTTCATTTCCTGGAATAAATCGCCGAACCTCATATAAATTTTCTTCAACGCTGTTTCGTTAATTCCTAGCTGCGTAGCAAAAAGATCAAAATCTTTTTTCTTGAAATTATTTTTTTTGCCATTTAAAGGTAACGCCAGGTCTTCCTTATCTTTTGGGATAAGCAACTTCGTTGACAAAAGATCATAAGCCGGTGATAACATTATCTCATTATCTTCATTTCTGATTAAAGAAAAGTTCTTCAGGTGCATATCTGAATTTCCAGTAATAAATGAAAACAAGGTCAACTCGAAAAATCTGATTGCATCGATACCGGGATAGCTTGAATATTTCAAAATTACCTTACCAACTTTTTCCATCGAACTTCTGTATTTGTTCTCCGTCAATGTTCCGGTTAGTTGAGCCACATCTTCTACGTGAAGTTTTCCATTCTTTGTTCTGTCAAATCGTTTGCTGATATAAGCAAGCTCGCCTGATTTTAATTTAATCAGACTGTGTTCCGCAGTATTTATATTCAGCAGTTCAGATAAATGCATTGTCACATCTTCAAGCTCAGGCATTTCAGGATACTCGTTAAAAGGAGGTTTTAAAATAAATCTTCCCCACAAACCAACAATTGTCAGGCGGTTTTCTTTTCCTCCTTTTCCTTTGAAGTCCAAAGATAATTTTGGCTGAACACCCGGAACTGAAATACTTTTTCCGAGTGCTTCAACAGCAAGTTCTTTGATTTTCTTCATATCGAGGTCAACTAAAGGCGGGATTTGAGATCCAAAAAATTTTTTACTGCAAGCCGGATGAAATTTTTTTTCACTGCTTTCTAATTTGTTATAGCAATACAAACACTTACTCATTTACGTCATCCTTTATTACACTTACTGCACCTATCGTGTCTTTACAGAAAGCAAGCAATAAACCCATCCTATCACGCGGATTTATTTTCCAGTTTTGTACAGCAACTTCCAGCAGCCACCCTTCCGGAATTAAATTGTCAAAGAAAGGAAGCATAACTTTGTCTGTATATGGTTCTTCTCTTAGCGGCATTGTCAAGCTTACTGGTTTTGCATTTTCTCTTTTCAGGTAGTCTTTATCGTAAGTGAATGAAACACCATTGTCATCTTCAATTACTATTCCTGCAAACTCATCTTTGTAAAATACTTTTCCTCGTCTCATAATTAATCCTTAAAAGATTTTTTTACTGGTCCGGCTTCATGTCCGAAAAGCTGCAGCACCTGGTTTACTTTATTAAGCTGAAGGGTTTCTTTTCCCTGCTCAAGCTCTCTGACAAAACGGATTCCAACACCAGCTTTTTCCGCGAGATCAATCTGAGTGAGGTTTAGTTTTTTCCGTTTCTCTTTTACAAACGATGCGATTGGGTTTAATATCTTTGTCATTTATTATACCTGTACGGGTATTGTTTTTTAACATTCACTTTAAATTATACCTTTACGGGTATAAATGCAAGTATTATTTATCTTTTATTCCCGAACGGGTGTTATAAAAAATAGCACGCAGACCTGCCTGACGGTAGGCAGGTAACGCTTATTAAGCAGATTTCCTTCGATCTGCGTTAATCAGTTAAATCTGCGTCATCTGAGTTCTATCAGGGATTCTTAATGTTGATTTTTTTAAATTAGAAGTAATTATTTTTTACAAGAGGAAACTCACTAATGAAAACATACAAAGTCCTGCTGCACCGTGATTACATAGTAAACATTGATGCAAACAACGAAGAAGAAGCAATGCAGCTTGCCGAGTTTTATATTGCCGGAGAAAAAGATGCCTCCACAGAAAAAGAACGTGAACAGCACAGCTTTAGAATAAATGAAATTGAAATGGTAACAAATGATGCATTTGAGGTGGATGTAGAGAAATAAAATTAAATGTGACTATAAAAGAACAACATATAGAAATACTATTAACATATAAGAAAGAAATTAATTATGCCTATAAATAGTAAACGGGCTAATGTAATTGACGCATACATCAGTTCTCATCCTTCATGCGGAAAAAGTGATCAACCTGTTGAAATAAACGGAGTTTTAAAATTTCTAAAATCTTACAGTTTACCAATATATGACGATAATGGAAGTTATTTTCTTCAATACAATCACGATAACAGAAGATTCAATTTAGAAATTCAGGAACATGAAACTTCGACAGGAAGGAAATTAGATCCCGGAGATAAAGATGATGCAGAAAAAATAAAAGAACTCTTGCTGCAAGATGAAATTGAGGCAAAAAAACTTTATGATGATTTAAAACAGTTGGGGCAACAACGGGAAGTAGCACATATAACATATGATGGAGTAGTAATAAATGGTAATCGGAGAATGGCTACGATGGAAAAATTGCACGGTGAAAATCCGAAAGGTAGATGGAACGAACTTTGGGTAGTAAGATTACCAAAGGATATTTCAGAAAAAGATCTATGGAAAATTGAAGCGGGGCTTCAATTATCTAAACAAAAAGTAGCAGATTATGGTCCAATTAATAATCTACTCATGATTTATGAAGGGAAAAGAGCTGGACTTTCACCAGCTGAAATTGCTGCTTCAATGTATGGATGGAGTGATAATCAGGTCATTTTTGATTTAGAACGATTAAACTTAATTGATACATTCCTTAGTTTTTTTGCTCAGCCCGGCAACTATGGAATAATAAAACGATTTCGTCTCAATGAACATTTTATTGATTTGCAAAAATATCTAGTTGAGAAAATGAAAAAGGCAGGAGCACCAAAAAAACAAATTGGCAAAAAGTTGGAAATTGCATTTCTATACTTAAAAACTGCTATAACAAAACCTGATGTATTTAGTTTTACGCATTATGATATGAGAAATCTTTGTAAAATTTTAATGGATGAGGAAGCAACTTATACTCTGACCGAATCTTTTGAAGCATATAAAAAAGATATACAACAAATTCCCGCTGAGAAGTTGTCAGATAATTTTGACAAAGCAATTGACGTAAAAAAAGATCGAGAAGATAGGGACAAACCTGTTAAGTTAATTGAGCGAGCAATTGGTGCCCTTAATAGTATCGATAAAAAAGGGAAACATTATAAAAAGGATGATGTCAGAGCAAAGTTGAAAATTCTTGATGATAAGGTGAAGCAAATGAAAAAGGAATTAGGGATTAATTGATGATTGAAATTAAGATTAGAGAAAGCAATTTAATTGTTGAAGATAAAACAAAAGAGATCTTCAATTGGCAACATCGTGTATTTTTTAATATTTCTTTGGGGTTCGAAATTGATAAAGATAATAATTGCTATTTCTATTCTGAAAAAATAGAATTTCAAGATGCAATTAAAGAAATTGTAAATTATTTGGAGGGAGAAACACTTGAATACACTACTGATAATCGAGTAACTGATATTATTACTAGCATTAGAAATCAAGATTTTGAATTCAGTGGAGTAACAGAACAGCTAAATAAAGAAATTTTAGTAAGTCAACCAACAACTTTTGAACGTAAATTAAAACCCTATCAAATTAAAGGGTTTGAACAATTTCTTAAAGTTAAACACGGGGCTAACTTTTCAGTTCCAGGGAGTGGGAAAACCACAATGGTTTATGCTTATTACGATGCTTTAAAACAAAAAGGAATTGTAGATAAGCTTTTTGTTATTGGCCCATTTAGTAGTTTTTTCCCTTGGGAGGAGGAATCCGAAAAGTGTTTTGGCCAAGCGTTGATTTCTGCAAGATTGGTCGGACTAAAACGGCAATCTTACTATTTACAATCGTCTCAGTATGAACTTTTTCTTTGTCACTACCAGACTGCTGCTAACGACAAAAGTGAAATAATCGACTTGTGTAATCGATACAAAGTTCTAATGGTCATTGACGAATCACATAATATTAAGAAATTTTCTGGTGGTGTGTGGTCAGATGCTTTAATTAGAATTGCCCCGTATGCAATAAGACGTGTAATTCTATCTGGTACACCAATGCCCAATGGTTATAAAGACCTCTGGTCTCAAATGACATTTTTATGGCCTGGAAAGCAACTTTTGGGTGAAAGAAATGCTTACAAAACTCGTTGTGATGATGTAAATCAACAAGAGGAAATTAAAAAAGAAATCAGACCATTTTTTTCTCGAGTAAAGAAATCAGATTTAAAACTACCAACTCCCCAAACAATTAAAACCGAGTATTCACTTAAACCAATTCAAGCACAGATTTATCATGCACTTTCGGTTCGTTTGTTAACTGAATTAAAATTGCAACACAACGACAGATTGAAACTGAAACAATGGAGGAAAGCTAAGATGGTTCGCTTATTACAGGCAGCCTCAAATCCTACTCTGCTTTATCAATATTCTCAGGAGTTTGAAATACCACCACTCTCAAGTGATGGAACATCTCTCATTGAATTAATTGAAAAATATCCAAAGTATGAGACTCCTACTAAATTTCAAGTTGCCGTTGAGTTGGCTGAGAAACTTTTGTCAGAAGGGAAAAAAGTATTGTTGTGGACAACATTTATTCACAACATTCAAATGCTAAGCGAGAGATTAAAAAGCATAAAGTTTTTTACAATACATGGGGCAATCCCTCGAGATGATAATGAAAACGAAATTTTTAATCGTGAAAAAGAAATTCGTGAATTTAAATCATCGAAAGACCCATGTTTATTAATTGCAAATCCAGCAGCTTGTGCGGAGTCAATTTCATTGCATAAATATTGTCACGATGCAATTTATTTAGACAGAACTTTTAACTGTGGACAATTCATTCAATCAATGGACAGACTTCACAGGATCGGATTAGATCAAGATGAAATAGTTAACTATCATATATTAATAGCTAAAAATACTATTGATGAAACAATTGACAGACGGTTAGATGAAAAGCATGAGACCATGATACATGTATTGGAAGATGAAATTCCCATAGGAGATTTGGAAATAGTTGGACCCGAGCTAGAAAATGAAAATGAAGAAGCTGCTGATTTTGCTGCCACTGTAATGGATGTTAATAAATTTCTTAGGGCTAAATAATAATATTGATAAGGACTAATGAATTTACCTGAAGCAAATTTGCTTAACTTCTTTAACAAGGTATTAATCTCTCTTGAAGACCTGACCCCAAAAGGAGATTCCTGTTCTATTGATTCGTTAGTTAATCATTGCAAGTCTGTTGCATTTGGAGGTATGCTAGGTGAATATGATTCTATATTAGATCACTGTAAATATTGTGGTTTGATCTCAGTTAAGAATGATCAGATTACTTTTTCAACGCTTGGGCATAGATTTCTAAGTGCAAATAAAGAAAGATATTTTGAAATTACGGAAGCGCAGAAACAATTAATAGCAGAGAGAATAGTTTTCAAAGGAGTTTGGAGTCAGCATGCACGTGAATTATTTGAACTATTCTATGTAAATCAATCAACTTATACCTATGAACTTTCAACTGTTGATACAATCGTACCAATAACTCAAAATTCAACTGTTCATTTATTCAAATTTTTAGGAATTATCAAAGAGGATGAATTAATAATTAAAGTTGACAAAAAATACTCTGAACTCATTTATGAATTAATAGCAGATAGAAAAGTTTTATCTGAGCAACAGCTTGAAAAAATTCTGTTGGAGAATCGCAAACTAGGTGTGCAAGCTGAGAACGCAGTGGTTGAGTTTGAGAAAAGGAGATTGAATAAACTAGGTAAATCATTTCAAGCAGAATTTGTAAAAAGAATTAGTCCTTTTAATACATCAGCAGGGTATGACATTGAATCTTTTGATGGTGCTTCTGATGACATATTTCCTAACCGTTTTATTGAAGTAAAAGCAACGCAGCAAGACGAAATTCGATTTTACTGGAGTAGTAACGAAATGAAAGTTGCTAAAATGAAAAAAAATAGTTATTGGATTTATATGATGAAAGAGTTTAATGAAGCAAGTCCTGCAGATACAATACCGATAATGATTCAGAATCCTGAATACCAAATCAGAAAAAGTGATTATCTTACTATTGAAGGGCATACCTTTTTAATTAAAGAAGCTAAGCAAGTGGATTTAAAGGAATATAATATTGAAGAATTGAAATGGTATAAGCTCGTTTAAATCTTTAGAAAAAATAATCTTTGGATAAAATTAACTTCTGCTTGGATTTACTTTGTGCTGTTTTTTCTCTTTCTCACTTAAGCGAATTGGCACACGATTATTTCTAAAAGCTTTTTCAAAAAGTTGATTTTTCCAAAGAACTTCTTTGCGTTCATATTTTTTCCCCGATGTATCCGCTGTATTTGTATCAATAACAGTCTTTGTCCATCCATTTTTGGGAGAAAGTATATCATTGTATAAGTCATTGTCATAACTGCTTATCAGCATCATACATTTTGCTTTGTTGCTTAGTTCTAGTAATTCAACGTGAAATTCTTCATCGATATCGTGTTTATATTGGTGACTTCTTTCCATTAAATAAGGTGGATCCATATAGAATAGTGTTGCAGGTTTACATACATACATCTCTAATAACTCTCTTGCATCTCTATTTTCAACCCGAACGCTTTTTAATCTTTCTACAACTTTCTCTAATCGTTCAGGAAGATTATACCAACGATTAACTCTTGCCTCTCGTCCATCTCTTGAATATGATTGTGAAAAAGAAAATCCAGCACCTGTTTCACCAACAGCTCCATTTACAGTCATCATTGTTGAAATTAAAAACTTTCGCGCTTTTTCAAGCGGATCAATCAAATCATCTATTTGCTTAGCATTAAAATATTCTTTTCGTGCATAAGGAGTCAGACTAACAGCACTTATTAATTTTTCTGAATTATTTCTTAGCTGTTCAAATAAATTAATTATCTGATCATCGAGATCATTTATAATTTCAATTGGAGCAGGTTTCTTTGCAATTGTCAGTGCAGCCGAACCGCAGAATGCTTCTACCCAAGCGTTATGCGGCGGTAATGAATTTATGATATGTGTGGCAATACGGACTTTGGCTCCGTAATACCCAAAAGCTGGTTTCATTAAAAATGATTTCTATTGATATGAGTTAACTTAAAAAAAGTCGAAGTTATATACTATCTCAAATCTAGGAGTAACAAATGAATGCGAAAGATTGCTTCGCTTCGCTCGCAATGACGTTCTCCACAACAATAAAACAATTCAACAATAGAACAATCGTTCCAAATTCTTACTCATATTCTTAATCTTACTCTGCGATTTTCCTTATATTTACCCCTTAAAAATCGAATTATCAAAAGATTAATGACAGAAACCAAACGCGAAATTCCCTCCCAAAGGGATGGAATACCAAAAGCATACGATCCTTCAAACCTGCCTGCCGATAAGGCAGGGACAGAGGATAAATGGTATAAATACTGGCTCGATAATAAACCCAGCATAATTAATTAAAGAATTGACTAAGACTCTAAATCAATTATCTGTTATTAGTTCAGAATTAATGATATATTAATTAACATAAAGTTAAAACTTGATTAAAAAATTTATAGAGAATTGTTCCTATGAAACAAAATTATCGTGATCGAATAACAATAGAACCCGAAATTCATTTTGGGAAACCTTGTGTTGCAGGGACACGCATACCGATTGAAAATGTTCTTGAACTGATTCAGGAAGGAATTCATTTTGACGATATTATTAAAAAGTATTATCCTGATCTAACAATTGAAGATGTGAAAGCTTGTGTTCAATACGCTACAGATATTGTGCGTAATGAAGAAGTACATATCAGAGCGTAAATGCGTTTCTTAATTGATCAGGATGTTTTCTATTCAACAATATCACTCCTTCGGGATTGGGGATACGATGTTATTACCGCAAAAGAAATAAATTTGAATCGAGCTAAAGATGAAGAACTATTATTGAAAGCCAAAGAACTCGGGAGAATATTTGTTACAAGAGACAAAGATTTTGGAGCTTTGGTTTTTCTGAGAGATTTAAACAATGGTGTTATTCTTTTAAGAATGACTCCTTCAACTATTGAAGAAACACATAAAGAACTTAAACATCTTCTAAACGAGCATACGGAAGAAGAACTTAATCAATATTTCTCTGTTGTTGAACCAAATCGGTATCGAATAAGAAAGCTTAGCAAATAACACTTCAGCAATTCAGAGCAGATTGCTTCGCGGAGTTTACCCCAATGAATATTGGGGCTCACAATGACCTTTCCACAACAATAACACAATTTAACAATTCTATCTTACTCATACTCTTAATCTTACTCTGCGATTTTCCTTATATTTGCACTTCAATTTTAACAGCTAAAATCAATGTCAGAAACGAAATTATCAGAAATACCAAAAGCATACGATCCTTCAAAAACAGAGGATAAATGGTACAAATACTGGCTCGATAACGGATTCTTTCACTCAGAGCCAGACGAGCCGTCAAGATCCGGCCCTGACAGAAAACCGCCGTTCACAATTGCAATTCCTCCGCCGAATATTACCGGAATGCTTACGATGGGACACATTCTCAACAACACAATCCAGGATGTTTACACACGACTGAAAAGAATGCAGGGCTTCAATTCCTGCTGGGTTCCGGGAACAGATCACGCATCAATCGCAACAGAAACAAAAGTAACAAAATTTCTGGAAGAGAAGGGAATTGATAAATATAAAATCGGTCGGGAAGAATTTCTTAAACACTGCCAGGAATGGAAAAAAGAATACGGCGGAATAATTATTCAGCAGTTGAAGAAGCTTGGAGTAAGCTGCGACTGGCGACGTGAACGCTTCACAATGGATGATGATTACTACCGCGAAGTAATAAAAGCTTTTGTTGATCTTTATAAAGAAGGAAAAATTTATCGCGGCTACAGGATGGTCAACTGGGATCCTGCAAACAAATCTGCAATATCAGATGAAGAAGTTCTTTACAGAACAGTTAATGGAAAACTTTGGTATTTCAAATACCCTGTTGTTGGAATGAATAAATATATTGTTGTTGCTACGACACGACCGGAAACAATACTCGGTGATACGGGTGTTGCAGTAAATCCAAATGATGAACGATATAAAGATCTGATTGGCAAAAAAGTTAAGCTGCCGACCTTGCCTACCGGCAGGCAGGTTGTAGGAAGAGAGATTCCAATTTTTGCAGATGAATATGTTGATATGGAATTCGGAACAGGCGCAGTTAAAGTTACTCCAGCACACGATGTAAACGATTATGCAATGGGTCAGAGACACAATCTGGAAATTGTAAATATATTTAATCCAGATGCGACAACAAACAAAAATGTTCCTGATTGGCTGCAAGGTTTGGATCGCTTCGAAGCAAGAAAGAAAGTTATCGAATGGTTTGAGCAAAACGGATTGATGGAGAAGATTGAAGATTATCAGAATAAAGTCGGTTACTCAGAAAGAGGCGGAGTTCCGATTGAGCCGTATTTATCAGAGCAATGGTTTATGAAAATGAAGGAACTTGCCGAACCTGCTATTGAAGTTGTAAGAAAAGGAAAAGTAAAATTTTATCCAACTCACTGGGAGAAAACTTATTTTCACTGGATGGAAAACATAAGTGACTGGTGTATCTCCCGTCAGCTTTGGTGGGGACACAGAATTCCCGTTTGGTATTGCATCGGTGATGATCATTGTAAAATGGAATGTAAAGAACCAATTGTTTCCGTAGATCCGCCGGAGAAATGTCCGCATTGCGGTTCAAAAAATTTAAGGCAGGATGAAGATGTTCTTGATACCTGGGCATCAAGCTGGATTTGGGCGCACGCAATTTTCAGAACAGAAGAAGATAGAAAATATTATTATCCAACCAGCTTACTTGTAACCGGTCCGGACATTATTTTTTTCTGGGTTGCAAGAATGATAATGGCTGGGATGCACTTTATGAAAGATATTCCTTTCAAAGATGTTTACTTCACCAGCATCATCCGCGATTTGCAGGGAAGAAAGATGAGCAAGTCACTTGGCAACTCGCCTGATCCTCTTGATGTAATTAAAGAATATGGAGCCGATGCATTACGATTTTCTGTGCTTTATCTTGCACCACTCGGGCAGGATGTTCTCTTCTCTACTGAGAAATGTGAAATCGGAAGAAACTTTGCAAACAAAATCTGGAATGCCGGAAGATTTCTGTTGATGAACCTGCCTGACCGGCAGGCAGGTGCAGAGAATATAAAGGTTGATGAAGGACTAATTAATTCTCATTTAGATTTTGCAGACGAATGGATAATATCTCGCTTCAATGAAACTCTAGATGAATTCAACAAAGCAATGGACAGCTTTGAAATAAATAATGCTACGAAAATAATTTATTCTTTTGTGTGGAATGACTTCTGCGATTGGTACATTGAAATGATAAAGAACAGACTTTATGGTGATAATGAGGAAATTAAATCTGCTGTGTTGACGAGAGCATTATCAATCTTTGAAAATATGCTGAAGATGGTTCATCCGTTTATGCCGTTTGTTACTGAAGAAATTTATCAATTGATGAAGGAGAGAGAAGAAGGAGAAAGTATTTCTACCTCTGAATTTCCAAAAGTGAAAAATGATTTGATAAATCTGCAGGCAGATAGAGAAATGAAAGTAGTTGTGGATATCGTCACTGCAATTAGAAATATTCGCGGCGAGATGAACATCCCTCCATCCAAAAAAATAAATGTTCTTTTGAAAACAAATGAAGTAAAAGAACGACAAATTGATTACATAAAAAAGCTTGCGAAAGTTGAAGATCTGAAATCGGGTGGAAATATTACTAAACCAAAAGCAAGTGCTTCCGCAATAGTGAAATCATCCGAGATTTATGTTCCGCTTGAAGGACTGATTGATCTTAATGTTGAGAGACAAAGACTTCAAAAAGAAATTACACGTCTTGAAGGTTCTCTTGCAGGAATTGAAAAGAAATTATCGAATGAAAAGTTTGTCAGTGGTGCTCCTGCAGAAGTTGTTGAAAAGGAAAGAGCAAAACAGAGAGACTGGCAGGAAAATCTGAGAAAACTGAAAGAGATACTAGATAGTTTATCCTGAACCTGCCTGCCGGGAAGCAGGCTTGTTTCAGGATCTTAATATGTGTTATTTCGTCCCTAACGGGACTTGGTATAATTTTTTTTATAACTATAAATATTTTGTCCCTCTGAGACATTGAGATTGTGATAATCCCGTTAGGGATTAAATAAATATGGCAAAAAGAAAACCCAAGCAATTAAAGCTCCATAGGAGCGACATAGAAAAAATCATTCGTAAATAATAAATGGAGATGCTGTCCGAAGGGCTCCTTCGGAGAAATAAATTCAGCATAAATAATAGAAAGGGGTCAATATGTACTACAAATTATTTGACTTTATTGAAGATTGGAAATCTGAATCCGATGCGACAATAAAAATTCTCAGCAGTCTTACCGATGTATCGCTTACAAAAAAGCCAGGCGAGAATATCAGAACGCCCGGCAGACTTGCCTGGCATATCGTTACTTCAATTGGTGAGATGGCACATCGTACAGGTTTAACTTTTAATATTGTTGATGAGAATACACCGGTTCCTTTAACTGTAAATGAGATTTTGGATGAATATAAACGTGTTTCAGATGGAATGATAAATGAAATAAAAACATCCTGGGATAATAAAACTCTTTTGCAGGAAGATGATATGTATGGTGAAATGTGGACGAAAGGAAAAACATTAAGCGTACTGATAGCTCATCAAATCCATCATCGTGGACAATTGACAGTTGCGATGAGATTAGCAGGATTAATTATTCCCGGTGTTTACGGTCCTGCTAAAGAAGAATGGGCAAACTACGGGATGCAGCCACAAGAGTGAGTTTTTTATCCTGAACTGCTTTCAGGATATGAATGTGTAATAAAATCCTAGTAATAATTTAATATGCTGAAACAAGCCTGCTTCCCGGCAGGCAAGTTCAGCATTAAACCACCTCAATCCTTTGCACGCATTTTATAAAATGAGCGCCAAGCGAAATACACTCCAATTAAAAAGAAAATAGCTCCTACGAATGGAGCGGAATTTCGAAATGATTCTGATATCGAAATTTCCATCGCCAGCAATCCGAATAAAGTTGTGAATTTGATTATCGGATTAAGAGAAACAGATGAAGTATCTTTAAATGGATCACCAACAGTATCACCAACAACCGTTGCAGCATGAAGCTCGGTTCCTTTTTCTTTCAGCTCAACTTCAACAACTTTTTTAGCATTATCCCATGCACCACCGGCATTTGCCATAAACACTGCCTGGAAAAGTCCGAACACAGCAATCGAAATTAAGAAACTTATGAAGAATGAAACTGGTTCAACTGAATTAACCGGAGCTGACATCAATGCGAATGCTAATGCGAAAGAAAATATTGCAACAAAAATGTTGAACATTCCTTTTTGCGCATATTGAGTGCAGATCTTTACAACTTCTTTAGATTTTTCAATTGAAGCGCTTTTACTTGCAGTTTCGTCCAATTGAATATTCTTTTTAATATACTCAACTGCTTTGTAAGCACCTGTGGTAACCGCCTGAATCGATGCACCTGAAAACCAGAAAACAACAGCACCACCAGCAATAAATCCTAAACTTGTGTATGGATTAAGTAAGCTGAGAATATTTGCAGGATCAATTCCTAAAGTCTGTTTCAACATAAGAATTAAAGAGAAAATCATTGCTGTTGCACCAACAACAGCAGTACCGATTAGAACCGGTTTTGCAGTTGCTTTAAAAGTATTTCCGGCTCCATCATTAGCTTCAAGATAATACTTTGCCTTTTGGAAATCAGGCTTGAATCCGAAATCTTTTTCAATTTCTTTATCAACATCTTTTATTTCTTCAATCAAAGAAAGTTCATAAATTGATTGAGCATTATCAGTAACCGGACCATAACTATCCACAGCTATTGTAACCGGACCCATTCCTAAAAATCCGAAAGCGACTAATCCAAATGCAAATATTGATGGATAGATCATTATACCACCAAGAGCTTCGGCGCTTGTTATATCAGCGACTAACATTAGTACGACGAATAAAAGTCCCATCCAGAAAGCACTGAAGTTACCGGCAACTAATCCGGATAAAATTGTTAATGATGAACCACCTTCTCTTGATGAAGACACAATTTCATCAACGTGTTTTGATTTGGTACTTGTAAATATTTTTGTGAACTCAGGTATTAATGCTGCACCAAGTGTTCCGCAGCTAATTACGATTGATAATATTAACCAGAGATTGTTAGGTAAGTGACCAATCATTAATGCACTGACAACAAAAGTTGCAATGATAGAAACGATTGAAGTGATCCAGACAAGTGATGTTAATGGATGCTCAAAATCTATATCATCCTTTTGTGAATATTTTACTTGCGAGATAGCTCTGTTTAAACCAAATGAAACGATAGAAGTAATAATCATAATAATACGCATTGCAAAAATCCATGTCAATAATACAGTTTGATAATTAACATCTGCAACTGCAAGAACGATCAAGCTTATTAAAGCAACTCCGGTTACACCATAAGTTTCAAATCCGTCTGCTGTTGGTCCAACGCTGTCACCAGCATTATCACCCGTACAATCTGCAATCACTCCAGGGTTTCGAGGATCATCTTCTTTAATTTTAAAAACGATTTTCATCAGGTCAGAACCGATATCGGCAATCTTTGTAAAAATTCCACCAGCCATTCTCAAAGCACTTGCACCGAGTGATTCACCAATCGCAAATCCGATAAAGCAAGCACCTGCGTACGCTCTCGGAATATATAATAAAATAATTAACATCATTATGAGTTCAACGCAGACAAGCATTACACCAATGCTCATTCCTGCATCAAGAGGAATATTTAAAAGCTTTATTGGTTTTCTTTCAAGAGAAGCGAAAGCCATTCTGCTGTTTGCAAGTGTGTTCATTCGTATTCCAAACCAAGCAACTCCGTAAGAACCAAGAATTCCGATTACCGTCCATGCCAAGATCAAAAGAACTCCGCTGAATTCTGTGTGCATTAAAAATCCGAAATAGAAGGCGACGCAGACTGCGATAAAAATAAAAAGCACAACAAGTAATTTTCCCTGCTGCAGGAGATATGTTTTACAAGTTTCAAAAATCACCTGTGCGATATCAAGCATTGATTGATGAGCTTTTAATTTTTTTACCCTCAGGTATTGATAGATTCCGAATCCCACGCCCAGAACGCATACCAATAATCCGAGTACTAAAATTGATTGCTGGTTATCATCAAGAGTGGGAATATTCAGATTAGCCTCACTGGCAAACAGGTAAGTGCCGTTTAGAATAAAAAGAATAAATAAAAGAAACTTGTTCAACATTGTATTATCCTGAAATTAATTACTTGAAAGATTGATTTGCAATAAAATATTTAAACTTTTTGTCAGTTAATTGATCAAGAACATTCTTAACATAAATTTTATTGTTTCTTTGTCAGACAGATTTATTCCAATTCTTATCACGATTTTACACCTTAAAAATTTTTTCACATAAAATTCAAGATGACGGCAAATAAAAATTTAAGTATAAAGTATATTCCTGATACTCCAATTAATAAAAAGCCAGCGTATTTTCTAAATGAAGTGATAAAAGTCTGAAAAGACGAGGATAAAGATAGTAAAATGTATCTAAAATCAATGTTTTTGAAGAAATAAAATTTTTCAAAATATTATTAAAATCGATGAATATCAGCTATTTCCCGAATTTAATATCCATTCATTTTATTGCTTAAACTTCTCCAATAAATTTTTAACTGCATCCTTATGAACCATAAAATCCATCATTTTCAGTTTAACATAATCTTCGTGATAAAAATAAAACCCTTGATCTCCTGTATTTCTTGAACCCGCGCCAGAATCTTTTATTAAAAACCAATCAACACCATCCTTTACCAGATAACCAACAAGATGAATTCCATGATCATCGGTTGTAGTTTGATTGCTGAAACGGAACTGTCTCGAACTTTCATCAATGTATTCAGAAGGTATATCAAAAGTTGGAACGACTCCGGCTTTATGCCACGAATCATATCCGGCTTCTGATACGTCACCACCGATTGACATCGTGTAACCATTTTTTATTGCATCCTTCAATGCGTGCATAAACTCATCGAGAGGAACGTTGTAATAAACATCGCTGTGCCACCAGTTATCTTGAACTTCATATTCAACTTGTTTATAATATGGCTGCTGCATATAGGAAAGTATATCAACATAGTCATCCGGATTAAGTTTAAGATAGTCGTTTAAAAAACCTTTTGGTGAAAATGTTTTTTCTTTATAATAAAATTCATAAGGCGGTTCACCCATATAATGATTCAATATTGATTTGATTACAAGGATTGCTGCAGATTCATCCCAGGCATTGGTAGTCTTAAGGTTATTGAGATATGTTTTCATTTCTTTAATCATTTCCTGATGGTCGTGAAATTTTTGACCCGGCAGCATTCCTGAGTAAACTTCTGCCGGAACAACTCCGTACATTTTCCAGATCCGCGGAACGGCATTCGCTTCTGAACCTTCTTCAAATTCTGATTTACCTCTTTCTTTAATAAACCGATACGCTTTTTCAACATACTCCCAATAGACAGTGTACATTTCAGAAAGTTTTATTTTCATTCCGCTAAGTCTGAATATTTCAGATTCAAAATATGATGTTGTTGAAAAACACCAGCAGGTTCCGGTTCTTCCTTGTGAAATCGGGTCGTTGAACCAGTAACTTGTGAATTCATCTTTGGATTCTGGAAGATTCATTCCCGAAAAGTTTAGTTTAAATTCTTTCTTTTTTTCTTTAACGGGTTCGTTAAATTCTTTTATGCCTTTGAGAATTTCATTTTGGTAATAACCATCTTTTGGTTCGACGAATGTACCTTTGTTTTTTTCATCCTGAGCATAAAGCTGAAACATAAAAGAAATGATTAGTAACGATGTAAGTAATGAAATATTGATTTTCATAGACCAACTCCTGAGAATTATTGAGAAAATGGCATTGAAAATTATAAATATTGGATGTGATTAGCTACCTGTTTTTTTGAAAGAATAGTTTTGAAATAGCTAAAAATCAGTTTATGCTTAAAAAATTATACCATGCTGCCTTCAATAATAAAATAGGACAACAGGGATTGATTTTTTTAAAAACATATTAAGTTTGTAACAACTTAATAACAATTTAAGGGGTAGCGATGAACTCAATAAAAATATTAGTTGTACTCTTTTTACTGTTTCAGTTAACTTATACTTTAAAAGCTCAAGAAATTCACAACCCTACCAAAACTACATTTTATAATCAAGATAAAACTACTCCATTATCTAATGCAGTATCCGATTCATTAATTTATTTTCATTATGACAAAATAGTTGGGGAATTTTCTACTCAGATTGAGGGTGATTTTCTGATAGAAAATTTAACAACTCAAGATTGGAATCAATCCTTATCTAGTTGGAAGACTTATTCAATTTATGAGTATTCTTATAACAATAATAATCTTGCTGATACATTCATTGTGCGTAAAAGAAATAGTGGTGGTGTCTTGGAAAATACGTATAAAGAAACTTATAGTTATGATATGAATAGTCGATTGAGTTTTAGTAATGAATGGTACTGGAGCTCAGGTTATTGGGAGGAATTTTATCGCTATTATTATTTCTTCTCTTCTAATAACAATTTGTTACATATTGACAGATATACTTGGGCAAATCCAGGCTGGCTTCACATTAATAGATATTCTTATGGCTGGAACTCATTAAGTGATACAACAAGAATTACTTGTGAGGGATTATATATGTTTTATGGTCAATGGGGTCCTTTTTGGAAAGAAGAATTTTCGTATGATTCCACTAATTTATTAATAAAAAAGGACAGATATGACCACTATTTACTCAGTGATTGGAAACTTGAACTGAGAGACCTCTACTTTTATGATGCTAACAGAAACAACAATGAAATTATAAGGCAAGAATGGAATAGTACCGACAGCATCTGGGTAAATGATTTTAGATACTTGTATGAATATGACTTGAACTATAATTTATTATCCACCATTTATCAAGACTGGCAAACCACTATCTTAGACTGGGAAAATGTTTGGAGAGAAACTTATACTTACACACAACAAAATAATATAGCAACAATGCTAAAGGAAAACTGGACACCTGGAACAGGATGGAATAATTATGTATTTAGAATTTATGTTTATGATGAAAACTATAATTGGACGGAAAAGTTAACTCAATTGTGGGACGGATCAGTATGGAAAAACTATTTCAGACATTTGGCAACCTGGCTGGATCCGGTTATGGTTGAGGAAAAACAATTGGTTTCAAATTCATATCATTTATTTAATAACTATCCCAACCCTTTCAATCCAAGTACTGTAATAAGTTATCAGTTACCTGTAACCGGTTTTGTAACATTAAAAATTTATGATGTGTTAGGAAATGAAGTAGCCACACTTGTTAACGAAGAAAAACCAGCAGGAAAATATGAAGTTGAGTTTAATGCAACTAATCTGTCAAGCGGTACATATTTTTATTCGATGATTGCTGATGGTTTTTCCAAAACAAATAAGATGATTGTAATAAAATAAGAGAAAGATACTCATACGTTTTACTCTTACTTTGATTAATCACTTTCGTACATATTTTTCGTCGTTACCCAAGTCGATTACATCTTTTATTGCTTGCTTATCACCGATGGAAAGTTCGTCAAAAGTTTTCTTAGCTGTATGATCGGAGCTGATGTACTGATACATAATATCGTTCTCACTTTCAGAGTGACCAAGTCCAAATACATGACCAAGTTCATGAATAATAGTTGCTTTTATTTCACCTGCACTGACTTTTTCATCACCAAATTTTATCAGGCTTATCTGAACAGTTGATTGTTCGATTTCTTTTTTACTGTTCACATCATACTCAGTCAGACCGAGATAATTACTTTCATACTTTTTTCCGAGATTCTCAACAAAAACAAATTGAACATCCGCATCTCTGCTATTGTTTGTGAAGGTGTATTGAATTCTGTTATCAGCCTTCTGCCATATCTTAAAAGCATAGCTGACATAATCTTTATAATCTGAATCATAATAACCAGAAGACGATTCTTTCACGTAAACTTTAAGCGGATAGTCATCCATGTCCCAATGTTTTCCATCCCAAAGGGAGCTTCCGGTTTTATCAATGTGGAAATAATTTTCTGATTTTTTTGTTTTGAGAATGGTTCTGTTTCCTGAATAGTTTTTCTTTTTTCGCTGCGAATCTATATCAACATTTTCTTTTCTGTTTATAGTAAAATCTTTTCTTCTATAGTTTGTTACTGTTGATGGTTTGCTGATATTTGAATTGTGTGAAGAGTTGATATTGAAATTTTTTTTATTACCTGAAGACTGAGGTTTATGGAATTTAGATTGCTGTGTAAAGTTTGTTGTGGTAGCAGCAAAAAAAGTAAAAAGTAAAAGTAAAATCGAACAGGTTTTTGTTTTCATTGTTTAAGTTTCATTTGATTTGAACTATGAAATCCTTTAACAATTTCTATTCCTTTTGGACAGGACAAAAGAAGTGCAAAAATATTCAATAATTAAAACAATTTTATTTTATAGAAACATAATAGTTCAGGATTGGAGACTATAATGTATCAAATTCGAAACAGTATTTTCTAATGAACAATACTGCTTCCGCCAATAAATTCTCTCAATACTGAATCGTGCGGAACCGGAGAATCATCTTCAACAGGAGTGATGTGTTTTAATAAATAAGCTAATCTCGATGCACGTTCATACGAATCAGTTTTCAACGGATCATTTTTATATTTTTTTTCCCATTCAATAAAATCTTTTCCAAGTTTGTGTGAATAAAGACAAAGCTCATACGGCATTGCACTGCTGATAATAAAATCTGCTGTGTTGCTGTATGGAATTATATTTCTCAATTCACTTGAACGCACATAGTGCCAGTGTTCAAGAGTTTGTGTTGGATTGTATGCACGATGAGCAAAATCACGCAGCATTCTTCTGATCAATCTTACATCAGTCCAGCGAATATATTTACCATCAAGACCTTTCATTTGCAAAAGAGGTTCAAGATACAATTTAAATTTTACTTCAGGAGAAATATCTTTGCTGAAATCAGGATACAGTCCATGCAGACTATCAATTAAAAGTATTTCGTCCTTTTCAAGTTTCATCGGAGTGGCATCAAGAGTTCGCGTACCGCTTTTAAAATCATAACTTGGAATTAAAACTTTTTCTCCGTGGCTAAGTTTAGAGAGATGTTCATTTATCAAAGGGAGATCAAGTGCCTGCGGAGTTTCAAAATCATAATCACCAAACTCGTCCTTTGGATGGAACTCGAGATCAAAAAAATAGTGATCAACAATAAGTGCTTTGAATTTATAACCTTTCTTTATCAGTTTCTGTTCAAGTTTCATCGTAGTGCTTGTTTTTCCTGATGAAGAAGGCCCGCTTATCATTACCATTCGCAAATCTTTAAGTCGTTCTATAATTAATTTTGCTGCAAGTTCAACATCATCTTCATACAAAGTTTCAGACTCGTGAACAATCTGTGCAAATTCTCCATTTGCAACTCTTTCATTCAGCAATTCGATAGTATTGAGTTTATGTTCAACCGCCCAATCAAGGTTTCGCCACACTTTTGACCATGGAATATTTTCATTTAGTTTTGAATTAATCCTCCCTTCTTCATCTCTTCTTCTTGCAGCTTCTTCTCTGTAAAGAATATATTCCTTAGCAACTTTTGCGTGACCATTTTCAATTAATACTTTTTCCACTACATCCTGAATATCTTCAATATGCGGCGAAGTTTTTTCATCAAACTTTTGGTTGAGTATTTCAATAACCTGTTCAGCAAGTTCTTCGGCTTTATCTTTATCTCTGCCGCCGACTGCAACGGCAGCACGGTAAATTGCATTGATTACTCTTTCTTTTTTAAATGGAACTATCGCTCCCGTACGTTTTACAACGTGTGTAATTTTATTTTTCATACTGTGTCCAACTTTTAGGGTATAATGAAGAACTTAAAATTATAATAAATAAAATTATACATTTACAAATTGTTATTGAATATGAAATTTAAAGTAGTTAATACAAAAGACATTTAATGCTTTGATATTTTTTGGTATCTTGTTTTAGTTTATAAAGATAATTTTTTAGGTATAAAATAAAAATGATTTCTAAAATTTTGTCCATTTCTAAGATTTTATTTGTAGTGTTGATTTTAGCTTCTATCAACTTATTTGCTCAGGAGGAGAATGTAATAATCAAAAATTATAATCTTGAACTGGCTAAAATAAGTCCACCGCACAAAATGATAAGCAAACTAAAAGGCAAATGGAATTTACATTATCGGCTTTGGATTGATCCTGATAAAGACCCCGAAGAAAATGATGGAACTGCGGACGCAAACTTAATTCTCGGCGGAAGATTTTTGCAGATAAATATGAATTATTCTATTTATGAAAAAGAATTTACGAGCGAGCATATTGTTGGTTACGACATGGATATAGATAGATTTTCACTTTTTTCAATCGATGAATTCGGCACCGATGCAATTTTTGAGTATGGCGATTTTGACCCTGATATAGAATCAATAGTTTTTACCGGAGTTGACAGTATATCAGCTAACCCATCAACTGATGAAAAAAGTTTTCAATACAAAATAGAACTTTACATCCCAACTGAGGAAGACGTTGATCAGTTCGGATTCAACACATATTTTCTTGATCAAGAAGGTAAATGGAAGCCTTTAATGGAAACAAGTTTCACAAAAAGTGAATAATCAATAATAATAAATGGAGATAGACAAATGCCAATTAGAAAAGCAAATGCCGAATGGAAAGGCGATTTAAAAGGTGGAAAAGGTTCAATCAGTACTGAAACCAAATTATTAAATAACACACCATTTGATGCAGGTTCAAGGTTTGAATCGGGAACAACAACAAATCCTGAGGAGATACTTGGTGCTGCTCATGCCGGCTGTTATTCGATGGCTTTAGCTAATTCATTGTCTAAAGAGGGATTCAAAGTAAACTCAATCAAAACCGATGCAAAAGTTCATCTTGAAAAACTTGATAGCGGGTTTACAATCACGAAAATTGAATTAGACACACTTGGTGATGTAGATGGTATTGATGCGGCAACTTTTGTAAAACACGCAGAACAAACAAAAGTCGGTTGTCCTGTTTCAAAAGCTCTCACCGGACCAAAAATTGTTCTCAGTGCGAAGTTGAAATAATTATTCCTCAACCAAATTTTTAAATTCAACATTCCTAACTGATAAATGTTTGAATATAAGGACAGGTTGGAATAACCTTCAAATTATTTTCTTTAGCAAATTCCAAAGCGGCTCTAGCTACAAGAGCCGCTAATCCTTTACCTCTAAGCGCAGGATTTGTAAAGGTATGATATAAATCCATTTCATTATTATCAAGTCTATACTCAACATAAGCTTCTCCGCCGTCGGTATAAATAATAAATCTTTTATTTTCTTTTTCGTGAATTACTTTCTGTTCCATTTTCTTTTCTTAGTTATTTATAGTGAACTTGAATTCTCTGTTTGAAAAGTTACCGATCCCATCAAAGAAAAATTTCTCCACAAAATTAATATTATTATTGTTATCAACTATAATGACAGAAGAACATCTGGTTCCATATTTTTCTGATTTGATAAAAACAGAAGAAAGCATTCTTTCCAGTTCCAGCCCAACTCCAGTATCTGGTAACTCTTCATCTTTTGCAATCGTTGAGTTTTTCAGAATATCAATCACTTCCCACGGATGTATTTCTTTCTGATTCATCAAATTCTGAAGTTGTTGTTTACTTTTTTCAACTTTTGGCCAAGACGTGTCGAGCAATGCATTACTCAATCCGTGAATTCCGGGCTCAATTTTTTGCAACCCATCAATTTCATTTGAGAAATAGTAAAGTTCATCCACAGTACCCAAAAGCAAATTAAATCCGTTGAAGTTTTTTAATCTTGACTTAAGATTTGAATAATAATCATTTGGCGAAATATCATTCATTAAAAAATCCAGTGTGAGATTTCCACGAGATGGAGCATCATCTCTATGATTTTTCAAGTCTCTGTAATTTGTGATTGCAGCAAATCTTCCTTGCTTAGTAATTCCCATCCACGTTCCGCCTGCCTGCAAATCTTTTCCAGCCAGCAGATCGGGATGGTCTGACCAGAATTTTGCCTGCTCACTTGGTCGGTTATAAAACTCATCTCTGTTTGCTGCGAAGATCAGTTTGTAATCAGGACGAACTTTATTTGCGAAAACTATTAGGCACATTTTTTAGTTATTGGATTTAAGTTATTGGATTTAGTTTTTCGGTTTCTTGTTTTGGTTAATTGGTTCTGGAATTATGGAATTTAGACTATAACTATAAATCACATATCCAGAGCCAAAAACTGATTAACTAAAACTACAAACCAATCAACCAAAAACTATAATATGTTTTTGGTCTTAAGATCGTTTAATAACTTATCATAATCAACAAACTGAACTGCATCCCAGCCAAGTTTTATTGCTGCATCAACATATTCCTGAATATCATCAATATAAAAATGCTCTGAAGATGGGAAACCAGATGCAGTTTCAACAGCACGATAGATTTCCTCTTCAGGTTTTAATGATTTTACTTCATAAGAGAGGATAAGTTTATCAAAATATTTGATGAACTCACATTGCTGCCATCCGAATTTTCGGTGGATTGAGTTTGTATTAGAAAGTAGAAATAATTTGTAATTCTTTTTAAGTACAGGTAATAGAGAAACAACACTTTCATTTGTTGAGAAAATTTCAGAATATATTTTACAGAAAGTTTCTGTATCAATTTTATGGTCAACAATGGTCAGCATTTCATTTAGAAATTCAGATTCAGTCATCAGACCTTTTTCAAAATTCCTGTGAAGATGATAATTAGAATTATAATATTCAATAAATCTGTCACCAAGATGATTTTCAATTTGATTAAATTTTTTTACAGCGATATTGTAATCGAAAGGTATAAGAACCATTCCAAGATCAAAAACAATCGCCGAGTATTTTTTGGTTTTCACTATTTATAAAAGAATTAATTAAATAATCAAAAAGCCCTCCCCTTCGGGGAGGGTTGGGTGGGGTTTTGTTTATTTCATTTCAAAAACACTATCATCCAATCCCGTATTAATTTCAATGCTTGTAACAGTCAGTTCAATTTCCTGCAAACCGATATGTTGTTTAATGGCAAAAGGAAACTTCAAACCATCGACGTCGCGATAATCTGAGAAGTAAGTTTCCTGTTCGAACAATCCCTGCTTGGTTTGGATTTCTTTCGTCTCTTTAAACTTTAAATCAGTTTCCATACTGTAAAATTGAAACCAGCGAATTCCTGACGGTAATGTCAATTTGATTGCATAACAATCTACGCTGTCAACACACTCAATTCCTAAAAATTCTGTTTTAACTCCGACACTCTCCGGATTAAGCAGTAACTGCATTGTTGCATCCATCATCAGCCGTTCAAGTTCTTTTTTATCAATTTCTGTTTTTTCTGTACCGATCACCATCGTTCCTTTTCCATTACTATAGTAAAGCAACTGCGTTACTTCACCGGCTTTAAGTTCCTGGAAAAGTTTATCGGGATATTTTTGTTTTACTATTATGCTAATGGGCTGGTTCATTGCTGTTCCGGTCATTTCAGTTGTTCTGTCCATTACGCTCTTAAATTTATCTATTCCGCCTATAGCGTAGATATATTTATTTATAACACCTTGTGCGGTTATGTTTACCGGGTCGGTTTCGGTTGATGTTTGTTCTTGTGAGAACAATGTTATAGAAGCAAGAATGAAGATTACCGGGATTAAAATTCTGTAATTCATATTCAATTAATTTTTTTTCTTTGAAAAGATAAACAGATTAACCAAACAATTATAACACAAAAATTTTTCTTAATACTAAAACAGCTTTTTGTTACCTTTGAAATACCATAACAATCTTTTCTTTATGAATTTATTTTACATTAACGTTATTCTGTTTCTAATCGCCACTGAAATTATTGCTCAACCTTTCACAATATCAGGAAAAATAACTGATTCGCTGACAAATGAAGCCCTGCCATATTCCAATATCCGGGTTCTGAATACTACTTCAGGCACAGCAGCAAATCTATCTGGTCATTACGAAATAAAACTCGCAGAAGGGAATTATTTTTTAGTCGCTTCATATATTGGTTATTATTCTGATACGATAGAAGTTAATCTGAATAAAAATAAATATGATGTGAACTTCTCTCTGAACAAAATGAAAATAATTTTACCGGAAATTGTAATTCTTCCCGGGGAGAATCCGGCGCTTCAGATTATCAGAAAAGCTATAGAAAAGAAGAAGGAGAGAAATTCAAAACTAAACACCTATGAGTTTGAAGCATATACTAAAGGACTGATCAGAACAACAGATGAAATCAGTGCAAGAGGAAGATCAGTTTCGGCAGGTGTTGATACTGAATCAGATTCAGAGAAGTTGAAAATCACCGGAATACTTGAAAATCAAAGCAAAGGTTTTTTCAAAAAGCCAGATTATTATAAAGAAATTATTATCGCCAGAAAACAAAGTGCAAACTTCCCTCCAACAATTAATACTCTGACCGGAGGCAGGTTGATTCAAAATTTTTATGAAGATGATATAAGATTTTTCGGAGGCAGACTGCCCGGACCAATTGCTGATGATGCACTCGAATATTATTACTATTACATCGACGGGATGGTTATGAAGAATGACAGGAAAGTTTATAAGTTATTTATGAAAACTGAAAGCCCTGACGATCCGGGATTCCAGGGAAGTATTTTTATTAACGACAGCACTTATGAACTCATACAGGTTGAGCTTGAGTTGAATCGTTCAGCAAACATCGGTGGAATTTTTGATACAATTAGTATCTTCCAGCAATTTACAAGTTACGATGATATTTATATGCCGGTCGATTACAGACTTTTTGCAAAAGGAAATGTTCTCGGGCTGGTTGATTTTGGTTTTGAGCTGAATACAATTCTCTACGATTACAAAATTAATCCTGAGCTGAGTGATGATATTTTTAACAAAGCTATTGTTACAGTTCTTCCTGATGCTGATAAAAAAGATTCGCTTTATTGGACGACCACCCAAACAATTCCCAATACAAATGAAGAAACAACAGCTTATGAAAGAATTGATAGTCTTCAGAAGCTGCCTTTTTCATTCTGGGATCAGTTTTCGTGGGTAAGTACGCGAACATACTTTTCGGAAAACTTTTCAATAAATGGAACACTCAATTTTTGGAGGTTCAACAGGGTAGAAGGATTCACTCCAAGACTCGGATTTTATTTTGAAGATTATTTTGATCAACGGCTGAATTCAGATATAGATCTTGCTTACGGATTTTCAGATAAAAGATTTAAGACTGACTTTTCATTTGAATACCTGCTTGGCGATTACAGGACTACTTCTTTAACTCTTAATGCATACAACACAATCAAAATTCTTTTCGGTTCTTCTGATGAATATGCTGATCTGACAGCTTCACTATTAGCGTTACTGAATAAAGAAGAATTCCGAAATTATTACTATTCAGCAGGATTTGATTTCAAAGTTGAAAGTGAAGTTTTTCCCGTGCTTGCTTTGAGTGCAGGATTTTTGAATAGAAAAGATAAAAGCGCACAGAACAATACAGATTTTTCATTCTTTAAAAAAGACAGAGAGTATCCGATTAATCCAAATATTTATGAAGCAACAATAAATGCATTAACTGCAGGATTCAAACTTGACTTCAGAGATTACATTGAAGACGGTTATTTTCGGAGGAGAACTTTCTCAGGAGATTACTACACAGCTTTTGAAGGCGATGTAACACATTCAAATAAAGACTGGTTAAGCAGCGATCTGAATTTTACAACTTACAGGTTTTACATAAACAACTATATACCAACGTTCCGTTCATCATTCATTAATCTGAATCTTTTCGGAATGTACAATGTTGGTGCTTTGCCGTACCAGGATATGTACGCCTTGCCGGGAAATATCAATCTGCTTTCAAAGTCATTTACGTTCAGGACTTTGAAAGTGAATGAAATATTTGGAGAAAGAGTCGCGACAATGAATCTTGAGTACAACTTCCGCGATGAATTATTTAAGCTGTTGAAAGTCCCGGGATTAAAGGATTGGGAAATCACTCTCAATGTTTTCTTCAACTCGGCAATAACGGAAATTGGAAATGAGTCTGCAGCACTGCTGCCTGTTGAAATAAAAACTTTCAACAAGCCGTTTTACGAAATTGGCTTTGGTTTGGGGCAGGGGATAATTCCTTTCCAGCTTGAGTTTGCGTGGAAACTGAATTACAGGGGAAGCCATAATTTTGTGATCAGTTTGAATACGTTTGCGTTTTAATGTTTGACTTTTTAAGAATTGTAGGGACAGTCCGCCATAGGCGAAGCGACCTGTCCCTACTTTTTTAATCTATTCTCTCATCACAGCATTCAATTGTATCACACCATTTTGAGTTGCCTTAATCCAATAACCCTTTCCTGGAAGTAGTGTTGTTGGAATAATATAGCCACCTTCATATCCATAAAATGGCGATGAAAGAATATTTGGTGGAACTGTTGTTATACCGGACACAACTACATTATACGCAAACGGACCAATCAAATTCCAACCCTGAATAACTGATATTTCATTCCCGATTACATAGTTGCCTGTGATTATTACAGATTGACTGCTGTTGAACTTAGCCCAATAACCTTTTCTATTTTCTAAAGTTGTTACCTGGTTGTAACCAGCACTGTAAGCATAGAAAGGTGAAATTGCTGTCGGGAAAAGAGTAGTTCCAGTCATATCGCTTGCAGCTAAAGGAACAGAGAGTAGATTCCAGCCGTTGTTTATTGAAACTGATGATTGAGTAGCAGCACCAGGACTAATTTCATTATACTCCATTTTCAGATAAGCTTTAGTGAAAATAGATGTATAACTGCCCGGTATAGTTGCTATTCCTTGTCCTGTAAATGGGCCAATATTTAATAATGAACCATTAATATAATCTGTCAAATACATTACAGCACCGACAGGGATATTATAATTTATATCTATTGGTGTACCAGGTAAACCTTCATACCACCAAAGCGTATGTACAATCGAACCAGTAAATGGAAATGCAGGTGGATTACCCGGAGCGCGATAATCTCTAAGACTGTTAGTACCCGATGGACAACCATACCAAGAAAGATCAAATGTTATTACAAAATCAAGTGGGGGCCAACTCATATGATATTCACCAAGCTGAGGATCAATACAGTTGGTTGCTGTTAAATCTAAACCAACAGCTAACCCGTAAGTGGTGTTGCCATCTGTTGCACTTAATGGAATATCAACTGCTGCCTGTCCAAAAACTTTTACGTTTAAAATTAAAATAATACAAAACATCAGATAAAATTTTTGTGTATTCATTTTGACCACCATTGGTAGTTATTTCACAAGGATCATTTTTTTCGTCTGTACAAAACCTTGTCCTGAGCTTGTCGAAGGATCATCTGCTTGTATTCTGTAAAAATAAATTCCTGAAGAAAGCAGAGAAGCATCAAAATTAATTTCATAATACCCCGGTTTCATAACCTCATTTTTCAGTTCTTTGACCTTTTCACCTAGGATGTTGAATACAGTTAAGTTTACTTGAGATTCTTTTGGTAATGCAAACTTAATTTTAGTGCTTGGATTAAAGGGGTTAGGGTAATTTTGTTCTAATACATATTCTTCCGGCAAAAATAAATCCGATTTAGATTTATCGACTGATACTGAAAGTTTGATTCTATTTACATTTAGTTGATTAAAAGTTGCAATTCCAGATTCACTTAAACTGCTTGATATTTTTCCCAAACCACTATCATTAATGAAAGAATAATTAATGCCATTCTCAGGATTTAATTCCCAGATTAGGTTTACAGGATAAGAATTAGTATGAACTAATATATTTAAATCAATTGTTCCACTGTCCGCCGAAACTCTTTTTATAAATTCATTATATTCAAACCTAGAATCAAAGTCTATATCAGGTAATAATGGAGGAAGATCAATATTAATACTTGCCATAGCCGTATCAATATCTATATTTGAAACATAAAGAGTTTGTGAATAGCCATCTGTGTCTGAGATAATAAATTTGTCCATCTCATCAAGATTTATTTCTGAGAAAGAACCAATTTTAGGTAATGGTTCAGATTCTGCATACCTGTCTAAAATTATTTTACCAGAACCTGTGGTTTTTGTCCAATAGCCTAATCCGCCGCTTAAATGATCATTGCTGTTTAGTAAAATATAACCACCCGGAAAATCATATCTATAAATGAACTGGATTATACCCGGGGGATCGGAAGCAACAGTCGGTCTTTGAATTACATATGGAATCGAGCCAGTTAAATTCCATCCTGTTGTAACGGGTATTTCTAAATACTCAAGTAATGTACCTTGGAAAGATAACCTTTGAAACTCAGAAGGAAATTTAATCCAATAACTTGGACCGTTATTTAATGTATAAACTTGTACATAATTACCATTAAATTTATAAGCACTAATTGCAGTTGGGAAAACAGAATTCAAAGAATAATCGCTTAAACCATAAGGAACACTAGCTGCCTGCCATCCACCTACATTTCTATTAACAATACGTAATGGATGATGTAATATTATTTCATCAATCATAATATTATTATCCATCTGTTTCCGAATTCCATTTAAAGCAAAATGTGCTGGTATTACTGTTAGTGCTACTAATTCATCACCATTATTCCCTGAAGATGCAGCAGGTAATGTTGTATCATTTATACATTGATAATTTTGATACCCTGCAGAGGGGAAGAAATCATTTAATTGAGATTGAAAAGATGTATCATAGTCATAATCAGCAGCTTTAATCCTTATTCTGTCATAATAATTTTGATCACCTAAATAAGTTTTACCGTTGATCTCTTGTTGCCAAATTATTAGTGTGCCTGGCTGATCATTTGGGAATGTTTCTGGTGGTGCTGGAATATATAAATCAAATCCCTCCCTTTGTCTTACCTCAAATAAATAATGCATTCCTTTTTGTGCCTCAATTGGATTGATTCTGTATAAATTCGGATTATCATAATCATACTCAACTAAGAAATCTTGATGATCAATATTTATTAAAGTTGGCAAAGGCAACCAACCATAATTAACACGGTAATATGGGGAAAGAGTTGCCGGACAAGCAGCTTTTCTATCTGGACCATTACGAAGCCCATAGGCCATCAAACAAAAATTAAGAATATTAGTGTCATTATATGATGTATTATACTCATCAAAAAGGCCAAAAGTATGTGCAAGCTCATGTGCATAAATTCCAATATGGGTAAAAGATTTTTGATTAGGTAATCCACCGAATAAATTAGGACCGCTTCGTTCACCTAGGATTATGAATTTACCGCCAAAATCTTCAGCGTGAACCATTAATGCCCCAGTTAGTCTTGCAAATTGAGCATATACTACAACTAGTTTATCATAATAATTTGGTCCGGGTGTATCAGTTATATAACCATATTGTTTAGCTTTATAGATTGCTTCATTCGCCAAAGTATCATGTCCCCAACTGAAGTTATCTGCATAGTAAGGTCTGGTAGTATCTGCCATTATCCACTCAGGGACCCCATCTTCTGTAGTATCTGGATTTACAACCTTCCCAGTAATTTTAAGTTTACCTTTTGACATTTGATACCAGTAATCTCTGAAGCTGCCAAAAATTTCTTCACCTTCAGGATGAATATTGTTGCTTAATGGTGCGATCCAATAATTGTATGAAAACATCATACTATCAAAGTCAGCGGTCGTATAACCATCCGGTCTGTTACCTTGTGGATCAGTTTTGTAATGTGTTGTATCTGTAAACTCAATTAGTATAATGCCAATTTTCAATGTAACAGGCTGACCTTGTGCTTCTGCTTGTTTCTGTTCATACCACTGTCTGTTAAGTTCAATCTGTTCATTAAACTGTTCTATCTGCTCCTTAATTTCATCCAATCTTGCTTGTGTTCTTTCAAGCTGGTAAGCAGATGCAGGTGGAGAATCAATACCTACTTTATAACTTGTTGGTGTGTATTCACCATTTTGATCTAATGTTGCGTAATAATACCAACCGTCTCCTGTTTCAATAAAACGGTATCCTTCCTCAGTTTCTGCCCACCAAATAAATTCATCACCCCACATTCTACCAGTAAATTCTTTCTCATTAGGTTGTTTAAGCGTAATCATCCCAGTATCGAATGGTGATGCTGAAAGATTATCAAAGAGAGTAAAAATAAATATTAATGTCAAATTCAATTGCAATGATTTTTTCATTGAAGTCCTCCTTTTATTTTAAAATTGCTAATTTTTTGATTACTACTTCAGAACCTGATTCAAGAGCATACAGATAAATACCAGATGGTAACTCATTCGAATTAAACGTTAACGAGTAAGCACCAATGGTTTTATACTCATCAGAAAGAATTTTTAATTTCTCTCCAAGAACGTTGTAAAGTACAATTCTTATTCTCCCTTCTCTATGTACTTGATACTTAATATATGTAGTTGAGTTAAATGGATTAGGGTAATTTTGATATAAAGTAGTTTCAGTTCTCGGAAATACCTCTACATAATTTTCTAAGCTGGTTATAACTTCACCGAGATTTCCATAAACACTAACTTTAAGTACCCTTATAGCGAAGTCTGAATTTAAATAACCAACACCTATAGCACCACCAAAACAATCTGTTGTCATACTGAAATAGCCAAGCGAAGGTTCGTTCAATAAGACAGGAATTTTTTCCCATAAATCTGAACCTGTCGAATCAATTTGCCTTGCATAATTAGCATTATATGTTTGAGGACTATCCCAATGTGTCCAGACGTATATATTGCTTCCGTAGTAAGATGAAATTATTGGTATTGAGGTAACTGAAGTAGGCAAATCGCTTAACGATATCGAACCTCCAATAAATAATTTTGTTCCATTATTTCTTAAGATTTGAATTTGCAAAATCTCAGCAACACCATATTTCCTTCCCAACCAACCGTAATAATAATAATTATTATTTTCAAGAATGCTTAAACTAGTACCAATATCTAAACTATCAGCAATCTCAACATAAGGCTCCTGCCAGAGATTATTTCCTAATGAATCCTTTCTTTGTGCTACAAGCCTTCTATTATTTATATTACCTGCTCTACCACTTAAAACAACACCTCCATCTGGATCAGCAACAGGGTAACCTAGATCAATACTATCCCTTCTTATTATCTCTCCGTTTTGTCTTATTCTATAAATGTATTCTCCAGTTTCCACATAATAATTTCCATCGCTTGCTCTTATTATTATCATTCCTGTGTATGCACTTGTTCCAATTACTTTTCCTGAGTCCCCCCAGACTCTTTCTCCTCCTGCTGTTATACGGTTAATGTAGTATTTCCCAATAATATCCTGCCATAAAACTACACAACCACCCTCACCGTCATTCACTAACTCCTGTGCACCGTGAGTCTTTTCTTCAACTGATACTCTTACACCAGTTTGTCCCCATAAAAAGTTACCAATGCTGTCAACTCTCTGTACCCTTACTCTTGTTATGTAATCAGTTCCAATAACTTCATTATCCTGGTAACTTACAATTACTCCACCTTCTCCATCTTCAATTATTTGTGCCTGCCATTGCTCAGGTAGTTCACCGAGTATTTGTTTCTTTGTTCCCCAGGGTTTGTAGCCATATTTATCCAATCTTTCCACTGCCAGCTTTTGCGGGTAAAAACTTTCATAGTTGTATGTTACAAAACATCCTCCGGCACTATCGCTTACAATATGCGGATCCCAGCCGTAACCGATAATTAAATTATTATTTGGATCGGTTGACCATTGTGCTGAGAGTTTGAGCGTGGTAAAAGTTAAAAGTGCGATGACAAGGATAAAATTTTTCATCTCTATTACTCACTCATTTAAGTCTGAAAATATTATATGGCTGGTGTCAATCCACACAATAATGTGGATAAGACATTGTTGTTTTCTCCCTAAAGGTTCGCAGTTCATTAGTGGGGTTGGAAGAAATTCAGATTCAGTTTTTATTCTCACCGGAATTTTTCCTTTTTGTTATTGATAATTTAGCAGAATAATTCAAAGAGTCAAGTTACCAGATTGTTAAACATAGTTGCTAAACACCAAGTAATTATGTGTTTTCTTCCCGTAAAAAATTAGTTTGTTTCCATAGTTTGATTTTTTTCTATCGACCTAATTCAGGACGATTCACTATTTAAAATAAAAAAGCGCCCGAAAGATGAGCGCTTCAATAAACAAATTAAGCCGTAAAGGTTTTATTCCTATTCTTTTTCCTTTGGTTTTGCTTCGTTCACAACAATGTTCCTGCCGCTAAGCTCAGAACCATTTAATGCGTCGATAGCTGCTTTGGCTTCGGAATCATTTTCCATTTCCACGAAACCAAATCCTTTCGAACGTCCGGACCGGCGATCTGTTACAACTGTGGCAGAAACAACTTTACCGTATGGTGCGAAAGCTTGTTTTAAACTTTCGTCGTTGACTGCCCATGGGAGACTTCCCACAAAAAGTTTTTTACTCACTAGAACCTCAATTGATAGTTAAATAACATTATGGCAAAAGCCACACATAAAAATATAAAAAGACTTGCTAAACTCTCAATAGGTATTATTAATAAATTTTGAGTTAGAAAAGCTTAAAATCACTTCAATTTGTCAAAATCTCCTTTATAACCTGATCTAAATATTCATATGAATTAATCGATATTCCTTCTAAGGACTTTAATTCTTTAGTATTTCGAGAGGGAATAAGTGCGGATTTGAATCCTAATTTCTTTGCTTCCTGAATTCGTTTTTCAATATGTCCAACACTTCTTATTTCACCGCCGAGCCCAACTTCACCGATGATAATCGTTTGATTGTCAATGATTTTATCAAGAAGACTTGAAGCAATTGCAGAACAAACTGCAAGATCTGCCGCCGGTTCTGTTATTCGAATTCCTCCTGCTATGTTCACAAAAACATTTGCTGCCGAAACACGAACGTTCGCTCTTTTCTCAAGTACTGCAAGTAAAATTGAAAGCCTTCTTTGATCGAATCCATTTGAAACTCTTTGCGGATAACCGTAATTGGATGGTGTTACAAGTGCCTGAACTTCTAGAAGAATTGGTCTCGTTCCTTCTATACTTGATGTAACAACAGAACCGGGAGTTTGTTTTTCTCTTTCACTTAAAAATAATTCACTCGGGTTATTGACTTCACGCAGTCCATCTTCATGCATTTCGAATACACCAATTTCATTTGTACTGCCGAAACGATTTTTTTGTGCGCGCAGAATCCGGAATGAATGGTTTGATTCACCTTCAAACTGAATGACTGTATCAACTATGTGCTCAAGTAATTTTGGCCCGGCTATCATTCCTTCTTTTGTTACGTGCCCGATAATGATTACACAGTAATGTTTCTTCTTGGCTTCTTCCATAAGTAGAGCAGTACATTCTCTGATTTGTGTAATCGTTCCGGGTGAATTATCCAGCTCACTTCTGTACATCGTTTGAATTGAATCAATCACAACCACAGAAGGAGATAATTGGTTGATCGCACCGATTATATCCGAAAGGTTTGTTTCTGCATGAACAAAAAATTCAGAAGATTTTATTTTCAATCTGCTGGCTCTCAGTTTTATTTGTTTCTCCGATTCTTCTCCGGTTGCATAAAGAACTTTTCTATTGATGTTAGCAGTTGCCTGCATTGCAAGTGTTGATTTTCCAATTCCCGGATCTCCTCCCAGAAGAATCACAGAACCCGGCATCAAACCTCCACCAAGTACACGATCGAATTCAGTTATTCCCGTTTTAATTCTGTCTTCTTCATTTGCTGAAATAGAATCAATTGTATTTATCTCGTATTTTGATTTTGAGATGACCGGCTTTCGTTTGGAGGTTTCAATTATTTCTTCAATAAAAGAATTCCAGCTTTCACATTCCGGGCACTTACCCAACCAGCGAAGTGACTCGTAACCGCAGTTTGAGCAGATGTATTTTATTCTTGTTTTAGACATTTTCCAAAGTCAAAAAATTAAAACTCAAAATTCAAAATATTTTTTTGACTATTGACATTTGAATTTTTAATTATTGAATAAAGACACTTAAAATTTTCTCAACCTTGCTTATCGCAGCCGGAATACCAGAGATGTCTTTCCCTCCTGCGGTTGCAAGATGAGGACGACCACCACCACCACCGCCAACAAGTTTTGCAAGTTCACCAACAATTTTTCCGGCACTTAGTTTTTTTTCTTTAATCAAATCATCGCTGACAACAGCAACAATTCCAACCTTATCTTCGATTTGGGAAATAAGAACACCAACCCCGCTTCCCATCTGATTTCGTAATTCATCACCGAAAGATTTAAGTTCATCCATGTTATCCGCTATAACTTTCCCTTTAAATATTTTTATTCCTTTTTCTGAAGAATTTAAAGAAAGAATATGATCGAGCTGACCAAGTTTTTCTTTCAGCCTGAGATCTGATATTTCTTTTTCCATTTTCTTTTTAGTATCGAGAAGTTCATCAATCCGGTGGCTGAACTGCTTCATATGTTCAAGCTGTGATTGAATATATTTTTCAACTCCGGCTCCGGTAACTGCTTCAATTCTTCTCACACCGCTGGCAACAGATGCTTCACTTGTTATCTTGAACAAACCAATTTCAGATGAATTTTTTACGTGAGTGCCGCCGCAGAATTCCATAGAAAAATCACCGAACTGAACAACATTAACTTTGTCACCGTACTTGTCACCAAAAAACATCAACGCCCCCATTTTCTTTGCTTCATCAAATGGAATATTTCTATGATGAATCATAGGAAGGTTTCGTCGTAATTGTTCATTCACTAAAATTTCAATATCCCGTAATTCCTCCGGACTTGGTTTGGTGAAGTGAGTAAAATCAAACCGAAGATGATCCGGTCCAACGTACGAACCAGCCTGCTGAACATGATTACCAAGTATTTTTCTCAGTGAGGCATGCAGAAAATGAGTAACAGAATGATTTCGCATGACATCCCAGCGATGTTTGGAATCTACTTCAGCAGTTAACTCAATTTCCGGTTGAAGTATTTTCCCGGGATCATTTTCAATCACGTGAACAATTTTATTTTCAACTTTCAGCAAATCAATGACACTAAATTTATTTTCTTTAGTAATTAATAAACCTTTATCATCAACCTGTCCGCCGGCTTCCACATAAAAAGGAGACTTATCGAGAATAATTAATTCAGCATTACCATCTCGTCTTAATCCAGTGATCTTTGAATGGGATTCGAGTTCATCGTAGCCGGTAAATTCAGTTGGCTGATTGCTGGAGAACTGAAATCCTTTTGTATCATTCAACGCAACATTTACGGAAGCGAATTTTTCTTTTGTTGCTTCCCGTGCTCTGTCCTTCTGTTGATTCATCAACTCATTGAATTTAACTTCATCAATTGAAAATTCTTTTTCAACTGCCATTATGTTAGTCAGGTCAACCGGAAAACCAAACGTATCATAAAGCCTGAAAACATCTTCGCCGGGAATTTGTTTTTCTTTTTTCTTATTCAGCTTTTCAATTATTTCTTCGAATAGCTCAATGCCTCTATCCAGTGTTGCATTGAAACTTTCTTCTTCACCTTTAATTACTTTTTTAACGTAGTCTTTTTTCTCTTTTATTTCGGGGAATACATCTCCCATCGTTTGAACTAATACATCAACAATTTGATATAGAAATGGTTCATTTAAATTAATTTTTCTTCCATATCTGGCTGCTCTGCGCAAAATTCTTCTTAATACATAACCACGACCTTCATTTCCCGGAACAGCTCCATCAGCAATTGCAAAAGTTAATGCACGAATATGATCAGCGATTACTCTGGTTGCAATTTTAATTTCTTCTGATTTCTCTTTCGCTTCAGCATAAAGATCTTTTTCAATTTTAATTTTACTCAGCTTAATTATTTCTTCAATTATAGGATAGAAAATATCAGTGTCGTAATTAGAATTTGTCTTTTGAAGAACCGCACAAATTCTTTCGAACCCCATCCCAGTATCGACATGTTTAGCCGGAAGCTCGTGAAGTTTTGCATTTTCATCACGGTTATATTGAATAAAAACAAGATTCCAGATTTCAATGCACTCAGGAGTACCTGCATTTACATATTCCGGGTTTTCAAAGTCATCGCCAACATTTATATGAATTTCCGAGCATGGACCACAAGGACCTGTATCACCCATTTCCCAGAAGTTATCTTTCTCCCCAAACTTTAAAATGTGTTTTGGATTTATATCCGTTTTTGTTTTCCATAAATTGAAAGCCTCATCGTCATCTTTGTAAACTGTTGCCCATAATCTTTCTTTCGGAAGCTTCCATATTTTAGTAAGCAGTTCCCATGCCCATTCAATTGCTTCAGCTTTGTAGTAATCACCAAAAGACCAGTTGCCGAGCATTTCAAAAAATGTGTGGTGATATGTATCGTGACCTACTTCCTCGAGATCATTGTGTTTACCGCTAACACGAATACATTTTTGAGTATCAACAGCTCGTGTATAATCTCGTTTTCCGTTTCCGAGAAATACATCTTTGAATTGATTCATACCTGCGTTTGTAAATAGCAAAGTTGGATCATCAAATGGAACTACGGGTGAAGAGTGAACTATTTTGTGATCTTTATCTTTAAAAAAATTAAGAAACTGATTTCTTATTTCATTTGAAGTCATTTTATCCTTTATCAATTAACTTATCAGTAAAAATAATAAAATCGATTGTAAGCTTAAATTAGAAAGGTATTAATGTTAGACCAGCGTTTATTACGGTGAATAATTAATTGTGTTTTGTGAGATAAAATATTGTTGAAGGGACAACTCTTCCTGAATAGCCAATAGTGGTTGAGGTGGCGACACAAAGCTATATATCTTCCTCTTCCTGCGGTCAATTTTTCAGCAAATAAGTAATAAAATTACGACATCCAAATTTTCATGTTGCTTTTCAATGGATTGTGAGAGATTTCCAATGGTACTCAAATTGCTTGAATTTTTCAAAATTTGAGCATTAATATGAATGTTAAAAGTTGAATTAGTGGTAACAATAAACAATAAAAAAATATTATTGACAATCCTGATAAAAATGATCATAACATTACCATTCGGGGGAAAGATATAAATGGAAAATAAAAAAAGTATAGAGTTAATAACACTTGAAGTTCTTGGCTCGCTTGATGCTGATGACAGAAATAATTTGCAATTTCTAAAAGAGACTGATGAAAACTTTCCCTGGAAAATTCAGGCGGAATTTCAAAATCTATCTGCACTTTTGCCATCAATATTAAAAATCACAGAGCAGCCATCAGCAGTTGCAAAAGAAAGAATGATAAATAAACTCAGTCAAATTGTTACTCCAATTGCTGCAAATAATCAGACAAACAAATACATTATTAACTCAGTAGAAAAGCATAGCGACAATGATCATCTGGAAGAAATTCTGAATAAGAATAAAATCGACTGGGGATCTTTAGCTGTATCTAAACAAATGCCGCAGCACAAATCAGTTACAGGGTATGAAGAAGTTAAACCAAAAGTTCCTGTGAGCAGGGAAGATTCAGTAAAAATTGAAATCACCAAAGCAGCACAAGAAAATGAAAAGCTACCTGAGGTTTCTGAAGTCGAATTTGATGATGAAATAGAAAAAAGAAATACATCATCTTCAAGGCTTAAGAAATATGTTATAGTTTCAATAATCCTGTTTGTAATTTCATTGAGTTTGTTCGGTTACCTTTTCATATTTAATCAATCAGATACGCAGAAAACATTGACTGAAAAAAAAGTAGATGAAAATATTATTTCTGCACCGGTTGAGGAATTCTTCTATAATAATGTCCAGGAACCAGAAAGTTCGGTATCTGCTTCTGATGTTCAGACAATCGAAAATGAAAATAAGGTTGAAACAAAAGCCGAAACTAAAACTGAACCTGAACTGAATAATAAAAACAAAAATTTACTGCCCAAAGCACCACCAAAGGTACCTGATTCAATTGATGAAAAGCAGATTGTAACAACACAGATTTCTTCAACACTGGATGTAAAAGAAAAAGAAGAAATTTCAGCTCCATTGCCTGAAGAGGTAATTGAAGAAAATGAAGAGCCAACCTACTTTGTTGCTGTGGAAGAAATGCCACAACCGATTGGTGGTCTTCAGGGGATTCAAAAATTAATTCAGTATCCTGAAATCGCAAAACGAGCCGGGATTCAGGGAAAAGTATTTGTCAAAGCATTCATCGATGAAAATGGAAATGTGATTAGTGCTGAAGTTGTAAAAGGAATTGGTGGTGGATGTGATGAAGCTGCACTTGATGCTATTTTTAAAACTAAGTTTACTCCAGGTAAACAACGGGGAAAACCAGTCAAGGTACAAGTTACAGTCTCAGTATTGTTTCAACTTTAAACAGAAATTTTTCAAAGTTTTCTGTCAGTTATTTTAACAACCCATCGGTCGTTAGTCGATATTTTTACTGTCTTTTCTGCATTACAGCTATTTAAAGCTTGAAAATTATGTGGTACTTAAATTGCTACATTTTTTTGGCTATTTGATTTAGATTTTCATACAAAAAAACTGAATAAGGAGAATGGAAATTGAGTGAAAGAAATACCTTAACAGATGCTGAAATTATGTTCAAAGTTGCAGGCTATGATTCAAAAGCTTTAGAGCAATTGTACGACAGATATGCCCCATTACTATACTCATTAATTAAAAAAATTGTAACCGATAGAGAAACTGCTGAAGAAATCCTTTCGGATGTATTTGTGATTATCTGGAGACATATTGACCAATTCGATTTTACTACTAATAATATATATACATGGCTGGTAACGATTGCACGAAATAAAGCAGTTGATGCATTGAACAGAAAATTAGGAAAAAATCTGCCAGAGTATTCAGAAGATTATGAAAAAGAATTCATTCTTCCGAAACTATCTCCCGAAATTCATCCAATTGAACAGGAAGAAGTTTTGAGTAATAAAAGCAGAATGGAGAAAGCATTAAATAGTCTAACCGAAGCACAAAAATATGTTCTCGAATTAAGTTACTATGGCGGGATGGACCAGGGAGAGATAGCTGCAAAGTTGAATATTCCAACAGTAACAGTTAAATCCAAGCTGCAGGTTGCGATTGGAAATCTGATGCAGAAACATTCAGAGGTAAAGTAGTTTTATGGAAAGAAAAAAAATAGTTGAGCTCATTAAGCTTGAGGTTTTAAGTTGTCTGCAGGAAAAAGACAGAGAAACTTTGCAATCGCTTAAATTAACTAATGATGATTTTCCCTGGAAAGAACTTGCTGAATATCAGCACATCACGGCTCTTCTTCCATCTGTTCTAGAAATTTTAACTCCAGCCAGCGATCTGAAAGATAAAACAGCTTTAAAACTCTACAATATAAGAGACGAAATCAAAGCTAAATTAGAAGTTAAAAAAGCTTTAGAAACTGTTGCTATACCACTTGAGGAAAATATTGAAATAGAAGCCAAAGCAGAATTCGGAGAAGTAGTTGAAGTTGGTGAAAAAGTTGAAGTTGAAGAGCGTGTTGCTGTTGCAGCCGAATCGACAAATCAATTTAGCGGAATTGAGCCAACGTTAGCAAAGGATGATTCATTTAAAATCAGCAGTAACTTCAGGGAAAAAAGTGAAACCGAAAATATATTCCAGCAAACAAGAGGTTTTGCTGAATCCGTTGTTACAAAACATCCGCCAGATAAAGAGATGGTTGAGAAGATTATAAAGGACTACTTTAATTCCTATTTAGTACACGAATTTGAATCAATAAAACAAAGTATTAAGAAAAACAGGTTACTGGGTTTTATTTTTTTCGCCATTACTTTGATACTGATTGGTGTGATATTCTTTATTAAATAATATTCGTCAAGAAATAAATTTTAAAACCTGCCTTACAGGATAACTTCAACTCAATATCCTGTCATTTTTTCCGGAAAAGAAAAATCAGAAATGCCAGAATGATAATTGCTGGCCAGAGATAGTTTAGTACCGGCAACACAGAGTGCAGAAATGATTTAATATTCCAGCGGCTGTTCATTAGAAGATAAATTATACCCGATAATAAGCAAACCAGTGAAATTATCAGAAAATATTTTTTTATCGAAGTTACTATGTAAAACATTAACAATCCTGCACCAGCAAAAATCAAGACTAAAGGTATGATAATTCCATCACCAAGGTTCAGAGAAAAATTTTCTGAGATTAAGAAGTAAGTTCCTAAAAGAAAAATGACGGAGCCGATAAATACGGGGAAACCGTTTTGTTTGATCGATTGATCATAAACAGTTAAAATACCTGCTGCTATCAAAGAATATGAAAGCAAATCACTTATCGTTAAAGACAGAATTCCCCAAAAAGAAAGTAAGGCAGAGATTACAATGAATAAAATTATAGTAAGTATGAATTCAGTCAGTCGCATTAAAGTATTCTCTGTCCCATGCTGGAAGCTACAAGTTCTGAAGTAAAAGCGGCGCTTTGATTTTTATGATCCAGTATGGGATTAACTTCAGCAATTTCTAAAGATGACATGCAGCCACATTCAGCGATTGTTTCCATTAGCAGATGGGCTTCACGATAGCTTAATCCACCGGAAACAGGAGTCCCAACTCCGGGTGCAACAGAAGGATCAACACTATCCAGATCAAAGCTAATATGAATATGATCTACTTTTTCGCGGAATTGTTTAAGCACTTTAGCTATTATTCGGTGTATCCCCAGCTTGTCTATATCATTCATTGTATAAATCGGAACATTAAGTTTTTTGATATTGATTTTTTCTGCTTCATCAATACTTCTGATTCCAATCAGTGAACAATTTTCCGGATGAAGTTTCGGTGAAAACCCAAAGAAGTTGACAAGTTCATCAGAACCTAATCCCAGCAAAGCAGCAAGAGGCATTCCGTGAATATTTCCAGACGGACTAGTCTCATCTGTATTTAAATCGCTGTGAGCATCAATCCAGATAACACCAAGTTTTAATTTTCTGTTTTTACAATAAGAGGCAATGCCTGAAATTGTGCCAAGTGCCATTGAATGATCTCCTCCGAGACAGAGCGGGAATTCTCCCCTCTCTAAAACCTTTTCTACTTTTTCAGCCAGCAATCTTGAGGTTTTAATAATCTCATCAAGATATTTCAATTTTGGATTTTTAATTTTTTGTTTTTCCATTATTTCAATTTTTATATCACCGAGATCATTAACTTTGTATCCTAATGTTTCAAGTTTGCCTTGTAACCCTGCAATTCTTAAAGCAGAAGGACCCATATCTACACCGCGACGATCTGCACCAAGATCCATCGGAAATCCGATTATAGAAACATTTTCTTTTATGATACTTTTCATTCTTAAAGATGAATTTAATTCAATATGCATTGACAAAATAATTATAAAGCAGTACATAGTCCAAAAAGTTCACTTCAACAGACGAAACTATTCAGTATATTTTGTTCAAAGATTATAAAGTTTAACTCAGATCAGCATCTTAAATGCAGTATGCAATACAAAGAAGAACCTTTTATAAGCGTTGGTATTCTTACCGATAAAAAAATAAGATTTGAATTGTACGGTGATTTTCAGGTAGTTGGCTCCAGAGATAATTTCAGCGGTGTATATACTGCTGAATTAAAGAATGACAGAATCTTTTGTAAAAGCAGTAAACATGAAATAGAAGGTTTCAATCAGATAGAGTTTATCCCAACAGATCCGATATCCGAGTCATTTCTTCTTCGTGATGTAATTATTGGAAGCAAATTCCACTGGGAGCGAAAAGAGAAACAAAGATTTATTTATTCGCTGATTCTTGTCAAATCCGGAGATGAAATTGTAGCAATAAATCATATTCCGATTGAAAGATATTTAACGAGTGTGATTTCCTCAGAAATGAGCGCAAAAAGTTCTGTTGAGCTGTTAAAAGCTCAGGCAGTTATTGCAAGAAGCTGGGTGCTCGCTCAAATTGAAAGATCAGAAAAGTTAAAAGGGGATAAAGAAATACATGAAACATCTCTTGAATTAAAAGACGAATTGATAAAGTGGTATGATCGGGAGGACCACAATCTGTTTGATGTATGTGCTGATGATCATTGTCAGCGTTTCCAGGGAGTTACGAAAATAATTTCAGATTCATCTTTCATCGCAATTGATCAAACACGAGGAATTGTACTTTTGAGCGGTGGCAGTGTGTGTGATACAAGATATTCAAAGTGCTGCGGTGGAATTACTGAATCATTTGAAAACGTTTGGGAACCGATAAGACATCCTTATTTGACTTCAATTGTAGATTACAAATTTGAACCGGAAAATTTTAACCTTGATTTTTCGGATGAATCCAATTCAGAAAAATGGATAAAAGAAAAACCGATAGCGTTTTGCAATACTTCTGATAAAAAAATTCTTTCTCACATTCTTGTGGATTACGACCGGGAGACAAAAGATTTTTACAGGTGGAAAGTTGAATACACTCAAAATGAAATTACTGAACTAATTAATCTGAAAAGTGGAATTAATTTTGGGAATATTATTGATTTGATTCCTGTAGAACGCGGTGACTCAGCCAGAATTGTTAAATTAAAAATTATTGGAACAAACAAAACATTAACTGTTGGAAAAGAATTAGAGATAAGAAGGCTGCTTTCAAAAACTCATTTATACAGTTCAGCTTTTATTGTAAATAAAATTGGAAAAGATATACCGGAAAAATTTGTTTTATATGGTGCTGGTTGGGGACATGGAGTTGGAATGTGCCAGATCGGTGCTGCTGTTATGGCGGAAATGGGTTATAACTTTGATGAAATTCTGCTGCATTATTTTAAAAATTCAGAGTTGAAAAAAATTTACTGATTAGTTGTAATGAAGATACTTTATTCCTGCCTATCAAAAAGTTGGGGTGGACTTGAAATGTTTACACTCACTTCAATCCAGCAGCTTTTAAAAAGAAATATCAAAGTTGAACTTATATGTTCAGCAGATTCAAGAATTCATATTGAAGCTAATAATTTTGGTATTATACTTCATCCGGTAAAAGCCAGCGGTTATTTTCATCCGCTTACCACAATCAGACTTGCACTCCTGATAAAACAGAATAATTATTCTTTAGTTCACACACAAGCATCAAAGGACTTGTGGCAGATTGTTCCTGCACTGGAACTTGCCAACAGGAAAATTCCTCTGTTTCTTACCAAGCAGGTTGGTTCGTTTATAATTAAAAAAGATTTCTTACACAGGCATCTATATCAAAGAGTAAAAAAGATTTTTGCTATCAGCACAGCAATTAAAAAAAATGTTCAAGACACAACTCCGGTGAAACCCGAATCTGTTATTGTAATCTCTAATGGTATAGATATTAATAGATTCAATCCCGAAAAAGTGGATGCTTCCAAAGTTAGAAATGAATTTAATATTGGTGAAAAGGAAATTGTCATTGGCATGCTTGCCAGATTTACTCCAGGTAAAGGTCACGAAGAATTTCTTCTTGCCTGTAAAGAATTAAACAGAGAATATTCCAATCTCAGGTTTTTAATTGTCGGAGAAGCGAGCAGAGGTGAATCAGAGTATGCTTACAAGATAAAACAACTTGCAGGAGAATTTGGTTTGAACAATGTGATATTTACAGGTTATCGCAGCGATACACCGGAAGTATTTTCTGCAATGGATATATTTGCATTTCCATCTCACTCAGAAGCGTTTGGACTTGCACTTGTCGAAGCAATGGCAATGAAAAAACCTTCAGTATGTTCAAATGCTGAGGGTGTGCTTGATATAGCTGTTGACGGTGTAACATCTTATTTGTTTGAAAATAAAAATGCTGAAGATCTTAAAACTAAATTGAAATTGTTAATTGATTCCGCTGAAACACGAATCAGGTTTGGTGAAAATGCCCGGAAAAGAGTCGTCGATAAATTTGATATTGATTTAATAACAGGTAGAGTTATGAAAATTTATGAACAAGAAACTGAAAATATTTAGCGAACGATGAACTCGTACCAAAAAATAACAGCACTAATCTTTTCGTTCAACTATGATTTATCACAACAAATAGTTAATAGCTTAAAAAGTTTAGCAAGCATTGAAAAAATTATAGTTATTGATAAAAATAAAATTGATGGCAACAATTATACTTCAGTCCAGACTGATTACCTTTTTGGAAATCAAATAATCCGCCAAATAATAGAAACTGCATCAACAACTTATTTATTATTTCTTAATGGAAACAGACGGATTGAGATTACAGAAGACACAATCGCAAAATTTATTTCCAAAGCAGAGCAATCGGACTCAGGTTGGATTTATTCAGATTATTATGAAAAGCAAAAAGATAAATTCTTTCTTCATCAATTAATTGATTATCAGCAGGGAAGTATAAGAGACGATTTTGATTTTGGTTACTGTTGTTTAATCAATACAAGTATTGCAAAAAGATATCTGCAAAATTTGTATGTTCAACAAACAGTGTTACGTTATTCCGGGTTGTATGATTTAAGACTTACACTTTCCAGATATGCTAAAGTTACCAGAATCCCCGAACCACTTTATTCTGTTATTTTAAGTTCCGATGAAGATGAAGTAAATAAACTGTTCGACTATGTTGATCCACGAAACAGAGAAGTGCAGATTGAAATGGAAAAAGTTTTCACTCATCATTTAGAAGAAATTAATTCATTTATTCCTTTCCGGAATAAAAAACCAGTTAATTTTAGCAGCTCTTTCCTTTATGAAGCATCAGTAGTAATCCCGGTCAGGAATAGAGTAAATACAATTTCTGATGCAATAAAGTCTGTCTTAAATCAAAAAGCAAATTTTAATTTCAATGTCATTGTTGTCGATAATTATTCAGAAGACGGAACAACTGAAAAGATAAAAAGCATTACTGTAAAAGACGACCGCGTTATTCATATCATTCCGGAACAGACTGATTTGAGAATCGGAGGCTGCTGGAATGAAGCAATCTTTCACTCCGAATGTGGAAAATTTGCTGTGCAGCTTGATAGCGATGATCTATATTCAAGCGAAAATTCTCTGCAGAAAATCATTAATAAATTTTATGATGAAAACTGTGCGATGGTCATCGGTAGTTATAAACTCACTGATTTCAAATTGAATGAAATACCTCCCGGACTTATTGATCATCGTGAGTGGACGGATGAAAACGGACATAACAATGCACTCAGGATTAACGGTCTTGGCGCACCGAGAGCTTTTTATACTCCCATTATAAAAGAAATAAAATTTCCCAATGTAAGTTATGGTGAAGATTATGCTGTTGGTTTGGCTGTTTCCCGTCAATACAAAATTGGAAGAATTTATGAGCCTATTTATCTCTGCAGAAGATGGGAAGGAAACACAGATGCATCTTTAACAATAGAGAAAATCAATGCAAATAATTTTTATAAAGATTCGCTCCGAACAAAAGAAATTCAACTTCGTCAGGCGATAAACAGGAAAGCACACTGATGAGATTAATTGAAAAGAAAAATTTAGAAGATCCTCAGATTAAATTCTTAATCGATAAACATGATTATTCTTCCGCAGCAGAATATTTGTTTAAATCTCAGTTGAGTAATTGGCTGCTGATGAAGAATAATTATGAGATGCGTGATAAAGTAAAGACAAAATCTTTTTGGTTCGACAGTTTCAAGATGATAGTTCAGTTTAACTCTGAAAGAATAAAATCAACATCAGCGAAAGTGGATGACACTACAATAAAAAGAAGGAAGTGCTTCCTTTGTCTAGAAAATCTTCCTGATGAACAAAAAGGAATTTTACTGCCGGATGATTTCATTCTTTTGTGTAATCCGTATCCTGTTTTTCCAGAACATTTTACAATCAGTTCAATTCAACACCAGCCTCAGAGAATATTTAATTCAATCAATTCGTTTCTTGAAATTAGCAGTTTGTTTCCCTGTTATTGTTTAGTTTATAATGGACCTGCTTGTGGTGCTTCAGCACCGGATCATCTTCATTTTCAGGCAGGAACAAAAAATTTTATCCCTATTGAAAATGATATTCAGCAGTTAAAAAATGATTTTGGCAGGATAGTTCAGGACGATGAATCTGTTACTACTTCTTTTATTGATGATGGTTTGAGAAAAATAATTTTTATTGAATCAATGGATAAACTCGAAATTGAAAAAGCATTTCACTTAATTTATAAAAACTATCAAAAACTTGTCGGTGTTAATCCTGAGCCAATGATGAATATTTTAAGCTTTTACCATATTGATTTTGGATGGTACCTGATAATTTTTTTGAGAAACAAACACAGACCAGAATGTTTTTATAAAAATGATCCTGAAAAAATATTAATTAGTCCGGCAGCAATTGATATTGGAGGAATTGTAGTTACTCCCAGGGAAGAAGATTATATAAAGATTGATAAAAGTATTCTCAGCCAAATATTTAATGAAGTATCTCTTGATAAAAAGACATTTCTTTTACTGGAAGAAGAAATTAAAAAGGATCTAAGTTAATCAATCAATCCTGATGGTGTTTGAGGAGTTGAATTCAGCTCATTAAAAAGTTCCCATTTCCGTGCGAGGTTATCCTTCGTTCCACCATTTCTTTCAATATAATTGTTAATTATTACATTACCTGTGTGGTAGGTAACAACGTAACTTCTGTATGTTTCAATGAATGATAGATATTTCTCTGCTCTCTCTTTTGTCATTAACTGAAACTTTTGTATCCAGGCAAGAGTTTCTTCTTTTGTCCAATCACCGTTTAGATAATTTTTTGCAGCAAGAATTGATGAACCATCAAGTTTATCCTGCAGCTCAAGGGCTTTGAAATACACATCGGCATCAGCAGTATCAAGCTCTGCAATTGGGAACAAAACCTCTTTTTCAAATCTTCTCCGTTCATTGCCCGGAAAAAGTAATTCCTCGCCATAGACAGCTAATCCTTCGGCTATTAAAGACTGAGGAGAGTAAAGAGGATATACAGTGTATTCCATCCAGCCTTTATCTTTCACCAGATTTTTTTCCATAAGAATATTGTAAACATGATGTCCTGGGTATCCTTCGTGCGCAGCAAGTCCTACGGCTCGATCAATGTAAACAGGAAAATCGACTGCAACCTGAATTACACTAAACAGGTTTCCCTTGTACCAGTTATATGCGCCCCATGGTTTTTGGGTTACATATTCGACTTTAAATTTTTCGCCAGCAGGCAGATTGATGAACTTACTTGTTCTGCTTTTGCATTCTTTAATTGCCGCATCAAACACATCAGCAATTTTGTTTTTTGGTATTTCAAATTTGTGCCTGAGGTTTAAATACCTTTCGATAACATCACCTTTACCCGGCAGGATCTTGTCAAGTTCATCCAATATGTTCTGAAAAATTTTTTCATCTGTTTGAAGAGGTGAAACATCATAAAAAGCTCTTGACTCAAGGTTGAACGGAAGTAAGGAACCATTTAAAACAATAATTTTTGTTTTTACTGCAAAAAGTTGTTTGTATAAATATCTATATCTGAGAGTTTCAAGTTCTGTTGCATTGTATTCACTTAAAAGTTCAAGTTCATTTAAAAGAGAATCGGCAGAGGAGATTAATTTTAAATTTGCAGTTGAATCAAATGGAATGTTTCCCTCTTTGGGTTTCCATTCTTTCGGTCCGTAATATGCATCAACAAAGTTCGGATCGTATTTCCCAACTTCGAGGACCAGCTTAACATATCCTTCGGCAATTGAATTCATTTTTATTTCGAGATCACTTTTCAGTCTCTGTTCTTTTTTTTCGCTGCAGGATACAACAAGTATGATAGCAATCATCCCCAAAATTACTTTTTTCACTTTTATTCCTTTTAAAATCAAATAATGATTTAATTTTCAAATGTTAACTTAACAAAACGTCTTAAATGATTTAGTGCAATTTAGTTAACTCAATTAATGCATTGAGTGTTTTTAAATTTCTTGTAGTTCCGAAAACTTTAAGTTTACTCTCGAAAAAATTATTATTTAGTTTTGCTTTGCCATAACCATTCGGCACGAAAAGATAAATACATTTCCCATCAACGATATATTCTTCCGGAAAATATTCGGTAGCAATAATTCTGTTAACATTATCTTTTGAAGGAATTGAGGAAAGAAAAATGATATAAAGTTTGTCAGATTCCTTTTTCATTTGTATGAATGGATTGCTTAAAATCACTTTATCAAGTTCTCCCGGAGTCAAAACAATTGCGTGAACGTCAAAGCCGAATTTCTTTTTTATTGCCGAGGAAATATTCTGGCTAATTTTTCCGGATAATTTTTCTTCGCTTGAAAAAATTATATTTCCGCTTTGTATGTAAGTTTGAACATTCTGCAAACCGGTTTTTTCAAACAATGTTTTCAACTCGGACATTTTGATTAGCTTTTGTCCGCTTACATTAATTCCTCTCAGCAATGCAATATATTTTTTCATTATTCTAATTTCAATATTCTGTACCCAATACCTTTTAAAGCGAACGAAATACTACCATCTTTAACTTGTAAAGAATCAGCAGATATAACATCGTTTGCAGTCTTTATGTTATAAATATCCGGAAGAGTAAGGTTGACTTGCTGTTCCTTTTCGCTCTTGTTCAGGATGACAAGTATCCTTTCGTTCAAGTCTGATCGTAAATAAGCATAAATGTTTTTATCCGCCTGAAGAGTGAGGAAATCTCCGTAACGTAATGATGAATGATCACTTCTGGAGTGAATTATTTTGCTCACATCTTTGAAAGTCTGCTTTTCATATTCATTCAGATCATTATCGAATCTCATCATCCTTCTGTTATCAGGATCAGAAGCTCCGGTCATTCCGATTTCATCACCATAATAAATTACAGGAACTCCGGGAATTGTTAAAATGTATGCAAGATGTAATTTGAGTTTATCATAACTTGAAGGATGGTCAACCTTTGGCGGATTTGTCCACGCAAACTCACTTGCTCTGCCGTCATTTATTTCAAGATCTCCATCAGCATAAGCCATATAACGGATTTTGTCATGACTGCTTACAAGATTTCCCATCAAATGATTTACGCCATATACCTGAAAAGTTTTCTGCATCTGGTTGTCGAGCAGTTCAAATGAAATTTCCGGGTTGAGAAAAACCGGAATTGCTGTATCGTACAAATTAAAATTGAATTGAGAATTCAATTGCCCGTTGTTTACGTATGAACTAATGAGATCAAATCCCCCGAAAGTTTCGCCAATTTGAAAAACCTGAGTCTGATCAGGCACTTCGATTTTTTCTTTTAACTTTTTTGTGAGCAGACGCCAAAACTCATTCGGAACATGCTTGACTGCATCGTGCCTGAATCCATCAGCATTAGTTTCTTGCAGCCACCAGATTGCATTATCTGTCATTGTCTCCAATGCTTCTTTCGATTTTGTATAATCGAATGAGGGCATATATGGTTCAAACCAGGTAGTCAAACGATATTCATCCCAGAGGCGCAGATTTTTTCTTCCGTCTGGAAGTTCAAGATCTCCGAACCAATCACGATGCTCTTTCCATAGCGGGTTCTCTTCGTGAACATGATGAGCCACAAAATCAAGCAGTACTTTTATTTTATTTTTATGTGATTTAGTAATCAGCTCTTCTGCCAGATTCAAACTTCCAAAATGTTCTTCAACTCCCTGCAATGAAATTGGCCAGTAACCATGATAGCCTGTGTAATATCTGTGTGGTGGTGGATACTCACGATAAGCTTTGTTTGTGTTATCAACTATCGGAGAAATCCAGAAAGTGTTAATTCCGAGCAGATTAAAGTAACCTTCGTTTATTTTATTTATGATTCCCTGAAAATCGCCGCCGTTATAATTTGCAGGAGAAAAAAGAGAATCGTGTTTTATGGGATTATCATTTGTCGGATCACCGTTACTGAAACGATCAATCATAAGTGAATATATTATTGCATCATACCAGCTTTGTGGTGATTTTTTATTAACAGGTTGACCGTCAATTATTCTCGTTGATTGAATATTTGAAAACTTTCCGTTTTGTTTTACTGCGATTCTTATTAATCTTTTTCCTTCGATTATATCGTCATGGAACATTAAAGTTATTTTATTGCCATCGACTTTAATCAATGTCGGATTAATAATCTGATTATCAAGTAAAGCAACAATATTTGATTCATTGATACTGCCAGATGAATGATTTTCATAATAGTAATTGTACTCTTTTAACTGGTCGTCGGTTTCATAATTCAAGGAATGAAGATAAAGTCTGGCTTTATTATCCGAACTAATAATTATAACCGAATTATAATCTCCCAAACCATTCGGTACCTTAACCGGATTTTGCGGATCAATCAATTCTTTTCTGTCAACAAAAAATTTGTATTCATATCTGCCCGGATCGAGTGGAATACTTATCTCAAATATTCCGTTTTTATCGTCATCGCTCATAGGAAGACTTGATCTGTCCCAGCTATTGAATTGACCAAATAAGTTTACCTGCTTTGGTTTTCCTTTTGGTTTATAAGAGAAAAGATATTTTTTTCTTGGTTCAAGCTTGAATGGAATGTAATATTGCTGGTTATCACAAGAGAACTGTAAAAGATCCAGCCCTGTAAAACCCTCTTTTGCTTTTAACTTTAAAATGTTATTTACTGTATCGTGAACGATAATCAGATTTTCATTTGGAGAGAAAGTCAAATTGTAACTCGGTGCATAAAACAAATCGCTGATGACGACTTCTTTTTCAATTCCTTCTTCAAGATTGATTGGCTGGATTATATCAGTGATCTTGTTCGTGTGATTTTGTGAGCAGCCGAGAATGATTAAAAACAATATTGGGAGATAAAAAATATTTTTCATTTGAACCGGAGTTAAGTTGAACAATAATTTATGATTGGCTGAACAAAGTTAATGATATGAAATGAAAAATTCCTCAAACATCAGAGCAATATTGATTAAATGAAAAATTATTTTAGATGTTCATCAACCGCTACCGGAGCTGAAAGTAAAATAAGTTTTGTTTGTGGTGGAAGTCTTTTTGTTGCCTCAATCAGCTTCTTTTCAATTCTATTTTCTGATAATGCGTATCAATAGGTCTCTGTTCTGCGAGTGTGTGTCTGATCGAAACATCTCTGAACTACTCAGCGCAAAAAATCAATTCTCTATCTAATATTGTTCATAGAATTTCTATAAAATAAAAAAGCGAAGAACAATTACTTATCCTTCGCTAAAAACAAAATAAAAATGCCGGCTTATTTCAGGATTGCATCCTTAGCTGCTTTTGATACTCTGAATTTCAAAACTTTTCTTGCCGGAATAACAATCGATTCGCCGGTGGCAGGATTTCTTCCCATTCTCTGGTTTCTTTGTGCAACTTTGAGTTTACCAAGACCTGGTAATACAAATTCTTTTTTTGCTTCTTTGTATGAAAGTTTTACCAGCTCATCTAAAAACTGAGCTGAAACTTTTTTTGTGGTTTTTGTCTTGGCAGCAAGATGAGCAATGATTTGACTCTTCGTCATTGATTTAGCCATGTTGATCCCTCCGATTAAATGTTATTGATTATTACCTGCGAAAAATAATTAATATTTATTTGAAACAAAATTATTTTTTAAAATTAATTACCAGTAAACCCCTGTAAATACGGCTCAGGATGAGAATTGGCTTCACTGAGGTTTCAGTATATTACAGGTAAGATTTTTTGCTCTTTTATTATTCTCTATCTTGTCTATGTTAACTCAAGAATTTTTCTCAAAGTACAATTAATGTTAAAACTACTTTCATCATTCGTACTTTTCACAACTTTTATCTTTCCTCAGGATGTTGATTCCTTATTAAATCTTAAAAATTCAGCCAGTTCTGATACAAATTTTGTTGGAATTGCTGATTCAACAGCACATTCTGATTCGACTATTACAATAAACGCTATTGTTGATACACTCATCCCAATCCAGGGAATCCCGTTGACTGATGTGAGTACGATTATCAGTAAAAGAACCTTTTTGTTTGAAAACTACCGGTACGCAGGTGATTTGTTGAGATCTTTCAATTTGAATTTTATTAAGGACTTTGGATTTATCGGCTATCCAAATGAAACTTTTATTTACGGTGTGGGAAATAGTGGAATAAGCTATTTGCAGGACGGAGTTTTCTGGAATAACCGTTACACAAACTCGCTTGACCTTAACCTCATACAAAGTGAAAATATTGATTCGATTGAAATTGTTCCTTCTCCGCGCGGCTTTTTGTATGGACCATACAACAATCCGGTAACAGTTAATTTCATTACACGAGACTTTATCCCTCCGGTACCTTATGCAAGAATCAAGTATTATCAGGGCCCTGATGGCGAGGCAATGATTGATGGAAAATTTTCTGCTATGATTGCGAAAAGATGGAATTACTCATTTCAATTGACGAACAGATCAAAAGATGAAACTTACGCGAATACTGATTTAAGTCTCTGGCAGTTTAATACAAAGCTGAAATATTTATTATCCAATTCAGTTAATCTTCAGGCATACTATTATTATGTTGATAAGGAACAAGGTCTGAATGGCGGAGTTGATTATGACAGTCTTTCAAGAAGCTCTGATGATCCGAACGCTGATCTTTACGACCCGATATTCGCACCGGTTGTTTCTCCAAATCAGAAGCTTGATATAATGCAGCATAATGTTGGATTAAGAACACTTGCAAAACCGTTTGATAATTCACAATTGGATTTGTCAATATATTACAGATATGGGCTTGATGAGTTGAGGGACGAACAAGACAGCATAAGTATTTCAAGAGATGTAGAGGAAAAAGTTTTTGGTGGACAAATTAATTACTACCAAAGAATCAGTTCTTTTTCATTACAATTGCTTTCATCTTACGAAAGTAATACCAATATGGATAAAAATCTAAAAATTCAGAATGGATTTCCATTTGATGAAAACTATGAAAATCTAACCAGTGACATTTTTAATATTGGAGGATTATTCACTTTATATTTACTCGATGATAACTTTCAAGCCTCAGCATTTTATAGATACAACAATTTAACTACTGAAAATTATTATAATTCGGGAAGATCGGGCATCGGAATTGATTTGAATTATAGACTAATTAATAAATTAAAATTTTATCTCGGTACCTCCAGTTATGAAAATTATAATTCTCAAGATGCAGGTTCCTTCGAAGCAGGTGCGATGTTCTACTATTACGATCTATTAATTGACTTCAAGTATTTTGATGCTCATTATAATTTATATACACCGGAAATATTTTATGGTCCAGTACCATTGGAAGTAACTACAACTCGCGAGGCAAAAGGTTTGGGTTTAACATTAAACTACAAATTTTGGTTACTTCTTTTAGAAACAAACACCTCGTATTACTTTAAGTATTCAAGGAGTGTTCCTGAATGGCAGTTCAGTGGTGGACTTTATGTGAACGATCTGTTCTTTGATGATAATCTGGATTTGAAAGCAGGATTCAGATTTTATTATACTGGTGAATTTTCTGGAGGATATTATTTATTTGAAGGTGGGGATATACGATCAAATAGAAGAGCTGATCCCACCAACAAACTCGATTTCAACTTAGCAGGTGAGATAAAAAAAGTTGCCATCTTCTATTTTCAGTGGGAGAATTTGTTTAACAATCTTTACTATACCACTCCGTATTATCCAATGCCGGAAAGAAATATTAAATTCGGTTTAGCGTGGGAGTTGTTTAATTAATGAGAATAGAACGCAGGTGACGCTGATTTAGCAGATTCCCGCTGATTTTAAAGTGATATTAACTTTTCAGTCAAAACTAATTTTATATTCGCTTGCAATTCAAAAATCATCATTCGTTAATCGTTGATCTTAATTCCAAAATATTTTTCACTTCAGAATTCGATATTCGATATTCGAAGTTCGATATTTATTATTCAATATAGATTCCGGATCAAGTCCGGAATGACAAATCATTAAAGACTTAGCATATCTTTAAACTTAACTGCCTGCCTTCGTGAGACTTCAACTTTGTGACCGTCTTTAAGTTTTACTAGTAATCCGCCGTTCAGCCACGGTTCGATTGAATCAACCCATTTTAGATTGATAATGTGTTTCCTGTTTGCACGGAAGAACACTTTAGTGTCAAGTCTTTCATCGAGATAATTTAGTGTGCGAAGAATTAGTGGTTTGTTGTCTTCAAAGAAAAGCCGAACATAATTTCCCTCTGATTCAAGTAATCTTATTTTTTCCAATTTCACAAACCAGCAGCGATCACCATCTTTAACAAAAACCTGGTCACTTTCTGTAAGGATTTCTTTATCAGTTTCAACAGCAACTTTCTTTCTGGTCTTTTCAATCAACTTGTTTACTGTTTCTTCAAGTCGTTTAGGTTCAATCGGTTTCAATAAATAATCGAGTGCATTGTATTCAAATGCTTTCAAGGCGTATTCATCATAAGCTGTTGTGAAAACAACTACCGGAACGCTGTCTAATTCTTCTAACAATTCAAATCCGGTTTTACCGGGCATCTGAATATCCAGAAAAATCAAATCTGGTTTCAGCTCGTTAATTTTTTCGAGCGCATCTTCTGCATTTACTGCTTCACCCACAATTTGTAAATCTTTGAAAGGTGTAAGAAGTCTTTTTAATTCTGTGCGTGCTAATCTTTCGTCATCAATTATTAAAGCTTTCATTAAATTTTCCTATTAATTATTTTGACTTGTGATCGGAATTTCTATTTCTGCGAGAACCTTGTCTCCGTTTTCATTAAAGATTGAAAAATGAGCATCATCGCCGAAGAGGAGATTGAGTCTGTGTTTCGTGTTGCTGACTCCAAATCCATTTGAACTTTTTAATTGCTCTTCACTGAAGTGACCGCTGTTCCGGATTTCAATTTTTAATTTTGGACCATCAGATGTTGTAATCATTTTTGTTTTTAACTGAACTTCACCGCCCTCAGTTCGTTTTGCAATTCCATGCTTTATACCATTCTCAATAAGTGTTTGAACCATCATAGGTGGTATTTCAACTTTGTGGGTATCGCGATCAATATCAAGTTTGTATTTAAGTCTGTCCTCAAATCTAATTCTTTCGAGATCGAGATAATTTTTTACGGTTTCAATTTCATCTTCAAGCGGAACCTTTTCCATTCTTTCCATCTGCAAAGAATAGCGAAGAATGTTTGATAATTTAGTTATTGCAACTTTTGCTGATTCAGGATCTTCCTCAATCAATGCACGAATACTGTTCATAGCATTGAACATAAAATGAGGATTCAACTGTGACTTCAATGTTTTCAATTCGTAATCTTTCACTGCAGCTTCCCATATCAGAGATTCAATCTCTTTCTTTTTGTAATTCTCCATGTAGTGAACAATAAAGTAAATCAGGCTCCATAGAAGAATAAGTATGCTGGTGTTTGTAATTCCTGCAATTGCTCTTGCAACATTATATTCATCTTGTTTGAACGTACCAACGAAATAACTTGCAGTAAAAACGAGAGAATAAATAATAATTCCGGTAATTATACTTGCGATCAGAACTCTTGGGATAGTATTTTTCAGTGGAAGTGAAAGCCAATTATTTTTTCTGATTACTCTGCGAAGAAGATGTGTGAAGAAAATTCCTAGCAAACCTAAAAATATCCAGACTAAAATTCTCTGCCAGCTTATTTCTTCGAATGAAGAGATGATGAACAGGTTTATCCCTACAAAAAAGTACCAGCCGAAAATCTGACTGACCCAATAAATTTGTTTGCGACTTAATCTCATTTCTTTTGAAGGGTGCTGCCCTTTTAAACTTTCCTGTAAACCTGCGTTTATTTTTTTCTCACTTCTCATCAAATATAATCTTATTGTTTGTCAAGATAAATCCTTCCCGAAAATGCGCGGACAGGACAAGTAAGCCCCGTTTACTTCACGGGGCTTGTCAGTTTTATAAATCAAAATTATTGAGTTAACCGGTGAGCGGCGGATAAATTTTTATAACAGGTTAAATAAAGTGATGGAAGGGTTTAACCTGTTTTCTGTTTTACTACAAATCCTTTTATTTATAACGAAAGTATATCATTATAAACTATAAATGCCATAAGAAGTAACAGAAGAACAAAACCGGTGTTGTTAATTGCAATTTTAACTTTAACGGGAATTTCTCTTCTTGTAATTGTTTCGATAATAATCATCACTAAATGTCCGCCGTCAAGAACAGGAAAAGGAAGAATATTAATTATTGCAAGACTGAGACTTAGAACTGCAAGAAAGAAAAGAAAACTTTCAAAACCAACATCAGCAGATTTTGCTGCAAGTTGCGCAATACGTACCGGTCCGCCAAAAGCTTTTCCGAATTCAACCTGTCCGCCGATAACTTTACCCGCAACACTGAATGTAACTTTTGTTAGATTAATGAGATCAACACCAGCAACATAAAACGATTCAAAAAATCCAAATGTTTTATACTCCGACTTTCCTTCAAAAATATCGTTGATCGCAATTCCGATCTTTCCATCACTACCGGGAGTTACAGCGAGAGTTAAAGTGTCATTTGTTCTAACAACTTTTGTTTGTAGTTCAACACCAGCATTCTTTGAAACAATTTCAATGAACTCTGATGAACCTCCCAAAACTTTGTCGTTTACAGAATAAATAATATCACCGGAAAGCAGACCAGTTTTTTCAGCAGGTGAATCTTTCATTACATCAGCAACGTAAGGTTTGAATCCCTCAGGCACAATCATCTCTCCCTGCTTTTCAATATCCGGAATCATTTTGCGGGGAACGAATATATATTCTTCCACGCCGTTCCGTAAAACTTTTACGGTAAGATCTTCACCGATTGTGTTTATATAAATTTCATTTCTGATTTCATCCCAGTTTTCAACCTTTACGCCATTTATAGATTGTATAATATCACCTTTCATAAATCCAATCGAATCTGCAGCACTGTCTGTTCGAACATAACCGACAGTGGTTGTTAGTGTAACAGGTTTCCCTTTGAAAAAATTCGCTCCCCAGAAAATAATAACAGCGAGAAGTAAGTTCATCAAAACTCCGGCGCTTATTACAAAAGTCTTCTGCCAGAAATTTTTTGATCGGAATTCGTATGGCTGAGGTTCTTTGTTTGCAAATTCTGTGTCAAAACTTTCATCAACCATTCCTGCAATTTTAACATAACCGCCAAGTGGAAGTAGTGATAATCTGTAATCTGTATTTCCTTCACCATCAAAATCTTTTGGCAGATCTCCGAATGTGAATCCAGTTTTTTTATTGTATCCGAAAAGTCTTTTTCCAAATCCGATAGCAAAAACATCAGCACGCATTCCGCAAGCCTTTGCAGCAAGAAAATGACCAAGTTCGTGGATAAACACAAGTATCCCAATTGTTATAGCAAAATAAATTATATAATCCATTAAAAGAGTTTCTCCATTTTAAGTTAGCTTCATTACAAATTCTCTGGTGACTCTGTCACACTCAAATATTGTTTTTAAATCGGGCGATAATTTGTTTTCAATTTTATCCAAAGCTTTTTTTATTAACAAGGAAATATGTGAGAACTTAATTTCTTTATGTAAAAATTTACCTACCGCCACTTCGTTTGCAGCATTCAAAATACAAGCGGCAGTTCCGCCAGATTTCAATGCGTCGAAGGCAAGTTTTAGACATTCAAATTTACAAAAATCAGGCTCATAAAAAGTCAATGAACTGATAGAAGACAAATTTGTTCTTTCAAATTGATTCCTCATTCTTTCCGGAAAAGTTAATGCATATTGAATTGGCAATTTCATATCAGGCAAACCCATTTGTGCTTTCATGGAACCATCCACAAACTGAACCATCGAATGAATAATTGACTGAGGATGAATTACTATTTCAATTTTATCTGCCGGTAATCCAAACAACCAATGTGCCTCAATAACTTCCAGACCTTTGTTCATCATTGTTGCTGAATCGATAGTTATCTTGTTTCCCATTTTCCAGTTTGGATGATTCAGTGCTTCATCAACAGTTGCGGATTCAAAAAATGATTTGTCTTTTTCGCGAAAAGGTCCGCCTGAAGCAGTGAGAATTAATTTTTCAACTTCGTTTAAATTTTCACCAACAAGGCACTGGTAGATCGCACTGTGTTCAGAATCAACCGGAATTATTTCGGAACCATTTGCTCTGCATAAGTCAGTCACGATTTCGCCAGCAACAACAAGTGTTTCCTTATTTGCAAGTGCAATTCGTTTTCCTCTTTTAACAGCTTCAATAGTTGGAGCCAAACCGGCAAATCCTACCATCGCTCCCATAAAAATATCATACTCTGCCTCAACAGCAGCTTTAACTAATCCATCCTCGCCGACAAGCAAATTGCAGTTCTTTGGAATTTTTCCCGAGATATTTTTTGCGCATTGTTCATCTTTTACCGCAACTACTTCAGGCTTAAACAATTTAATCTGTTCAAGCAATAACTCTGTATTTGAGTTTACTGTAAGTCCGGTTACTTTAAATTCATCTTTCAGATTACTTATTACATTAAGGCAATTTATTCCGATAGAACCGGTTGAACCAAGTATAAAAACCTTTTTCATTGAGGTCAAAAATAATTAAAACCAGCTTAATTATGAGGAATATTTTCGATGGATTTTTTGTCCGTCTGATTGTTATAATGTATCGGTTATTAACTATAAATTGACCTTGAAAGCGGTTAATAAATTCTTATTTTGCATCGGTATGAAAATGAAAATTACAATAATAATTGTGATATTATTCATCATTTCACTTCAAGCTCAGCAAAGAGTTGAACAAAAACTTTCTTTAGCGCAGAGCTATGAGCAGATTGGAGATTACAATTCTGCAGCGAAGATTTATGAAGAATTGTATCAAATGGACCAGGTAAATCCGCAATATATAAATGCTCTTTACAGGGTTTACATACAGTTAAAAAATTACGCTGCCCTGGTAAATATTCTTGATGAAAGAATTAAACAAAGTCCTGACGATATTGAAACTTACGGAATGCTTGGGTCAACTTATTATTTGATGGGCAACGAAGAAAAAGCGGTCGAGGTTTGGAATGAGCCGTTTAAATCCGGGAAAGTCAATCCTATTTTTTACAGAGTGATCGGAAATTATGTTTTGGAAAGAAGAGCATTTGAGATTGCAATCGATTTGTACGAAAAGGGTAAGAAAGCTTCAGAAGATAAACTGATTTATTCATTTGATCTTGCACATCTTTATTCACTCACCATGCAGTTTGATAAAGCTGCAAAAGAATACTGTCTGATTCTTGCAACTCAGCCTGCACAACGGCAGGTTGTTGAAGCTAAAATCTTTGAAACAATAAATCGTCCCGGCGCACTTGATGAAATGATTAAAGCGATAGAGGATTGTTCAGATAAAAATAATCTTAGTTATTCATTTATCCTTGCGAGATTATATTCGGAAAAAAAAGATTATCAAAAAGCTTATGAAATTTATCTTTACATAGATGAAGCTCAATCAAGCAAGGGAACGGAATTATATAATTTTGCGAGACAGATGTTTTCAGAAAAAGAGTACAAATTAGCAGCCGATATATTTAAAAAAATAACCAGCGAGTATCCCGATTCACCGATAAATTCTCAGGCATCACTCGGATACGCACGTTCGCTGGAAGCTTCATTATTCCAGAATTATGAAAAGACTATTCCCACATGGAAAAAATTTTTCCCATTTAAGAAATTTGAATCAACCCAAACCAAAGAAGTTTTAGAGGCTTTTAATGTAATAATTAATTTATACCGGCATTCTGAACCTGCTTATGAAAGTATTCTAAGAAGTGCCGTAATAAAATTTTATCTTTTAAATCAATACGATGAAGCGAGAAAACTTCTTGAAACTATAGTCAAAGAAGCACCACTGTCAAAAAGTTCTGCAGACGCATATCTTGAGCTTGGAAATATTGCTGTCATTGAAGGTAAACTTGATGAAGCAAGAAATGATTTTAATCAACTATTCAACTTGATGAATGCAAGCGATGAACAAAAAAACAAGGCTACATACAAATTAGCAAAAGTGAATTTTTTTCGGGGTGATTTTGATGAAGCAAAAAAGAATTTATCGAAGGTAGTAACAAATCTGAAGGACAATTCAGCTAATGATGCTCTTGAACTATTACTATTACTGAACCCTCAGATGAATGATTCGTCTAACCTTGTAACTTATTCTCAGGCTGAATTTTTAGCTGAGCAAAAGAAGTTTTCGGAAGCTTCAGAGCTTTATAAAAAGCTGGCTGAAGACAAACAAGCATTTGTTCTTCATACGATTTCATCAATCAAATACGCTGAAATGCTGATTGCAGTTGATAATTATACTGAGGCTGTGGTTGTTCTTGAAGCAGTTTCATCTGAAGGTGAAAAAAATATCTATGCTGACAAAGCCGTATATTTGCTAGGGAAAATCAATCAATATGGTATCAAAAATTTAAGTAAGGCAGAAGAATTTTATCAAAAGCTTTTAGCTGATTATCCGAAATCAATTTATACTGAGGATGCCAGGACACAGATTTTAACTTTACAAAATAAACCCGGAACTTAAATGAATAAAAAACAGGGACAGAAAATTGTCAGATGCTCTTTTTGTGGAAGAGAAGGTCATGAAGTCGGAGGAATGATTGCCGGACCAGATGTTTACATTTGCGATTTCTGCATTGCAAGCAGTGTTGATATACTAAAGAATAATTTAGCAACGTACCAGAACCCAGCGAAAAAAGAAAAAATTTCTCAAACGCCGGAATCAATAAAAAAGCAGCTTGATGAATATGCAATAGGTCAGGAGAGAGCAAAGAAAGTTCTTTCGGTTGCGGTTTATAATCATTATAAAAGAATTAGCATGCGTTCAACATTTTTTGAATTGGAAGATGTTGAAATAGAAAAAAGTAATATAATGCTTATTGGTTCAACCGGAGTTGGTAAAACGCTGCTTGCGCAAACCCTGGCAAAAATTCTTGATGTTCCATTTGCAATTGCGGATGCAACAACTTTGACTGAAGCCGGATATGTTGGAGATGATGTTGAAACAGTTCTTGTTCATCTACTGCAGGCTGCTGATTATAATCTCGACAGAGCGCAGAAAGGAATCGTTTATATAGATGAAGTTGATAAGATTGCAAGAAAAAGTGAAAGTACGTCGATAACAAGAGATGTTTCCGGAGAAGGCGTTCAGCAAGCTCTTCTTAAAATACTTGAAGGAACGATTGCCGGAGTTCCACCAAAAGGAGGCAGGAAACATCCTGAGCAAAGTCTTATTAATGTGAATACAAAAAATATTCTTTTCATTCTCGGTGGTGCATTTGACGGCATTGATAAAATTATTGCTGCAAGGATCAATAAAAATAAAATGGGTTTTGCAAGAGATGTAAAAGCTAAAAATGATGAAGAAGAACTCCTGAAATTTATTCAGCCGGAAGATTTGCTTAAGTTTGGTTTGATTCCTGAACTTATCGGAAGAATCCCGATAGTTGCACCGCTACACCATCTGAATGAAACTGCAATGAGATGTATCTTAACTGATCCAAAGAATGCTATTCTCAAACAATACAAAAAATTATTTCTGATGGAAGGTGTTGAACTTGAGTTTGATAAGTTTGCACTCGATGCAATTGTCGAAAAAGCAATGATTAAAAAAACCGGTGCAAGAGCACTTCGGTCAATTGTAGAAGATTTTATGCTTGATATTATGTATGAGCTTCCTAATAATAAGGAAATCAGCAAGTGTGTTATTACCCGTGATGTTGTTGAGAAAGGTGAAGATCCAATTTTTATAAAAGCGGAGAAGAAGTCAGCGTAATTTAAATTGCTTTATTGTTTCATTGTTAAATTGTTATTAACAATACAGCAACTGAGCAATTGAGCAATTGAACAATGGATTTGACAATATGAAGAAAAAAATACTCATCACATTAATTTTCAGCATACTGTTTTCATTAACAGCCTTCCCTCAATCCAAAATTCTCATCAATATGGATCTGGATCAGACTGATCATCTTAAAGCGTATGGCATAACATACCGTGCACTTACAAAAGGCTACAAAGCTGATTGGCTTCTTAATTATAAAGGCGGTTCGTTTCTTATTGATTACAGTGATGAGCTTGCAGCAGAATGCAGATTAAATGCAGTTTCATTTGAAGCGATTTCACTTTCACAGACAACTGAAATTTATTCATTTGTTCAGAGTGAAGATAATAATATGGATGTAGTCAGACTTGAAAAAGCTCCGAAGATTGCCGTTTATGTTCCATCAGGTTTCCAGCCGTGGGATGATGCTGTAACGCTGGCACTTGAATATTCAGATATTCCGTATGATAAAATCTGGAATGATGAAATATTAAAAGGTGATCTTGATAAATATGATTGGCTTCATTTGCACCACGAAGATTTTACCGGACAGTACGGAAAATTTTATGCAAGTTTTGCTAATGCGCAATGGTATATTGATCAACAATTACTGTATGAACAGGATGCAAAAAAGAATGGCTACAAAAAAGTTTCTGAAATGATGAGAGCAGTTGCTATTGATATAAAAAACTATGTCGGCAAAGGCGGTTTTCTTTTTGCAATGTGTTCTGCAACTGATTCTTATGATATTGCTCTTTCTGCAATTGGAGTTGATATTTGTGATCAGATTTATGATGGTGATGCTGCAGATCCTGATGCTCAGCAAAAATTAAATTTTGACAATACACTTGCATTCACAAACTTCAAGCTGGAAACGAATCCTTATGTTTATGAATACAGCAATATTGATATTCAGCCGGCAGAAGTTGGAAACTTTGAAAATGACTACTTCACTTTGTTTGAATTTTCTGCGAAGTATGATCCTGTCCCAACAATGTTAACTCAATGCCACGTTAATATTATCAAGGGATTTATGGGGCAGACATCAATGTTCAGAAGAAGCACAATAAAAAATTCAGTTACAATTCTTGCAGAAAGAAAAGGAACCGATCAGGTTAAATACATTCATGGAAATTATGGAAGAGGAACATTTACATTTTATGGTGGTCACGATCCGGAAGATTACCAGCATGCAGTCGGAGATCCTCCTACAGATCTAAGTCTTTATAAAAACTCTCCCGGCTACAGATTAATTTTAAACAACATTCTGTTTCCTGCAGCGACGAAGAAGAAGCAGAAAACGTAAGATTATTTGGGCAATTACAATACAATAAGAAGAGTTTGAATATTTTTAATTAAATTCTTATATCTTTATAAAAAATATATTTGGGATTATGAGAACACTTCAATTAAAAATACCCGATTCAGTAGAAAAAAATGATAATGAATTATCCATGATAATAGCTTCAAAACTATACGAGGATGGAACTTTATCATCAGGTCAGGCAGCAGAATTGGCTGGATTATCTAAAAGAGCTTTCATTGAGCTGCTTGGTAAATATGGGGTTTCTGTTTTTAGCACATCAGCTGAAGATTTAGAGTCTGATATTTCAAATGCCTAGTATAATATCAGATTCAAGTTGTTTAATAATCTTTGATAAGATAGAAGGGTTTGAAATCCTTCATTCAGTATACAAGCAAATTTATACAACTCCAGAAGTTGCCAAAGAATTTCGGAATGAGTTACCCGGTTGGATAATTATAGAGACGGTGAAGGATAAAAGTATCAAAGATTTATAGAATCTCTGGTAGATGGTGGAGAAGCGAGCGCAATTGCGTTAGCATCTGAAAAAGAGGATGTATTATTATTACTTGACGATTTAAAAGCAAGAAAATTAGCAAAGCGTCTTGGATTAAAGTTTACAGGTACTCTTGGAATTCTGAATAAAGCAAAAGAGCAGGGCATCATTTTAAAGATTAAACCTGTTATTGAAAAATTAAAAGATGCAGATTTTAGAATATCCGAAAGCGTTATTCAAGATTTATTAATTCGAAATAAAGAATAACTTCTTTGTTCCTAATGCGATCTTCTTAATAATTATTATACTTCAATGAAAAGTTGTATCAAGAAACATAAATGTACACCAAATGGTGACCCGCCAACAAATCTCAGTTTTTACAAAAACTTGTCCTGAGCTTGTTGAAGGATCTTCCGGCTACAGGTTGATATTGAACAACATTCTTTTCCCAGCAGCAACAAAGAAGAAGCAGAAAACGTGAAAACAACTCAAATCAAAAACTCAAAAGAAGAATTTACTATCGGCAAAATAGTCTGTGTTGGCAGAAACTACGCTGAACACGCAAAAGAACTTGGCAACGAGATTCCGGAAAAACCAGTTTTATTTCTTAAACCATCATCTGCTCTTATTCATTCTGGTGAAGAAATAATTCATCCCGATTATGGAAATGAACTGCATCACGAAGTTGAACTTGTGTTGTTAATTGGAGAGACAGTTAAAAAAGCAGACAAAGCTAAATCAGAAAGAGCAATCATTGGTTACGGAGTCGGACTTGATATGACTTTACGTGATGTTCAAAATGAAATGAAGAAAAAAGGAAATCCGTGGACACTTGCAAAATGCTTTGATACTTCAGCAGTTATTTCAGATTTTGTTTTAAAGAAAGATTATCAATTGACACTCGAAGAAATAATTGAGTTGAAAGTAGACGGAGTTGTGAAACAAAGTGATATTTTGAAAAGTATGATCTTTAATCCTGCGGAAATTGTTGAATACATTTCTTCAGTAATGATTCTTGAAAAAGGCGATTTGATATTTACTGGAACACCGGCAGGAGTAAGCAAAGTTAATCGGGGCGATAAGATAGAAGCAAAGCTCGGTGAGTTTACCGATTTAGTTTGTTCAGTTGTTTGATAAATAGCCACACTCTTTAGAGTGTGGTATTAAAAATGAAAAAATAAACGGACTTTAGTCTAATTGTAATCAATTGTTTGGGCTAAAGCCCGATCCATTTTGTGATATATATTCTCCGGTATAAATGCCGGAGCTATTTAAATTGTGTAAAAACTTTAATGTTTAAAGCAATTAAAAAATTTATCTATTCAATTCTTTCAGAGATCTTTTAATCAATTCTTCCAGACTGCAATCAGGTAATTCAGATAATATTTTATTGACAACTTTTTCTGATGATATTAGATTATAGCCAAGGGTAGTAAGTGCTATAACAGCTTCTTTCTGTAAACTTGGTTTGGTTGAAATAATTCCTTCGTCTTTAATATCTCTTACTTTGTTCTTCAACTCAAGTATTAATCTCTCTGCAGTTTTTCTTCCGATTCCGGGAACAGCTATCATTCTTTCAACATTGTTCGTTACGATTGCCTGCTTCAAATCATCAGTTGAAATTCCTGAAAGTAAACTCAAAGCAGATTTAGGTCCAACTCCATTTATTGTTATCAACAACTCGAACATATCTTTCTCTACCTCTGAATAAAAGCCGAATAGAGTGATTGAATCTTCTTTTACATTAGTATAAATAAAAAGGGAAATACTTTCCTTTCCACTAATTCTTTCGAAAGTATTGATTGAAATTCTGATTTCATAACCGACACCGTTCACATCAAGTAATATCAGTGTTGGTTTTATGGTGATTATTTTTCCAGTTAAGTGCCCAATCATAATCGATTAAAAAATTTAAAGATTGAAATATTAAAAGATTGTAAACTTAATTCTTGAATAAACTATTTCTTACCAGAATAATTTTTTAAATACTTAATAAAATTTGAAATCTGAGTAATAATCTTAATTACATTTGAATAATATTCGTCAAAAGTACTTTGCGAAATGTATTTCAAATCTAAAGCAATATAAAGCATTGATCTAATTTCTCCGGCCGAACCTTTGGAGTATTTCAAGAACACAACAAACACCTTGTTATTATTTCGTTCAAAGCCTTCGGCAATATTATTCATAATTGAAACAGCAGCTCTTTGAATTTGGTCTTTTAATCCGTAGTCCTTCGCAAAATTGTTTGAAGATGTCAACTCATAAATTGATTTAACAAATTCTCTTGAATCCTGCCAGACCTTCAAATCCTCAAATGTTTTTGATTTCATTCAATTTTTAAATCTTTAAATATTTTAATTATTCAATAATACGGTCTGGATTCGCGGTTATAAACTCTTTCCAGCTTTTACTTTTTTTGAAATTAGGTGCTTTCAATCTGAATGCGTGACAGAGCGCAATTGCAAGAGCATCGCTTTCATCCGGTTTAAATTTAATCTTCTTTGTGTTCAAAATTGTCATCACCATATAATTTACCTGTTGTTTGGATGCAGCACCTTTACCAACAACTGCTTTCTTTACCTCTCTTGGTGAATATTCGTTAGTCGGAATTCTGTTGTGGATTGCAGCAAGAAGAGAAACTCCACGTGCATAACCTATCTTTAAAACTGATTGAACATTTTTTCCATAGAATGCAGTTTCAATAACAAACTCATCCGGCTTATAAAGTTTAAGTAAACTGTCAAGCTCATTATAGATAATTTCAAGTTTTTGAGTAAGTGATTTGGAAGAGTGAAGCCGAATTACTCCGTGAGTGATTCTTCTGAACTTATTATTAGTAAATTCTATTAATCCGTAACCGGTAATATTTGTACCGGGATCAACGCCGAGGATTATCATTTTATTGTTTGATAATTAATTAAATCAAGATTGCTGCTTTAAGAACTCCTCATCAAAGTCAGCATTTGAATAAACATTTTGAACATCATCGCAATCTTCAAGTCCTTCAATCAGTTTCATCAACTTCTCAGCATTTTCTCCGTTTATATTTATTGTGTTTTTTGCAATCCATTGAAGTGATGCGTTATCCATAGCAAGTTTTTTATCAGCAAGTGTTTTACGAACCGGTTCAAATGATTCAATATCAGTTTGAATTTCAAAATATTCATCTTCGGTTTTCATATCTTCTGCGCCAGCGTTTAAGACTAATTCCAGAATGTCATCTTCTGATTTTCCCTGCTTAGGTAAAGTGATAATTCCTTTCTTCTCAAACATCCAGGCAACCGAGCCAGTTTCTCCCATATTTCCATTGTTTCTGCTGAAGATATGTCTTACTTCCGCAACCGTTCTGTTTTTGTTATCTGTAGCAACTTCAACAAGCAATGCAATACCTCCTGGTCCATAACCTTCATAAGTTAGTTCGCTGATAGTTGTTCCTTCAAGTTCGCCTGTTGCTTTTTTAATTGCGCGTTCAATATTATCAGCAGGCATATTGGCTGCTTTAGCGTTATCGATTGCAAGACGAAGACGCGGATTACCGGATGGATCGCTGCCTCCTTCGCGGGCTGCAATAGTTAATTCTTTAATTAATTTTGTAAAAAGTTTTCCTCTTTTTGCATCAAGCGCTCCTTTTTTTCTTCTGATAGTTGCCCACTTTGAATGCCCCGACATTGAAAGATCTCCTTTAATTTCTTGCTTTTATATCTTTTAATTTTAATTGAGGATAAATTCTGCTATCTCGAATTGATTTATCCAATGAAAAAACAATATCCAGTTCAAAGTTGTTATTTTTTAATTGTTCGAAATGTTGACCCATATTGAATCCAATCGAATCGAATACTTTATCAGTACCAGATTGTCTGAAACTTACAACTAGATGATTGTTTCCAACTATTCTTGGGAAACCAGCGATCTGCACTTTCTCACTTAAAAATACTGGTCTTAAATTTCCTGGTCCAAAAGGTGCGAACTGATCCAGAATTCTTAAAAACTTTGGTGTTATTTCTGAAAATCTGATTTTAGAATCAATTAAAATTTCCTCTGAAAGATCATCACTTGTAATTGATGATTTTAACACCTCGTTAAGTCTTGTTCTGAATTCATCAACTTTATCGAGTTCCATTGCGAGACCTGCCGCTGCCTGGTGTCCGCCGAAATGAAGAAGCAAATCATCACATTTTTGTAAAGCCTCATAGATATTAAAGCCGTTTATACTTCTTGCTGAACCTTTAGCAATTCCATCAATTGTTGTAAGCAGAACAGAAGGTCGGTAATATTTTTCAACAAGTCGGGATGCAACGATACCAATCACACCTGGATGCCAGTTTTCATTGTGAAGAACAATTGCAAGATCTTCATCAAGGTCTATTTCAGTTTCAACGATTTCTTTAGCAGCTTCAAAAGTATCAACATCAATTTTTCTTCTTTCATAATTTTCTGTTTCAAGTACTTCCGCAAGCTTTAGCGCATCTTTTTTGTTATTTACGATCAGAAGATTCACTGCGCGCTCTGCATCGCCTAATCTGCCCACAGCATTTATTCTTGGTGCAACGGTAAATACAATCTGTCCGGATGAAAGCTGACCGGGTTGAAGCCGGCTCATTTCAATTAGTGCTTCAATACCGGGACGAGGATTAGTATTAACCTGATTTATTCCTTCATTTACAAGAACTCTGTTTTCATCAATCAATGGAACTATATCTGCTGCGCCGGCAAGAGCAACCAAATCAAGATATTTTAAAGGAAGTCCACGTTTACCAATTCTTTCACACAAACCCTGAGCAAGTTTAAAAGCAACTCCGGCTCCTGATAAAAATTTGAATGGATAAGTACATCCTGGTTTTAAAGGATCTAAAACAGCATAAGCTTTCGGTAACTCATCTTTTGGTTGATGATGATCGCAGATAATTACATCAATCCCGAGCTGGTTTGCATAATCGGTTTCGGCGATTGCTGTGATGCCACAATCAACTGCAATCATAAGTTCAGTACCTTTTTCTTTTACCGAATCGATTGCAGCGGTTGAAAGTCCATAACCTTCTTCAAGTCTTCTTGGAATATAAAATTCAACATTCGCATCAAGTTCTTTCAGGAACATATAGAGAAGTGCGGTAGCACAAGTGCCGTCAACATCATAATCACCATAAATACAAATTTTTTGATTTTCAGTAAGTGCGGTGATAACTCTTGTAGTAGCAATTTCCATTTGATCCATAAGAAATGGATCGTGGAGAGAATCAATGGAAGGACGGAAAAATTGTTTTGCCTGACCAAAGGTTTTTATATCTCTCAGAACCAGCAGTCTTGCCAGAATCGTAGAAATATTCAATGAATCTGTAAGCCTTTGAACAGAAAGCTCATCAGAAACATCTTTTATTTTCCAGTGTTTTCGTTCCATAGGAATTTTCAATATTTATAAAGAACAAATAAAAAGTTCAACCCTGTAAGCCGAGTTCTGTAACCCGATAAAAATCGGGATGGCAATCATTTATCTTGTTCTGTCATTGCTGACAGAATCCAGCGATCTACCCGAAGATCTGCGAAGCGAACAACTTCGCTTTTCGTGCAAATGCAGGAAAAACGATCTCCCTATTTGATCTTGCTTCAGATGTGGTTTGCCGTGCCTCCGATATTACTATCGGAGCGGTGGGCTCTTACCCCGCCTTTTCACCCTTACCCCGATTAATCGGGGCGGTATATTTTCTGTGGCACTGTCAATATCCCGCGATACGGGATTCCGGGCGTTACCCGGCACCTTGTTCTATGAAGCTCGGACTTTCCTCCCACAAAAATATTTTAATGTGAGTAACTGCCCGGATTGAACTATTTTATTTTTCTTCAAAACTTTTTTAGACAATTAAAGAACCCGAAAATTTATTGATTCCTTATTGGTATTTAACTTTAGCAAATATACAAAATTGAATTTCAGAAATCAGCAGGTCTCGATGTAAAATGTCAGCTATTTAGTAACATCTTCCGCAATTTCAGCCGAAACCAGAATTCTGCCGCAATACTCACAAAAGAAAAGCTTGTTATTTCTTCTGATCTCAAGTTGTCTTTGTGATGGTACGATATTATGGCAACCGGAACAAGCAGACCTTTTTATTGTGGCAACTGCCATTCCTTTTTTTGCTTTCCTTATTCTCATATATGAGGATAGATCGTTTTTCTTCACTGCACTTTCAAACTTTTTTCTTTCATCGAGCAGTTTCGTTTCTTCTCTTTCATTGGCTTTTATAATTTCCTTCAGATCAACTTCTTTTTCATTAAGTTCCTTTTTGAGTTCATCTACTCTTGGTGTGATCTCTTCAATTTCTACTGTTAACACCTTGCTTCTGTCTGCCAGGGAATTATTTTCTGCTTCAAGCTTGTTGATTTGCTCTTCAGTATGATCTATCTCTTTGGTAAGAGCATCGTATTCCTTGTTATTTCTGACCTGGTAAAGCTGAGCTTTAAACTTTTTCTGATTTTCTTTTAATTTTTCAATTTCGTTTTCGTTTTCATCCCGCCTGACAATTGAATCCTTTTGTTCTTTTTCTTTAACATCAATGTCAGAAACGAAACTTGCAATTTTTTCTTCAAGTTCTCTTACCATATTTGGAAGATCTCCACGTAAGTCTTCCAGTTCATCCAATTGATTATCAATTTGCTGCAACTGATAAAGCATTTTTAATCTATCGTACAATTTTAATTAGCTCCTGATTTGTTATAAAAAAATACCGGGTTTGTTGAACCCTTAAACTTTAAAACTTTTGTTTTACCATCTGCTTTCAATAAAGAATCTAATCTGCTTTTAATTTCATCGAGAATCGGCACTTCAGTTTCATAATGTCCGGCATCAATTAAAAATATTTTATTTTCAGCATCCTGGAATGTGTGATATTTTATATCTGCCGTTATAAACGCATCAGCATTTTGTTTTATTGCTTCATCAACTAATTCACCACACGAACCACCGCAAACAGCTACATTTTTTATTTTGCTTCTTTTACCCAGTGAATATCGAAGATCTGAAGTTTTTAATTTTGATGAAACAAATTTCAAAAAGTCTTTTGTTCCCATTTCTGTTGCTAATTCACCAGCAGCTCCAATTCCATAATTGACATTATCATTTTTTAAAGGAAACACATCGAATGCAACTTCTTCGTAAGGATGGCTCTTTTTCATAGCTGTAATAACCTGATTCAGTCTCCATTCATCCACAATAACTTCAAGCTTTACTTCGTCAACAAATTCTGTCACGCCTTTTGTTCCAATCGATGGATTACTTTCATTTAGTCCTTTAAAGGTTCCTTTACCGTTTGTACGAAAGCTACAGTTAGAGTATTCACCAATAATTCCGCCTCCTGATTGATGAATCGTTTCTGCTACTTTTTCAACGTGTGAATCCGGAACGAATACTACGAGTTTAAATTGATTACCGGAGATATTTTTCAGGAATTTAATTTTTTTAAGAGATAGTCTTTTTGCGAGCTGATAGCTGACACCATGTTTTGTAAAATCAAGATTTGTATGTGCTGAGAAAAGAGTAATTTTATTTTGAATCAGTTTCTCAATCATTATAGCGTTTTTGTTATTTGAGAAATCCAGGTTTTTGAGCGGATGGAATAATAAAGGATGATGAGTAATAATCAGATTGCAGTTTTTTTTTATTGCGGTATCAATTACCTCTTCTTTAAGATCAAGACTGAGTAATATGTTTTTGATTTTTGCCTCCGGATTACCAACCTGCAGTCCAACATTATCTTTTTGCCAGGCTATTCCTTTAGGTGCCCAATCTTCCAGATATTTAATTATCTCTTTTCCAGTCATTTCAAAAAAAAATGCACTTCTCAGTTTGAAGTGCATTTCCTAAATTTTTTATACCCCCGGGATTTTGTAATCCCTTATTTCAGCAATATCAAGGTATTTTAAGTTTGTCTTTCTATTTGGTATCATTTTAAGTATCAAAATATAGCAGAAAAACTTTGAAGTAACAACCTTTAAAAATAATCAAGAATCAATGTTTTCCATAGGTTCTGACCAGTTTCCATCTTCCTTAATGAGTTCAATGAGTTCATTAACAGCCTGACTTGATGGAACTGCTCTTTTAATAATATCCTTTCCTCTGTAAAGAGTTATTTTATCAACTCCACTGCCGACATATCCATAATCTGCATCAGCCATTTCACCGGGACCGTTTACTATACATCCCATAACTGCAATCTTAACACCCTTTAAATGTTCAGTACGTTTTCTAATCATCTCTGTTGTCTTTTGCAGATCGAAAAGTGTTCTGCCGCAGGAAGGACAAGCGATGTATTCTGTTTTTGAAATTCTTGTTCTTGTTGCCTGAAGAATTCCAAACAGAGTTCGATTGATAAATTTTTCATTTGATTCTTTTGCAAATATTAGTCTGCTGTTTTTCTCCGATTCAGATTTTTCTTCTCCGATTGCCAGCCAGACACCATCTCCGAATCCATCTAATAACAAAGCACCAAAATCTGTCGAAGAATATAATTGAATTTCATCAAGTCTAAGATTTTTATAATCTCTTTTTATAATCACCGGATTTTTAATTCCACGAATAATTAGTTCAAAGAAAAATCTTCTTTGCTCAGCCATTCCGTGTTCGTTATCGGTTTGGATTACTAAAACCACACTGCTGTCGCTTTTTAGTTTGGTTGATAATTCATCATCAAAATCTTTAAAATTTATCTGAAGAAAATTTATCTGATGCGATAAGGAAATATTTTTTAAATATTCATTCTTCTTTAATAACGGGAATCTTAATTTTTTGGAATTAAGTTCTTTCCATTCATTATAATCAATTATCAGTTTCAGGTTTTCCGGAATCTCAAAACCAATGTTTTGCTTTCCGAGATAAATTATATCTGAAGCAGCATCGGCAAGATTCCATTTATCAGAAGTCACATTATATTTGTATCCGATATCCGCTAATTCTTTTTGATTTGAAATTTTTCTTGAGGAGAAATCAGCAATTACAACAGGAACATTATGACTTCCGATTCCCAGTACTTCAAATGTTTCTCTTCTCTGATACGAAATCGGATCAAATGGAATTTCTACGATTGGTTTTATCGGTTTATGATTTGCTCTGCTTTTATATCTGTTAGCTAATGAAATCGCCACTGGTGCCTCAAATTCCGGATCTTCAGTGAGAGAAACTCTTATTGTGTCTCCAATCCCATCTTCGAGCAAAGTTCCGATTCCGACAGCAGATTTTATTCTTCCATCTTCTCCTCCGCCGGCTTCTGTTACACCAAGATGAAGCGGATAATTCATCCCTTCTTCTTCCATCTTTTGTATAAGCAATCTGTAAGCCTGAACCATTACCTGTGGATTGCTTGCTTTCATTGAAAGGACTATGCTGTAATAATTGAGATCCTCGCAAATTCTAACAAACTCTAATGCAGATTCAACCATTCCAAGTGGAGTATCACCAAAACGATTCATAATTCTATCTGATAATGAACCATGATTCGTTCCAATTCGCATTGCGGTTCCGTATTCCTTGCAAACTTTTACGAGCGGAGTAAATCGTTCTCTTATTCTTTCAAGTTCTTCCTGATATTCCTGATCAGTGTATTCAAACTGTTCAAACTTTTTCTTATCCACATAATTGCCGGGATTGATTCTAACTTTCTCCACAATTCGTGCAGCGAGTTCAGCAGCATTTGGAGTAAAATGAATATCGGCGATTAATGGAACTGTAAATCCACGAGTGCGTAATTCTTTTTTGATATTTTCAAGGTTGCGTGCTTCATTAATGCTTGGTGCAGTTATCCGAACATATTCGCAACCGGCTTCAACCATTCGGATAGTTTGTTCAACAGTTGCAATAGTATTCATCGTATCGGTTATCGTCATTGATTGAATCCGAACAGGATTGTTTCCACCAAGTGGAATATCTCCGATACTTACTTCTCTGGTTTTGTAACGTGAATATTCGGTCAGACTATTACAATATTTTTTAATTGTCTCAATCATTTATCTTTAAAATTATTTTGTTAGATGAAGAACAGCTTCAGCAAACTGCAATGACGACTTTGAATCGTTTGCCGTTACTATGTTTCCATCAACAACTATATTCTTATCCTGATAATTAATTCCGGCATTGATTAATTCCGCACTGTCTTCAGAGAAGCACGTTGCTTTTCTGTTTTGAAGTATTCCTGCTTTTGCAAGAGTTATCGGTGATGAACAAATTGCAGCGATAACCTTTTTATTGTCATAGAATTTTTTTATGATTTTATGAAGCAATTCATTTTTCCAATAATTTCTGCTGCCGGTTCCACCAATTAATATTAATGCACTAAAATTATTCACATTCACATTATAAAAACTCGTGTCTGATTTAACTTTCATACCTTTGCTTCCGGTGCAAACAGAATGATCATCGGAAGTGATAAAGATATTTTTATCAATTTTTAATAACCTCTTCCTGACGATATTAAATTCTTCTTCGTTAAAATCTTTTTTAGGAAGGAAAATCAGAAAGCTATTTTTTGATTTAAAGTTCATTCAATATTTAATATTCACTCCAATAAATATAAGAAAATTCTGAGCACGATTATTTGTAAATCGCAGGTAAGAAAGTGATAGAATTCAGGAAACATTTTTTATCGAACAGCTGAAATAATATGTTCATTTTTCAAACTTTATCACTTATAATTTTAGTTAAAAGTAGTTTATTCTTACAATTTTTGTTATTGTATTTTTAACAGAGTATATTTCAATAAAAAGTTTTATTGAGGAAGTAATGGATACCAAATACATTGTGGATGAATCGGGCGCTAAAAAAGCAGTTATAATACCATTAGAGGAATACGAAGAACTTCTGGAAGATATACATGATTTAATGGTTATTGCTGAGCGTAAAGAAGAACCAACTGATAGTTTTGAAGAATTTAAAAGGAAACTGAAAACAGATGGGTTCATTCAAGATTGATATAAAGCGATCATTTGAAAAAGATATTAATAAAGTTGACTGGAAGCTCGTCCCGGGAATTGTTGAAGCGATCGAAAATCTCTCCTATAATCCATTCTCAGAACAAACGAAAAAATTGAAAGGTGCCGAATCCATTTATCGTTTACGAATAGGTGATTACCGTGTACTGTATCAAGTTGATTTAAAAGATCAAAGAATTATTATTTATTATGTTCGTCACAGGAAAGATGCATACAAAAAATGACCATTCTATTCTTAAGAAAAATATAATGTGCGAATCTCCGAATCAAAAATAGAAGAAATACGTAACTCGGTTGATATTGTTGATGTGATTTCACAACATGTTCAGCTTCGTAAAAGAGGAAAAAATTTTATTGGTTTGTGCCCATTCCATTCAGAGAAAACTCCTTCGTTTACTGTTAGCGAAGATAAACAGATATTTCACTGTTTTGGATGTCACACCGGTGGGAATGTTTTTAAATTTTTAACTGAGTTCCATAAAATTTCATTTGTTGAAGCTGTGCAAGAAATTGCTGACCAGCAGGGAATAACAATTGAGTTTGATAAAGCTGAGTACATCGAACAGCAGTCCGAACAGGAAGTTCTTTATGATATCAACACAGAAGCAGCGAGATATTTTTTAAATAATCTTTTAAATGACGATGAAGGGGAGTTTGCACGAAAATATCTTCAGGAAAGAAATATAAAAACACAAACACTTCGTTCATTCGGATTAGGATACTCGCTGAAGGGTTGGGAAAATTTTATCAACTACGCAAAAAGCAGAAATCTAAATATTGATAAATGCATTCAGCTTGGTTTAATTGGTAAAAATTCAGAAGGAAAGTTATACGATAAACTTCCGGGTAGATTAATTTTTCCAATCTTCTCACCGAATGGAAGAGTAGTTGCTTTCGCAGGTCGTGTTCTTCCTTCAAAAGCCGGATCTGACGATGATGCAAATGAAACAGGAGCAAAATATATCAACTCACCCGAATCGCTCATCTATATTAAAGGAAGAATTCTTTACGGACTTTCATTTGCAAAAGATGATATTCGGCGGCTTGACAAAGCGATCATTGTTGAAGGTTACATGGATTTGATTTCACTTTATCAAAGCGGAATTAAAAATGTTGTCGCTGTTTCCGGAACTGCTTTGACTGATGACCAGGTCCAGCTTTTATCGAGATATACAAAAAATGTTGTTTTACTTTTTGACGCTGATGTTGCGGGAATAAAAGCTTCAATGAGAAGTATCGAAATTTTGTTGAAGCGAGATATGGAAGTAAAAATTGTTTCACTCCCTAAAGGCGAAGATCCTGATTCATTTGTAAATAAATTCGGTAACGTAGAATTTGAAGAATTGGTAAAAAAGGCTGAGAATTTTTTAGAATATGAAACGAAGTATTATGAATCACTCGGAAAGTTTGAAGATCCATCAACTGCAGCAGAAGCGATAAGAGAACTAGTGAAACCAGTCGCATTGATTGATGATGAACTAAAAAGAAATCTTCTGATAAGAAACATTGCCCAAAAATTTAATCTCAGGGAAAAACTTATTGAATCGGAACTTGATAAGCAATTGCAGCAAGCAAATAAAGCTGAAAGAAGGAAGAAGGAAGAAGGAAGAAGGAAGATGGAAAATGCCGGAGAAGAGATTGCTCTGATTTTAGCAGATAAAACGGAAACAACAGAATCTCCTTTACTTTATAGCCTTGAAAAAGAGATTTTAAAATTATTGTTTGAAGCCGAAAAAACTATTGCCGAACTAATCTTTACTTATTTGCATCCTGAAGATTTCAACAATGAAATTAATCGTGAATTATTTGAGATAGTAAAGGATGTGTTTGAGTCCGCCGATGGCGGAGATAACTTTACTACGAGTGGTTTGGTAGGGATTCTCAAAGACGAAAAAAAAGAAATTTACATTCGTGAATTAACATTTGATAAATATTCAATCAGCAGCAATTGGGAAGAAAGATTTCCAAGCATAACTGCTGAAATGACATTGATGAAGTATGCAAAAGATTCAGTAATGAAATTTGTAATTGAAAGAATTGAAAAACGCATTAAATCCAACCGAAGAGAAATTGAATTGACAGAAGATGAATCTAAATTGATAGAGCTGATGAAAAATAACAACGAGCTTGAACGGGAGAAGAAGAGAATAAGAGAGGAACTAGGAAGCTAATTCTACAAATGAACATAATTCAGCTTGAACAGGAGAGAATCAAACTAAAAGAGAAATTAACTTCTCAATATTCTGTACAAGCCAGAATAATTTTTCTATCTAAATATTTTGACAAAGTCCTTTCGACAAAGAATAAAAATTTTATTAATTCATTCCTGCCTGAATTCATCCCTGAATTTATTTTTTGCTTGAAGAATTATATTGTGACAGGGATGAAGCCACAAAATCTCGAATTGTTAATCGAACAAGCTGAGAAAATTGAGGATAACAGACTAACAACCAGCTATCAAGGTTTTACTGAGGTTATTAAAAAAGTAAAAGATGAGCTTGAAAAACTTCAAAGAATTCTGAGAGGTGAAGAGATTGAATCAGTTGAATCCAAAGCTTATTTCCCTTTGCTCGAAGAAGAAGCAATTAAAGAAACCGGACTTACTGTTGGCATTCTTGAATCAGTAACTATTAAAGTTAATCCTGCTAAAGCCAGTGATAAATTCATAATCGTTCCAAGTGAAAAAGAAATTGAAGAAAAAATAAGTGAACAGGTTAAACTTTCCTGGAGAAATGCAATCAGAATTGCAAAGCAGTATGTTAACAGAGTTCATCCTTTTCACGAAGTGATAATAAGCTTTGATAAGAAAGCTGGATTCTGCAAAGGAAATTCTCTCGGCACTGCTTTGACACTTTCATTTATCGAAGAGATATTTAAAACATATAACTCACCTCTTTCAATCAAAGTCGGAGATAAAGTTGCATTTACTGGCGGAATGAATGAGCAGGGAAATATAACAAACACTTCCGGTGAAATTATTAAACAGAAAACTGAACTTGTTTTCTTTTCCGGCATCAATCTCTTTGTTGTTCCGAAGAATGAAGAGCTGCAGGCAAACGAAAAACTTATTGAACTAAAACAGGAATATCCAAATCGAGATTTAAGAATAATCGGAATTGAAGATTTAAACGATCTGCTTAACAGGAGAAATATCGTTGAAATAAAAAAGCAGCCGATGGTAGTACGAAGCGGAAAGTTTGTGAAGAAGAATTGGATAAGCGCAATAACAACTTTTTTGCTTGCTATACTTTTTGCTTATTTGTTTGTAATGGATTTTGATGATAACCCATTTACATATACTCTTGATGGCAGATATGCTTTTATAAAAAATAAAAATAATAAGGTGCTTTGGCGCAAAGAAAAAATGATTGAGCCTGATCTAGCAAAGTTATCCAGACATACAAAACAATATATTTTAATAGCAGATGTTAATGATGATAAAAGAAATGAAGTCTTGATACAAAATACCGTTGGTAATGAAATTATTTGTTACAATTATGATAAAAAAATAATCTGGAAACATAGTTTTGAAGATTTAGTAAGCTCAGAACGCGAAACGTTGAATAGTGAATACAGTGTTTACATGCTTGATACACTAAAATTTAAGAATAAAAAATCTCTGTACTTAATTTCTAAAAACGGACCATCATTTGCTTCAGCTATATACAGAATTGATGTAACTAATGGTAAAAGGCTGCCGGGAACATTCTGGGCATCCGGGCACATTATGGATTGTATTATTAAAGATATTGATAATGATTCTAAACCGGAAATTGTTGGTGCAGGTTACGAAAACGGTTACGAAGATTTGGTTTTCTTTGCTTATGAAATTGATACACTCACTAAATCAAGACCGACAACGAATGAATATCTTATAAGAAATTTTCCAATATCTGAAATGAAAGCATACATAAGATTTCCTAAATCAGATTTTGATAATTATGAAGAGGGTAATAGAACACCCCAGTATTTAATTAGTAGTTTTATAAACAATTATAAAAATAAAAAATTTCAATTTGCAACACGATTTTCTTCTCGTAATCAAGATGTGCAAATAGGTTATGACGTAAGTTATAACCTGAAAGATATTAATATTGTAGTTGGCAGTGATTTCCGTGTAGTTCGCGATACTCTTGTTGCACACGGATTATTAAACCCACCTTATACAGATACTGACGAGTACGTTGAACTGCAAAAAAGTAAAATACTTTACTGGAAGAATGGTAAATGGGTGAAGAGAGAAGAGTTGGACAAATAGAAAAGGTCAGGAAGTGAGCCTGACCTTTTATAATTTAGTTATAATCTTTTACTTAATTAGTAACATTTTCTTACTTCCTACAAAATTCCCCGCTTGAATCATGTAGATATACATACCTGAAGAAAGTTCCCTTCCATCAAATTCCACTGAATAGTACCCAGCCTGTTTTTCCTCATTTACTAATGTTGCGACTTCTTTTCCCAGTATATCATATACCTTAAGAGTAACAAATTGATTCTCAGAAATTTCATACTGAATTTTTGTTGATGGATTAAATGGATTAGGATAATTTTGGGCAAGCTGAAATTCACTTGGTAAGTTTTGACTCTCAGTCTCAACCCCGACAACTTCGTTAAATAGTATTAGCACCTCTGATTCATTTAATGCACGATTATAAATTCTAATATCATCGATTGTACCAACAAATGCTCTACTTGTGTATATCGGATGCCTACCAATACTCACATAACCTGGAGATGTCATAGTAAATGTGTTGACCGCCGAAGTATCCTTAACCATAGTAGCATCAACAAATAGCTTCCCTTGATTACCATTCACTGTCACAGCTACAAAATGCCATTGATTATCGTTAATAACCTTATTTGAAACTATGTTAAACCAACTAGTCCCTGAGTATGAAAAATTTGAGTTCGCGGTTCCATCTGAATGTGTACCTATCTCGACACCATCATTTGTTGTCCCCTTTACTCGAACAATATTATTTAAGGTTCCAGTACCTTTTACCCATGCAACGATTGTTGCATTACCTGATAAATTAAGTAATGGCGAAGTGATGGTCTGAATATAACTAGTTGAGTTACCAAGAAAATGGTATGCTTTCTCGGGATTGCCGAATCGGTCTTCTGTCAATGTTACGTTGTGCAAAGTTCCGTTGATGCCATTTCCACTTTCATCGTTTGCATTTCCGTTAAATGGGTAATATGCTACTAATCCTTGTGTGGGTTGTGCTTTTAATGCAGCGATTATTATGAATAAAAAACAAAATAATGTTAGAATTCTTTTCATTTGAATACCCTTCAGTTTATTTGAAAATAGGAGATTGTTTATACTCTCTTATAAATAGAAACAGTATGGCTTCGGAAAACTTCTCCCAACAAAATAAAATTTTTTTTAATTTACCTTTCAAATGTTAAAATCTTTTCAAATACTAAATTTTTTTGAATCTCTGAATTCCCAGCAATCTGTAAACAGGTTGGTAGAAGTCTGCTTCAAAATTGCCTTGAGTACGCTTCGTTTTAATTATAAAAGAATCCATAAAATTATTGTTCGAGATGAACTTTCGCCGGATGATGTTGCAATCGATTCGATAGCTTCTCTTTTTTTAAGTGATGAAAATGGAAAGTTTACCACAATTACATCTGCATTCAATTCCTGGCAGCCGCCAATTAACACTGAAGATGATGCGTTATACTTTTTAAATAAACTGATTCAGAAAAGAGTCGAACAGCATATATCGTTTATATTAAGAGAATCCGACCCTATCTTTTCAAAAATTATGGATTCAGCTAATTACCTGATCAAAAAACACGATTATAAAAAAGCCAGCTATCTTGGTACTATTTATATTATAAATTCAGATCACAATGAGTTAGGTGGTAAAAATATTCCAATCGATGAGTTTGAAAAGTTACCGCCGGAGTTATTTACAGATAAGATCAAATTATTTAGCAATTTATTTAATTACATTTCAAACGATACTGATTATTCTTCAGCCATTCCATTCAATGCACTGATATATAAACTTAAAGAATTAAACATAGCTCTTTACAAAGTCAGCGAATCAACTGAAGAACAAAGCGAAACATTTGAGATTAATACTGTGATTAATCTTGCGGTAGAAAATACTTTTAAGAAATTGAATGAAACTTATTTGACAAAGGGAAAGTTGTCTGAAGAGGAAGTTAAAATATTCAGAAGAACAATTAAAGATATGGCTGAAGATTTAAAAGACGGCGGAGTTAATCCGGGATTGTATAAATATCTATCAGTACATTTTGATGGGCTAACAGAAGAATGTTATAAGCAGAAATACCATAACATTCTCGAATATTTATCAAAATTACTGAAGCAGAATATCGCTGATCAGTTAATGGAATAATTATTGCACTCAATATTATTTCCGAATCATCAGGTTTTTCAAATATATAGCAATTAAGAGAACAATAAATAAATATGAAGATGCAGTTAACAGAAAAAGATATTTTCAATTATGTTTTTTATCCGGAGTTAATTTCAAAGGAGAAGAAAGAATTTCTGATGAACTCACAAGATTTTAATAATGAGATCGAGTTTTATTCTTCTTTGAAAAATTCTTTGATTGATGAATTGTCAATTGAAGTTAAGCAAAAACTTGCATCGAGAATTGATAGTTATAAAAACCTTAATATTATTTATCTTTATCCGGTAGAAGAGCACTTCGCCCAAAGAAAATCAAATAACCTTGTTCTGGCAGCAGCATCTGAAGAAGATAAGCCGAAAGTATCTGCTAAAACATTTTATGATGAAGATAAAACTTATATCATCAAAGTAATCAATTATGAAAATAGTTCCAGAGTATTTGTCTTTTCGACCCAGTACGAAATAATTAAAGATTTTGAGTTGAAAATTCTTCCGCAAAATTTATCGTTTCATTTATCGGATAATTCCAACCCGCTCGAATTGAACTTTAACGTTGAACCTGAATCAATCAGTCTTGAGTTTAATTTAACTAAAAGAACTTAGTTTTAATCTCTCAACCACTTTCCTTAATTTGAATCTGTCAAATTTTTAATTGTTAATTTTTCATTTTTAATTGGTATGCAATACCGTCAGGCAAAAACAGGCAAGTTAATGATTGAAATCCTTCCGGATAAGTGTGACTTCTGCGGATGCTGTGTTGGAGTTTGTCCCGAAGATGCAATCGAATTAAAAGAAGCAGAAATATTTATTATCGATCCGCGTTGTACTAATTGTGCCAAGTGTGTTTGGAGTTGTCCTATAGAGGTTATTAAATTTAATCGAGAAGGGGTTATGGAGTAATCAGCGAAAATCTGCTCAATCAGCGAAATCAGCGTTCTATTAAAAACAATGGAACGCAGATGACGCAGATCAAACTGATTAACCCAGATGATGAAAAAAGAGTACGACATAATAGTAGTTGGAGCCGGACCAGCCGGAAGTATGGCTGCTCGTTTTGCTGCTGAACGAGGTGTTTCTGTTTTGATGCTCGAAAAAGATAGAGACGTCGGATATCCTGTTCGTTGCGGAGAAGCAATCAGTAAAGTTGGTGTTGAAGAATTTATTCCTTCCGATCATAAATGGATTGCTGCGAAGATCAGCAAGTTCTCATTTAATGCACCTGATGAAACAGAAGTAATTCTTGATTTCGGAGAAGCAGGTTATGTACTTGAACGCAGAATTTTTGATTATGAACTTGCGAGAACTGCCGCAGATGCAGGTGTTGAAATTCTCACTCGTGCTTATGTGAATGACTTGCTGTTTGATGATGGAAAAGTATCTGGTGCTAAATATGAATATCATGGTGAACAAAAAGAAATCAAAGCAAAAGTTGTAATAGCTGCAGATGGAGTTGAATCACGTGTTGGTCGCTGGGCAGGACTCGATACTTATATTGATTTCCGTGATATGGAAAGCGCTGTTCAAATTACTGCGGCGAATATTCCTGTTGATCAAAACACACTCTATTTTTACTTCGGAAAAGATGTTGCACCAAATGGTTACTTCTGGGTTTTTCCAAAAGGACATAACAAAGCAAATATTGGTCTTGGTGTCAGCGGATTAGTTGGTAAGAAGAAATCTGCTCAATCTTTTCTTGATGATTTTATGAACAAGCATTATCCGAATGCACCTGTGCTGACAAAAATTGCTGGCGGAGTTCCATGTGCAATCACACTTAAAAAAATTTCTTCTCCGGGAATTATGCTTGTTGGTGATGCAGCAAGACAGGTTAATCCTTTAAGTGGTGGAGGGATTGCTTCCGGAATGATCGGCGGAAAAATTGCCGGAACTATCGCAGCCGAAGCAATCAAAATGAACAAGCTTGATCATATTTTAACTTACGATAAAACCTGGTCTGAAAGACTTGGTAAACGTCACGAAACCTTCAACAGGATTAAAGAAGGCATATACAATTTTTCGGATGAGAAGTTTAACAACATTGCACATGCCTTCAATAAAATTCCTTATGAAAAAAGAACGCTTGGAAGATTATTCACAACCGCATTATTTAACCAACCGTCACTTCTTGTTGATATCGCAAAAGTTTTTGTTGTTTAATCATTACCATTACTATCACTACGAGCTAAGGTATCATTTAAAGCTTTATTTTCCATCCTCCAACAAAGAAAGCCCCTCACTTAATTTCTTTGCACGTTTTAATATTGAAATAAATTCATCTCTGTATCCATATTTATCATCACCCAGATTATTTTCTGCAAGTTCTTCAATCATTTTATAATCGACTTGACCTTTGAACTTACTATCTCGAAGCAGCATTGCGAAACCTGCGACTGCAGAGCTGAAATTAAAATTTTCAGAGAGCGAATCTGGCGAAAATATTCTATCGTAAACAACAGATGTTATCAACTTACTGTTAGCTTTATCAGGAAGTTTAAATCTTAATTTCAACGTTAGTAATTCATCTGAGTCCTTAGCTTCGTTAGTTAATTTACTTGTCTGATATTTCAAATCTTCATACTCATTTGATATTAATCTTACTTTAGCAGGTACTATTTCATACAGAGCCGTTACAGTATGTCCGGCACCGAGCTCGCCGGCATCTTTTTTATCATCAGCAAAGTCTTCTTTTTTCAACAGACGATTCTCATAACCAATTAATCGATACTCTTCAACTTTGAAAGGATTGAACTCAATCTGGATTTTAACGTCCTTCGCAATTGTAAACAGTGTTCCCATTAAATCGTGATCAAAAACTTTTTTAGCTTCGAGAATATTATCGATATAATAATAATTGCCATTGCCTTTGTCTGCTAATTCTTCCAATCTTCCATCTTTATAATTATCCATTCCGAAACCGAGTAGTGTAAGGAAAATTCCTTCATCTCTTTTTTCTTCAATCATTTTAACAAGTTCCGAAGTACTTGAAACACCCACATTAAAATCACCATCGGTTGCTAAAATTATTCTGTTATTACCACCAACAATGAAATTTTCTTTAGCAATTTTATAAGCCAGTTGTATTCCGGCACCACCGGCTGTTGAACCACCCGCATTTAACGTTTTAAGTGCAGAAAGAATTTTATCTTTCTCATATCCATAAGTTGCCGGAAGCACAAGTCCGGCAGAACCAGCATAAACAACAATTGCAATTTTATCATTTTGTTTTAAGTTTTTTACAAGAAACTTAAATGCTTTCTTTACAAGTGGAAGTTTATTTTCTGGCACCATCGAGCCTGAAACATCCAGAAGGAAAACAAGATTGCAATCTGTTCTTTCTTCATCCATCAATTCTTTTCCCTTGATGCCAACATGGAGCAGATAATTATTTTCATTCCATGGACAAACACCGAGTTCTGTAAATAACGAAAACGGATCTTCACCTTTCGGTTGAGGATAATCATAATCAAAATAATTAATAAATTCTTCCACTCTCACTGCATCTTTTGGCGGAAGTTGTCCGGCATCAATAAATCTTCTAACGTTACTATATGATGCTGCATCAACGTCTATTGAAAATGTTGATAGCGGATTGCTGAATGCATTAAGGAATTCATTCTCGACAATTGTGTTGTATTCCTCCGTGTTCCCTGGTCCGGATTGTAAACATTGATTAAATTCTGCTGAATAACCTCCTACCTGGCTATTTATTCCATCCACACAATAAAGTACTTCACTGCCTCGACCACCGCGTATATGCAGAGTTTGAATAAACTCTGAGTTTGTGACTTTACATGAATTCGTTGAATATTTGTTCGTAGTCGGCTTTGATTCAACGACTAATATTTCTGATAAATTAAAATCAGTTTTGAGTTTTATCTCAATAAATAGACTATCAGAAGCTATTACTTTGACATCTTTAATTGTTTGTGAAGAGTAACCAATATAAGATGCTTTCAGTTCATAGATTCCCGGGGGAACAGATTTTATTTTAAAGAATCCTTCGATGTCAGTTGCGGCACCCCAATTTGTGTTTAATATTATGACATTAGCACCGATTAAAACTTCTCCGGTTTCAGCATCGGTAACCTTTCCGGATATAACACCACTCTTTGCAGAGATAGTCGATATAATTAATAAGGCGAGAAAAGTAATTTTAGTAAACATGTTAGCTCCCTGAATGTTTAATTCAAATGTAATCGGAAGATGCAGGCAAATCAAACAGGAAAATCTGGCTGGAAAATTTTTAGTCGGAAATTTTTAGTTCTTATGAGATTACATAAAAACATTTATAAACAAATAACGGTAAGATAATCCAGTTGCATATTGTGTTTGATCACTTCCCATTATTCTTTCATAAATTGATATTGTCGTTAAATATTTTTTAAAACAACAATTTCAAACATATTAAATTTCAGTGCCCACTTAATTTCTGTTATAAGTTAGAATTATTTTTTATTATTGAAGTATGTTTTTTAGAAAAGAAAGCAGAGGATTGTCGTTAAATCTTTGGTCAAAAAGAAAAAAAGTGCAGGTTTCAACTTTGATGAAGTCTTTAAACATTTCGATGATTTATTTTTCTGGGTTGAAGATGCAAATGATTCGTCCATAACGTATTCTGATAACTTCTTAGCTGTTACGGGTTATTCAACAACTGAGTTGAGTGAACGTGGCGGCTGGTTATCAATAATTGTCGGAGATGACGTAACATCGTACCGGAAATCTCTTGATAAATGGCTTCTGAACCCTGAAGGAAAAACTATAAAGTTAGATTACCGGATAATCAGGAAAGATGACAGGATCATTAATGTATCTGAGAAAATTAAATTAGTGTCAGATAAGAATGGGAAAGTCATAAACAAAATTGGAGTGATATCTGATGTTTCGGAATACATTCAGTCAGTAGAAAATTTGAAGACTGAAAATCAGCAGCTTGAGTTGATCAATTCATCCAAGGATAGTTTTCTGTCCGTACTTTCGCATGATCTTCGTGCACCATTTACAAGTATTCTCGGTTTTGCGGAAATTATTCTTAACGAAACAAAACTTCCTGATAAAGATAAAGCTGAGTATGTAAAATTTATTTATGATTCTTCAAATAATCAGCTCAGACTCATTAACCATCTTTTTGACTGGTCTCAAATACAGACTGGTAAAGTAAAGACAGATATACAGAGACTCCACGCTTTGAATATTACGTATGTATGCATATCCTATCTGACAGCACAGGCTTTTCGAAAAAATATAAATATAAATGTCAACATTCCGGATTCATTTCATATTGATGCTGACGAACGGCTGGTAACAAAAATATTTATGAATATTATTAGTAATGCAATTAAGTATTCGCATGAAAACGAATCGGTAGAAATATCCGCAAATATTTACAATAATAATTTCACTGAATTTATTATTAAGGATAAAGGCGTCGGGATTTCAGAAATTAATCGCGATAAAATTTTTAATATCGGAAAACTTTTTTCTACCGAAGGAACCAAAGGCGAAAAAGGAAGCGGACTTGGTCTTATACTTTCAAGACTTATTGTTGAAAAGCACGGCGGTGAGATATGGTTTTTTTCCACTGAAGGGAAGGGAAGTGAATTTCATTTCACTTTGCCATCTGCAGAAAGCTATATCCTGCTTGTTATTAATGACGCAGAAGCTCTGCAAGAGATTGAAGACGGAGTTAAAAATAATTATCCGAATCTTCAGATTCTTAAAGCCGAAAATGGATTTGAAGCTATTGAAATAATATCTTCTAAATCGCCATCACTTGTAGTAATTGAACACGATCTTCCATTAATGGATGGTCTTCAACTTATAAAATCAACAATCAACAAGCATAAAAACATAAGGATTCCATTTATTGTTTTTATTGATTCTGCTTCAGAAGACGTGGTTAGTGCTTATCAGGAACTTAATGTTAAAATAATTAAGGATAAGCCGGCACTTACTGAACTTCTCAATGATAAAATTGAATCTCTGATATTTAGTTAGTAAATAAGCCTGAAAAAATGACATCAGTTTGTATAACCAATAAATTAATTTCTGATCAATGAAACAGCCAGAACTAAAAACTTTAATAAAAAATGACAGGGTTGATCACTTCCTGTTAATCAGAAGAATTGAATTGCGCAGCACAAAAAATGACCGCGATTTTCTTTCTACTGAACTTGGTGATAAATCAACTTCAATGAATGCAAATATTTGGGAAGGATTTGCTGAGATTGCTGCAAAAGGAAAAGTTGGTGATGTCGTAAAAGTAACCGGTACAATTGAAGAATTTCAAGGTTCCCTGCAGATAAGAGTTTCATCAATCAGATTAGCTGTTGAAAAAGATAAAGTATTTCCAAAAGATTTTCTTCCGCACTCAAAACGTAATCCGGAAGAGATGAAAAAAGAATTCAATCAAAAGATTAAAAATATTTCCAACAAACATCTTAATAAATTGCTATCAGAAATTTTTAGCGGAATCAGGTTTGAACTTTTTTCAACAGCACCCGCAGGAAAATCCTGGCATCATGCTTATATCCATGGTTTGATTGAACATACTCTTGAGATAATCAAAATTTGTGAACTGATGTGTGAATTTCATCCGGAACTCAATAGAGATTTACTGATTTCGGGAGCCATGCTGCACGATGTTGGTAAGATTGAAGAACTTGCATTTGACTCAGCATTTGAATACACTGATAAAGGAAAACTTATCGGACATATTGTAATTGCTTCAAATCTTGTCCGTGATGAAATAAAAAAAATTCCGGGTTTCACTGCAGAATTGGAGAACAATCTTATTCATTTAATACTAAGTCATCAGGGAAAACTTGAACATGCTTCACCTGTCGTTCCAAAAACTGCTGAAGCAATAACGTTGTATCAGGCGGATGAGTTAAGTGCCAAAGTTAATGCATACAAAAATGCAATCGAATCAGAATTAAAACCGGATTCAAACTGGACAAAGTTTATTCATCTGGCTGATACCGATCTTTATAAATTTAACTTCGAGAATATTCCTGAAGAAAATACAAAAAAATCTTTGTTCGATTAAAGCAAAGGAGAGACATGAAAATTTCTACATTTTTTCTGGCAATTCTATTTTATGTTTTTTTGAGTCACTGTCTTCTTGCTCAAACATTTGAAGAATTAATTAAGGAAGGAGACAAATACAACACTGAATTTCAGCATCAGAAATCTTTGGAGACTTATAAAGAAGCAGACAAGCTAAAACCCGCAAACTGGGAAGTTATGTGGCGAATAAGCAGAGCATTAGTAGATATTGCAAACAAAATGCCCGAAGGAAATGATAAGCAGGAAGAAGCAAAATTTAACAAATATAAAGAGTCACTTACTTATGCTGACAGTGCTGTTAAACTTGCACCAGATCAATCTGTAAATTATGTTAGACGAGCGATTGTAAAAGGACGCATCGCTTTGTTCGAAGGAGTTTTTTCGGCGATCGGAACAGTGAATGATGTTAAAGATGATTGTGAAAGAGCAATCCAACTCAATAATGGTGGAAATTATATCCAGGCACTTGCACATTATGTTCTTGCAAGAGCTCATGCAAAAGTTTGTGAGAAAGCTTATCTGCTCAGACTTCCGTTAGGATTAGGCTGGGGAGATATGGAAGTTGCAATAAGAGAATTTCAAAATGCGATTAAGTTAAGACCAAATATGAGAATGTTTTACCTTGACCTTGCTAAAGCGTATATCGAAGAAGACGAATATGAACTTGCAAAAGAGAATCTTTTAAAAGTTGAAAGCGCACCGTTTGTTCTTGAAGATGATGATGAATATCTGAAAGAAGCTAAACAGCTTTTAAAAGAGGTAAATAAAGAACTCGAGTGATTATTAAATTTAGATTTTTATTCTGAAAATCCGATTGAGAACTCTTTCGATTTTTTTGATAAAAATTAATATAAGGGGAATATTGCACTCCTAACGGAGTGCGGGTTTGTTTAGGGTTTATATTCATATAAATATGTCGCTCCTCTGGAGCGAGGAAACCAAAGTATAATTTAATCCGGAAAATTTATTATTTAGGCGGAGGAAGAGAAAAAACAACTCCGTTAGGAGTTGAATATCTGTAGTAGTGGGAAAAATCTCTTTTAAAACCGAACTCCGTAGGAGTTCAATAAAAATTATACAATTATCAGTTTAAGTCCACATAAGAAATAAAATTAAAAATGTCTTTGAGAGAGATTATATGGGAATTAAGATTGATAAAAGCCTGATTGATATTCTCAAGGGAGCAAAATCAATTGTTTTTTTCACAGGTGCGGGAATCTCTGCTGAAAGTGGAATTGCTACTTTCAGAGGGAAAGAAGGTTTGTGGAATAAGTTCAAACCAGAAGAACTTGCAAACTTTGATGCGTTTATGAGAAACCCCGAACTTGTTTGGGAGTGGTACAATTACAGAAGAAAAATTGTTCACGAAGCAAAACCGAATGCAGCCCACCTGACAATTGCAGAAATGCAAAACCACTTCGACGATGTCACCGTTGTAACTCAAAATGTTGATAATCTTCATCGCAGAGCGGGCAGCAAAAAGATTTTTGAACTTCACGGAAACATTGAAAAAAATTTTTGCATAAGTTGTAAGAAGAATCACGATGAAGATTTAGATTTCTCACACGGTGTTCCTAAGTGTGATTGCGGTGGTTTGATTCGTCCAGGTGTAGTTTGGTTTGGAGAATTTCTTCCCGAGGATCAGTTTCGGGGAGGTGAACTTGCAGCAATGAAAGCAGATGTTTTCTTTGTCGTTGGAACTTCAGCAGTTGTTTATCCTGCTGCCGGATTAGTTTATACAGCTAAAGCTAGTGGTGCAGCAATCGTGGAAATAAATCTGGAAGAAACAGAAATATCATCATCGGTGAATTACCCTTATTTTGGAAAAGCAGGAGAAATACTTCCCATAATATTTGAAGAATACAAAATGAAAGTATAATCTATTTTCTGATTTGCATTCCGACAATTTTACACAGCTCCTGTAATTCTCTCTGTTCATCTTTATTCAAAATTTCAAAATGCTTTTTAATCTTTTTGACAATTATCGGTAACGTTTCCTTGATTTTATTTCTCCCTTTTGGTGTTAGATAGATAATAAATTCTCTTCTGTCTTTCTCACTTCTTCTTCTCTGAACTAAATCACGCTTTTCAAGATTATTAATTACCATTGTAATGTTACCGCCGCTTTTAAGAATTTTTTTGCCCAATTCCCGATGCTTCATTGGTCCCAGGTGAAAGAGAGCATCTAAAACCCCAAATTGACTTTCAGTTAATCGGTAATTGCTAAGTTCAAGATTTATTTTTGAGCTTATTGAATCCGCCGAACGAATCAGCTTAATATAAGAGTTCAAAGATTCGGTTTCTTTTTTGGAACCTTTATAATTATTACCCATTGAAATTTTCTATTTGTTCTTCCCGGGTGTAATTAAACTAAGCACTGCTGTGAAAATAACAGCACCGATAATCGTCCACAATAAATTATAAGTTGTCCCCCGGATTGTTATACTAATTGGATCGGGTAGTTGAAGTTCACGAGCAAGCCAGGTTCCGATAAATGCGCCAATAAAACCAACTACGATTGAGATTATACATCCTCCGCGGCTGAATCCGGAAAGAGAACGTGCAATTGAGCCGGCAATTCCGGCAATTATCAGAGAAATAAGAATGTCTATCATTTTGTTAAAATATTTATTATTTATTTACAAATGCAAACTAAATTTTATCAAACACATAATCAATTAAATGTGTTTTAAATTCCGATTGTTGACTCAAAAAAATATCATATAATTAGCTGATTAACAGAATAGGATAAATGGATAGAAGAAAATTTTTAAAGAGCAGTGCAATCGTTGGAGCAGGATCGTTGATTCTGACTCCCAAAATTATTAAAGCGATGAATACTTCTCCTTCTGTTGCTGATATGATTGTTCCTTCATCACGACCGAAATTAGAAAAATGGAAAGATGATGAAATTAATATAGCCTGGATTGGACACGCAACTGTTCTTATTAATTTTTTTGGGAAATATATTCTTACAGATCCGGTATTCTTTGAAGCTGTCGGAGTTTATTTTGAAGGTTATATACTTGGACCACGACGGGCAAGTCTGCCAGCATTGATGCTTGAAGATATTCCCAAACCCGATATTGTATTACTTTCGCATGCACATATGGATCATATGGATTATAAAACTTTGAAAGCATTAACAGAAAAATATCCCGTTGAACTTGATTGCATAGTTGCATATAATACTAAAGATGTTGTTGAAGATTTAAAATGGAAATCAATAAGTGTAGTTGACTGGGATGAAAAAATTAATATTAACGGAATAAATTTTAAAGGTGTTGAAGTCCAGCATTTCGGATGGCGCTATCCGGGAGAGAAAGATAGATCAGCAGGCTATTTTATAGATGGCAGAAGCTTCAATGGTTTTATTATGGAAAGACACGGCAAGAAGGTTTTGTTTGGCGGTGATACAACTTTCGCTGATAAATTTAAAAAGCACAAAGATGAAAATGTAGATATTGCAATCATGCCAATCGGTGCTTATAAACCATGGAGAAAATATCACTGTACACCAGAAGAAGCATTGGTGATGGCTGAATATCATCTCGGCGCAAAATATTTTATTCCTATACACACCAAAACATTTGACAGCGGCGAAATGATTTTCGAACCATTAAACTGGCTGGCTCGCACAATTAAACATTACCAGATCAAAGTCGGGCTTTGGGATATAGGCGAAACATTCACATTAAAAGTTTAACTTTCCTTCCGAAATAATTTTTTAGTCGGAGTCTTCATTGAGTTCACACCAAATAATTCAGGATTGTATAAACGCAACCGATATTAATACTGAAAGAGTATTAAAAACATTTTCACAGCTATCCGAAAACCAATTTAATTGGAAACCAAGTTCCGATTCCTGGAGTATTGGTGAATGTATATCCCATCTTGTAAATTCAAATAAGCATTATTTAAATAAAATTGAAAGAATTCTGAAATCAGTCTCTGATGCTGAAGAAAAAGATTTTCCGTATAAGCAAAGTTTTGTTGGAAAAATGATAGCTAAAGGTATTGATCCGTCAAACGTCAGAAAAATAAAAACTTTTAAAGTCTTTTATCCGGATGCAAGCAGTATCTCACAAAATATCATTGACAATTATTTTAAATCTTCTGAAAATCTGATTCAACTTGCGAAGAAAATGAAACATCTGAACATTAGAAAAACAAAACTAAGTTCACCGGCTAATAAATTATTGAGAATGAATTTGGGAGATGTATTGATTATAATTTCGAAGCACGATGAGCGGCATCTTAATCAGGCGGAAAGAGTTATGAGCCATAAAGATTTTCCAAAAAGTTAAATCCATGAACAAACTCAAAAAAGGATTCGTTCAGATTTATACCGGAAACGGAAAAGGAAAGTCAACCGCCGCAATCGGGCAGGCAGTTCGTGCTGCTGGTTTTGGTTTGAAGTCTTACATCGCACAATTTATGAAAGAATATCCTTACAGTGAATTAGTAAGTCTTAAACATTTATCTGAATTGATTTCGGTTGAACAATTCGGCGGAGATGAATTTGTTTACAAAAAAGAATTACCCGCTGAAGAAGAATTAGCAAAAGCAAAAAGAGGATTACAAACAGCAAGAGATAAAATGTTAAGTGGAGATTATGATATAATAATTCTTGATGAAGTAATCGTTGCAATATATTTCAAACTGTTTGAAACAAAAGATATTGTTGAGTTCATCAAATCGAAACCAGAAAATGTTGAATTGATTCTTACCGGGAGATATTGTCCTGAGGAATTAATTGATTTAGCAGACCTTGTGACTGAGATGCAGGAAATTAAACATTATTACCAAAAGGGGATTACTTCCAGAAGAGGAATCGAGAGTTAGATTCACTTTTTCCATTTCACTACTTTATAAAATTAAAGACTTATCCTTCGAAATTTGTTAAAATTGTAAATATTTCAATTAAAGTTGCTTGACTTTAAATTTAAGTATGCTTAAGATTGAATCAACAATAAACTTAATTATGAAAAATATATCAAAAGAAGATTACCTAAGTGTAATCTATAAATCAGCAGACAGCAGCGGTGAAATAAAAGTAAACCAGATCGCTGAACGGCTTAATATATCAGCAGCAGCCGTGACGGATATGCTTCGCAAACTTTCCAATGAAGGTTATGTTGATTATAAACGTTACAAAGGAACAAGACTTACTAAAAGTGGTGAAGAGTATGCAAAAAACATGGTGAGACGTCATAGAATTTGGGAATTGTTCTTACATCAGATAGTTGGTTTACCATGGGATAAAGTACACAACGAAGCAGAAAATCTTGAACACTCGTCTTCAGATGAATTAATTGATCGTATGGAAGAAATGCTTGACTTTCCTGAATTCGATCCACACGGTGATCCGATTCCCACGAAAGAAGGCAGAATCCCAAAACTAAAGAATAACATTCCTCTATCGTTATTGAAAGTAGGAGAAAGTGCTAAAGTTGTTCGGGTTAATGATTTTGATCAGAGTTTTCTCAATTATATCAGCGAGATTGGAATAGAATTGAATGAAATTATAAATCTTATTGAAGTCAGAAACTTTGATAAGTCTATGCATATCATTGTAAAAGGGAAAGACTGCAATATTAGCCACAAGCTCGCTGAAAACGTTTTTGTAGAAGTAGATAAACAATAGTTTACGTATGAGTTACCAGGAATTAACAAAAAACAAATCGCTTTCGGAAGTACATTCTTCAGTTGATGTAAACCATTCTTCTGGTTTCTGGAAGAGACTTTTTTATTTTACCGGACCAGCATTTATGGTCGCTGTCGGGTATATGGATCCTGGAAACTGGGCAACAGACTTAGCTGGCGGTTCTCAATTCGGATATAAATTAATCTGGGTAATACTTCTTGCTAATTTAATAGCTATTTTATTTCAATCACTCTCGGCAAGACTTGGAATTGTTTTTGGGCGCGACCTGGCTCAGGCTTGCAGAGATCACTATCCAAAACCAATAAATTATATTTTATGGATTATTTGCGAATTAGCTGTAGCTGCGTGTGATCTTGCTGAAGTTATTGGATCAGCGATCGGACTTTATTTATTGTTCGGGATTCCTATGTTGTGGGGAACGATAATCACTGCGTTTGATGTTATTCTGTTAATGTTTCTGTTATCATTTGGAATAAGAAAGATGGAAGCTTTCATATTAGCACTTATTGCAACGATTGGAGTATGCTTTGCATTTGAAATGATTATATCTAAACCTGATTTTATTGCAATTGGTTCAGGGTTTATACCTTCAATGCTTAACGGCAATGAATTATATGTTGCACTCGGTATAATTGGTGCAACGGTTATGCCTCATAATCTTTATTTACATTCTGCACTTGTGCAGTCAAGGAATGTAAAAAGAACACAAAAAGGTTTAAAGGATGCAAACAAATTTAATCTTATAGATTCAATTGTTGCATTGAATTCAGCTTTTTTTGTTAATGCCGCAATTCTAATTCTGGCTGCAGCAGTTTTTTTTAATACGGGACATTCAGAAGTTGCATCCCTAATTGATGCTCATGCATTATTAGCGCCTCTGCTTGGAAATAAATTTGCTTCGATTGCCTTTGGAGTTGCACTCCTTGCAGCAGGTCAGTCATCAACAATTACCGGAACTTTTGCCGGGCAGATTGTTATGGAAGGATTTGTTGGGATAAAGATACGTCCTTGGTTGAGAAGAATTATTACCCGTTTACTCGCAATAATTCCTACAGTAATAGTAATAAAAATTTCGGGAGACAGTTCTGTTGATTCGCTTTTGGTACTTTCACAAGTGATATTATCACTTCAGCTTCCATTTGCAATAGTTCCATTACTTCATTTTACATCCAGTAAAAATAAAATGAATGAATTTGCTTCAAGGTACTTAGTGAAAATTCTTGCATGGATCGCGGCTGGGTTTATTATAATCATGAATCTGGAATTAGTTTATAATTTTTCCATTCATAACTTTTCCGATTCGGGTATTACGGGAACAATATTTAAATTTGTTGTAACTCCTGTTATTGTCTTTCTTGTATTGCTGCTCTTCTGGATTATCATTGAACCGTATTTCAAGAAAGCAGAACTCGAAAAAATAGAAGAACTGTTTATCAAAAAACCACTAGCTTATGCAAGAAAAATTCCTGCAGCAATAATAAAAAGGGAATCAGTTATGAAAATTGGAATTGCATTAGAAGGAAGATCCGCAAGAGATGAGCAGATTATGAAAGGAGTCAGACCATTCTTAAAAAATTTATCCGGCGAAATCTATTTAATCCACTGTGTGGAATCAGTTACAGGAAGATTTATTGGTGACCTTGTAGCCGATGAACAAGCTAAAAAGATGAACGAATATATAAATGATTTTGCTCATAAGCATAACATTGATGATTTTATAACTCATGCCATAATCTGCGGCGGCAATCCTGAAAAAGAGATAGCAAAAGTTTGTAAGAAAGAAAATATTGAATTAATTGTTGTTGGCAGTCATGGGCATAAGATGGTAAAAGATATAATTTATGGTGCGACTGTGGATGAATTAAGACACAGAGTAAGAATTCCTGTATTGGCAATACCGGTTGAGGTGTAGTAATTGATTAAAAGTGTTTGAAGCATAAAATGCCTGGAGAGTTTTGTATTAACATTCATAAGAAGAATCAAAACGGAATAATCTTTTTCTTAACTCGGATTTGGAGACTGTTCGCATTAAAGTAATTGTCTTTTCTAAAAATTGTTACACACTTAATTAAAAATCAAATATGAAAAATGCACAGAACTTTAAATGTCAGATAATAATACCAGCTTTTATTTTAGAATATAAACAGAATTTTTCAATTCAATAAAAATGTTAGATTCTTTATTAATATTATTAATCGGAACAACAATTATTTTAATCGGGGTTATATTATTCTACCCTGATAAAGGATTGTTCGCCAGGATGAAACGAAGTCATCAAAATACTAAAAGAGTTCTTATTGAAGACGCATTGAAACATCTATACAATTGTGAATATAGTGGAGTAAGTTGTACTCTGAATAGTGTTGCTGGCAAATTATCGATTTCAGAAGATGAAGCTGCTGAACTAATTACGAAACTTGAAGACATGGGTTTGCTAACCTCACAAAATGAAACTTTGCAACTTTCTAATGAAGGAAGATCTTATGCTCTTAGAATTATCAGAGTGCACAGGTTGTGGGAAAAATATCTCGCAGACGAAACGGGTATTGATGAAACTCAATGGCATCATTCAGCCGAAGAATTTGAACACAAGCTCACTCCGTCCGATGCAGATGCACTTGCAGCTCAAATAGGTAATCCTGTTTTTGATCCACACGGAGACCCAATACCTTCAGTCTCCGGTGAACTTCCTATAAAAACTGGCAGACCGTTAACAGATTTAAAGTTCGGTGAGTTTGCAAGCATAATTCATATTGAAGATGAACCCGATGCAATTTATCAACAGCTTGTTGCTGAAGGTCTTTATCCCGGTATGCAGGTTAGAATGTTAGAATTGACAAATGAACGAGTAACGTTTACTGCAAATGGTGAAGAATGTATTTTGGCACCACTCTTTGCAAAAAACATTACAGTAGCTCCGATACGATTTGAAAAAACAATCGAAGGTAAGTTTAAATATTTGTCTTCGTTAGAGATTGGTGAGAAAGGAATTGTGCTTGGAATTTCAAAAGCATTGAGAGGTCAGCAAAGAAGAAGATTGATGGATCTTGGAGTAGTTCCGGGAACTGAAATAGTTGCCGAAATGAAAAGTGCTTCCGGTGATCCGACTGCTTATAGAATTAAAGGAGCCTCAATTGCTCTTCGAAATAATCTTGCAGATAAAATTTATCTTGTTTCAGAAAATGAAGGTATGAATTAAATATGAAACTAGTTGAAAATAATTGCGAGACTTGCCCGGTTCACAATGCTGGCAATTTAAAAAGACTTGGTATTGATATGAGCACATTTGATTTTGTAGTTGCTCTTGCCGGTAACCCAAACACTGGAAAGAGTACCGTCTTCAATAACCTTACCGGACTAAAACAACACACGGGAAATTGGCCGGGAAAAACAGTTACGCGTGCAGAAGGTGGATTCGAATACAATAATAAAAAATTTAAACTAGTCGATTTACCGGGAACATATTCGCTTCTTTCAACAAGTACTGATGAAGAAGTTGCACGCGATTTCATCCTATTCGGTCAACCGGATGTTACAGTTACGGTAGTTGATGCAACACGTCTTGAGAGAAATCTGAATCTGGTCCTGCAAATTTTAGAAATTACAGATAGAGTTGTTTTATGTTTGAACCTGATGGATGAAGCTGAACGACATCAAATTAAAATTGATGAACGAATCTTATCAAAAGATTTGGGTGTCCCTGTTATTCCAGTGGTTGCGAGATACAACAAGGGAATGAACGAGTTACTTAATTCAATATTTGAAGTTGCAACAGGAAAGTTTGTATGCAAACCATACAGAATTAAAAGTCATTCAAGAGAACTTAATTATGCAGTAGAGAAATTAAACAAAATGATTCTCGAAGAATTTCCAAATCTTCCAAATGCCAAATGGGTCGCTCTCAGATTGCTGGAGGGAGATCAGAGTATTATTGAATCAATTAGAAATGGTGAATTAGGAAATCTCAAGAAACAAGAATTAGTTCAGTTATCTACAGGATGATAAATTTATTTTTAGCCACCAAGACACTAAGGCACAAAGAAAAATGATTCCATTGACAGAACAAGAAGAGAGGATAGGGAAAATAATTGTGAATGCTGCGTTCAAAGTTCATAAAGAATTAGGACCAGGTTTGCTTGAAAAGATATACGAAATTGCACTTGCACACGAACTTCAGAAAGCAGGCTTGGTAGTCAGAAGGCAAGTGGAGATTCCAATAGTCTATGATGGAATTGTATTCGATGAAGGCTTGAGATTGGATTTATTGGTTGAAGATTTGGTTATTGTTGAAACTAAAGCAATCGAACAAGTTAATCCTGTCTGGGTAGCTCAAGTTTTAAGTCATCTTAAATTAACTAATAAAAGATTAGGATACTTAATAAACTTTAATGTTCCGTTAATAAAAGACGGTATCAAAAGGATAATATTATAAATCTTTGTGTCTTAGTGTCTTCGTGGCAAAGAATTTTCTAAAAGTCACTAAGACACTAAAAATAAACCAATTAAACAGTGACAGAAAAAAATCAAAATAGCGAAGCAATACTCTCAACAGCAAATAATTTACGCTGGGAAATAGGTGAGAATTTCCACGACACTTTGATGGAATCAATTTACTCGAATGCTTCGACCATCGTCAAGCGTGCAGTCACATTACCGGAAGAAAAATCATCTGCAAATTGGGAAAAAACTCTCGACAGAATATTAACAAGCCGATATACCGGTTTTCCGATTATGTTTATTTTACTTGGAGTTGTTTTCTGGTTAACAATTCAGGGAGCTAATGTTCCATCAGGTATGATAGCTTCTTTTTTAATAGATACAATTCATCCCATATTAAAAAGTTTTGCTTCAAGTATTGGTTTACCTTTCTGGCTGGATGGAGTTTTGATTGATGGAGCTTATCTTGCAATGGCATGGGTCATTTCAGTTATGCTTCCACCAATGGCAATATTCTTTCCGTTATTTACATTACTCGAAGATTTTGGTTATCTGCCTCGTGTTTCGTTTAATATGGATAATCTTTATAAAAAAGTTGGTGCACATGGAAAACAAGCATTAACGATGGCGATGGGTTTTGGATGTAACGCTGCAGGTATAATAGCTACACGAGTAATTGATAGTCCACGAGAAAGATTAATTGCGATAATTACAAATAATTTTTCATTGTGTAATGGAAGATGGCCAACACAAATTCTTATTGCAACTATTTTTATCGGTGCTGCAGCCCCGGCGTATCTTGCAGGAATTGTTTCTGCCGCAGCAGTTGTATTTATTGCTGTTCTTGGAGTTGTATTTAGTCTCATAGTATCCTGGGCATTATCAAAATCTGTTTTGAAAGGTGAAGCATCTGCATTCAGTCTGGAACTTCCTCCATACAGACCACCAAGAATTCTTCAGACACTTTATACTTCATTAATTGACAGAACAATTTTTGTACTCTGGCGTGCAGTTGTTTTTGCAGTTCCTGCCGGAGTTGTCATCTGGCTTGTTGCAAACATAAATATTGATGGAGTGTCAATTGCAAATATTTTTATTGGCTGGGTTAATCCGTTCGCTTTTATTTTAGGATTGAATGGAGTAATATTTTTAGCTTACATAATTGCTATTCCTGCAAATGAAATTGTAATACCAACTATATTAATGCTGACAGTTGCAAATCTTGGACTTGCCGGAGTTGGTGTTGGGAACGGTGTAATGTTTGAGCTAGATTCTACTGCCGATACCGCTGCTGTTCTTCAAGCTGGCGGTTGGACCATGTTGACAGGAATTAATTTGATGCTTTTCAGTCTGCTTCATAATCCATGTTCAACAACTATCTATACAATTTATAAAGAAACAAAAAGTGTAAAGTGGACATTGATATCGATATTTCTTCCAATAGTAATGGGATTGGTTGTTACTTTTTTTGTAACACAAATCTGGAGAATATTTGAACAATAGATTCAAAAGAAGGGAGAATTAAGAAATGAAATACTTAGTTATTTTATCTGCTCTAGTATTTTTCAGCACAGATATATTTTCACAAGAATTGAAATTTATCGAAGTGACAGGAACTGCTAATGCAGAATATCCTGCGGATCAGATCAGCTGGAGAGTGATAATAAAGAAAATTGCAGACACTTTTTCCGAGAGTCGTAATGAGGCTGACTCGTATTTGAAAAAATTACAGGAAATTCTTCAGGCAAATAACATTGATAAAAATGATATTCAGGTAACTCCAATCCAGCAGGGACGATATTATGAATATGATGGTCGAAACAGAGTATTTAAAGGATTTTTCTCAAGTTATAATGTCAATCTTATTTTAAGAGATATAAGTAAATATCCGGCACTTACTTCACAACTATCTGAATCGGGAGATTTTGAAAACCTGATACCTTCGTGGAATGATTCAAAATACGAAGAACATCATAAAGGTACTTTAATTCAAGCATCAGATAACGCAAAGAACAAAGCGGAATATTTAGCCGATAATCTTGGAATGCAGTTGGGTCCTGTTCTGGAAATTCAGGAAGGAAATACCGCAACAGGTTATCCCAATCCATTCAATACTAGTACTTCGATGGAATATGATACACCAATCGCATCCGGGAAAGTGCAATACACTAGAAGTATCAAAATTAAATTTGAATTAATAGAAAAGCAGAAATAATTATGAAAAAATACCATCTTCTCTCCTGGAATGTTAACGGAATCCGTGCGATTCAGAAAAAAGGTTTTCTTGATTGGTTTAAAAAAGAAAATCCTGATATTCTCTGTCTTCAGGAAACAAAAGCTCATCCTGATCAGCTTGATGATGTCCTTAAAAATGTAAATGGATATGAATCATACTTTTCATCAGCAGAAAAGAAAGGTTACAGCGGTGTTGTTACTTATACAAAGCTAAAACCAAAAAGTGTAAAGCAAGGAATTAGTAAAAAAGAATTTGACAGCGAAGGAAGATTTATAATTACGGAATTCGATGAGTTCACTCTCTTTAATATTTATTTTCCGAATGGTAAAGCCTCTGTTGAAAGACTTCAATATAAAATGGATTTTTACGAAGAATTTTTGAAGCATTGCAAAAAACTTTTAAAGCAGAACATAAAAATAATTGTTTGCGGTGATGTCAATACTGCCCATAAAGAAATTGATCTCGCAAGACCAAAAGAGAATTCCACTATATCAGGTTTTCTTCCTCAGGAAAGAGAATGGATTGATAAATTTCTTGATGCTGGTTTTATAGATACTTTCAGATTGTTTAACAACGAACCTGAACAATATACCTGGTGGGATATGGTAACCCGTGCACGTGAACGAAATGTTGGCTGGCGTATTGATTATTTTTATATAAGTGAAAGTCTGAGAAAGAACATTTTATCAGCCACAATTCATTCATCAGTGATGGGTTCGGATCACTGTCCAATCGAAATTGAACTTAAATTTTGATTCATAATCTTTGTGTCTTTGAGTCTTTGTGGCAATTCATTAGCTTTAAGTAAAGTTATTCTAACGAAGACACAAAGAAAGCAATATTCAGCACGATGAAATACAAGAACAAATTAGCAAACGAATCAAGTCCATATTTACTTCAGCACGCAAACAATCCTGTCAATTGGTATCCGTGGGGAAAAGAAGCTCTCGAAAAAGCAAGAACAGAAAATAAATTATTAATAATAAGTATTGGTTATGCTGCCTGTCACTGGTGCCACGTGATGGAACACGAATCTTTCGAAGATGTTTCTGTCGCACAAGTGATGAATGATTTTTTTGTTTCCATTAAAGTTGATAGAGAAGAACGACCCGATATCGATCAGATTTATATGGATGCAGCTTATTTAATTACAGGAAGAGGTGGCTGGCCTTTAAATGTAATTGCACTCCCTGATGGAAGACCGGTATTTGCAGGAACTTATTTCAGAAAAAATGAATGGACAAGAATTCTTCATTACTTCAAAGATCTTTTTCAAAAAGAACCCGAGACATTTGATCAGGAAGCTGGAAAGCTGACAAAGGCAATAAATGAAATTGGAATTCCGGGTGCTGGAGAAAATGGATACATATTTACGAAAGAAGATTTAGATGAAGCTGTTAAAAAAATAATTTCTGTGATTGATTTTGTAAATGGAGGAACGAAAGGCGCTCCAAAATTTTCAATGCCAAACATTTATCAATTTCTCTTGAACTATAATTTCCACACAAAAAATTCTACAGCTCTGGAAGCGGTTACTACAACTCTGGATAAAATGGCAAACGGCGGAATTTATGATCACCTTGGTGGAGGATTTGCCCGTTACTCAACTGATGAAATTTGGAAAGTTCCTCACTTTGAAAAAATGCTTTACGACAATGCAGAACTAGTTAGTCTTTATTCCAATGTATTTAAAGTAACGGGGAATGAACTCTACAAAAAAGTTGTTTTTGAAACACTTGAATTCATAGAACGAGAGATGACAGATAAATCAGGAGGATTTTATTCTTCGCTTGATGCTGATTCAGAAGGTGAAGAAGGGAAATATTATGTTTGGACGAAAGACGAAATTGATAATCTTCTGAAAGAAAAATCTGAAATATTCTGTGATTACTTCTCAATTACTGCGAATGGAAATTGGGAAGGAAACAATATTCTTTTCATTACTCAAAAAAAAGAAAACTTGCTAAGTAAATATAAATTGGATGAAAAGACATTTGAGAATATCATCAACGAATCAAAGATGATTCTGCTTGATAAAAGAAATGAAAGAGTAAAACCCGGACTTGACGATAAAATTTTAACATCCTGGAATGCCCTGATGTTAAAAGGATATGTTGATGCGTTCTCAGCTTTTACTGACAAAAAGTTTTTAAATGTCGCATTGAAAAATGGCAATTTCCTTTTGAATAAAATGATGAATGCAGATGGAAGATTGTCCAGAAACTATAAAAATGGCAAAAGCACCATCAATGCATTTCTTGATGATTATTCCTACACGATAGAAGCATTTATTTCATTATATGAAGCAACGTTTGATGAGAAGTGGATTTACTCAGCAAAAAAATTAGCCGATTATGTTATTCTTCATTTTAAAAAGGAGGAATCCAATTTCTTTTTCTATACATCGGATATTGATGAACCATTGATTGCACGCAAAACAGATTTCTCTGATAATGTAATTCCATCTTCCAATTCTTCTCTTGCTTCGGGATTTCTGAAACTCTCAAAATTTTTCTTTGAAGAATCTTATCAAGAATTAATAATAAAAATGTTAAATGTGATTAAACAATACACAATTCAGAATCCAGCTTTTCATTCATACTGGTTACAGGTTGCTTCTTATTTAACCTTCCCAAATTATGAGGTTGGAATTTTCGGAGATGAATTTGAATCATCAAAACAAACTATCAGTAAAACTTTTTTACCCAACATTGTTCTGTTCGGTGGAGAACGGGATGGCTCACTTGAAATTATGAAAAGTAAATATGTAAAAGAAAAAAACCTGATTTATGTTTGCGAAAACCGAATGTGTCAGCTTCCAGTGGATAATATATCGCAGGCAATTGAGCAAATTGTTCGTACACTGTAATTGGGAAAAAATGAGTGTTTGACTTCAATTACTATTCTTTATTTATTTCTTTGCCTATAATAAAAAATTTAAGGTAATATCTGTTGGCAAAGATTAAACCGAATTATATTTTAATACCATTGCTCGTGATCATCACAGCATCCGCAGCTTCTTACTTTGCTGATACCGGAAGAGTGTGGTACTCTACAATCAATCTTCCTGATTGGACTCCTTCCGGGACAATGATGGTTTTAACCTGGACGATAATATTTATTCTTACAACACTCTCGTTATTAATTATATGGAACAGACATTATACCGAAAAAAAATTTGGACTTGTGATCGGATTATTTGCTTTGAATGGGGTTTTAATTGTCGGTTGGAATATTCTTTTTTTCTCGCATCAGCAATTTGGTCTGGCATTTTTTCAGGCACTTTTACTGGTTGTGAATCTCGTCTTTCTCATATCCATTATCTGGCGTTTCTCTCCAATAGCTGCTTCATTACTCTTACCATATAATTTTTATCTGCTTTTTTCAACAATCCTAACATTTAATGTCTGGCTGTTGAACTAAATAAAAAAGGGCACAGCTTCCTGCGCCCTTAATTTAAGAAAGTGAAACAATAATTATTTCAATAAAATCATCTTCTTGACATCAGTATATTCGCTTCCGTTAACACCAGTAGCTTCAATCTTATAGAAATAAACTCCACTATTGATACCGGCAGCATTAAAGTCATAAGTATGAACTCCTTGTAATAGATCCTGATCAATCAATGAAATTACTTGCTGACCAAGAACATCGAATACCTTCAGACTGACTTTTGAATCAACAGCCAGTGAGAACGTAATCTTTGTACTTGGGTTGAATGGGTTCGGATAGTTCTGATCAAGGCTGAAAGAAGCAGGAGCAACGACATCAACAGCAACTTCATTTGAGTAAGTGAATGTTCCATCAAAATCGATCTGCTTCAATCTGTAAGTATAATGATCTGAGCGAAGATTCTGATCAGTGAAGGAATATGACTTTGGTTCAGAAGTAGTACCGAAGCCGGGAACGAAAGCAACTTCCACAAACTCTGAGTTACCGATTTTTCTCTCAACACTGAAACCGCTGTTATTGAGTTCAGTTGCAGTTTGCCAGAGCAGCTTTACATCAGTACCAATAACTGAAGCAGTGAATGATGTCAGCTCAACCGGAACAATCGAAATATTCCAGGTTGCAGCAACTTCTGTTGCATCGAGTGCACGATTGTAAAATCTAAATTCATCCATAATAGATCCTGCAGGCATTCCTGTGGAAGAACCGTATGCACCGACTTTAAAATTATCAGTACCTGTCATATTCAGCGCTCCAGCTTGTGGTTGTGTAACAGTCAGGGCACCATTTATGTACGCATAAACTGTTGGTACCGATGAATCATAAACAAAAGTTAAAACTGAAGGACCAGGGCCAACACCTGGAACAGTTATATCTGATCCACCAATTCCTGTGAGTCTCATCAACACACCATATTGACCAGCCGCACCGGAATAGAAGCAGCGCCAGCCCACAGCAACGGTACCACCGAAAAGATAATTCAGTGCACTTCCAGCCGGGAGATTGTTAAGATACATACTAATTGTCCAGCTGCTCGTACCGAGATCAGGTATCCAGCCTGAATTTACGTAATCAGTTGAAGATGAACCACCGGAACCAATTAATCCATCATCAAATTGACCTGTTGGACCCATAGTCAAACCTCCAAGAACATCTGCAAATTGGGAACCACTTCCAGGAACTGCAAAATTTTGTGTTGTGGATGAACCAGCTTCATCAAATAAATAATAAAGTACTTCAGGCAAACCAAAGCCACCGCCACCTGTTTCGTATATCCAAGTACCTCCACTGAAAACTTCAGATGTAGTCCACGGATTAGTCAGTGGTGTACCATAGGCATTAGCAACAAGATCATAAACATAAATACTTCCCGGTTCGTCTATTATTAAATAGGCGATACTATTATTACTGACAGCTAAACCATCAATATCTGTTTGACCGGATGGATAAGCTGTGATAAATGTTCCGGTACCGTCATTATTAATTCGAAACAAACCTGAACCAAATGGTGTTGTGTCGTCATTAGTTGCATAAATATTTCCATTATTCGGATCAATTGCCAAACCTCCGAGATCGAAATCAGCATCTGCGTAGTCAATAAAAACAGTTGCAACAAACGTTGAAGTATTGATCTTATAAATTGCTTCATTAGCTACATTCTTCATACCATATAACTCACCATTGTAAAAAGCAAGACCAACTAACGATTGATTTGCACCGGCTGTGTCTGTTATTGTACCAAGCAAAGTAGCTGTACCTCCAACAGACCATTCATACAAAGTTGCACCGCTATTGAAATATATTTTATTGTTGTTAATATCAAATGCAGCGCCCCAAACTTGTGTTCCATTAAAAGCCGACAGCCAATTATTAGTTGTGACATCACCAACATATGATGAGACAGTAACGTCATCAACACCTATGAAGAGTGGGTGAGTTACATCAAAAACTCCATCTGAAATTTTTACCTGGTACTTCGACGGAAACAGTTCAGCATCATGCGCTATTGCCTGTTCAAGTAAAGTTTCCTCAGAATCGTTGGCGATTTCTTGTGCGGGTACAGGGCAGCAGAAATATATTAGCAGGGTGAATAAAATGAAAAGTTGTTTCATAAAGCGTCCTCCTTGAAATTTGATTGTTGTTCAGATAGTTGACTATCCTGATTACAACTTTGAAAATTAATTTGAAAAAGTCAACCTTTCATCAAAAAAATTTTTATCTGGGGTAAACCTTCCGGAGGAACTTTAAAAACTTCTATCAACTTGCAAAGCAGGTATGAATTTGATAAAAAAGATTCATATAGCCAGAATTTAGTTTATTGTCGCTCAGTTTGACTTTAACAGAACGAGCTAAATTTTATCAAATATTTTAACATTAATCGATCTTTTGTCACCCGCAAAATTGACGTCTGATCTTATTTTAGGAAATATCTCCGAATGGTTTTCTGTAAAACTGACTTATGATATTTCCAAAAAATCCACTTTTTCCATGTTTGAACAGGTTTTTTTATGATTACTTTATTTTTTCGTCAGATTTTTCGGCAGGAATATTGTCACTACTTTGAGAAAAGATTGGGAGAACAACCTATAGTAATATGATTCATAAACCACCAAAACTTCAGCTTAGCCTAACAATTCAGTTTGCTGTCTTCTTCATAATTGTTGCTGCTTTCATTTATTTCTACTTCAGCCAGAAGTTTGAAGAAGAAGTACTTGATAAATTTATGTTCAAAGCAGAAGTGATAACTAAATTCATTGAACAAAATCCTGATTATTTTGACTCAAAAATAGTTACCGATAAAACTGAAATTATTCAGTTGATGGCATTAAATGAAATCAATTATCTGGTCATTGAAAACCAGAAAGGAGAACTAGTTGATGCTGTAAATCTGGATTTAGCTGAATATTATCTCTATGTCTCAGCCGACAAACGGGATTATATCTCTTTTGATGAATCAATCTATAAAATTGTTATACCTATTCGTCGTGATGAAATACGGATCGGAAAAGTATACCTGGGTTTTAATGCAAGAAAAATCGCTAGTGAACTTAGAAGTAAAACACTTTTAACTGCACTTTTCAGTTTAACAATTTTATTAGCGGGCATGATTTTCACATACTTCCTGAGTTCAATATCATTCCGTCCAATTACAAAACTTATTTCTGCACTTAGTAAATCAGACATTCAGGAACAAAAACTTCTGTTAAGCAATTTTAAAAATGATGAGATTGGAATACTTGCCGGAAGAATTTATAATATTTTAAATGAATTGGATAAATCATCCAATGAGGTAGAAAATTTAAATGAGAAGCTGAAAAGTCTGTTCAGGGAAAAAATTTATGAGCTTGATGTTGAAATCAGTCATAGAAAGAAAGCAGAAATATTCTTAAAGAAAACAGAAGAAATGTTCAAAATTCTGTTTGAGAGTGCACCGATAGGTATGTTAATTGTTTCGAATGAAGGGAAGGTTTTAAAATCTAATAAGGCATTCTGCAACACTGTTGGCTATGATGAGTTTGAAGTTACAAGACTTCATATTAAAAACTTTTTTGATGATTCTTCAATGGGTAATTTAAAATCTACATATCACAAAATAATGGAGAGTGAAAGTCTGGACCTTGAAGCTAAACTTACTAAAAGAAGTGGACGCAAATTATTTACATTGTTGAAATCAATTAAAATCCGGGATGAAGAAGGTAAACCAATTAATACACTTCTTCAGGTGCTTGATATTTCCGAAATTAAACGAGTTCAGGGAGAACTTGAACTGGCTTTAGAACAGGCAAAAGAATCTGACAGACTGAAGAGCGCATTTCTGGCGCAAATGTCTCATGAAATCAGAACACCTCTCAATGTTATTCTTCCATCAATCCCGATTTTAGCAGATGAGATTGGCGAGAAAGATAAAGAAATGGTTTCTATTCTTCATGCAGTTGATAATGCAGGAAAGAGATTATACAGAACTATTGATATGATCCTTTCGATGTCTGCTGTTCAAAGTGGAAATTATAAAGCAAAGTTTGAAAAGATTAATCTCGCAGAAGATATTAATAATCTTACTCAGGAGTTTACGACCATCTGTAAGGACAAAGGCTTAGAAATCTATTTCGATAATAAATGTAAAAGTTCTGATATTTCTGCTGACAGATATACTATTGGTCAGGTGTTTCAGAATTTAATTGGTAATGCAATAAAGTACACACAGAAGGGTAAAATCACTGTTTCGATTGAGGATTTTGAAGAAAATAAAATTATAATAAGAGTAGCAGATACCGGTATCGGAATGTCTGAAAAATATCAGAAGAATCTTTTTACACCTTTTTCACAGGAAGATGCCGGGCAAACCAGAAAGTATGAAGGCAATGGATTAGGTCTTGCATTAGTTAAGGAATATGTGATTCTTAACAAAGGTCAGATTTCTGTTAAAAGTGAAAAGAATAAAGGTTCAGAATTTTCTGTAGTCTTTGAAAAAATACTAATTAGGGTTACTGCAAAGGATAAAAACCTTATGCTTGACGAGGTTTAATATTCCTTTCCACAAAATATCTCCTCATAAATCTTACCTGTAGTTTAAGTAAGCACTATTAAATAATGCTTCACTTTCTGATTTAATTTGTGATTTCACTCTCATTATCTTTGTGATAAAAATTATAATTGAGTAAAAATGAAATGCCGGAAGTGTCAGATAATCAAATCAGAAATACAAAAGCACCGGGAGAAAAGGCAGAATGAAGAGTTACAGAATACTTCTTTTCTATAAATATGTGTTTGTTCAGCATCCCGCGGTAATTGTGAATGAGCATTTAAATTGGTGTATTCAAAATGATATTAAAGGAAGAATCTTTTTTGCAAATGAAGGTGTGAATGGAACAGTTTCCGGGACAGTTGAAAATATTGAGAAATACAAAATACAAATAGCAAGCTATCCTGAGTTTGCTGATATTTGGTTTAAAGAAGATGAAGCCGATGAACATGCTTTCAAAAAAATTCACGTGAGGTTAAAAAATGAAATAGTGAACGGTGATCTTGAGAGTGTTTCAATTGAGCACGGAGGGAAAAGACTTTCTCCCGCGGAACTACTTCGATTGTATAAAGAAGGAAAAGAATTTGTAATCGTTGATACTCGTAACTGGTATGAAAGCAAAATCGGTAAATTTAAAAACGCTATTACTCCTCCGATGAAAAATTTTCGTGAATGGAAAAAAGTAGTCAATGAAGATCTCAGGAATCTTAAAGATAAAACAGTTGTTACGTATTGCACCGGTGGAATTCGTTGTGAGAAAGCGTCTGCTTATTTGGTTGAAAACGGATTTAAAGATGTTTACCAGCTTGATGGCGGGATTATAAATTTTATTAAAAAATTTCCTGACACTTATTGGGAAGGTGGAATGTTCGTTTTTGATGAACGAAGAGTTGTTAATCCAAATTCAAAAGAAGAATTAAAACACATCGCTCAATGTTACTTTTGCGGTAAACCAACATCATATTATATCAATTGCCATAATGTGGATTGTGATAAAATAATTGTGAGCTGTCACGAATGCAAAGTCGTAAATGATTATTGTTGTTCGGATGAATGCAGAGCAAGCCTGAATAAAAGAAAAGTTTTTCACGGTTAATGTTAAAATTGTCATTCTGAGCAAAGCGAAGAATCTCAGGTTAGCGAGATTCTTCAGTTGCTTTGCTCTTTCAGAACGACATATACGAAACTACTTCTTCCAATCCTCTAACATCTTTTTCATATTATCAAAATCAAATGGAGCTTCTTCCATTTTATTGCCAAGATCAATAGCTTTTTCCATCGTGATAATTGCTTCATCCTTCATACCAAGTTTATTCTGAAGCTGAGCTTTAACCCTGGTATTCCAATATACTTCGTTTATCAAACAGGAAGCTTCTGCCCATTTTAATGCTTCTTCAAGATTTGAATTTGAAGTCAGACAATATTGAGCAGCCTGAAACGTAGGTGACCAGCTAAGTTGTTCTCTTGCATTACTGAGGAATAATTCCTGTGTGTCAGTTTCGATTTTGAAGGGAACTATTAATTTATCCCACGCAAGATTTACGTTAGCTGAATTATCTGTAACATCTGTAAACAAGAAAGTCATCCTCTCCATAAATGCATGATCTTCAGGTTTTACTTTTATTCGCAGAGCATCTTTTGCCGGATCGTAAGTTGAGCTGCCATCAACTTTTGTGTCTTTACTGAATATAATTTCCCACTCGCTTTCTCCGGGTATAATATGAATTCCGTATGTACCGGCTGGCAAATCATTGCCGTTTACTTTTACAGGATTACTGAAAGTAATTGAAGTAACTTCATTTGCCCCAGTTCTCCACACTTCACCGAAAGGTACAAGTTCTCCAAATATTTTTCTTCCTTTAACTCCCGGTGAACTATAATCAATACTGACTTCAGTAATGCCAACCATTTGTGTCACAGTTGCATCAGGACTCGGGCGCGGTGTTTTTATCTGCTGTCCGATTACGATGATTGAAAAAATAAAGATAAGTATAAGTGAAAGTTGAAATGTTTTCAACATTATTTTCTCCTTAGATTAGTTTGAATGAGGTTTGTTTAGTTAAATTTGGTTGCGAAGTTAATGAGCGATTTCATCATATACAATGCTAACAGATAAAGAAAATTTAGAAACATCTAAACAAAGCTTAAACAAAGCAAAATCTTATACAAAAACGGACCACTTGAAGAGATGGATTCCGTCTCTTATAATATTGCCAATATCATTTTACTGGGTTTTGAATCGGGGTGATTTCAGTTTACTTGATAACATTGATCTGGTAATCCATGAAGCCGGTCACTTTTTCTTTAGCTTATTTGGCAAATATATTTACACGCTTGGCGGTACTTTAATGCAGATTATTCTCCCATCGATTATTGCAATTTATTTTTTAAGAAATAATTACAGGACGGGAGTACAATTTGGTTTATTGTGGCTTGGGCAGAACTTTATTAACATCAGCGTCTATGCTGCGGATGCACAAGCCAGAAAACTTCCGTTACTTGGGGGCAACAAAGTTTATCACGACTGGCATTATCTTCTCGGAGAAGTTGGTTTACTCGAACACGATTATCTGGTCGGTTACATTTTCTTTGGGATATCAATTTTGATTTTTATTGTTGCTGTGTTAATGCCTCTTTTAACTCACGATTAAATTGTATCTTTTCAAATAAAAAATAATAAACGGAATCAATGCTCAGGTTAATATTCATTTCATTTTTGCTGATTGCTATTAATGTTGATGCGCAAATCGACTCACTCATTTCTTATCACAATAACGGTAAGATTGAATCAATTGTTCATCTACGAGATAATGTGCGTGATGGTGATGCCACTTTCTATTGGGAAAACGGAAATATAAAGGAAGCACTTTCGTATGTAAATGGCCGCGTTGAAGGACTCGTACGAAGATACAACGAAAATGGAGTTTTAATAGAAATGTTCACAATCGAAAATGGAAAAAGAGAAGGACCAACTTCACTGTTTGACAGTACTGGAAAATACTTAAGAGATAATTATTACGAAGAAGGAATTTTGAAAGTTGATAAGATAGTGTTAGATACAGGTGTTAAAAATGAAAAGATGAAATCCGGGGAAGTTACTGTATTAAAAACACAAGATACTCAGAATAAGAAAAAACAAGACAACAACGATTTTGTTCCTCCTGAAGTTGAAGCTGAAAAAAATTATGAGAAGGATACAATATTTTATAAATCAGTTGAGGTAATGCCGGAACCTTATGGCGGAATGGAAGCAATCTATAAAAAAATCGGCTATCCGGAGGATGCTAAAGACAATGACATTGAGGGAGTAGTAAGGATTTTAGCTTTTATTGATCGTGATGGTGAAGTCCTTGATGCAAAAGTTGTTGAAGGTATTGGTTATGGCTGTGATGAAGCTGCGAGATTTGCAATTCTTTATCATCGATTTAAGCCCGGATTAATTAAAGGACAAAAGGTAAAAGTCCAAATGGAAATACCGATTGAATTTAAACTGGATAATAAAGACTAAATCAGTTTTATTTTGAAGTGGATAGATTCAAGAAATGGTATCAGATATTTGTATTGTTCTGAAAGTAAAATAGTATAATTGGTAAACTCTCTTCTCATCGGATAAGTTTTTCTTAACCTGTCAAAGAAAGCTGGCTGTTGATCCGCTTTATAATTTAATATTTCCCGTAATCTGCGATCGTCTTCTTCAATATCGTAAATTGAATTAAAAAGCTTGTATAATATTATTTCATCAGATGTTCCTGCAGACAGCGTTAATTCAGACTTATCAATTGCTGGAAATTTTGGTGTCCAAGCAGGTTTTATTTTTAAATGATGGCACAATGAATCATAAATCATTTTTGTTCCGTTAACTTTTCCCTCAAACGAATAACCGGCGATGTGTGCACTTGCTGTCTTAGCTTTGCTGAGTAAGCCGGGATTGACGTGAGGCTCTTCTTCCCAAACGTCAAGTATCAATGAAAAATTTTTTTTGTTGGTTTCTTCGAGAAGTACGTTGTTATCAATTACAGGACCTCTTGAAGTATTAATAATTATTGCATTTTCTTTTATCAGATGTAAATTGTTCTCATTAAGTAGATGGTATGTTTTATCAACCCCTTCAAATGAAAGCGGAATGTGAAGAGTAATAATATCTGCTTTCAGAATTTCATCAAGAGCAGCATAATTTTTTCCGATGCCCGCTCGTTCGAGAGGAGGATCGTTTTTAAGAACATTCATTCCGAAAGATTCTGCAATTCTAACGATGCGGCTTCCGATATTTCCAACTCCAACAACGCCAATTGTTTTTTCTCTTAGCGTAATATTATTTTCTGATGCAGCTTTTAACAAAGCAGTAAAAACATATTCGGCAACTGAATCTGCATTACAGCCTTTTGCATCTGCGAATCCAAGATTTCTTTTTTTCAGATATTCAATATCAATATGATCAGTTCCGATAGTTGCAGTTCCAACAAACTGAACTTTACTTCCTGCTAATAATTTTCTATCTACCTTGGTAACCGAGCGAACAATTAAAATATCAGCATCATCAACAGTACTGTTTGTAATTGACCGTCCATCAACAAGTTCCAATTTACCAAAACCGGAAAACGCTTCATTAGCAAATGCAATATTTTCGTCAACTATTAGATTCATATCGTCTTAAAAATTCAATACAAATTTACTCAATAGCACTTGAAGATTTTTCGTGAATCTTCGGATTGATTTTACATTATTAACAGCATATTTTTGTCACAAATTAAATCTATTTTTTTGTAGAATGTAATCACCATATCATAAATCAATCGGGAGGAATTTCCCATGCTCAGCAAATTACTAATGCCTGAAATCGAATCTCTTATTGCTGAGAGAAAATTAAATATACTAAAGGAAATCCTTACTGATTGGTCACCTGCTGACATTGCCGACCTGATAGTTGATCTTCCTGAACAAGACAAAGTGATAGTTTTCCGGATTCTTCCTGTTGATATTGCAACCGATACTTTTGAACATCTGGAGTTTGACACACAGGAAGAACTTCTCAAAGCAATGGGTAACGAGGAAGTTGCCGCTATACTCAACGATATGTCTCCCGACGACAGAACAGCTTTGCTCGAAGATTTGCCTGGTACTTCTGCCAAAAGACTGATTCAATTACTTTCTGCTGAAGAAAGAAAAATTGCACAGACGTTGTTAGGATATCCTGAAAATAGCGTCGGCAGATTAATGACACCCGATTATGTTGCTGTAAGACGCGATTGGACTGTTGCTGAAACTCTGGACTATATTCGTAAAAATGGTGAAGACAAAGAAACTTTAAATGTTATTTATGTAGTCGATGAAAAAGGAAAACTTGTTGATGACATCAGAATAAGAGAAATTATTCTCTCTCCTCTCGATAAAAAAATAAGTGATTTGATGGAAGAGAATTTCTCCGCATTGAATGTTCACGATGACCAGGAAACTGCCGTTGAAGTTTTTAAAAAATACGATCGAGTTGCACTTCCGGTTGTTGATAACTATGGGATACTCATTGGTATTGTTACAGTTGATGACGTACTTGATGTTGCCGAAGAAGAAGCAACAGAAGATATTCAAAAACTTGGCGGTGTTGAGGCATTAGAAGAACCGTACTCAACAATGCCATTTTTTTCCATGATTAAAAAAAGAGTTGGCTGGCTGACAGTTTTATTTATCGGTGAAATGCTGACCGCATCTGCTATGGGATTTTTTGAAGATGAAATTGCAAAAGCAGTTGTGCTTGCACTTTTTGTTCCGCTAATAATTTCCTCCGGTGGAAATTCCGGTTCTCAGGCAGCAACACTCGTTATCAGAGCAATCGCTTTGGGCGAAGTTACGCTCAAAGATTGGTGGTATATTATGCGAAGAGAAATTTTATCCGGGTTGACTCTTGGTTTGGTTTTAGGAACGATAGGTTTTCTGAGAATTTTCTTGTGGGCATCATTCTCAAATATTTATGGTGATCATTGGATGCTGATTGCGTTCACCGTTGGTTTCTCACTTATTGGTGTAGTGCTTTGGGGAACAATTTCCGGTTCAATGCTTCCGTTTATCTTGAAAAGATTTGGCTTAGATCCAGCCACATCATCCGCACCTTTTGTTGCTACTCTCGTAGATGTAACAGGATTGATTATTTATTTCACATTTGCACTTTTTTTCCTGAGCGGAACGCTTCTCTAATGAAAATCTAAATTCTACGTCTATTCTTTTTATATTTGTCTTTAATTTATTAAAAATAGACGCAAAGGATGAGAAAAAATATTAAAGGAATAATTCTTGCCGGTGGTTCCGGTTCACGACTTTATCCAATTACAAAAGTTTACAGCAAACAGCTTGCACTGATTTACGACAAGCCGCTTATTTATTATCCTCTTTCAATATTGATGCTTGGTGGAATAAAAGATGTTCTTATTATTTCCAACAAAGAAACAATTCCTCTTTACAAACAACTTTTTGGTGATGGATCAAACATTGGAATGAAATTCGAATATGTTATTCAGCCGGAACCGAAAGGAATTGCACAGGCATTCATTCTTGGTGAAAATTTTATTGGCAGTGATATGTCTTGTTTAATTCTTGGTGATAATATTTTTTATGGGAAGCTCGAGTTTTTCTACAAAGCACTCAAATCTGAAAAAGGTGCAACTGTATTTGGTTATAAAGTGAACGATCCGGAGAGATATGGAATTGTAGATTTTGACCAAAACGGAAAAGTATTATCGATCGAAGAAAAACCTTCAAAGCCAAAATCTCATTACGCTGTTCCTGGATTATATATTTATGATGACCGTGTTGTTGAGATTTCTAAAAATTTAAAACCTTCTGCAAGAGGTGAACTGGAAATTACGGATGTCAACAAAGAATATTTGAAAATGGGTGAACTTCATGTTGAAAAAATTGGAAGAGGAGTTGCCTGGCTTGATACAGGAACTCCTGAAGCTCTGCTTGCTGCTTCAAATTTCTTCGGAGTAATTGAAGACAGGCAGGGATTAAAAGTTGCCTGTATTGAAGAGATTGCATTTCATCGCAACTTCATAGATAAGAATCAATTTGCAAAGCTGGTTGAAGAAATACCAAATTCGCTTTACAGAGAATATCTTGAAAAAGTTTTAGCCGAGAATTAATTGAAAGTTACCAGGACAGATATTCCCGGTCTTTTAATTATTGAGCCGGATGTTTTTAAAGATGACCGCGGATATTTTTTTGAATCCTTCAGCAAAGCTCGTTATAAAGAAATTGGAATTCCCGAAGAATTTGTTCAGGATAATATTTCTCAATCAAAGATAGGAACCGTACGTGGTTTACACTACCAGGTTGGAAAATTTGCACAGGGAAAACTTTGTCAGGTAATTGAAGGAAAGGTGCTTGATGTTGCAGTTGATATTCGATTTAACTCACCAACTTTTGGAAAATATTTTTCGTTGATATTGGATTCAGAAATAAAAATGCAGATTTGGATTCCACAGGGTTTTGCTCACGGCTTTTCTGTTTTATCAGAAGAAGCAATCTTTTCCTATAAATGCACAAATTATTACAGCAAATCTGATGAAAGAGCAATCCTTTTTAACGATCCTGATTTAATTATAGATTGGAAAGTTGTGCAACCGATTGTTTCAGAGAAAGATTTGAAAGCAAAAAGATTTAAGGATATAGATAAAGATTTTATTTATACTTTAACGTAAAATAACTTAACTGTTTCCCGATTATCAACTGTTCATCAATATAAAACAATAATTTTTGTATTCTGACCAGCAAAGCGTTAAATTATTCGCACAACTTTCTTTACTAAGCTCCTCAAAATTATAAAATATAATTTAGAGTAATATTTATCCACTTTTGTCATAACAAAAATCCCGGCATAATAATTTGATAACTCTTTAAGACAGGGAGTATAAGAATTATGGTGCTTTTAATTAATCAATTTATTTTATTACAGTATGAAGTTATTATATTCTTCATACGGTTTGCATTTCACAAAGGTAAGTTCCCAACTGGTTTTACATAGTTTAGAAAAATTATCGCTAATTCCGAATTTATTTCGGAGTCTGGTGGTGTTTCTTTCCCTAAGATTTTTTTTATAAAGGATAAAAGATGAAAGCATTAGTATTTATTTCTCAGATATTATTATTAACAGGTTTTGTATTTGCGCAAGAGTACCAACCATACAACACCTTTAACAAAGAATCAGAGTTGCAAAGGTTTATTGAGCGCGGTGGTATGGTTGAACAAATTTCTCCAAATGTTTATAGGATTACTAATAGGATTGGAGAAAGCAGAACTTTTTACATCAGTAGGTCAGAAAATGTTGTTGAAAATAATGAAGGCGTTGATACAACAATAATAAACGTTTGGGAAATAGATACTACTAAGTTTGCAGGTATGTTTACTTTCTGGCAGCAGGTGCAAGTAGCTAATATTTCGTGGTGGTTGCCACAACCGGTAGAAGATTTAAACAATAATGAGCAGCCTGAATTATACGGCTTTATGAGCACTCCGAATCTCGCTGGCCCTATTAAAATATTTGAAAGAAATCTGAATGGGATTTACCAGAATATATTTAGCTATGATACTCTTACAGCATTCGTAAAAGGGATTGCTGATATGAACAGTGAAGGTAATAAAGAAATTCTTTTAGCAAAATATGGTGAAGGAGGAATGACCTATTTATGGAACTATGCCGTGTATAAAAGTGATTCTACGGACGAACTACCTTTAACTTTTGATTTCAACTTTTATCTAGATACACTCCAGATTAATAATTTGGTATTTGGTGATTGGGATAATAACGGAATAACTGATTGTGCTTACACTACAGATTCTGGTTGGGATACTACAAGGTGTGTTATCGCAGAATTTAGAGATAGTATAAATAATTTTGAAGAAGTCTTCAGATTTGCATCAGTTTTTGAAAGTAACTTATCCGGATTTGCGATTGATGATTTCGACTTGGATGGAAAAACGGAATTGGTAATTAGTTCAGGACCGGGAAATGTATTTGTCATCGAAAATAAAGATGAAAATGATTATTCAATTGTTAATCAATTCCCATTCCCAACACCCAATACTTATATGCAAACTTCAACAGAAGATGTTGATGGAAACGGAAAGCCGGAATTCTGGATTGGCGGGCAGGATTTTGAAGAAGGTATTACTGTTTACCAATGTTATGAAGCAGATGGAGATAATATTTATAAATTCGTTGCAAGGATAGAATTAAGATATTCAACTTCTTTTGTTGCAAATTATATTCAGGCGATAGATATTGACAAGGATGGAAATGATGAGTTGATTATCTCAAGCGGTAACATAATATTGGTTCTCAAATTTGTCGGTTCCCCGGATAATCACAAATATAAACTTTGGTATGCAAAGCTTGGAGAAGCTACGCAGCCAAATGCTCAATTTTTTCCTATAGGAGTTGCTGATCTTAACGGAGATGGAAAGAAGGATTTGGTTATTCCTATGGACAAATATACACCGTCATTGACATATGTTTTCAGTTATATCCTAAGACAAGATAAACCATCAGACGTTGCTGAAACAAGTATTACTGATTCATCTTTTGAAACCGTTCAAGGTTATCCTAACCCCTTTAATTTAGAAAGTACAATCAGTTTCAATATTACTGAAACTTCAAATGTTCAGCTAAGGATTTATAACTCATTAGGGAAAGAAATAATAACACTGTTAGAAAAACAACTTTCTCCCGGTGAATATAATATTCCCTGGGATGCAAAGGACAAGTTTGGTAACTCACTGCCAAGCGGTGTTTACCTGATTATCCTCAAAACAAAAAATTCAGTCAAGACTTTTAAGTCTCTTTTACTTAAATAAAAAATGGAGTCTAAAATGAAAAAGTTTTTAATCGTAATTTTGATGCTGTTTTCAGCAGCTATGCTTGCACAGACACCAAACTGGACAAGTGTAAAAGAAACCAACATTAATGTTACAAATGCACCGTATGATGGTGTAGATATATTTACAAATAGAGATGGTAATCATATTATCGTTCAAGAAAGTAATAATCTTAAATATTACAAGATGAACCTGAATGGACAAGCAGGCTCTCCGCTAACAATTGAAAGTTCTTCTGTAGTTTCTCCGAGCATTTCCGGGGATGCAGATAATATTTACATTGTTTACGGAATAGGAAGCCAGATTAGAGTAAGACGCAACATTAATGGTGGCTCGAGTTGGAGTTTAATTCAAACATTCAATCTAGCCACAAGCGCATCGTGGATGGAATCTGTTATGTCAAATAAAAATTTACATGTTACTTACATCGAGTCAGGAATAGTTAAGTATAGGTACCTTTATCAATACAATTCTTGGGTTGGTCCATTCACTGTTTCTACAGGCGAAACTGGCACATATCCAAAAATAACAGCTCGCAATGGCGGGAGCGGTATGACTATGTGTTTTTCCTCTGGCAGAAGAGTGGCACACATGAATTTAAACATAGAAGATATGAGGTAACTTCCAATACATGGGGTTCTCCATTGCCAGGCTATACTGTAACTGTACAAAACCTTCTATCCTCAAATCCCGCAGGTGTGCGAGTTACAAGTTCTACTATAATTATATATTATTCCTATTATGCTATAGATGAATACGGTAATTATCATTACTATTTTAATTGGGTTTGGAGAAATTTAATTAATAATTCTCTTGTAGATACAGGTGTCCCAAATATAAATGAGACTCGAAGAGTATATTCGACAACTACTTTTGATAATCAAAGCCATACATCATTTTATTATAAAATGATTGCTGGAGGTGAAGGAGGAAACCAGTCAGATGTTGCAATCTGGCGCTCGAAACAGAGCAGTGGATATCCTGATGATATCATCTATGACTATGGTTATTACCCACCTTCTTATGACACTTGGCATGTAAATGTTTCTTCAGCTGGTAACGAGGTCCATGTAATTTGGAAAGACAGCTGTAGTAACAACGGAAATAATCTGAGGTATAAATTTGATAATCAAAATCCAATTGCACCTCAAAATCTAACAATGACCTCATATAATAATCATCCAAAACTGGTGTGGCAGAAAAATCTTGAGCCTGATATAGATTACTATCGTATTTACAGGAAGAAAGGAACAGGAAATTACACTTTGCTTACAACTGTTTCTGTTTCATTACCAACTGAATATGTTGATAATGAAGAAACAGTTTGTAATCCTCCACCCGGTGCGCATTGTGAAAATGAAGTTGTAGCTAAGTATTATATTACGGCTGTTGACTTAACTTCAAAAGTTTCATTACCATCAAATGAAGTTGAAGCAATATTACAGGGAACTCCTCCATCAAAAGCAACTGCAAATGATCCTTCAATAGGAACTTTGTATGAATATTCCCTGAATCAAAATTATCCCAATCCTTTTAATCCAAGTACAACAATCTCATATTCAATAAAAAGTGATGGATTTGTAAATTTAAAAGTATATGATATGCTCGGAACTGAAGCAGCTTCATTGGTAAATGAAAATCAGGAAGCTGGAAATTATTCAGTTAGATTTGATGCTTCGAGCTTGCCATCAGGAATTTATGTTTACAGATTAACTGCAAAGGATTTTACATCCACAAAGAAATTAATGCTTGTTAAGTAAAATTTATTTAAAGCTGTCTGGCACTTATCAGACAGCTTTACCTAGCTTGAATATTTAACAAGTTAGTAGTATTTACCTCTCTTTCTAACTAACTTTACATCAAAAAATTCAGGAAAAAACTGTATGAAAGTCCCGCTGCTCGATTTAAAACCTCAGTATCAATCATTAAAAAAAGAACTTGATGATGCAATCCTTCGTGTTGCAGAATCACAACATTTTATTCTCGGACCAGAAGTTGAAAAGATGGAAAAAGAATTTTGTGAATATCTCCATTGCAAACATGCAATCGGTGTTTCTTCAGGAACAGATGCACTTCTACTTGCATTAATGGCTATTGATATAAAACCCGGCGATGAAGTAATTGTACCAACTTATTCATTTTTTGCAACCGCTGGAGTTGTTTCAAGATTAAATGCTATACCGGTATTTACTGATATTGATCCCGTCACATTCAATATAAATCCAGATGATTTTAAGAAAAAAATAACGTCAAAAACTAAAGCTGTAATTCCGGTTCATTTGTATGGACAAAGTGCTGAGATGAATGCAATAATGAAAATAGCCAAAGAGAAAAATATTATTGTTATCGAAGATGCAGCACAAGCAATTGGTACGCAATATAAAGATGTCCGAATGGACTCCTTTGGAGGAAAATGTGTTGGAACAATTGGTGACATTGGTTGTTTCTCTTTTTTCCCCAGTAAAAATCTTGGAGGTTATGGTGATGGTGGACTTGTTACAACAAATAATGATGATCTTGCTTATATGCTACGGATAAAAAGAGTTCATGGCGGTGAACAAAAATATTATCATAAAGTTATCGGTGGAAATTTCAGGATTGATGCACTTCAAGCAGCGGTGTTGAGAGTAAAACTTCCTCATCTGGATAAGTGGTCTGAAAAAAGAAGAGCTAATGCTGAATATTACAACGAACTTTTTATTAAAGCCGGTTTATCTGAAGGTCCGGGCAGAATAAAATTTGATGAAAAGAATAAAGTACTTCTTCCAAAAGCCGTTTATAAAAATATTTCTGGTTTGAAGAACTATCACATTTACAATCAGTATATAATCAGAGTTCAAAACAGAGACGAAATGAAAAAATTCTTAACAGAAAATGAAATTGGAAATGAAATTTATTATCCGGTTCCATTTCATTTGCAGGAATGTTTTGCAAACCTGAATCATAAAGCCGGAGATTTTCCTGAGGCAGAAAATGCAAGCAATACATCTCTTGCAATTCCTATCTATCCGGAGCTTACAAAGGATCAGCAGGAATTTGTTGTTCAGAAAATAAAAGAATTCACTCAAAGCAAATGAAGTTTTTTGTAAAAATATTTTTATATGGGCTGTTTATTTTTATAAGCATGGCATATGCTCAGGTTGTTTATGAACCTTTATATGAAGACGTTTACAATTTTTTGGGAAGGATAAGTCAGAAAGGAATTATTGAATTCGATGATCTGATCAGACCATTACCAAGAAGTTATATCAGCAATAAACTTTTGGAAGCAGATTCACTATCATCACAACTTACGAAGCTCGAACGTGAAGAACTGGAATTCTTTTTAAAGGATTATCTTCACGAACGCTGGCTGAGTGAAGGCAACAACAAACAAACTGAGCATCTCGATTACTTTGGATTTGATCCCGCTGATAGATGGAGGATGTTTTCATACGGCGGTGATGGTTTCAAAATAAATGCAGATCTTATTCTTGGTGCGGAAATCGGCTCAGTTAAAGATGCAAAACAAACTCATTTCTGGAATGGAGTTTATACGTATGGTTACATTTATGATGTGCTGGGATTCAGTTTTGATTTCAGAGATAATACCGAAAGCGGAACTACATTAGATAAAAAGAAAAGCTTTACTCCGGAAACGGGAGTAATTGCTCGCACAGATGCGAATACTGTGAATTATCCTGTGGATAAAATGGAATACAGTGAAGCTAAAATGATGCTTGCAACCAATTGGAAGTGGGGAAGTTTTGCTATTGGCAAAGAGTTTATTGAATGGGGATATGGTGATAATGGGTTGCTTGTTATGTCAAAAAAAGCTCCTTCATTTCCGTTGATGAGACTTGACATTAATCCTGTTGAGTGGTTGAGCTTCAATTATTTTCATGCCTGGCTTAATTCTGATGTAATTGATACTTCGGATTTATATTATACCGAACATGATGATTTAAGATATTCATACAGAAATAAATATCTCGCTTCGCATACTTTAACAATCCGACCGACAAGAGGATTGGATATTTCTCTGGGAGAATCAATTATATATTCTGATGAACTTGAGGTACTTTATCTCATCCCCATTACATTTTTTCGGCTTGCTGATCACTATCTGAGCAAACAAAGTAATTCAGCAGGAAGCAATGCACAATTCTTTTTTTCGGTAAGTTCAAAAGGGCATATACCAAATACACATATTTATGGTTCACTCATTATCGACGAAATTACATTGAATGGATTATTCGATGCGGAAAAGCAAAGAAATCAAATTGGATTTACGCTTGGTGGTTCAGTAACAGATTTGCCGATTAATAATCTAACTCTGAAACTTGAATACACAAAAATTTATCCTTACGTTTACAAGCATTACATAACAGCTACTAATTATACAAGTTCATCATATCTAATGGGTCACTGGATGGGTGATAATGCAGATCAAATATTTGCTTCGGCAAGCTATAGATTTTTAAGGGGACTAGAAGCAATATTGTGGACAAGATATATCAGGCAGGGAGAAGAACAGGATGTTGACTATCAATTTCATCAACCACAGCCGCCTTTCCTTGCCGGACTTAGGACTAATTATTTCTATTTCGGTGGTGAAGTTCGATATGAATTTTTACACGATCTGTTTGTAAGGGCTAGGTATCAACACACAAATATTTCAAGGCAGCAGGAAGATTTGAGTTTTATTGATGATAGTAACCAGGAATTTTATTTTGCTGTTTATTACGGATTGTAATTAAAAATTAAATGACTAATCAATCAAAATATCTGAATAAAAAAATTTACGTTGCTGGTCATACCGGAATGGTTGGCTCTGCGATCACCCGTGAATTTCAAAAAAGAGGATTCAATAATCTTATCCTGAAGAATTATACTGAACTTGATTTGAAAAGACAGGATGATGTTGAAAAATTCTTAAAAGAAGTTAAACCTGAAATCGTAATCGTTGCTGCAGCTAAAGTTGGTGGGATTCTTGCAAACAACACTTTTCGTGCTGAGTTCATATATGATAACCTTATGATTGAAGCGAACATTATCCATAATTCACACACGGCAGGTGTTGAGAAATTAATTTTTCTTGGCAGCAGTTGTATTTATCCTAAACTTGTTCAACAACCATTGAAGGAAGAATATCTTTTGTCTGATTATCTTGAGTTTACAAATGAACCGTATGCAATCGCGAAGATTGCCGGGATAAAACTCTGCGAAAATTATTACAGGCAATATGATTCAAATTTCTTTTCTGTGATGCCGACTAATATGTATGGACCGAATGATAATTTTGATTTACAGACTTCTCATGTTCTTCCTGCATTCATCAGGAAATTTCATGAAGCAAAAGAAAAAAATCAATCCGAAGTTATAATTTGGGGAAGCGGAAAACCTCTTCGTGAATTTCTTTTTGTTGAAGACCTTGCAGATGCGATTTTATTTTTGATGGAAAATGTTAATGCAAAGGATCTTTATGATAATGGAATTTCGCATCTGAATATCGGCACTGGTAAAGATTTAACGATTCTGGAACTTGCAAAACTTATTTCAGATATTACAGGTTACAAAGGAAAAATTGTTAATGATTCAACTAAGCCCGATGGAACTCCACGAAAACTGCTTGATGTTTCCCGGATCAATGCACTCGGCTGGAAATATAAAACAGAATTGCGTGAAGGAATTGAGCGAACTTACAAGTGGTATCTAAACCGATTACACTCTTAATTAAAAATTAAAAATGAAAAATTAAAAGGTTTTTAATTAATGGATGAAGGGCTTGGCGAGAGATTATTTAGATTTACTATTGATGTGTTAACTTTCCTCGGTTCATTACCGAAGAATCCGGAATCTCAAGTAATAAGATATCAATTGGCTAAAGCTTCAAGCTCATCAGGAGCAAATTATGAAGAAGCTCAAGCAGCATCTTCAAAACCTGATTTTGCACATAAAATGAAAATTGTGTTAAGAGAAATGAGAGAGTCGAATTATTGGATAAGAGTTTGTATTGCTTTGAAATTTGGCGATCAGAATAAAGCTGGCAAATTAAAAACCGAATCTGGTGAACTTAAAAATATTCTTGGTTCAATTTGCAGTAAACTATAGTTCATTTTTTTAATTTTTAATTTATCATTTTTAATTGCTTATGAAACGCGCATTAATAACCGGCATTACCGGACAGGACGGAAGTTACTTAACCGAAATACTTCTTGAAAAAGGATACGAAGTTCACGGAATAATTCGTCGCAGCAGTTCGTTTAATACAGGAAGAATAGATCATCTCTATAACGATCCGAAAATTCTCAACAAAAAAATGTTTTTGCATTACGGAGATCTTGTAGATACAAGCAACCTCAATCGTCTTCTTGAAAAAATTGAACCGGATGAAATTTATAATCTTGCAGCACAAAGTCACGTAAAAGTGTCTTTTCAGGTTCCTGATTACACAGCACAGGTTGATGCGCTCGGTACATTAAGATTTCTTGATGCAATTCGTGAAGTTGGTTTGAAGAAAGTAAAATTTTATCAGGCATCAACAAGCGAGCTTTATGGTAAAGCGCAGGAAATTCCTCAGAGTGAAACAACCCCATTCTATCCACGTTCACCGTATGGAGTCGCAAAACTTTACGGTTACTGGATAATTGTAAACTACCGTGAAGCCTATAATATTTTTGCATCAAACGGAATACTTTTCAATCATGAATCACCGAGACGGGGAGAAACTTTTGTAAGCCGAAAAATTACAAGAGCCGCTTCGCGTATCGTTGCAGGGTTACAAAAGGAATTAACTTTAGGAAATCTTAACGCAAAACGTGACTGGGGATTTGCACCAGAATATTGTGAAGGTATGTGGAGAATTCTACAGCATAAAGAAGCTGATGATTTTGTTCTCGCAACGGGTGAAACTAAAACCGTTCGAGAGTTTGCAGTACTCACTTTTAAAAATCTTGGTATTGAGTTGGAGTGGAAAGGTAAAGGTGAAAATGAAAAAGGAGTTATTAAATCTATCAATCTTGAAAAAGCGAAGAAGCTGATCGGGTATTCATCTAAGCCAAAGGGTGAAAATAAAAAATCGTATTTAAAAGATTTTACCACTAAACTAAAAAAAGGCGATACACTTATTGCAATTGATCCTGTTTATTACCGACCAACAGAAGTGGATCTATTGATTGGCGATCCAACCAAAGCAAAAAAAGTTCTCGGCTGGAAAGCAAAAACTAAATTTGAAGACCTCGTTAAGCTGATGATAAAATCTGATATGGAGAAGGTGTTGAGGAGAGGGTATTAAAATTCGTTTCTAACTTAAATACTTTTTTACTTCTCCTTTTACCGTTAAATTTGTTCATTAAAAATTAACTTTAACGGATCACTTTTGATGAAATTCACTTTCACCATTTTACTATTTACTTTGCTTTTTTCTTCATTCAATTACACACAAACAGTTCAGACACAAAGGTATAACCCATTCTCAGGCACAGTGGTTTTTTCTGTTGAAGGTGGAACAACTCTCGCAAGCACAGATTACAGCGGACTCGGTGTTGACTATCTCGGCAGACTTTCAATTGAATATTTCTTTCCTGCACGGACAAAAAGTGGTTTCGGAATCAGAGCATTTTATAACGCGGGGTTTCTTACAGGCAGTGATTCAAATATTGATCCTCATGATTTCAGAACTAACATTTCAACTATCGGCGCAGGAGTAATTTTTAATTTAAGTGTTAACGATGTTGCATTCCCATATTTTTTTGCGGGCATAGCAAGCTTATCGTTTAATCCCAAAGGTGAAGGTGGAGTAAAATTACCAAATAACGAAGCAGGATTGTATCCAACCAGCGAGGTAAATTATCTTGGCGAACTTGGTATTCGTTTTCCTGTAACTGAAAATCTTTCTCTCAACTTAAATGGTGGAGTTCAGATCTCACCAAATGACTGGCTTGATGATAAAGCAATTGGTGTTGGCAATGATATGTTCTTTACAGCGATGGGTGGAATCTCATATTCTTTCTTAACAGAGTTTGATACAGATGGAGATGGAGTTGTTGATTCAAAAGATATGTGTGCAAATACTCCCGCAGGAATTATAGTTGATGAGTTCGGCTGCCCGTTTGATTCTGATAAAGACGGAATTCCGGATTATCTTGATGAATGTTCCGGCACACCACAAGGCGCACCTGTTGATAAAAAAGGTTGTCCGTTAGATTCGGATAACGATGGAGTTCCTGATTACACAGATCTCTGTCCCGATACAACTCCCGGAGTAAAAGTGGATGAGTATGGATGTCCTTTTGATTCTGATGGTGATGGTGTTCCCGATCATCTTGACAGATGTCCCGATACTCCTTATGAAATTCAGGTTGATAAAAACGGCTGCCCAATGGATGAAGACCTCGATGGAGTTCCAGATCATCTGGATCAATGTCCCGGAACATTGCCCGGAGTTCAGGTAGATGAAAACGGATGCGAGTTAGTAATAGCTCCACCGCCACCACCTGTTGATCCCAATCAACTTATACTAAATTCAGAAACAAGTTTTGAATTTAACAGTGCTAATTTAAAAGAAGCTGCTTATCCTCAGCTTGATAAATTGCTCGAACAAATGAAACTATATCCGTTATCCCGTTGGAAAATTGTTGGTTATACAGATAACATTGGTTCAGAAGATGGAAATATTAAAATGTCTCAGATGCGTGCTGAGTCGGTGCTGAATTATTTTGTTTCAAGAGGAATACCTCAAATTAGATTTGAAGTAGCAGGTATGGGCAGTAAATCTCCGATAGCTGATAACAAAACCGAGGAAGGCAGAGCAAAAAACAGAAGAGTGGAAATTATTAGAATTGATAAATAATAATCTTAAATAGAAACCCGGAGGAATCATGTTCGATCCAAAATATAAATTCACTTGTGTTGATCGTTTTTTAAATTATGTGAAATACGATACTCAGTCAGATGAAGAATCAACTTCATTCCCATCAACAGAAAAACAAAAAAAGCTTTCCGCCGATCTTGCAAAAGAATTAAAGAGAATGGGACTGAAAGATGCAGCTATGGATAAATGGGGATACGTTATGGCAACAATTCCTGCAACGACTACAAAGAAAGTTCCGCCTGTTGCTTTCATTGCTCACGTTGATACTTCACCTGCAGTAACTGGAAAAAATGTAAAACCAATCATTCATAAAAAATACAAAGGCGGCGATATAAAACTGCCTAACGGCGGATGGGTAATCAAAGTTAGTGAAAATCCTGATTTAAAGAATATGAAAGGATTTGATATTATCACAACCGACGGATCAACTTTGCTTGGCGCTGATAATAAAGCAGGTGTTGCTGAAATTATGGATGCAGTAAATTATCTGCTCACACATCCGGAAGTAAAACACGGTCCAATAAAAATTTGTTTCACTCCCGATGAAGAAGTTGGCAGAGGCACAGAAAAAATAGATTTGAAAAAACTTGGAGCAAAATACGCTTACACAGTTGATGGTTCAAGTCGTGGTGAAGTTGAATCTGAAACTTTCAGTGCTGATATGGTTGTGTTAAAGTTCATCGGAAAAAATATTCATCCAGGCTATGCAAAAAACCAGATGATCAACTCGATAAAGATTGCTGCTGCATTTATGGAAAGTCTGCCAAAGAAAACTCTTTCACCGGAAACGACTGAAAAAAGACAGGGATATGTTCACTGCACAACAATAAGCGGACTCGAAGAAGTTACGACACTTAAAATAATCATCAGAGATTTTGAAACTGCAAAATTGAAAAAGTATGAACAGCTTCTTGAAAAACTTGCAAAGCAAGCAGTTGCAAAATTTCCTGGTTCGAAATATGAGTTTAAGGTTGTCACTCAATACAGAAATATGAAAGAAGTCTTGGTTAAACATCCGCATGTTACAAAGTATGCAGTTCAGGCGATGAAGAATCTCGGAATCAAACCGATAATGAATCCGATTCGCGGTGGTACGGATGGTTCCAGATTATCTTTTATGGGTTTGCCATGTCCGAACATATTTGCAGGTGAACATAGTTTTCATTCACAGCTTGAATGGGTTGCTGTTCAGGATATGGAAATGGCGGTGAAGGTGATTGTTGAAATAGCAAAGATTTGGGAGAAGAGAAGTTAATTCAATGGCACGCAGATGACACAGGTTGAGCTGATCAGCGCAGATCAGTTTAATCAGTGTAATCTGCGTTCTATTTTTTAAAATGAAAAGATCATATAAAAAACCTGAACTAATGGCTCCTGCCGGTGATTGGACAATGCTTCGCACCGCAGTTAAAGCCGGTGCAGATGCAGTTTACTTCGGTGTTGATAAGCTGAATATGCGAGCCAAAGCAAAAAACTTTTCAATCGAAGAACTACCAGAGATATCTAAATTCTGTAAATCAAAAAAAGTTAAGACTTATCTTACACTCAACTCAATTGTGCTCGAAGATGAACTTGCTGAAGCAGAAAAAATAATTAAAGCAGCAAAGCGAGCAAAGATTAACAGAATTATTTGCTGGGATCTTGCAGTTGCCGAACTTTGTCACAGGCATAAATTTCCTTTCTGCATTTCAACTCAGGGCTCCGTATCTAATTCACTCGCAGCATCAGTTTACAAAAAACTTGGTGCAGTTCGGATTGTTCTTGCACGTGAATGTTCTCTTGATGAAATAAAAAAAATAAAAGCAAACACGGATCTTGAAATTGAAACATTTATTCACGGGGCGATGTGTATTGCTGTTAGCGGAAGATGTTTTATGAGTCATCATCTTTTCGGACAAAGTGCAAACAGAGGCGAATGCATTCAACCTTGCAGGAGAGAATACCAGGTTTACGATTCCGCTGCAAAGAAATCATTAATGATTGGCGATGATTATGTTCTCTCACCAAAAGATCTGTGTACAATTGAATACATTGATCAACTGATTGAAGCAGGAATTGATTCATTCAAAATTGAAGGAAGAAAAAGAGCACCCGAGTATGCAGCAACAACAGTTTCAGTTTACCGGAGAGCAATTGATCTTTACTTTAAAAAGAAACTCTCAGCAGAAAAGAAAAAAGAATTTCTTAAAGAACTTGAAACAGTTTACAACCGTGGATTCTCAGCAGGATTTTATTTTGGTAAACCTTCTTCAGAAGATTATTCAGGAGTTGAAGGAAGCAAAGCAACTACACGAAAAGTTTATGTTGGAAAAGTTCTTAATTATTTTAAAAAACCAAAAGCTGCTCATATTCTGCTTGAATCCGGTAAATTAAAGTTAAATGATAAAATTTTAATTATCGGCGAAACTACAGGTCTTGTGGAAATATCTTTGAACGAAATATTTGTTGAGGCAAAATCTTCGCGACAAGCACAAAAAGGAGATGAGATAACACTCATTACATCCGGATTAGTCAGGCGAAATGATAGAGTATATTTAGTTGAAGAATTGAAGTAGTTTATAATAGATTATGAATACAGTTTAATCAAACATCAAATACTTTGAAGAGCCTTTTCAAATCAGTATTTTTTAACCTCAAAATTTCAATTTAAAAAAGATAATTAGATATGAAACTCAGCAAATATTTTGTACCTACACTTAAGGAAGTGCCTTCCGATGCAACTGTAACAAGCCATGTACTTATGCTTCGTTCCGGAATGATAAGAATGTTGTCTGCAGGAATTTATTCTTTTCTGCCATTGGGTTACAAGGTTGTGCGGAAAGTTTCGCAAATCATAAGGGAAGAAATGGATGCGATTGGTGGACAGGAGTTTCATCTGCCTGCACTTAATCCAAAAGAAATCTGGGAAGAAACAGGAAGAGTTGAAGCATTTGGAGATATTCTGTTTCAAATTAAAAACAGAGAATATGTTCTGGCACCGACTCATGAAGAAATAATAACCTTTCACGCAAAGAATGTTGTTAAATCATATAAAGATATGCCGCAGATCTGGTATCAGATTCAAACTAAATTCAGGAATGAACCAAGACCGAGAAGCGGAGTTATTCGCGGCAGACAATTTTTAATGAAGGATTCTTACACTCTTGATGTTTCCTATGAAGCTCTTGATGAATCTTATGAGCTACACGACAAAGCTTACAGAAAGATTTTTGACAGATGCGGTTTAAAATATTTTGTGGTCGGTGCATCAAGCGGCGCAATGGGTGGAACAGGTTCAGAAGAGTTTATGGTAAAATCAGAAGCTGGCGAGGATACAGTTGCTTATTGTTCATCTTGTGGATATGCAGCGAATGTTGAAGTTGCTGTTTCGAAAGTTGATGTTATACCAAGAGAGAAAGAAAGTAAATCAATTTATGAAATTCATACTCCTAATGTAAAATCAATTGATGAGCTTTGTGCGTTTTTGAAGACCCGCCTGCCGGACGGGCAGGTTGACGAAACCGTTTGTGCCAAATCAAGAGTTTACATCAATGATGGAAAACCCCTTTTGATTTTGATGCAGGGAAATGATGAAGTCAATGAATCGAAATTGACAAAATTACTTGGAGGAAATGTTCGCCCTGCTCATCCGGAAGAATTATTGGCAATTACCGGTGCTGATGCAGGTTCAATTGGTCCGATTGGTTTTTCCCAAAGGGATGGCAAGCCAAATGGAAAAATTATTGCTGATTTAAAATTAAAAGACCGGAATAATCTTTTCAGTGGTGCAAATAAAAATGATTACCACATTGGTGGAATTGATTTGAAACGTGATACCTTGACAATAGAGTATGAGGATTTGAGGATTGCACAATCCGGTGAAGGATGTCCGAACTGTAATAATAAGCTTGAAGTATTTACTGCAATTGAGCTTGGACATATTTTCAAACTCGGCACAAAATATTCTGAAGCACTCAAGGCATTTTACCTCGATGAAAAAGGAGAAGAACATCCTATTGTTATGGGAAGCTATGGAATCGGTGTTGAAAGAGTAATGGCTTGTTATGTTGAACAAAACCATGACGATAAAGGAATAATCTGGAATAAAACTCTTGCCCCATTTGATGTTCATCTTATTGCACTGAATATGAAAAATGAAAATGTAGTCGCAGCATCAGAAAAAATTTACAATGAACTGAACAAAGCAGGTTATGAAGTTTTATTTGATGATCGTGATGCAGCAGCAGGTTTTAAATTTAATGATGCAGATTTACTTGGAATGCCCGTTCAGATTGTAATTGGTGAAAAGAAATTGAAGGATGGAAAATGTGAAATAAAAATCAGAAGGTCAGGTGAGAGATTCGATGTTGAAATCAACAACGTGCAGAAAAAAATTAATGAACTATTATTATAATCCTTTATCAAAATCTTAAGAGCAGGTGTATGATTAAAGAATGGTCAGAAGAAGAAATAAAAATTCTCAGAGAAAATTACTCCAGTAAAGGCTCAAAACATGTTGCTGAGAGTATTGGCAGAAGCAGAGAAGCTGTAATGGCTAAAGCAGTTAAGCTTCAACTGCGAGTACCTCCGGCTTGGAGTGAAGAAGAAATAAAATTCATTAAAAGATTCTATAAAAAAAGGGGAGCTAAATATGTCGCGAAAAAATTAGGTAAAAAGCAAGATGCTGTAATAGCAAAAGCCGGTAAGCTTGGCATCAGATACAATGGTCTTCGAAGTTGGGAGATATGGGAGGACAATTATTTGCGAAGGCATTATTATGACAGAGAAAAAATTTCTATATCGCGTGTACTTAAACGATCAATACCTGCTATTCTGGCAAGAGCGCATATTCTTAAATTGACTGAAGCCAGAGCAGAAAAATGGTCAGATTCCGAAAAAAATTTGCTTCGTGAATTATATCCTGACAGGTCAAACTCAATTGAAGATATTTCAAAAAAATTGAATCGCACCAGGTATGGCATTCTTCAGCAATCGCAAGTATTAGGTCTAAGCAGACCAAGACATCAACATGAGTGGTCGAAAAATGAACGGGGATATTTATTGAAAAATTATAAAACTAAAAGTTACGGAGAGATGGCAAAAGACCTTGGTATGACTTACAGTTCGATAGCACATAAAATTAGCAGATTAGGATTGAAAGTAAGAGAAAAGGGACGATCTTGGACAGAAGACGAAAAGGAATTTATCAGACAGAATTATAAAAAGATGCCAACGAAAGATATTGCCCGGAAATTAAACAGAACTGTAAATTCCATTATCACAGTTGTTGGACCACTTGGTGTCAGCAATTCGCGGCCACGACCTTGGAGTGAGGAAGAAAAAGATTTTTTAATAAAAAATTATTCGCGTATTTCAATAGTCGAAATTTGCAAGACTCTTGGGAGAAGTAAACAATCCGTTACCTCCATAGCATCAAAATTAAATCTCACAAAAAAAAGATCTTTAAGCTAAATTTAGTGTGGGAAATTGAGAGTATATCTTAATCTCATCAACAACTGTTCAAAAGAAACTTTATGCCTAATCGCTGGACAGAAGAAGAATTAAAGATTCTTAAAAAATTTTATAGTAAAAGAGGAGCCAACTATGTTGCAGAGTTCGTGGCGCATAGTGCGGATACTGTTATGTTCAAAGCCGCTCAACTTGGATTAAGAACAAATAAATTTCGCAAGTGGGAAAAATGGGAAGACAATTACCTCCAACGTCATCACAATGACCGAAACTACAACTCAATAGCAAAAACACTCAAGAGGTCAAAGAAATCAGTAATACACAGAGCTTCGAAATTAAAATTAACAAATATGCGATCAGAATTCTGGAATCAGGAAGATTTAAAACGATTAGAAGAGTTGTATCCAGATCGTAATTTTTCACTTGAAGAAATTGGTGCAAAGCTTAACAGGTCACCTGTTTCAATAATGATTAAAGCACGAAGGATGAAGTTTAAAAGAGATGATCACATTTACCGGTGGTCAAAGAGAGATCATAATTATTTACTAAAAAATATTGGTACGCAAACAAACAGAGAAATTGCAGAACATCTTGGCATAAAAACTCATAAGGTTGATCAATACATTCAAAGACATAAACTTGCACGTTACAAGAAAAAACCGGAATGGACAAATGCGGAAAAAGAATTCTTGCGAAGTAATTACAAAAAATTATCCGTTAAAGAAATTGCAAACCAATTAGACAGGACAGTAGTTTCAATTAAAAATACTGCCAGCAGGATGGGTCTCGGTTCAAGAGAAAGTAAATTATGGAACAGTGAAGAAGAAAAATATTTGAGTGATAACTATTCGAAGTCAGATGTGAATCAACTCTCTGAATATCTTAATCGTGCTAAAAGCTCAGTTGCCGGGAAAATTCGTAGAATGGGTTTATCGAAGAGGAAGAAGTCTCGACGAAAGTTTTAAATTTAAAAATCAAAATCGAAGATAAAGTTAGAAAAACCGGACAAAGGATTATTGTTGAAATGAATGAACCGGGAAACATATCAGATTGCAAAATAATTTAAATTATCAATTACCTGAACAGCGTCAACAGTAAACAATGATTATTATTTGCTTCTTAATAATTATTGAATGAACAGTCCGATTCTTTTGGAAAATTAACAATTAAGTCGAAAAACCAAGTATTCCTCAGTTACATTATCCCGAAGAATCTTAAAAGCATCGCTCTACATTATTTTTATTTTTTTTTATTGATTAAAGCTTTTATTAATTAATTTTTTTATATTGGAATCAAGATAAATCAAATATCCCAAAACCAGGGTTAGTAAGTGATAGTTATCGCTTTTAATATTCTATCTTGTTCAGTTTTAATATTTTTATTGTGCTTATTCTGTTTCTACCAATGTTCTTCTGTTCCGGTAAAACGAATTCTTGTTGGGGCTGATGACTTTTTGTTTTATCCTGTCGATATAAGATTTAAAAGAACCTGAAGTTTTAAAGGATTTATTCTTACGCACATCGTGTCCTGGGAGAGAGCTAATTTAGCTATGATGCAAAGGATGGAGTTGTTTTTTTTAAATATCTGAATAACTCCTGTAAAGAATAAATTAATGAGCTTCTTCTTAAGCTCAAAATGATTGTATTGTATCAATCAGAGGGCGAATATGAATTCCTTAATCTTGGGTGATAAAGGAATTAATGGATTTGAAGTAATTAAAAAGAATTATTTTTTTATCCATTATTTAATAGCTTATAGAGCTACAAGCACAATAGCATACCAGCTAATCTGCACCGATCATTCTTCCAAAATTGAAAGCAAACCACAGAATTTTTATTTACTGATTATTCGTGATAAGAATTCCGAGAAACCTGTTTTTATTAATATTCTATTTAGCAGTTATAGTAGTTACAATAGCAAACAAATCATTTGTTATGAATTTAATAAAACTCAACTTCTGATAGACAGAGGGCATAACAAACAGAAACATAATAATTGGAGGGCAAATGAATTTTTATTCAAAACATCCGCCATAAAGTGTGTTAGAGCGATCATTAAAGTTTAATGACCGCGGACATTTGGTGATAATAATTAACGGATCGAAAAATTAAAAGACGATTTTTGCAGATAAAAATTTTTCAATCATTTTAAAAAATATAAAACAAATGGAGAATTTTTTTATGAAAAAGAGTACGATAAACTCCGGAATTATAATATTCATGTTATTCTTCCTAACTCGCTTGACTTTTTCCCAGGGAACATATGTGTTACCCGGGGGAAGTCTATCCGGTTCATTTGGTGGTTGGGGTGGAACAGGACAATTTTATAATCCTACTTTCAATGTAAATGCACCAGGCGGAATTGATATTATTTATTATGATATTGATTTATCTCAACTGAACTTTGATGAAACTTCGATGTTAAAAGGTTATGCACAACCCGGAATCAGTAAAACTATCGCTATATCTGGGATTGACCCAGCAAACAATAGTGTTTGGGGTGTTTTTCACAATCAGGAAATTGTATCCGGAACTGATTGGAATGGTCTTCCTGTATCGACATTGGGTCCAGATGGATTACCTAAAACGAGCGATGATACTCGGCATGGATCAGTTCAAGATTGGTATAAAAAAGGTGGCGCAAAAACGAATGGATCTGGCAATGATATCGCTCATAATAATGAAAGCTATGTAACACCAAATCCAAGATATCCTGGTGCAACACCTAAAACCGCATCAGAGTTAAACACATATGATTTCAGACTAAGAGTTCTTTCTACAGGTGGTGGGAACTATACCTATGAAATGTGGACACGTTTGCACAATGCTGCATCAAATTTTGAGGGTTGTGGATATTGTGCAACTTGTGGGCTGTATAACCACGCAATTAGTAACTGCGGAGAACCTGGTGCATGGAGGGCATTTGAAAATGCAGGGAATACGGTTTTTCCGATTACAGGATTTGATTTTTCCTCAGTATATGTATTTATGAAATTAGGAAATGGAAACAATCCATCAAGTCAGTCTTTAGCTTGGGGAAAAATTGAAGTAACCGGTACACCAACTTCTGCACCATCAATTGTTTGGGTAAATCAAACCTATTTTGCTGGTGGAATTAATGATGGACACACCTGGGGTTTTGATGCTTTTGCAAGTATTCAAGGTGGAATTAATGGTGTTGCAACTGCCGGTACCGTTAATGTTGCAACGGGCACATACTCAGAAAATATTACAATAAATAAACCATTGACACTCAACGGTGCAAATGCAAATATTCCTTGCGGGATTTTAAGAGTAGCTGAAAGCATTATTCAACCAGCCACTTCCGGTGTTACACCCATCTCACTTTCCGGTGCTGGAATTTCTGATAATGTCACTATTAACGGTTTTGAGATTACAGGAAATATGTCAAATAATGCAATTTATTGTGGTGGAGATGGAGCAGATAATCTGACAATTAAATTTAATAATATACATGATATTGGTACAGGAAGAGGTTCAGGTAATGTGTATGCAATTAATTACCGGGTAAATAATCCGAGTACATCTAATATTAATTTTACAGATAATTGTATAACAAACATCTTCAACAATACACCTACTGCACTGGGGCACAGTGCTGCAATCTGGATGGGGCAGAGCACAGCAAATGGTTTAGTGTCAAATGTAAAAATTGAAAGAAACGAAATTAGCAATGTATATTCAGGAACTGCAAGTAAAGAAGCTTCAGGAATTTACATTGGAGTTGCATGGGGAGTCGGCACAGGAGGAGTTAATGCCCCAAGTATAATAGACAATTCTATATCGAATATTAACGGGGCGATAGCATATGGTATCCAATTATCAGGGAAAACACCTGGCGCAATAGTGAGCGGCAATATAATAAACAATATCAGCGGACTTCCTGCAGGTCCTACTTTGGCATTCGGCATTGCTGTGCCATCTACAAATACAGGTTCGGCAACAATAACCATCAACAGCAACAGTATAACAAATGCTTATTATTGTATTGTTAATGGAACCGCAAATAACATTGCGGCTACCTGTAACTGGTACGGCACCAAATTATTAGCAGGAGTTACTGCACTGATAAATGGACCAGTAACTTTTGTACCATTTAATAATAACGGCACAGACAATTCTCCCGCACCAGGTTACCAACCAGTCCCCAACTCTTGCAGCCCCGATTTAGGTCCTTATAAACTCTATTTAAGTAGTAGTCCAACTGTATTGGATAGTCTAGTTTTCCCGAACACTAATTGGGGAGTAACTTCTTATGAGCCAGATGATTGGGATTTTACAGCACCGGTATCTTTCTACATAGTTCCTGAAGTTGGATCAGAATTCGGTGCTTCGAATATCACAATACAGTGGGATAATACAATGTTTAGCTTTGCGGGCGTTGATAAGAGTGGTGGTATCTATGATAGTTCTGCATACCAATTCATTTATGATCAATTGGGAATACCAAATCAGGTAACTATTAATGCAAGCAGACTTGATAATCAGAACTTTATTACTACTGCTAATCAGTATATAGCAAAATTAAATCTTAATGTATTGAAGATAGGCTTTAGTCCAAATAATTTTATAGCATTAGATTTCAGAGCATTTAACGGTGTTGGTGGTTGGCTCACCGTAGATATGAATGGCTGTAATGCTAAGTTAAAATCATATCTTGGTGATGTTGCATCAACATCTCCTGACACTACTTCTTCAGGTGATGGATTGGTAAATTTTGATGATCTGACAATCTGGTCCGGGTCGTATTGGTCAGGAGTTGGAGGATTTGGGATGACAAATTATAAAGTGAAGTATGATGTTGGACCAACAAATACAAATACAGTATATGGAATGCCAACAACAGATGCTAAAATTCAGTTTGAAGATCTGGTAATATTTTCAATGAGCTATGGACTAAGTGCAAATCACGTTTATCCAAAGATAAGCATACCTCAAGAGCCAGTAGAACTTCAGCTTGGTGAGCCAATCATTGTAGGAAATCAAACCAGAATTCCATTGTATGTAAGTGGCGGAGTAGAGAATCTGAGAGCAATGAGCTTAACATTCGCAGGTCAGTTTGGAAAACTGGCAAGTGTAGAGAAAGGATCTTTGCTAACAGAGTTTACGAATCCAGTAATGGTAATGAACAAGACAGAAGACAGGCAGATATATGTTGATCTTGCAATATTTGGAGCAGAAGAGACAGGTATTTGCAGCGAAGGCGAAGTATTGACACTGATCTTAGAAGGTAATGCATCAATACAACTGAGCAGTGCAGTAATAAGGAATGCACTCAACACTCCGATGGCAGTGAAAATTTCAGGGAGAGGTGAACTTCTTCCGAAAGAATATGCATTGATACAGAACTATCCGAATCCATTTAATCCAGTTACAACAATTAACTACGAAATACCGATGCAAAGTATGGTAGAGATAAACATATACAATGCATTGGGAGAGAAAGTAGCGGTATTGGTAAATGAGATGAAAGAAGCAGGAAGATACAATGTTGAATTCAATGCAGCAGGATATTCATCGGGAATATATATATATCAGATAAAGGCGAACGAATATGTATCAGTAAAGAAAATGATCCTGATGAAATAACAAACAAATTCAAACGGGCGGCTATCAATGCCGCCCGGATATTTATTAATAAAAAATTTATTCACTAATAAATATTCTCTTTTGGAGAAAAATTATTAAAATTATGTTCTATAAGAAAGAAGGATATAATGTTTAAATATTTGAAATTTAAATATATCACTGTTTTCGCATTATTAAGTATGTTAATAGGGTTGGTATTAAAGCCAGTAAATGCCCAACCATTTGCAGGATGGGAATGGCAGCGTTCGGTTACTATTAATAATACGAGCGGATCAGCTCTAAGTGATTACCAAATTTCGATAAATCTTAATAATTCAAATTTTAATTTTAACAATGCAATAGCCGATGGCAGTGATTTACGAGTAACATCTTCAGATGGTGTTACAGAAATACCATTCTGGATTGAGGATTGGGACAAAACAGCACAACAGGCAACTATATGGGTGAAAGTTCCAAGCATACCAACCACAGGAGATTCAATTTATTTATACTATGGCAATCCGAACGTTACAAGTGTAAGCAATGGTACAAGTACATTTCTGTTCTTTGATGACTTCAATACTGGAGGTAATACAATTGGTTACTGGGGTGGTTTCATTCCCCACGATTGGAAATATTCGATGCATATGCAGGAAGGAGCATTATATTACTCTTTAATCAAAGCTCAGAATGGTTGGTTGATTGAATCATTAGATGCTGAGATTGAGGACGAATTTGATTATATGAATACTCAGATAAATACAAATGGCACAGTGACTGGATTATCATCAGAACCCATTTATTGTTACGGATTAGTGTTATCTAATTTAGCATTAGGATATAAATATTTCAGAGTTAGTAATCCAACATTGGCACAACGATGTTATGATGATATGGTAAATGTTTATGGTTATGTTCGGGATAATTATGGTACTCCAACAAATGCACCTGACTACAGTCTTGCATTACAAGGATTAGCAAATGCATGCAAAGCATTTACTACTTATGGGAATACAACCTTAGCAGATGAAGCCAGAAGCATAATAGTAAATTACGTAAGTGCATTTACACAATATGGTGGAGGATGGACAGAACAAAGTTATGTGCAGGATCATCTTAAAAGAGATTTTGGAGTTTTATTAGCTTATGACGTGACAGCGGATGCTTCTTATCTTACTAAAGTCAGAGATAATATTGATTGGATCCTTATTAATAGATGGGTTTCATCCAATGGCGGATTGACCTGGACTTCTCCAACACCTTTAGGTGAATTTTATGAATGTCATCAGATATGGTTTATGATTGCTGTGCGTATGCTTTATGATAGAAATAATTCATATAACTATCTCACACAAGGTGAACAAGCCTGGCATTTCCTCACTGACACCAATTATCCAAATATAGATATGTACGTGCATAATTATATAAATCACAATGCCTTCTTCAGTTACCGTCTTGTTACATCAGACGGATTGATACAACCAAATAACTTCAAAGGTTCATATGAAATTGGAACAGCACTTTGGGGTATGTCTCTGAATTATAGTTGGGTTTCTAATTATCAGTCTTCACACTCAACTCAAGCGTACAACTATTTGGATATGATGGTGCATCAAATAAAAAATACCCCTACAAACAGAGGTTATTTTTCAACAAGTGGAAACTGGATTCGATCGCTTGCCTGGAACGAAACTGCTTGGGTGCCGGATCCTGCTCTATGGACTATTGTAGGAGTTACTGTACAAATTGTCGAAGATGAAGGCAGCAATGTACTTAGTTTGAGAGGTGGCGGTTCACATGATTTCTTTCTAAGAACAAACAACACCAGTTTTAATAATTTCGTTTTTGAGACAAAAGTAAAGTTAACTCAAGATGTTAATAATACTTGTACTCCTGAAATAGGCTTTCGATGGACAAATAATAGTAACAGATATATAACTTTGCTTCGTGGTGAAACTCAAAATGATCTGTTTCTAAGAAAATATTACAATGGCACTGGATATATTGATGCTACAACATCATATAATTACAATGTAAATCAATATTACAAGTACAAAATTGTAGCAAATGTGAATACAATTTCTCTTTACTTGGATGATGATTTGCTTTTAAGTCCGACTAATGTTGGAGGAGATGTATTAAATGGGGGGTTCTGTCTTCAGAATTATGGGAATGTGGCTGTCTATTATGATGACGTTCGTGTACGCAGTTTCACCACTAATGAACCAACTACTATTGTAGGAACTGAAAAGTCTTTAAGCGCATACCAGGTTTATTTATGCTCAAGCGCTTATGCATCAGCAGGAATTGTTTATCCGAATGACGGTTGGGGTACTACAACTTACGAACCAGATGATTGGAATTTTAATTCATCATTAACTTTTTACATAGTTCCGGAAGTTGGATCAATATTCGGTGCATCAGATATAACAGTTCAGTGGGATAATACTTTGTATAGTTATGCAGGAGTTGAGAATACGGGAATTTATGCTGGTTTAAATTTTCAGTCTCTTCATAGCACAAGTGGTGTGATCGATCAGGTAATAATAAATGCAGCCAGAATTGATAATTCTAACTTTACAATTAGTGCAGGTCAGTATATTACAAAGTTAAAACTCAATTTATTAAAATCAGGATATGGTACTGTTAACTTCACAGCATTAGACTTCAGGGCTTTCAACGGGATAGGAGGGCAGACTGTTGTTTCCGTAATCGGTAATAATGGGCAGGTGAAATCATATCTTGGTGATGTAGCATCTTCAACTCTAACATCAACAGGTGATGGATTAGTAAGTTATGATGATCTGACAATCTGGTCCGGGTCATATTGGTCAGGAGTTGGAGGATTCGGGATGACAAATTATAAAGTGAAGTATGATGTTGGACCAACAAACACAAATACAGTATATGGAATGCCAACAACAGATGCTAAAATTCAGTTTGAAGACCTGGTAATATTTTCAATGAGTTATGGCTTAAGTGCAAATCACGTTTATCCAAAGATAAGCATACCTCAAGAGCCAGTAGAACTTCAGCTTGGTGAGCCAATCATTGTAGGAAATCAAACCAGAATTCCATTGTATGTAAGTGGCGGAGTAGAGAATCTGAGAGCAATGAGCTTAACATTCGCAGGTCAGTTTGGAAAACTGGCAAGTGTAGAGAAAGGATCTTTGCTAACAGAGTTTACGAATCCAGTAATGGTAATGAACAAGACAGAAGACAGGCAGATATATGTTGATCTTGCAATATTTGGAGCAGAAGAGACAGGTATTTGCAGCGAAGGCGAAGTATTGACACTGATCTTAGAAGGTAATGCATCAATACAACTGAGCAGTGCAGTAATAAGGAATGCACTCAACACTCCGATGGCAGTGAAAATTTCAGGGAGAGGTGAACTTCTTCCGAAAGAATATGCATTGATACAGAACTATCCGAATCCATTTAATCCAGTTACAACAATTAACTACGAAATACCGATGCAAAGTATGGTAGAGATAAACATATACAATGCATTGGGAGAGAAAGTAGCGGTATTGGTAAATGAGATGAAAGAAGCAGGAAGATACAATGTTGAATTCAATGCAGCAGGATATTCATCGGGAATATATATATATCAGATAAAGGCGAACGAATATGTATCAGTAAAGAAAATGATCCTGATGAAATAACAAACAAATTCAAACGGGCGGCTATCAATGCCGCCCTGATATTTCTTCACAATTGTGCTGGGAAGTAATAATGATTAAAAAATACTTTTTTCTTTTGATTCTTGCATTTACCTCAAAGTTGATGTTTGGGCAGGTTGATACTGCTCTAGTCACGCTTACTCCCTCTTCACAAACGGTATATAGTTTGACCAATCCTGTTTCAATTCAGGTTGGTGTTGAAGGAGTAGTTGGTTTATTTGCAATCAGTGTAACATTGTCTTTTAATAATTCTATAGTGAAATGTCAGAATATTATTCAGGGTAATTTTTTAATTAATAATCCCGGGAGTTATAGTACCTTCTTCGAGACATTTCCGGAAGATCTGAGTTCATCAGACTCCATTACTGTGGATCAGTCAATACTTGGATATTCATCGGTAAGCGGTTCCGGTGAAATTTTCGAAATTACATTTATGCCGTTTGCACCCGGAAGAACAGTTGTGGATGTAATGTCACTTAGTTTAAGAGATATAAATAACATGGAAATTCCTGCCAAAGCTGGTTCAGCAGAGATAAATGTAAGTCTTTCTGTAGTTAATGTTAAAATATTTTTAGAGGGACCATTTTCTTCCGGAACAATGTTAACAGTTTTGAACAGTTCGGGATATCTTCCATTGGTACAGCCGTATTCATCAGCTCCGTGGTATTATTCCGGTTATGAATCAGTTGCAGCAAACTTTTTTCCAACTCAACAGGATATTGTTGATTGGGTGCTCATCCAATTAAGAACCGGAATTTCATCGGGAACTACCATTGCGACGCGTGCTGCATTTTTAAAAAATGATGGAACTATTGTTGATCTCAATGGAGTGAGCCCTGTTGCTTTCTTCGTACCGACGAATGTTGAATACCATATTGTAATTAAGCACCGGAATCATTTATCAATAATGAGTTCAGTTTCAATTCCGCTTAGTGTCAGTACTCCTTTATACAATTTTACAACTGGACAAAACAAAGCGTACGGAACAAATTCTATGAATGATTTGGGTGGAGGAGATTACGGCTTATTCACTGGTGACATTGATGGCAGCGGAGTTGTGAATGCTGCAGATAGAAGTCAAGTATGGAATCAACGAAATCTTCTGGGATATTATGGAACCGATGTGGACTTGAGCGGTACTGTTGATGCTGGTGACAGAAGTACAATCTGGAATAATCGTAATCTTAACACACAAGTGCCTTGATTAAAACATATGATTACGAAAACAAATTATAAAGTTTCGAATATGAGGGAATAACAATGAAAAACCTTTTAATGATAATAGTCATACTTAATACTGCAATATACGGACAGGTTAGCGCTGATCTGACCATAGAGAATCAGCAGGCAGTAGGAACAGATTTTTTCTTTGATATATATCTGACAAGGACGGCAATAGAAGATGTCTATTTAGGTACCGCAGATTTTGTACTAACATTTAATTCTGCAGCATTTACAAGTCCTGTTGTATCTAGAGAGCCTGTAACATACTGGAACCTGACGTCAACAAATCTTCTAGATGTGGGACTAATATACCGTTTGGCAACGGCACCAGCAGTAATTACTGGTAACGAGCTCATAATAAATCTTAGCCAAGTAGCTTTTGGTGATCAACAGGAGTTTGACGATAATATAGCAAAGATAAATAACACGCCAGCTACACATAGAATTGGAAGATACAGAGTGTCAGGGATAAGTAATCCTTCTGGATATATGAATTTGCAATGGAAGGCAACAGGTTCAGGAGTAACGACACAGGTTTTTACACTTGCACCACAATTGCCATGGCTATCATCACCGGTCACTATAAATGCAATTAATCCACCTAATGCTCCACTTAATTCAAACCCAACTGCCTTTCAGTTATCAGTAAGTTATACAAATGGCTGGAACATGGCATCAGTTCCAGGTCAGAACCCTGATGGAATGGGAGTAAATATCTGGTGGGCATACAGAGATCCGCTTGCGAATGTTTTTGTTTATGCAGGTGGATATCAGGCAATATCGGAAACAACACCTGGAACCGGTTATTGGATGAAACATTCGGGAGACAGAACCTATAATACCGGTGATGAATGGCCGGCCGGCGGAATAAACATTGTCCCTCACAATTCTATTAATGCAAATGCAGGATGGAATCTTATAGGCGGATATGAATATAATGCTGCAGTAAGCGGCATCACTACAACTCCATCTGGCTTACAAAGTTCTGCAGTTTATGGGTATTCTGGCGGATACCAGGTCGTTGATTATTTGATTCCAGGTCATGGATATTGGATTAAGCTTTCAGCCCCCGGTTTGATCAATCTTCCGGTTTCGCTTGAGAAAAATTATTCTGATGATATTATTAAAAAGGATTGGGGCAAAATAATCCTTACAGATGCTTTGGGAAAATGTTTCATTCTTTATTCAATAAAAGAAAATGCGAATTTAGATTACTATGAACTTCCGCCACTACCACCGGCAGGAATGTTTGATATCAGATATGGCAATGGAAGGTTTGTTGAAGATCTGAATTCAGGAATTAAGTCCATTGAGATGAATGGAGTAACCTATCCGCTGACAGTTCGCGTGGAGAATACAGAATTAAGAATTCAGGATGAAACCGGAAAGATCTTAAACTCATTAATAAAGTCAGGTGAAGAGATAACAATAAGCAGCAGTCTGACTAAGTTATTGGTTTCGGGTGAAATAATGCCTGATAAATATTCATTAGAGCAAAATTATCCGAATCCATTCAACCCAAGTACAAAGATTGAGTTTTCACTATTAGAAGATGTAAACAATGCAGCTTTAACAATATATAATGCTTTGGGGCAAAAAGTATTAGAACTTGTCAATTCTAAATTAGAAGCAGGACGATACAGTTATGTATGGAATGCAGGTGATGCTGCCACAGGTTTATACATTTATGAATTAAGAACAGACAAATTTGTATCAGTCAAAAAAATGATCCTCCTCCATTAATCCCGACAAGGTCGGGACGGCGGACAGGAATTGATGAATTGTTTTTATCAAAACAAAATTCAACTGGTTTTAATGAAATTTAAAGTAAATATTTAAATCTTTAACAGAGGAAATAATAATGAATAAACTTTTACTAACAATTGCTATTCTAAGTAGCATAGTATATGGACAAGTGACTGCGGACCTAACAATTGAGAATCAGCAGGCAGTAGGTGATACAGTTTTCTACTTTGATATTTTTTTAACGAGAACTGGTACAGCAGATGTATATTTAGGTACGGCGGATTTTGTGCTAACTTTTAATTCATCTGCCTTCTCATCACCAACCATTGTCAGAGAATCCTCGTCATTTTGGAACCTTACTTCAACTAGTGGCGCATCAGTTGGTTCTGCATACAGACTAGCTACTTCACCGGCAACTATAACCGGAAATGAGTTAATTATAAACCTTAATCAGGTTAATATCGGTGCTACTCAGGAAGAGTTTGATGAAACAGTAGCTAGAATAAATAATGCACAACTTACACATAGAGTAGGTAGGTATAGAGTGACCAATGTTTCAGATCCATCTGCCTTCATGAACTTGCAATGGAAAACGACAGGATCAGGAGTAAATACACAGGTCTTTACTCTCGCGCCTGCAGATTCGCACCTTTCATCGCCTGTTACTATAAACGCAATAAATCCACCCATTGCACCATTACCTGTGGAGCTATCAAGTTTTACTGCCAAGGCATCAAATGATCAGGTGCATCTAAGGTGGGAAACTAAAACCGAGGTAAATAATTTTGGATTTGAGATTGAGAGGGCTTCGACTTCGCCCGTCCAAGAATGGATAAAGATTGGATTTGTTGAAGGTAACGGAAATTCAAATTCACCAAAAGAATATTCTTTTATTGATAAGAATGTTCTGTCCGGTAATTATGCTTACAGACTAAAACAGATTGATACCGATGGGCAGTTTAAATATTCTCCTGAAGTTAATGTAGTAGTTGAAGTCCCGACCGATTATGCGCTTGAACAAAATTTTCCTAATCCGTTTAATCCATCGACTACGATTAAGTTCTCTATCCCAGAAGCCGGAATGGTTAAGCTGACTATATTTGATCTGCTCGGGCAAGAAGTAAAAATATTAGTTGATGAACCACGACAAGCAGGGAGTTATACAGAATTGTTCAATGCTTCCGGATTAAATAGCGGAGTTTATTTTTATGAATTAAGAGTTAATGAATTAATTTTAACAAAGAAGATGCAGTTATTGAAATAATGTAAATTTGCAGTTAAGAAGTTGAAAAAATTTATATCACATATTTTCGTTTTGATATTTGTCTGCAGGGTTACAGGTTTCGCTCAGCAGCCAGTGGTAAAAGTATCTCCGGCAGAAATGGACATCGAATTGTTTACAATCGGAGAAGTATTTGTTCACGTAGAAAATATTTCCGGATTCAGAGCATATAGTATTAGCCTGAGTTATGACTCACAAAAATTAAGATGCCTTAATATTACACGAGGGAATTTCTTCTCTGGTTGGAATACTTTTTTCTTTACTCAGATTGACAGCAATGCAAACATCTTAACAGTTGATGAAGCAATACTTGGAACAGGTTACCAGAATGGCAGCGGTGATCTTTTCAAAGTTCAAATGCAGGGGCTCTCAGAAGGAGAAGTCAACATTGATATAGTTAATTCTGATCTTCGGGATACATTGAACAATAGCATACAAGTTCAAACTGAAGGAGGAATTATACATATATTGGGTCCGACGTCTGTTACTGATGCTAAAAATGTAAACAAGGATGTACTTACTGCTCATCCTAATCCATTTAATTCTTATACAAGGATAGAATTTAATTCCAATAAAAATTTGGAAACAGAACTTGCCATCTTTTCAATTACCGGGGAAAAAGTATTTTTTTCAAAACCGCAATTAATGAATAGCAAAAATTATTCATTTATCTGGAATGGAAAAGATACAAATGGAAACACTCTGCCAAGTGGGATTTATATTTTAACTGCCGGATTAAAAGATGAGAGACAAACATTTAAACTAATCATGCTTAAATAGAAGGTGTTATGAAAAATTTATACACGGCAAAAAAAATTATACTCAACTCAATTTTATTATTTATTTTGTTTTTTCCCGATGTGAGTAACGCACAGGCGAATGTTTATGTAAACCCTGCTACTACTGTGCTTTCAGGTCAGAGTACAGTAACTGTTGATGTTATGATATCAAATGTTTCCAATCTTCATTCTTATCAGGTTCGCTTACTTTTTGATAATACAATTATTAGTTATCAAAGTATTGCTAAGGGTCCATTTTTATCTGATGTCAGTTATAGTACATTATTCCTGGTAACACCAAGTACAATTATTGATTCAATCAATGCAGAGGAAGCAATACTTGGACCTTATGTTGTCAATGGTTCGGGAAAACTTTTCTCCGTCACATACAATGTGATGTCTGCTGGCCCAAGTAGTATTGACATTGTTGGAGTTCAACTAAGAGATTTGGCTAACCAAAGTATTCCTGTTACCTGGACTTCTGGTGAAATTATTGTTCCGGTAGCCGTCAATGCAAAATTATTTCTTCAAGGTCCGTTTAGTTCAGGTAGTATGAGTACGACTTTAAATTCAACTGATAATTTGCCGAACATTCAACCATATTCGAATGCCCCTTGGAATTATAATGGAACTGAATCTGTCTCCGTTGGATTTTTCTCCACTCATACAAATATTGTAGATTGGATTTTAGTTGAATTAAGAAACGGTCCTAGTGGGAATACAGTTGTTGAGAGAAGAGCTGGTTTTATAACCAATACTGGTAATGTCGTAGGTATCGATGGAAATTCTTTGTTGTACTTTAGTGAACTCGCAGGAAATTATTATATTGTTTTTTATCATAGGAATCATATCCCGATAATGACCTCGGTTTCATCTAACTTAAATTATGTGAGTTCTCTATACGATTTTACAGATTCACAATCTAAGGCTTATGGTTCAAATGCAATGGTTAATTTGGGAGGAGGATTTTTTGGGATGTTTACAGGAGACTCTGATGGATCCGGAATTGTAAACGCTGCAGACAGAAGCACCACATGGAATCAACGTAACTTGCTTGGGTATTATGGAACGGATATGGATTTAAATGGATCAGTAAATGCGGCTGACAGAAGTATAGTTTGGAACAATCGAAATATTGGGACACAAGTTCCTTAATGATAATTATTAATCTGACTTTATAAAAAAAGACGCACCTGTGATGCGTCTTTTCAAAAAATAATTATCTTTTCCTTTCAGGGGAAATGTCACGAAGAGACTGAGCAGACATCTTAATCTGTATCCGGTTTACCTCTTAACGAATCCCAGATCATGTAAACACAAAGCAACGCAAACATTACGATTCCAATTAATTCAGCAGCGTGTGATTCTGCCCAATCGTAATTGACCCAGTTCAATCCCTGCCATCTGAGGATTGCACTAACAACTCCCATCAAAGCTCCGCCAGCAATAAAACCTGAAGCGATTAATGTTCCTCTTTCTCTTCTGGCATTATTAATATTTTCATCTTTACTTCTTGTAGAAACGAAATGAGCAATCAATCCACCAACTAAAAGCGGAGTGTTTAACTCAAGTGGAATATACATACCAAGTGCGAACGCAAGAGCAGGAACTTTGATCATTGTTAAAACTAAAGCCAGTATAGCACCAACAATATAAAGTGTCCACGGTGCTGGCTGTTGATCCATCAATGGTTGAATTACAGCAGCCATTGCATTTGCTTGTGGTGCAACCAAAGCACCATCGCCAACAAAACCGTAAGTTTCATTTAAAATCATAATAACAAAACCAACAGTTAAAGCAGAAACAAGAACTCCAAGAAATTTCCATCTTTCCTGTTTGATTGGAGATGAACCAAGCCAGTAACCAATTTTTAAATCTGTAATAAAACCGCCAGCCATTGAAAGTGCTGTGCAAACGACGCCGCCGATAATAAGTGCAGCAATCATACCTGAACTTCCTTTTAATCCTACCGAAGTAAGAATTATTGAAGACAGAATTAATGTCATCAATGTCATTCCGCTTACAGGATTTGTTCCGACAATAGCGATTGCATTTGCTGCAACGGTCGTAAATAAAAATGAAATCACAAGAACGATCAGTAAACCAGCCAAAGCCCAGCCGATATCATAAACAACACCCATATAAAAGAAAACAAGCAGAAGAATTGCTGTGAGTACAATTCCTACTATAATAATTTTCATTGGGAGATCACGTTGGGTTCTGACCTGAGTATTGTTGGCGTGTTTCTTTTCAAATATTTCTTTGAATCCGAGAGAGATAGCGTCTCGGATGATTTTGGATGATCGAATAATCCCGATAATTCCTGCCATTGCAATTCCGCCTATACCAACGTGCCGGACATACTGCCTGAAAATTTCTTCGGCACTCATTGCAGAAATTAATTTTGTGGCTCCAGTACCAAAAGTTTCCGTAAGTCCGCCACCGATGTAAGAGATGACCGGAATTAATAAATACCAGGAAACAAATGAACCTGCAGCTATTATTGCCGAGTATTTTAATCCAACTATGTAACCAAGTCCCATCACTGCTGCACCAAGATTCAAACGAAAGACAAGCTTAAATTTTTCGGCGAGCATTTCGCCAAAGCCAAAAACCCTTGTGGTAAAAACTTCACTCCACCAGCCAAATGTTGCAATGATAAAATCATAAATACCGCCGATTAATCCACTCACTACTAAAACTAAAGCCTGTTTACCACCTTTTTCTCCAGCTACTAATATTTCTGTTGTTGCTGTTGCTTCGGGAAACGGAAATTGTCCGTGCATTTCTGCAACAAAATATTTTCTGAAAGGAATCAGAAAAAGAATTCCGAGTACACCACCAAATGAAGAAGCTAAAAATATCTGAAAAAACTCCGCATCAAGATTTAGAATATACAATGCAGGAATTGTGAAGATTGCTCCTGCAACTATCAAACCTGAATTTTGTCCGATGGATTGAATAATTACATTTTGTCCGAGCGGACTTTTTATTTTCATCAAAGTTGAAACTCCAACTGCAATTATTGCAATCGGAATAGCAGCTTCGAAGACCTGACCGATCTTTAAGCCAAGATAGGCTGCTGCTGCAGAAAACAAAACAGCCATTAGTAAACCCATAATCACCGAGTATGGAGTAATTTCCTGCGGAGTAGTATTTGCCGGCATTAATGGTTTATATTCTTCACCGGGTTTTAGCTCTTTGTAAGCATTTTCGGGAAGTCCTTTTATTGCTCCTGATGTGTGTTCACTCATAATGTTTCCTCTTAGAATTTGAATTTAATTGGAAGTTCATACTCTGTCTTTTTTGTTGATGAAGATTCAAATATAATTTTCCCAAACGGATGTGAATTATCCGGGAAATATTCATTCGGCTTTTCGAAATCTATTTGAAGCTGCTTTGGCAACGACGGATATAAATTAACGTTTGGTTTCTTTTCGCTCAATACATTAATGCTGTAGTCGGATTTAAAAGTTGCAATCTCAGTAAGCTTGATATCTGCAGAACTTGATCCAAGAGCAAAGCCAGGAACAATCTCCAGTATATATTCAGTTGAATCACTATCGGATGTATTAGGTATGCTGATGCTTCCATTACTGTAGCTTAATGCATCTGATTCGACAAAATAGCCATCAGTATCAGAAATCAACAAAGCAAGGTCCGTCAATTTAGCAAAATCAGTTTTTGCCATTTCAATTTTAAATTCTTTTGATGCTTCACCTTTCCTGAGAATGAACAGCATTCTGAATTTTTCGCTCCCACTGATTGTGATATTATGATTTAACTCGTAACCGTTTAATTTTCCATTCAGATTATAAATTGCAGGTCCGTTGAAATAATTTACGACTTCAATCTGATTATCTTCTGCTGATATAATTTTATCATCAAGTCTGTTTATTCCATAAAACTGAATTGAAAGATCATAGGATGAAATACTTTTAGCAAGGAAAATACCATCAACGACGATTTCATAAACTCCCGGTTCGAGATTATAATACGATCCTTCAACTTCATTCTTATTGTCAAGAGTATGCACCTGTGATGAAGCATCAATACTGATTCCATCGGGAGAAAATAATACATATCTGATTCTTGCATAATCTTTACCTGAAGCAGATAATTTAATTTTCATACCGGTTTGACCGGCTGGTACATCAATAAAATATCTTTTGAACAATCCCTGTTCAACTTTTTCATTTTTCCAGCTTCTGTAGTAATTATCTTCATAACTGAATCTGTACGGCATAACGACCGTTGCCTGCATTTCAAATTCCGGAAATCCTGAATTGTCATCGCGGTAAGCTTTAAGTCTTCCTGTGTATAAACCAGGTTCCTTCATCTTTGCCAGATCAAATTTTACATTTACGAAAGTTGATTGTTCATTTCTGATATAAGTTTTTTTCTGAATTGGGATAAGCCAGCCTGCCTGACCGGTAGGCAAGTCACTATCGCTTTCAATCCTGAATGATCTGTAAAATTTTTCACCTTCATGAAATCCATTTCTGGTAATTGAAAATGTGAATGTGTCTTCACTTCTGAGAAAAGATCCGTCTCTCAAATAAAGGTTTTGTGCTTTTCCAAATGATGCATTCGGCGCTAATGATGAGATTGTGTAGGACTCAAATTTATTTACCTCACCGTCTTCAATATATTTTTTTAATTGATTGTATGCGTTGATCACATTTATATAACCATGACCTTGATCGAGATTACTGTATCCATCCATTTTTACAGCACCTTCACGAACAGCTTTAAATAAAAGTTGTGATGGAATTTTTACATCAGGAAATTCCTGAGCTGCAGCACTTAAAAGAAGAGAAATAACTCCTGCAGAATACGGAGCTGCCATACTGGTACCCCAGAATCTATCCCAACCTGTCCAGTTTGGTACTGTTGATGTATTCGCACCAGGTGAACAAACATCCGGTTTTTGTACTTCAGCACCTCGCGATGAGAAAAAAAGTATTATATCCCTGTTTAATGTTGCTCCGTATAGATCCGCACCAACATCTTTTGTTAAAACAGCACCGGAAGAAAAAATTGAATATGAAGCTGATGGCAATCCAACACTTGATATTCCGGGTCCTTCGTTTCCACTGCTGCCGCAAATGTAAAGGTATGGATTTTCTTTAGTCAGATCTTCAAGAAATTTTTCGATATCAGCATGTCCCTCTAACTCAGAACCGATACCAAAGCTCATATTAACAATTACCGGCACTTTCATCTCTTTGGAGATTTTATCTGCATAGAGATAAGAATTTTTCATACTTTCGGTAACTGTGCATCCGCCGGAATAAAGATTATTACCAAGTTTCATACTCATCATTTTTGCACCGGGAGCTATTCCATTGAAATTAATTCCCCCGATTTGATAGCCACCAGCTATTCCCGCAACGTGAGTTCCGTGCGAGCCATCATCAAAATGAAATGAAACAATTCCAGATGAAGCCGGGTCTTCCGACTTCGCTCCCGGAAGAACATTCAAACCCATTGTAAGCGGTGGAAGATCTCCGGGATAGCTAAAAGAGAATGCATCCTGTTTTTCTTTGTAATTTCTTATTGGCTTGTCATCCGAAATATCTCCGTCACCATTCAAATCAACATATACAATCCAGAATGTATCAGTTCCTTCAGTAGTTTCAAATAATACAATTCCAAAAACATCTTCAAGATCTCCATCTCCGTTTAAATCGCCAGCACCGGAACCGGAGTTTTTTAATATATCTTCTGCAAATCCTCCGATATAATAAATATTATCTTTCGATGAATATTGTAATGATGATGATGCAGTAACTGAAAGTGTATCATGCTTAAAAATTGTTTTACCATCATCGGTCTCAACGTCAGCTTCGTAATAACTAACATCACCCTCATGAGTAAAATCCTGTACATCGATAAACTTAATTTCACCGGTTGATGTTTTTTTAAGTCCATCGACACCAATATCAACGCCCGTATCAAGAATTATAATAATAGTTCCTCTGCCATCGAATTCAGGATGAAGAGTTAAAAATTCCTCTACACCAGTATCTTTTAATTCAAGAAAAGTCTGCCCGATATCCTGAGTGTAAACTGAAATGACTGCAAGAAAACACAACATAAAAATTTTAATGCTATTCATATTAAATCTCTGTTAATGAAATGAAAATTGTTAAGAGTAGATAAATTTTTTAATCTTTTCACAAATTATATTGATGTGATTTATGATAATTCTGCAAGAAGCATACACAAACTTAATAAAGTTGTCAGAATTTACCTTCTGAAAAATAAGAGTTTTGTCATATTGAGTCCCGCATAAGCGGGACGAAATATCTCGGTGTTAATGCATAATGAGATTCTTCATCCGACGGCTGCCGGATTCAGTATGACAGCCAATAAAATTTTTCATAAGTTTCAAAAAACAAATCCATTTTAACTGGATTTGACTAATTTTATTGTATGAAAAAATCTCTTTTTATTGTCTCTACTCCAATAGGTAATTACGAAGATATTACTCTCCGTGCTTTACGTGTGCTGAAAGAAGTTGATTTTATTATTTGCGAGGAATTTAAAGAAGCACGGAGACTTCTTTCGAAATACAAAATTGAAAAACAATTGGTAGAACTGAATGAACACAATGAGAATGAAGTTTCAGATGAAATTCTGATGAAGCTGCTTGAAGGAAAATCTGCTGCGCTTATTTCTGATTGCGGAACTCCACTTTTTTCTGATCCCGGACATTTACTTGTTGATCTAGCAATTCAGAATAAGATAGATGTTATTCCAATTCCCGGTGCAAGTTCACTGCTAACAACTCTGGTTGGAAGTGGAATGGACTTTGAAAAATTCTATTACTACGGCTGGCTTTCACCAAAGAAAGATATCCGCAGAAAGCAGTTACTCGATTTGAAAAGAAGAAAAGAAACAATTGTCTTAATGGATACTCCGTACCGCTTAAAAACTTTAATGGAAGACATAGTAAAAATTCTTGGCGCAAATATTCCTTGCGTTCTTGCATTTGAGCTTACAAAATCAGGAGAAAAATTTTACAGAGGTAATACAGGCAATATTTTAAGTCACGTTGAAAAAGAAAATTTAAAGGGTGAGTTTGTGCTGATATTGGATAATAAAGGATATATAAATGTTGTTATTACTTAAATCTCATTTTAAGGACATAAAGTAATTGTGCTTAAAAGCAACCATTAATTATTATGATTAAATAACTGGGTTTATGTATGAAATACAAAATTGGCGTAAATATTAAATTAGAGGATAGGACTGAACATGTAATGATGGAAGGTGATGATGTGAATGATGTTCTTGGTGGTGTGGTGGAAATACAATTCAATAATATGCGATATAAAATTGGTGATTATGTATATCAAGAAAGTGATCCTAAAAAGAAAAAGGAATTAAAAAAAGAAATCGCAAAAACAACCACTGAAAATTTAAGAAAACAAATTGATAACGAATCAGATTTGCTTAAAAAATCTTTAATTAATCCGATAATTGTTTCTTGGAATATATTACAATCTGATTTTTACAACTCTAATCCAGAACCACAAAAATCAGCTCTTCCCGAAAAACAAGTTTTATTGAATGTTTCACCTGAGCCTGATAGGAACGCAAGAAAATATCAGCCTGACTTAGGAATAATTGATTCTATATTTGCATCTCGTAAGCAAAAAATTCTTGATGGTTACAAACAACTTTACTCTGAAGATTATCAAAAATGGCTTCAAGAGAAAATGAGGATAGAACAGATAAATAGTAGGATCGAAACAGACTATAATTCTAAAGTGAATGACTTAGTACTTAATTATGAACAACAATATGCAGCATGGGATAAAAAAAGAAACAAAATCAATCAGAAACAAAAAAAATTAGAAGAGAGTTACAAAAAAGGAATGGAAGAAGGAACGCAAATATATTTTGAAATGGTATTGAAAAGTTCGGATTATGGTACAGATTTTTTTGATAAGAAGTATTTTGTAAAATATTTCCCGGATACAAAAATATTGTTTGTTGAATATTATTTGCCGGATAAGAAAAAATTAACTCAGGTTAAGGAAGTTAAGTATGTGGCAACAAGAGATGAATTTCAGGAAGTATTATGTTCGAATTCTGATATGAATAGAAAGTATGATGGAATCTTATATGAAATAACTTTGAGAACTATCAATGAATTATTTCAAAGTGATAATACGAATTTAGTTGATCAAATAGTATTTAATGGGTTAGTAGATACCGTCAATCCTTCTACAGGGCAACGTATTAAGCCTTGTATTCTTTCCATCAGCGTAACCAAAGAAATATTTCGTTCCTTGAATTTAAAAGAAATCGATCCTAAAGAATGTTTTAGAGGCTTAAAAGGCGTCAGCGCTTCCCAACTTCATTCAATAACGCCTATACCACCAATTATGAGAATGGATAGAGAGGATAAAAGATTTATCGATAGTTATTCAGTAACAGATGGAATGGATGAAGGGACTAATATTGCCGCAATGAATTGGGAAGATTTTGAACATTTAATTCGGGAGATATTTGAAAAGGAATTTTCACAAGCTGGGGGAGAAGTTAAAGTTACTCAGGCAAGCAGAGATGGAGGTGTGGATGCTATAGCTTTCGACCCAGATCCTATTCGAGGAGGGAAAATAGTTATTCAGGCTAAAAGATATACTAATGTTGTTGGTGTTGCCGCAGTAAGAGATTTATATGGAACAGTTGTAAATGAGGGTGCAACAAAAGGAATATTAGTAACAACTTCAAGTTATGGGTCAGATGCATATGAATTTGCTAAAGACAAACCGTTAACATTATTAAATGGATCTAATCTTTTACACCTGTTGGAAAAACATGGTCAAAAGGCTAAAATTGATATTCAAGAGGCAAGAAGAATTTTAATAGAAAAAGAGAATAAATAGAAAATTAAAATCAAACATTCGGAGTGATATTAATAAATTAAATAATTCTTCATTTTGTTAACAAAGCCACATTCTCTATATGATAAGTATGTGGAAACATATTAACAGGTTTCATCTTAATTAATTTATATCCACCTTCAACAAGCATTTTGATATCTCTCACCGGAGTAGATCGATTGAAACCCAGGTAAATAATTATCTGGAGATAAAATTCAATTATTCGATATTGGCAAACTGATATGCAAATGAAGGATAGTCTTTAAGCTTATCCTGAACTAAGTTCATTAGTAAATATTTGAATGAATAATTATTAATTTTTGTCTAATTTAGAAACAGAAAGGAATATAATTATGAAAACAAATTATATAGTATCCGACCCTGAAATAATGATGGGCAAACCCATAATAGCAGGTACAAGAATTACGGTCGAATTAATTTTGGAAAAACTCTCTGCGGGTGAAAGTGTTGATCAGATAATTCACGAACATCCGCAGATTACAGCAGAAGCTATTAAAGCTGCTCTGGCGTTTGCGGCGCAAGCATTAAAGGCAGATATAATTTATCCCTTCGAAAAAAATATTTGATGCAATTTGTTGCGGACGAAAATATTGACGAGCCTATAATACAGGCATTAAGAAAATTGCATTTAGAAGTCATATCGATTAGTGAAACAATGCCAGGTTCGTCTGACTCGGATGTGCTGGTATTCGCAAATAAAAGAAACGCATTTATTATAACTTCTGATAAAGATTTTGGTGAATTAATTTTCAGACAGAGAAAAATATTGAAAGGAGTTATACTACTCAGATTGCATGGACTTTTGATTGATGAGAAAGTCAGAATAGTCGAAGAATTTTTTGTAAAACATAATAATTCCTTTAAAGAGAATAATTTGTTTATTGTGATTTCAGAAAACAGTGTACGGATTAGAAAAAGTATTTTCTAAATTTACTTAAATAACAAAGCCACATTCTCTATATGATAAGTATGTGGAAACATATTAACAGGTTTCATCTTAATTAATTTATATCCACCATCAACAAGCATTTTGATATCTCTGTGCTTTGTCAAAGGGTTCTGGCTGGCGTCAACAAATCATTGAACTAAATTCCAGAAAATCTTTTTTCAAATAAAAGAAAAATAATAAGCAAAGAGGTTGTAAAATCTGCATTCCTGTATAATGAGTTTGCTCTGACTCTCCAAAACTTTTAAATTAAAGATGAGAATAAAATTAGTGTTATGATTTCTGGATAAAAATACTGAATTTTAATTCGTTAAATAAGGAGTAAATATGAACGACTATGAATTAAAAATAAAAGATGATATCACTGTAAATACAATTTCTAAAGCGATATTAAATGAAACATCAAAACTAGGATTTAAACGGGCAGATTATATTTCGCTCGTAAACAATTTGCTGGATGTTTCTATCAACAATTCTCCTTCTGAACCTAAAGTAAAATCAGAAACCGACGTTAAAACCAGTAAATTGAAATTTCCAATTCGCGGTGAGCAAATTCAGCTAAGATTATTTAATCCTAAACACAATTACGATATTATTCAGAATTGGTTAAATGATAGCACAAGTCGATGGTTTTTACTCGATCGTTCTTCTTACCGGGACAAAACTCTTATTGAAATTATTAACGATGAAGAGAACATCTTTGGGATTATTTCACTTCCGGATAATACACCAATTGGACTAATGGCTTTTTTAAATTACGACCAGACTAATTGTAAAGCAGAAATGAGAAAATTAATTGGTGAAAAAATTTATCGTGGAAAAGGTTATGCTAAAGAAGCCACAATGTTATGGATTAAGTATGGCACCAGGAATTTAGGTCTGAAGAAAATCTATCTCAATACAATTGAAAATAATATCAGGAACATTACATTAAACAGAGAACTTGGATTTCAGATAGAAGGTCTCCTCAGGAAAGAGTTTTTAATTAATGATCAATACTACGACGTTCTCAGGATGGCATATATTGTTGAGGATTAAGTGCGATTGTTTTTTATTTCCTGATAATTGAACTCAATTCTAACAACTATTTTAACTTACCGAACCAAACTTCATCATCATTCCATCAAGGGACTAAGATAAAAATATTTTTTATTCCGTCGCTTTTAATCTTTCACAAATATCTGCGTATTTATTTGAAACATTAAAATTCATTATTTAAAAATGATTATCGTTTAGAGACAACGATGCATCGATCTTAGTGCAAATAAAAAGTTTATTGATGGTATGGAAATTGGATTTCAGTGATGTATTACTAATTGAGGGCACATTGAGCTTACGATTATTTGTTATGCCAGGCACAATGTGAAAATTTTATAAACACTAATATCGATCCAAGGAAGTAAAATGTATCCGGACTATAATGCTATGGTCAATGAATTTATCAGACCAGTTATCTCTTTGTTACTGTTTGTTTTTATGATTTTAGGATGGATAACAGCATTCCATCTGTTGAAAGAAAACACAATACTAAGAATCAAACTTGGGAAAGAAGATGAAAAAATCAAAGAGAATTTTAAAATCTGGGTTTTGAGAAAAAGTGCACCGCTTGTATTTCAATTTTATTCCTTCAAAACTTTTTTGCAGGACAGACAATTCTACCCCGAATTTAAAAGTTCATTCAAAAAGAAAGCACTGAAATTATCTTTAAAGTTTGGTGTTGTTGCTACCATAGTTGCAAGTATTTTTGATATTGATACTACCAGTACAAGTTGAAAAACTATAAATAATATTCAGAGAAAAATTATTTAATTAACAATGCAACATTCTCTATATGATAAGTATGTGGAAACATATCAACCGGTCTGATCTTCACTAATTTATATCCGCCTTCGACAAACAATTTAATATCTCGAACTTGTGTTGTTGGATTACAGCTAACATAAACAATTTTTTTTGGGTTTAATTCAAGAACATCTTTTACTGTTGTGCTATGCATTCCGCCTCTTGGAGGATCAAGAATTATTACATCAGGTTTGGGAAGAACATTTGTGAATGGTAAAAATGATTTATAAAGATCAGCCTGAACAAAGGATACGTTATCAACTTTATTAATTTCCAGATTCTCTTTCGCATCATAAATTGAAGATTCAACAGATTCAAATCCGTAAACTTCTTTTGCGTTTCCCGATACATAAATTGCAATCGTTCCTGCCCCGGAATAAAGATCATAAATTATTTCGTCACCGTTTAAGTCAGCGTATTCCAAAGCAGTATTATAAAGTTTTTCTGCCTGGATTGTGTTTGTCTGGAAGAAAGAATTGGCGCTGATTCTGAATTTATATTTTCCGATTTTGTCAAAAATGTATCCACTTCCGAAATAAACGATTTCATAATCGCCGACAGCAATAGAAGCTTTCTTCTTGCTGATATTATTTAGAATTGTTTTTATTTCAGGAAATTTATTTGTCACTGCCGAGACGTATTCTTTCATCAGCAATTCGTTCTCTTCATAAGTTACAAGATTGAGCATAATCTCTTTTGTATTTTGAGCTTGTCTGATAACGAAGTTACGTAAGTAACCGGATTGAGTTTTAGTATTATAGATTGTAGTATGACGCTTTTTGAAAAATTCTCTTGTGAAATTCAGTATGTGATTACTAAGTTCTGATTGCAGAAAGCACTCATCTATATCCAGTATTTTTTCGAAGTTATTCGGAACATGAAGACCGAGGAAAAATCCTTTGTCAGGTGTTGTCTCATTTTCCAGAATTTTAACCCATTGCGAGTCAGAAAAAGAAAATTCCATTTTATTTCTGTAATAGAATACATTCTCTGATGGAATAATTTTTTCAATTTCAAAATTTTTAAATCCGCCATCATGATTAAAGATATCTTCAACCTGTTCCTGTTTGTAAGCAATCTGCTGATTATAATCGAGGTCTTGCTGTTTGCAGCCGCCGCAAATCCCAAAATATTTGCATCGCGGCTGAACCCTCTGCGGTGAAGATGAAATCACTTCTTCAGTAATTGCCTCTGCGTAAGATTTTTTTAACTTCTTGATTTTAGCTGCAACAGTGTCTCCGGGATAAGCACCATTGACGAATACTATAAATGATTCAGGTTCATGATTTCCCGATTGATTATCAATTTCAATTTTTCCAATGCCTTTACCTTCAAAAGCATACCTGTCAACTTTGATTTGAATAATATCACCCTTATTCAATTTACTTTCCTCGCAATTAAAGATTTAAAGCCAATGTATTTATCGCCTCCGTGTTTAAGGTAAGCGTTGGCTTCATGTTTTATTCTTGAAATATATTTTTTGTTGTTGTCTTTTTCTTCTTTGTTTGTGGTTGAAACTTCCAGAAGAGTTTTTTCAAAATACTCTCTTAAAGATGAGGAATGATCCTGCTCGTTCATTACATAAAATCCTTTACTCTCATAAAAACTTTTTATTGATGATGACAAAATTGGTTCAAGATTGCTTCGTTCCCAAATATCCTTCACAAATGCAGGAACTGGCTCATTGAGTGAAACGATTTCGCCAACACAAACTATACCTTCCGTGCTGAGAATTCTCTTAAATTCTTTCAAAATATTTTTTCGCTCATAAACTGAAATTGAACCTTGTGCAAAAATCAAGTCAAAATAATCATCGTTAAAATCTGTATGAGCATAATCCATCATTTTAACTTTTATTCTTTCATTGGTATTAAAATTCAGATTGTATTGCAAAACTGAAACATAATCATCTGATACAACAAATATTTTTGAGAATGATTCTAATAGTTTTAAAGCAACAGATTCACAGTTTGAACCGACTATTAATGCATTGTTTCCCTGTGGCTTATGTTGTCCAAGTAAAAACTTAAGCTGTTCAAACCCGCCCGGAAGCTGAATATTTTCTGTTAAGATTTATTCCTCAGTAAATTATTTTTTCTAAATACAAATTTAATCAATAAAATATTTCTGAAATCACTATAATTTTTTTCTTTGTCTTTCGGTTTATTAAAACTTATTTTTTAGCAGCAATTTTATGATTCTATTGTAAATCTATGTGATCAAAATCATCTTATTTCCATACAAATAATTCGAATAGGAGCTTCAAAATGAGAGAAAATAAAATAGAAGAATATGTTACTGAGGACGATATTTTTGAAGGCAGTGATGATCTTGGAGCCCTTAATTTTGGGCAAATGAATGGTCAGAAGATGGAAGAATACAAAGAGAAAGAAAAATTTGTTGATGAAAATCTTTGGGGCAAACTTGAAAGCTCCGGAAAAAGAATTTCTTTCGCGAAAGATATTCTTGCACTATATCGCTACATGAAAGATCCGTTTGTCAAATGGTATCGGAAAGCTATCGTCATTGCTGCACTATTTTATTTTATTGTTCCGATTGATACTATTCCGGATCTCACACCACTGTTTGGTTATCTTGATGACCTTGGGGTAATTACCGCTCTGTTAAAATATCTTGGCAGCGAATTACTGAGCTATTATCCGGATGGTTATAGAAGCTGAAAATAATTTTGCAAGAATTATTCAGTAGCAGCACAATTCATTAAATCCTGGAATCCAAATGAACTATCGTATTATTAGTAGTCAAGTAATCTACAAGGGCAAAGTGTTTAATACACTTGTCGATCAGATCGAATACAATAGCGGTAACAAAGCTATCCGTGAAGTTGCTGAACATCCCGGAGGCGCAGTTGTTGTTCCTGTTACTGATAACGGAAAAATTGTTATGGTTACACAATACCGCTTTCCGGTTAAAGAAGTTCTGCTGGAACTTCCTGCCGGAAAATTATCAAAAGGTGAAGATCCAAAAGTTTGTGCTGTAAGAGAACTTGAGGAGGAAACAGGATATAAATCTGATGATATAAAATCGTTAGGAAGCATTTACACAACTCCCGGCTATTCAACCGAAAAACTTTGGATATATCTGGCTGAAAATTTGAAACCCGGTAATTATAATCGTGAAGAAGGTGAATTTGGAATGGAAGTTTTCGAATTATCGTTACCAGAAGTTGAGGAAAAAATTTATAACGGTGAGATTGTAGATGGAAAAACCATCTGTGGGATTTATTTAGCAAAAAAATTCTTTTGATGATTAAAATCATAACAAGATATTTTTATTGATATGAGGCTATTTCAAAAGTCTAACAATGTCAGGCTGAGTCCTTCGATAAACTCAGGTCAAGCACTGTTGAAGACTGACAATTTGGGTTAAAATCACCCTTCGACAAATTCAGGTTTACAGAAATAATTAGTTATAAGACAGCCTCTTTTTATTTGATAAATAATTTATGCTCAAATCCTTAGAAGTAAAAGATTACGCTTTAATAGAACACATCTCGGTTGAGTTCGGGAACGGACTTAATATTATCACGGGAGAAACCGGTGCCGGTAAATCAATTTTAATCGATGCAATGAGTTTGCTTCTTGGTGAAAGAGCATCAACAGAAGTTATTCGCAAAGGAGCTCAAAAATCTTTTGTTGAGGGAATCTTTGAAGTAAAAGCAAATAAGAAAGTAAAATCTCTCCTCGAAGAAAATGAAATTGAGTTTGCTGATGAATTGATCGTACGCCGCGAAATTTCACTTAAAGGATCAAACCGGTGTTTTATTAACGATACTCCCGTAAATCTCAATCTTGTGAAAGATATTGGAAATCAATTAGTTGATCTCCACGGTCAGCACGAGCATCAATCTCTTCTCCGGACAGAAACACACATTGACTATCTTGATGAGTTTGGTAATTATGAGGAACTGCATCAACAATACAAAAATATATTCTCCGAACTGGTAAAAAATGAAAAAGTTTTGACTGATCTTAAGTCAAAAGAAAACAGCATAAAGGAGAAAAAAGATTTTTATTCATTTCAGATAAAAGAAATTGACAATATTTCACCTCAGGAAGATGAGGAAGAAAAGTTAAGTGAAGAACTAAAAATACTGGAAAACTCAGAGAAGCTGGCGGAGGCAACATCTGAAATTTATCAACTTCTTTACGAATCCGATAACTCAATCCAGTATTCTTTATCGAAAGTAAAATCGCTTTTACAAAAACTGAATGAAATTGACAAATCTTTTTCTGAATCGTTTAATGAATCTCAATCTGCACTTGCTCAGATTAATGACATTTCAAATTTTATCCGAAGTTATAACACAAAAATAAATCTCGATCCGGAAGAAGTTGAAGAAAAACGACAACGGCTTGGTGCAATAAGTCTTCTTAAGAAAAAATATGGCAGCTCTGTGAAAAGTATTCTTGAATATCGTAAAAAGATTGGTGAAGAATACGAGCTGGCTGAAAATTTTTCCGGCAAGATTGATGAATTATCAAATAATATTTTCGAACTAAGAAAGACAGCGGGAAACCTGGCGAAAAGTTTGTCAAAGAAAAGGGAACAAACAGCAGCAATTGTAAAGAAAGGAATAGAAGAAACATTAAGAGAACTGGGTATCCAGAATCCGCAGTTTAAAACAGAAATAAAAAATTTAACTGCAGAAATTGATTCGGGAATTTTTGTTGACAAAAAGTTTTTCAAATCAACTTCAAAAGGAATTGATGAAATTGAGTTTCTCATCTCAACAAATCCCGGTGAAGATTTAAAACCTCTTACCCGGGTTGCATCTGGCGGAGAAGTTTCCAGAATAATGCTTGCCCTTAAATCAACTCTTGCAAAGACTGATAAATTACCATTACTTATATTCGACGAAATTGACGTTGGAGTCAGCGGTAGAATTGCTCAGAAAGTTGGCAGAGCACTGAAAAATCTTTCGTCTTTTCATCAGGTAATTTCAATTACTCATTTACCGCAAATTGCAAGTCTTGCTGATCACCATTTTTCAATTGAAAAGATAACAAATAAAGAGCGAGTAATAAGTTCGATAAAAAAATTACCACAATCGGAAAGAATTACGGAAATAGCACGACTTCTGAGCGGTGAAAAAGTAACTGAAGCCAGCCTCAAAAGCGCCCGCGAGTTGATTGGTCAGAAGGAATAATATTTGCTGCTTATAGCTGTTAATCATTATTGATTTTCAGAAGCATTTTTAATCTTCGAACCAACAGGATGAAAAAAACATTTAAAATATTTTTTATCGGATTTATTTTACTTCAGCATTTCACGATGAAGATTTATTCTCAGTCAATTGCTGAAACGCTTTCTAATTTATCTTCCGATGCAGTATTGAAATATTCAGAACCGGTAATCAGTGCATTCGGCTCAAGTATGAACTCAGGCTGGTTCACAGGATTGCCTTCTTCAACAAACGGATTTCATGCAAAATTAAGATTCGTTGGTGTCGGTTCATTCTTTTCTGATGATCTGAGAACATTCAATCATACAGGAAATCTCAGACTCACTTCAGCACAGGTTGATGAAATTCTGATTTCTTCCGGGTATAACCCAAACACAATCCCGAATTACGAATCAGTTAAAAACGAAATACTTTCAAGAGATTGGGAAGTTTTTTTTAACGGACCAACTATCACCGGAAATTATGATGATTTCCTGAGAGTTGATTTTCCATCCGCTGAAGTACAAGGTTACACAATCGATCAGTACACACTCGAACTTACTGATGTTCGAGGATATCTGGACAATATTGACATTATGCCTTCACCGGCTATGCAGCTTGATCTTGGCAGTTTAGTTGGAACCGGTGTATCGGTTCGTTATTTCCGTGGAATAAATCTTCAGGATTTAGGAATAGTGAATATCTGGGGCGCCGGTTTTACCCACAATTTAAATTACTGGTTTGCTGATGAATTACCGATCGAAATAGGTTTCGGATATTATTTCCAGGATTTCAGAGTCGGTGATATTTTTAAGAACACAGCATCACAGTTAGGAATGTTTATCAGTAAAAGATTTGGTGGAAGAATTTCAATTGAGCCGTATGCAAGTTTAACTTATGAAAATTCACGAAGCGAAATAGATTACAAATATGAATTTGATAGTCCGGCAGGAAGACAAGAACTTCAACTGAATATAGATTACGACGGTGATCGGACAGTTAACCTTGCAATCGGAACATCAATAAATCTTTCAATTTTTGTTGTGAATTTTGATTATAAATTCGGCGGTACAAATACAGGAACAGCGGGTGTAGGTTTCGGATTTTAATTATTTTTAAAATGTTAGAATCTGTTAGTTTCAGTTCATAATAAAAATTTTCTTTTGTCATTTAAGATAATTGCATATTTAAAATGCGGTTTACGGGGGTTACATTTATTCATTGTCTTTTTGAAGCAACAATCAAATATTCTTCTCTCGCCTTTTTCATTTTAATTCCTAAATTCTTTTCGCTTTTCTAAAAATAATTTCATAAATTGTTTTCAGTCATTCTGAACTTGTTTCTCCAAAAGGAGTCCCTTGGACAGAATCTTGCTTGTTACTACTCATTCCTGAAACAAGTTTAGAGTAAAATAATAAACTTTAGCAGAGAAATGATTATGAGTAAATACAGCAAGAAATATTTTAACAATTATCTACTAAAATTATTACTAACTGTTTTTTTGCTTACCGCTTACAGCTTAACGCTTAACGCTACCGTAAGATACGTAAGTAAAACCGGAAGCAGCACACCCCCATATATTACCTGGGAAACCGCAGCCGACAGCATACAGGAGTGTATTAACATTTGTGTTTTTGGCGATACCATTTATGTAGCAAACGGAATTTACCAGGAACAGGTTGTGATGATACCGGGATTGTCACTCATAGGAAGTGGAACTGACTCCTGTATAGTGGACAGTCGCGGCTTCCCTTTAACTAATAATCGAACCATAACAATGAAAGATTCCTGCCTTATTATGGGTTTTTATATTAGAACATCTAATGATTTTGATTATGGGCAAGGAGTTAGAACTGATGGACAAACCGGATTGATAACATTAAACAAATTTTCAAACGCTAATTCTGGAATTGCAATTTGGCAGACAAATATAACTGCATATAAAAATTATTGTTTTAATGTAAGAAGAGGGATTAGTGTTTTTAACTCTAATTCTGTTGTAAGAAAAAATGAAATATTTATATTAACTAATACAGGCGGAGTAAGCTGTATTTATATAGACGCTTTTAGTGACAGCTACCAACCAATAATAGACTCAAATTATATAGTTTCAATACTTGGTAACGGAATTCGAAAATCTATTGGTGCCAGCCCAATAATAAAAAATAATTTTATTCAGTTCGTTCAATACGGTTCACAGGCTATG